>Ga0126371_10000274_pt1 | contig 41308 bp, 66 predicted proteins | sample PanSoiMetaPlot_4_FD_110145 | JGI IMG/M metagenome (GOLD analysis project Ga0126371, IMG submission 110145) | Tropical forest soil microbial communities from Panama - MetaG Plot_4 | ecosystem: Environmental > Terrestrial > Soil > Tropical forest > Bulk soil | place: Panama | collected 2016-02-17
AACCCCGGCGACGACCTCGACGGCACGCTGAACCTGCGGCTGAGCATCATCGACCTGGGGATCGCCCCGCCGATCGGTGGCCAGGTGATCCTCAACTCGACCGGTGGCGCGGGCGGCGGCACCACCAAGACGACCTACACCAAGACCTACAACTGCACCCACACCTACAGCTACCAGGGCTCAGACGGCGGCAACCCGAACCTCAAGATCGACACCGACGGGAACTGCTACCAGGGCGGGGACTACGGCAACACCTATAACGGCCGGGCCAAGACCTGGTTCACCACGCCGTCCTCAATGGTCACCGACCTGTCCGGGGCGACCATCAACTGGGCGAAAATGTATTTGAATAACAACCACACCTGGTACAACTCCGGCATGACGCTGTCGATGGGCAACGACAGCCGGACGTCATTCGGGTCCACCGCGGGCGACCCAGGCGGCGCGACCGGCTACTTCCACGTGGCCTTCTCCGAGGGCCAGGCCAAGTGGTTCACCCTGCCAAGCTCGATGTACAGCGCGCTCACCTCGTCCAGCCGGAACCTGGTCATCTGGGCGGGCACCAACTCGCTGAGCTACTACGGGTACTTCGCCGGGGCGGGCCAGAGTGGCCGGCCGCAGATACAGATCAATTACACCAAATAGGGGAGCACCCATGACCACGCCGCTGCTGATCGGCTTCTCGAACAACACCGACCCGGCCAGCCTGAACGCTGCGGCGGCCGACCTCGCGCGCCGCTGGCGGCAGCTAGCCGCGGACACCCGCAGCTTCGCCGCCTGGTTCGCCCTGTGGGACCAGGCCACCGTGCAGACCCTGTTCAACCTCGACCCGGACAAGGCCGCTGCGGAGAGCTACGCCATCGCGCTGATGAACACGCTGGCCCAGATCTTCTACGGGCAGGTGCAGCAGGGCGGGACCGGGGGCACCGGGGCCACGCTCGAAGACTTCGACACTGGGCTGCGGGTCATGGCCGGGCCCAACGTCCCGGTCAGTGTCTGACGCGGCTCCCCGCTATGTGAGCTACGACCGCTGGGACGCCACCAACCAGGAGATCACTAGGCGGCTCGGAGCGCTCGAACGTGACGCCATAGGCCTGCGTGGCGCTGAGCAGGAGCACCGGTCGCTAGAAGACCGGCTCGACGCGCTGGAAGGCGCCAGCCGCGAGCACGAGACCAGCATGCGGGGGAGGAGGGACCGGGCATGGGTGATAGTGCTGGCAGTGACGACGGGGATCGTCTGCCCGCTGATAGTCACCGCCGTCATCACGCTCATCCACTTGCGCTCTCTTGGCTGATCCCGCGCTGGGCGGTGGCCGGGCTGCTGGTCCTGCTCGCGGTGACGATCGCCGCCACGGTGGTCGATGCCATCGGCACGATCGACCTGCTGAACCGGACCGTCCAGCTGCAGCACGAGGTGTGCGACATCCACATCAAGATCAGGCTGTGGGAGTCGATAGCCGCCCACCGGCCGGGCATCCCGCCCATCCGCGGGCCGATCCTGGGGAACACGCCAGACTTCTGCCCGCGCCTGCCCGGCTGACATACTGGCACCGTCCCCGCTCTCCCTACGCATGCCCGGAGGCGGGGATCCATGGCGTTCGGAATCGACTACAGCTACGGGAGCGGCCTGTCGGTCAACCGGATGAAGGCGGCCGGGGTGACGTTCGTCTGCCGCTACCTGGCCTGGCTGCCCAACTCCAAGTGCATCAACAAGACCGAGTTCCAGAACCTGATCGCCGGCGGCATGCACGTCGTGTTCGTGTGGGAGGGGACCGGCCGCGACCTGGTGAACGGGTTCCGCGGTGGCCAGCACGACGCGCAGGAGGCCAGCCGGCAGGTGGCCGCGATGGGCGCACCGGGCTGCCCGATCTACTTCGCCCCGGCCGACTACGACGTGCCACCTGGTGACCAGGGCATGTATAACTCCTACCTGGACGGGGTGGCGTCCACCATAGGCCGGCCCAGGACCGGGGCCTACGGCGGGTACTGGCCGCTGTCGCGGGCGTTCGCCGCTGGCAAGTGCCACTACGCCTGGCAGACCTACGCCTGGTCCGGGGGCAACCTGATCAAGGGCGTCCACCTGTACCAGTACCAGAACGGTGCCCGGATGGGCCCGGCCGAGGTGGACTACGACCGCAGCTACGCTGCCGACTGCGGATGGTGGCCGAGGCCCAGGGCCGCCGCCCCGGCCAAGCCTGCTCCTGCCGCCCCAGTGGCGCACAAGGCGGGCGAGCCCTACGCCCACGACGCGGGTGGCCGGACCCTCACGCGCATCGCCTCCGACCGGGGCACTACGGTGGAGCACCTGCTCACCGTGCCGGGCAACGTGGCGCTGCTGGCCAGCCTGACGATCCCCGCGGGCAAGCACTTCTTCACCACCAACCCGTAGGGGGGCACATGAGACGCCGGGACAGGGGGCCGTCCAGGCGGGAGCGCAAGAAGGAAGACCAGGCGCGGCCAGCCCCGCACAACTGCGAGGCGGTCATGCGGATCCGGCGCCTGTCATCCCTGATGCAGGCCAGGATGGCGGTCGGCCAGCAGCACATCCTGATCGGCGAGGTCGTCAAGATCCTCGACCCCGAGGGCAAGTACGTGCCGCCGCTGCCACCCGGCGCCGACCCCGTGTTCGGCACCCTGCCGGTCACCGCCCCGGAGAAGCCAGAAGACCCGCAGCCCTAGCGGCTGCGGGTCTCTGCGGGGCCCGGTCTCACCTCCCCAGGGGCACCCTGTGCTCGTGCGCCTTGACACTGGCCATCGGCGCGGGCGACCCGGACAGGTAGCTCTGGACCAGCCGGCCCTCGACCACAATGTCCACGCGCATGATCGCCCGGCCGTGACCAAGACTCTCGGCGTAGTAGCTGATATAGCTCCGCACGTCACACCGTCCATTCCGAGATGTCGTCGCCGAACTCCTTGGCCAGGGCCTCGGCGGCTGCGTGCCGCAGGCTGGCGGGGGTGGGCAGCAGGCTCCTGGCCAGGTCACTCAGGGTGCCGTCGCGCCAGTTGTTCACGGCCATCTGCAGGGCCTCGCTGAACCGGCCACCCACCATGTTCTGGACGTAGCGGGCCTCTTGCCGCAGCGCGGCGTGGACGGCCTCGGGGGCCTGGGCCAGCACCCGCGCCTGGCGGGCCTCAGCCTGCGCTACCAGCGAGTGGGTCTCAGGAGCCGGGCTGCACACCTCGCACGGGAAGGTGCTGGCACCGTCGTGGTAGTGCTCCGGGGTCTCGGCGTAGCCGTTGGGGGTGGTGGTCATGTCTGCTCCTTGGTCTCGGACCCACGCTATGCGCGGCGTCTACCATTGTCAACAGTTCGGGGCCCCTCGGTATTCCGGGGGGCCCCTCGCTGCTGCTCCTCTCAGGGCAGGTCGGCCACCAGCGCGGCGGCGTCCAGGTACAGGGCCGAGGCCGCGATCCGCTGGCGCGCGGTCTTGGCGTCGGTCGAGTAGATCACGCCCTGCATCAGGTAGCGGTGCAGGATCCGGGTGTGGTCATGGTTCTCGACCGTGGGCGGTGCCGCGTCCGGCCGGGCGAACTCGACCGTCGGGCTGGTCGGCGCGCTGGCGTCCGGGTCGTAGGGCCGGTCCCGATGCCCTGCCGTCCGGTTGGTGATCGAGAGCACCCGGTCGTACTGGAACTCGACCTGCTCCCAGTCGCGGGCCCGGATCTCATCGGCGAGCATGGCCAGCCGGGTCTCAAGGATCATGAGCCCGCGCTCTGTGCTGGCGCTGGCGGCGTCGATGACTTTGCCCCACTGCTCGTGGTCGAGCAGGTTGCCGACGTCGCCGGCTGCGTCACGGGCGGCTGTGATCTGTGCGTCTGTGGCCATTGGCCTGTCTCCTGTCTCTTGGGCCGGGGACGCCCCGGCTACCTCCATTATATCAAACTGTTGACAAGGCTCCCTGACCTATGCTCCCAGCGAGGGCCCCTATGTTAAGCCGCGAGGCCCCACAGGGCCCGGATCCACCGGGCCGGGTTGCGCCCCTGGTGGTCCTCCATCAGTTCGTAGGCGGTGCCCTTCTTGTAGCCCTTGGCCGCGTTGCAGGCGTGGCAGAGCACGAACAGGTTGGGCAGCCAGGTGAGGTAGCCCGCCGACCACGGGTGGCCGTGGTCGATCTCGGGCCGGTCCTTCGAGCGGCAGAAGCAGCAGGTGCGCCGGTCGGCCCGCAGCACGGCGTTGCGCAGCCGCCTGGGGATCTTGGCGCTGTGCTGCTTGCCGCGCGGCCGCCCGAGGACGTCGCGGGCGAACTTGCGGTAGCGGGCCCGCCACTCGCGGGGCACGCAGATGCTCACCAGGATCCAGGCCGACCCGGACAGCCAGACGATCACGGCAGCGGGGATCGTGAGCACCACCGCGGCGAGGGCAAGATCAACTATCACTGAGCACCACCGGCTCCACTACATCACCGTTCCTGACCGCCCGGCCCTGCTTGACCAGCTGGCCGAACGCCTTGACCACCTCGGACGCCTGTAGCTCGGGCACGGCGCCGATAAGCTCGCCCCACCGCATCGGGCCCCGCAGCGCGGCCAGCACCTGCAGCTGGGCGGTGGCCATGTCCGCGGCCTGTCCCTGCAGCTGGGCCACCCGCTGCTGGTCGAGCCCCACGGCGTTGTGCAGCCGGGCCAGCACGTCCTCGTTGGGCTGGCGGATCGTCGGGGCCAGCCGCTCGGCGGTCTCGAAGGCGTCGGCGACCCAGTCGGTGCGGATGGTCACCGAGTTCCGCCCGTCGGGGGTGTCGCCGTAGCCGAGGCCGAAGGTCGGCTCGCCGTTGGGGAACTGCTTGGGAAGCTCCCACGGCTTGACCGGCATGTTCAGCATCCCGCCGCTGACTTTGTCGCCGGTCCGCAGCACGAACACCGACCCGCCGGCCAGGATCGAGCGAAGCTCGCTGGACCCGCCCAGTTCCTTCATCGAGGGCACCTGGGCGGCCAGCCGGACCCGGAAGCCGACCTTGCGGCCGAGCTTGAGGATGTCGAGCAGCAACGGCACGCTGCCCTTGACGGCCAGCAGGATGGGCGCCTCGTCGATCGTGATCTCGATGAACGGCAGCCCGGTCATCCACGGGTCGAAGAAGTGCATGCCCATGCGGGTGCGGCGCCGGCACCCGGTGCGGCTGCAGACCCGGCCCTCCTCGATGCCGTGCTCGGGGCACCAGCGGGAGTTGGCCAGGAACTGGGACCGGGCCCGCATCGCGTCGTGCAGGCCGCGCAGGTAGGCCATGCACTCATCGAGCCCGCAGGCGTAGGGGACGTGGTCGCGCCACGCGGGCAGGGCCTGGCCCTCCTGCGGGTCGAGCACCACCGGGGCGATGATGCCGCTGCTGGCCGAGATGCACAGCCCGAGGTCGATAAGCCCGGTCTTCCCGCTGCCGTCCACCCCGGCGATGATCGTGTGCTTGGCGCCGCCCCGGCCTGAGCCGCGGATGAAGTAGCGCTCGTGGACGTCGCCGCCCTCGGGGAAGCGGCCGACCACGGCCAGCCCAGTGGCGAGGTCGATGCCGAGCCCGTCCCACTGGCGGGGCTCCATCAGCGTGTTGGTCCGCAGCAGGGTGAGCATCCCGCGGTCCTTGCGGCCATCGGGGGCCTGCTCGGCGTAGGCCTCGACAATGCTCTTGCCGTAGGCGGCGGCGAGGGCCGACCGCTCGGTGATGATCTGGTCGATGTGGGTGCGCGAGCCCCGGCACAGGATCGGGTAGACCACGCCGTTGCTGATCTGGCGCGGCGGGCCGAGGGTGGCGAACCACTTCTTCACCTCGGCCAGGTCGTTCCATATCTCGATGTCACCGGGCGGGGCCACGACCGTGGGCTCCTTGGGCCGCCAGGCGTAGTGAGCCCACCAGCGCATCGCCATGGCCAGCCAGCCCAGCAGGTAGACGCCGGCCCACGGGCCGTACCCGGTCACGGCCAGCACGGTGATCCACAGCGAGGTCCACAGCGCCCAGGCCTGGGTGTTCCTGCGGGGGAACGGCTCGCGCGCCCTGGTGGCGATGATCGTGATCGCCGAGATGAGCACCGCGGAGACCGCAGCGGCCATGAACGAGTGGGCGGCGTGGCAGACCAGACCAGCCAGCGCGCCGGCGAACCACGCCACCGGCACCAGCTGGAACCGCCAGCGGAACGGCTTGGGGGTCTTGGCCTTGCCGCTCCTGATGTTCTCTAGCTCAGCGTCGATCAGCTTGCGCATGCGGGCCCGGTCGGCCCGCTTGAGGGAGTTGAGGTCAGGAACGAGCGGGGCCGGTCGCTCCTGCTTCCGGCCCCGCTGCTTGCTTCTGCGCAGTGCCACTTACCTGCGCCGCCACCATGGCGCGATCAGCATGCTGACCACCGCCCGGATGCCCTGGACGACGAACGCGCCCTGGCTGTTGCTGATGTTCATGTCACCTCCTACCGCTCCCGGTGAAGCTCACGCATGGCCTTGCGGTGGGCCCGCCATCCCATGGCGAACCCGGCCAGGAAGATCACCAGCGAGTAGCCGAGGACGATCAGGATCCCGTGCATCAGTGACTCAGGAACTCCTTCTCCGGGGCCTCCTGGCCGCTGGCGTCCACGCTCTCCTGGGTGGTGCCGTAGGTGGACTCGATGTGGTCCTTGAGCGCGATCGAGTGCTCCTGCAGGCGGGCGTTGGCGTCCCTGATGTCCTGCAGGTCGGTGTGGATGTCGCCGACCAGGCCCAGGGCTGTCGAGTCGGAGCCGATCATGGCCTGCAGGCCATCGCCCAGAGCCTGGACCTCGTTGAGGTCGTTCTCGTGGACCGAGGTGTCGGCCTTGGTTGCGAGGGCCTCGGCGGCTTCCTTGCTGGTGTCGTAGGTGACGTCGGACACGGTGAATCCTCCTGCTGATCTTCCGTTGGTCGATGGGCTGGCTGGTGCCGACCCTCTGGGTGAGTGCCCGTTGGTTGACGGCGGCGGGCCGGCGCCGGCTGTGTGCCCGTCGGCGAGCGGCGGGTCGTCTTCGATGGGGTCGCCCAGCGGCTGGCGGAACTGCTGCGGCGGGACGGCGGCAAGCTGCTGGCTCATGGTCGGCTGCTGCTGGCGCTGCCGGGCGGCCACCTGCATCCGGTGGTTGTGGGCGGTGATCTCCTGGTCGAGCGTGAGGTGCTGCAGTTCGTGGTCGGCGCCCTGCTTCGCCCGGTCCCGCTCCCGCTGCTTGGCGGCGAGCTTGTGGTCGTTCCACCCGGTGCGGAACCCGTGGCGGGTGGTGGGGAACCCGCGGCGGGCTTCTCCCGCCCACCACCCGGCCGTCTCCTGCCGACGCTGGCGGGTGGCGGCTGCCGCGTTGCGGGAGGGGGGAGACGCGCGGCGCTTGCCGATCGCCCGCCCGGTCTCCTTCCCGGCCTCCCGCACGGCGTAGAAGACTCCTACCAGGAACAGGATTGCGACGATGGGCATCTCAGCCTCCCGTGGTCGTGACGCCGGTCTGCACCGAGGCCGGGAGTTGGTTGAGCGCGGCGATGGGTGCCGCTCCCGCGACGATGATCACGGCGAGGGCGATCGACAGGAAGTAGGTCCGCTTCTTCGCCTGGTTGCGCGGCATCCAGTCGTGGATCACGAAGTAGGCGAGCACCGCGAACAGCGTGGCGGCGATGGCTGCGGTGCTCCATCCGGTGAGGGTGGCGAGCCACGGGCCGGCCCAGCTGGACACCCAGGCGAACAGCAGGGCCAGGTGGGTGATCAGCCAGCCGGTCAGGCCGATCAGCAGGATGCCGGTGAACACCGCGATCGAGCGCAGGGTGGCGAACTTGCCGGTGAAGTAGGCGGCGATGGACAGGCCGATCAGCACTGGGCCGATGATCAGGGGGGACATTCAGAGCACTCCGAGCAGCAGCAGGGCGGCCACCAGGACCACCACGGTGGCGAGCAGCCGGGGGAACGAGGCGGCGACCCAGATGATCAGGTAGCCGGGCGCGGCGCACGTGTAGGTGTGCAGGGCGCCGTAGGTGTAGCGCAGGCCCTTGAGGATCTTGCTGTCGTAGAACTTGGCGCTGCGCGCGTGCAGATCCCAGGTGGCCAGCAGCGAGGGCGGCTGGGCGGCCAGCAGGTTGGATCCGGTCATGATCGACGGCAGGGTGATCGTGGGCAGGGACCAGCGGCCTCCCTCGCGCGTGCGCGCGGGCTGCGCGTTGGCCTCGGGGTTGGGGGGCATCTCGTCCGCGTGGTCAACCGGGCGCAGCGGGATGACGACCCGGTCCCCGTCGGTGGCGGTCATGCTGCCCTCCTCACGGCTCGGGCCCGCTCAGTCAGGTCGGTGGCCATCTCGTTGAACAGGCGCTCAGCATCGGGGTGCCGGACGGCCATCGAGCGCCAGTAGTCGAACGCTGCAGCGGCCTGCCGCTTGCCGGTCGGTGCGGACTGCACCTCGCGCTCGTGGTTGATGACCCGCGCATCGCAGCGGCGCGGCTTGAGCGTGCCACCGGGCCCGCGCTGCCTGCGCTCGCCGGCCATTACTGGGCCCTCCGCACCAGCGCGTCGGCGAGAGCCTCGATGTCGTCCTCATGGAGGCGCGGCACCCCGCCCTGTCCCCCGTTCGTCAGGGCGGGATGCCGCGCGCTGGTGACCCGCAGAGGTGGGTCACTGCGGGCCACCAGGTCGGTGGGCGTCAGGTGCGACAGGGCCCGGCCGATCTGCCGGCGCCAGCGCCAGCCCAGGTAGCAGACCCCGGCTCCTACGGTGATCATGGCCCCGCCGATCAGGCCGTAGGCGATGATCATGATGATCGCCTCGATGGCCCGCAGGGCGGCTGCGACCGCGCTGGCCACCGCAGCCAGGACGAACACCACGATGGCTGCGATGGCGAGGGTCTCGATACCACCGCCACCGCCACCGCCACCGCTCTCGATCACGGTGTTGCGGTTGCCGCGGATCTTGACGTCCCTCATGCCAGATTCACCTCGACCAGCCGGTAGCCGTTGGGGGCGGTGATCGAGAACTGGTGCCAGAGGTCGCGGTCCCAGCGCTCGTTGCGCAGCCAGGACTGGCCGATGGCCATCATGGCCTCGGTGTCGTTCTCGTCCACCACCCGGTGGATGGTGTCCTGCGTCTGGGAGCCGCGCTGGATCTGCAGGCGCTGCATACGCTCTGCCATCGCTGCCTCCCTCACCGTGGTGTCAGTACAGGGGAGTGTACCCTGCCTATGGGTACAAGTACCTACAGGTGGGAGGAGATTCCTGTGAGCTTGCGTGCGGATGTGGCAGGAGACCTGGCCGAACTGATCCTCACGGGCCAGCTGCGGCCGGGAGACACACTGCCGTCCGAGGGTGAGATCGCCGAGGAGCGCGGGATCTCCCGCACCACCGTCCGGGCGGCCTATGCCGACCTCGAAGCGCGGGGGCTAGTCGTGAGCCGGGCAGGAGCCCGCCGCCTGGTGGCCTCCCGCACGCTCCTCACGATCAACGTCACCCGCCCGGCCAACCGGGTGGCGGGCACCCAGCGGGAGACCCGCGGCGCCGACTCCTGGGTGCATGACGTCGAGACCCTCGGGCTGCAGGCGGGAGAGAAGCTCTCGGTGCAGGAGGGCGTGGCGGGAGACCTGGCCGGGAGGCTGCAGATCGGTGAGCAGGAGAAGGTGATCACCCGCGAACTGGCGAGGTCGGTGGACGGCGTCCCGCACAACGTGGCCACGTGGGTCTTCCCCCGGTGGTATGCCGCGAGCACCAAGCTGACGCTGCCCGGCTCAATCGAGGGCGGCTCGATCCCCTACCTCAACGGGATCGGCTACGGGGCCGACAGCTTCGAGGTCGAGGTCGAGACCCGGATGCCGGACCGGGATGAGCAGGCGCTGCTGCAGATGCCGTCGGGGATCCCCGTGCTGATCACCTACCGGACCGGCATGCACCTGAGCGTCCCGGTGTTCGTAGAGGTGACCCGCTGGCGCGGGGACCAGACCAGGCTCAGGATGGAGTCGTGATGGCAGCAGAACCGGTGCCCGAGGAGCCGACGTGCTACCGGTCCCTGATCGGGATCATGATCCATGGCCCAGGCTGTCCGCACCCGCCCGGTGAGACTGTGCTGGTCTGGGGCGACTGCGGCATGGACGTCGTGCCGCGCGACAGCGACCACGGCTACCTGCAGATGCAGCGGGTGCCGGCTGACCTGGTGGACGACAACGGGATCACGTACCGCCCCGGCTGCGAGCGTTAGCTCTCCCCGTTGCTGATCATCTTGACGGCCTGCTTGGCGTAGTGCTCAGTCACGCCCTTGTCGGCGTGCCGGCGCTGGAAGCTCACCCAGCCCATCGGAAGGTCATCCAGCCGGTCCTGAGTTGCCCACGCGAGAAGCTGCTCCGCACTAGGCTGACTGCCCAGGCGCCGGGCTCGGGCTGGTCTCGCAGGAGCGCTAGCCCGTGGCTGGGGAGTGGCACCAGCCCCGCTCCGCTCGTGGCCAGAGTCTCCCCCAGACCTGGACCTCCGCTTGACCAACCCGAGCCCGGTGCCCAGGCTCGCCGCCGCAGCTAGCGGGGGAACCACGGCGGCGAGCTTCTCGGGCCAGGTGGCACCCAGCCCGACGTGTGCGATGTTGCCCGCGACCGACGCGAGCAGGCCCACTAGGGTGAGCAGGGCCGCCCAGACCTTGATGTAGGTCTTGTCCTCGTGGCGGGCGTTCGCGGTGTACCAGCGAAGCTCTCCCAGCACGAGGAAGGCGTCTAGCAGAATGGGCCATGCGACCGCCGCCCAGAGCGGCAGCCCGCCCCGCTGGCTGGCGAAGTCGAGCAGCCCGCGGTACGACAGGCCGAGGGCGGCGATCGTGGTCACCCAGCAGATCACGCCGATTGCCCGGTCTGACCACCGGACCCCCAAGCTCTCGGTCACATCCACGCAGGCCTCCCTGTACGTACAGGTTCGGGCCTAGAGTACATGGCCGGGAGGGTGGGTGTCATGACACCGAACCGGAGCGCGGGCCGGATCGAGGACGAGCTATGGGATGCGTTCCTGGTCAAGTGCCGTGACGAGGGTCTGAGCAACACCGACGGGATGCGCCGGATGATCCGCACCTGGACGGGCATGCCAGAGCCCGTCGCCCTCGACGGGGAGACGGGCTCGGCGGTTGAGGAGTTCCAGTGGTTCAGGTCGTTATCCGGTAGGGGTAGAGGTCGCCCTCACGGGCCTCGCGCTCCGACCCGGACGGGCTGCCGTACCCGCGGCGCATGATCTTGCCCTTGTCGGTGTAGAACCACCCACCGCTGCACAGGTTGTTCATGGCCTCGGTCGAGGAGACGGTCACCCAGCCCCGCCACCACAGGAACACGCCCTCGGGCGTGAACGTGGCGATGTGGCTGCCCATCAGGTGGACCTGGACCTCGGTCCCGCCGATCCCCTCAACCTCGGTGAACCGGCCGAACCGGTAGCCGTTGGTGTTGGCCAGCACCCTGCTGGGGTGCTTGGACCGGGCGATGGCCACGGCGCCGGCATAGTCCAGGCGGTAGCCCATCGGCACCACGTAAGGCGGGCCGTGCTTGTCCTCGGTGGCGAGGTCGGCGGCTGCCACCTCGACGTCGGGCTCAGCCAGCACCCGCTCGATGGCGGGGGCCATCTCGGTCAGTTCGGCCTCAAGCTGCTTGCCGGCCTGCCGGGCGGCTGCCTTCTTCTCACCGGGGGAAAGCTCGCCGAACTTCTTGCCAGCGGGCCAGGTGAAGCCGTCCTGCAGCCAGCTTGAGAGCAGGTGCTCCTCGCCGAACTGGACGACCACGATCCGCACCTCATAGCGGCCGGCCTCAGCCAGCACGGGGAAGGCGCCGAGGATGTCGTCGTGGGATGGGCGGCTGTCAAAGTCCTGCTGTGCCAGCCAGCGTCCCTGGTCGGCGTGGTCGTGGATGTGGACCCGGTAGTGCTTCATGTCTGCTCCTGCTTGTCTGCTGTCTCTGCCCCCAGCCTGGCCGGGGGATCCACTATTGTCAACAGATCCAGCCACCTGGATGTTCCTGGCGATGTGGTTGGCTGCCGCCCCGGTGGCAGCGAGACCGGGCTCAGAGACGGCCGAGGCAGCCAGGGCCGCTAGGCGCCTGGCTGCCTCGACAGCCTCGGGGTAGGTGGTCACTGGCCTTCCTTGGGCGCGTGCATGGCGCGCTCGTGGTGACCGCCCTTGGGGCAGTCTGGGTTCCACGACCAGGGCTGGACCTTGACGACGCACCATGCGTCGTGCCGGGCCTCGTACTGGACCTGCTCCCCGCACTTGTCGCAGGGACCACTGCCACGGCCGGGGTCGGCGATCAGGTCGAGCCGGGGCGTGGCGTTCGGGAAGTACCGCTTGACGCAGAGGTAGCCGAGGTGGTGCTCAGGCGGCTGCGGCTTGGCGGGCGTCTCCCGGTGGTGCATCTTGGCCGCGAACTCCGGGTCGAAGCTCAGGGTCTTGCGCTTGCCCGCGATGTGGCCGATCAGGGCCTGCTGGGTGTCGAACACCTTGCGGCACGAGCACTTGTACTCGTCCTCGTCGCCCGGCTTCCAGAACACGGCGTTGGACACGTTGCGGTCGATGCCGTCGGGCGAGTAGCTGTGGTTGAAGTAGCGGTAGACGCTGCGCACCCACAGTTCCGACATCTCGGCGTGAGCGGCGGCGATGATCCGCTTGGCCCGCTCGACGCTGGCCTTGGGGTAGTAGCCGCCCTCGTCCTCGGCCAGCGACTCGATACTCATGATCGTGTCGGGCCCGCTCGACCGGTTGGTACGGGGCTTGCCCCTGCCCGAGGAGTGGTAGCCGTATATCGAGTAGCTCAGCGCGGCGTTGCCGGGCGGGCTCAGGAACGAGCCGGACCCGGCATCCTTGCCGGTGCGGAACTGGTAGACGGCCTCGATGCCCTCGCGCTCGACCTCCTTGGCCGTGATGCCGGCCTTGGCCAGCGTGGCGATGACGTCCTCAAGGGTCGCGCCCTCGGCGTCCTTGCCGCGCACGATGATGCGCCAGGACTGGACGTCGCCGACCCGGAAGTTGGCCGGCAGGTGCTTGGCCACCTCGGCCGGGGTCGGGTGGACGGGCTCGCTGCGGCGGTCCCAGCGGTAGTTGGTCTCGACGCTGGCCACCTTGTCGGCGGTCAGGTCGGGGGCCTGGTCTGTCATGTCTGCTCCTTGTGTCTGGGTCTCATCATTGTCAACAGATCCAGGCGCGCGGATGTTCCCCGCGATGGCGTCGGCGGCGTGGCCGGCGCCAGCGAGGTCGTCGTCTGAGACCGCAGAAGCGGCCGACGCCGCCAGGCGCCGGGCCGCTTCCACAGCCTCTCGGTAGGAGGTCACAGGTCTTCCACCAGCTTGCTGCTGACGTCCACCTGCATGCCGACCCGCGTGCCGGGCCCGCGCAGCTTGCCCTTGGTGGTGATCTGCACGCGGGTGATCCCGTTCAGGCCCATGCCGTCGGGGTTCTCGTGCTCAGCGATCACGATGCCGAACCACTCGCCGCCGCCGCGCTCCTCGGGGATCCGCACCCGCACGTGGCGGGTCGGGCACTGGTCGGCGCGGTGGTAGCTGTGGGCGGTCACCTCGGTGATGTCGCCGTAGCTCCGCAGCCCGTACTTGACCGGCACCCGGAACTCGTCCGGCCGGGTGACCCAGGTCTGGGTGCGCCCGTTGCGGCGCCACTCGAAGATCTTGCCCGCCGGCTCGTGGTTCTCGTGGAACGTGTCGGCGGTCAGGGCGTCCTGCTTGGTGATCATGTCTGCTCCTCGTGTCTTGTGCTTGCGGGGCTCGGGGCGGGCCTTGTGCTCCTCGTAGATGGCCGAGGTGGTCATGCCGCACCACTCGCAGCGGCCGGTGCCGGGGGTGTAGTGCGGGCCGTCTCCGGTCACGCAGTTCCACGCCGGGGCGGTCCGGTCGAACAGCGCCTGGTCGATGGGCCTGCGCTCGCTGGCCATCTCGGCGATCACCTGGTCGGCCACGGCCCGCACCTTGCCCTCGGGGTCGCCGGCCTCGAACTCGCGCTGCAGTTCCGAGGGCTCCTCGATGCGCCGCGCAACGGCCCAGCCACACGGGTCGGTGGGGTTCTCGCGGTCGCCGTCATCGAGGCACTCGACCGCGATCACCACGTAGGTGCCGGGGGTCTCGCGGATGTGGTCCTCAAGCGCGCCGCCGACGAACTCGCTGGGGTGCATGATCAGGCCGGCGTAGCCGTACTGGCCGGTCCAGCCCTTGAGCAGTTCCCAGCCCTGGCGCCGTGCCTGGTCCTCGAAGTCGGTCTCGTGCTGGGCCAGGATCTGGCCGTCGCTGGTCGTCTCCATGATCAGTTCGGGCGCATAGACACCGGGCTTGGCGCTCGATATGGCGCCACCCGCGTGGACCGTGACCGGGTGGTCGAAGTCCATGATGTCGTTGAGCGGCCGATCCGCGTTGCGCGCGGTCTCGACGTGGAAGGCCATGTTGGCCTCGGCGATGCCGGTCTCGGCGATCGACGAGGTCTCCCGGTGGCCGCACTCGCACTGGATGAACACCTGGCCCAGCTGCGTCTCGCGGCCGGCCTCACGGTGGGTGGTGTGCATGACTGCTCCCTGCTGTCTGCTGTCTCTGTCATTGTCAACAGTAGCAGGGCCCTGGACATTCCTGCCGACGGTGTCGGCCAGGGCGGTGATGTCGCCGATCCGGCCGAAGTCCACCACCCCGGCTGCCTTGGTGGCGAGCCGGCGCGCGGTCTCGACCACGTCCTCGTAGCGGGGTTCTGGCATCGTGCTCTGCTCCTTGATCTCCTCGCGGCACAGTGGGCACCGCCTGGTGGTTGAGTGCTGCTTCAACTGGCGCTCGCGGTTGCGGTCGCCGGCCTCGGTGTGGACCACGGTCCAGCCGATCATCTGGGCCTCGGCGAGCGCGAACAGGCGGTTGCGCCGCCCGCGGCGACCGGCGAGCCGGTCCTCGACCTCGCCCTCGGTCCACCCGGTGTAGTGCCTCGGCCAGTGGGCCTCGGGCGCCGCTGTCTTGATCGGGCGGTCGAAGTGGACCGTGTAGATGGTGCCCATCTGGCCGCTGCCCACCGGGGCGGTGCGCGCGGGGCGGCCAGAGGGCGGGAAGGTCACTCGCCATCGCCACCGTTCAGCGCGGCCAGCACAAGCTCAGTGACGCGGCCGGTCTCCTCCTCGGCGCGGTCGCGGTTCTCACGCCGGATGGCAGGCACCTGGTAGTGCTCGATGGCCTCGCGCAAGATGGCGTCCATGGTCGGCACAGGCAGCGCGTCGGCCTCGGCCTTGCCCTCGTCATCGAGGAGTCCAGCCTCGTCGGCCTGATCGCGGGTGAGTGCGATCCGGTCGAAGCTGATCTCGGCGTCGTAGTAGTCGCGGGCCCAGGCCAGCACGTCCTTGGTGGTCGAGTCCGACATGATCCGGCCGTGCCGGTCCCAGTCGGTGATCCGCAGCACCACGGTCGGCATGTCGCGGTAGGAGGCGCGCTCAGCGAACGCGCGCTTGCCCTTGAGCCCGTCGAACCCACCACCGGAGTAGACCGGCACCCCGTAGGGCCGGGCGATCCGGGCCAGCCGGCCGATCAGGCCAGCGGCCTCGACCAGCACCTCAAGGTAGACCGGCTGGCCATTCTGCGGATCCCATCCGATGGCCGGGTTGCGGATAGAGTCCAAGATCGACTCGACCCGGTCCTCGGCGGTGTCGTTGGAGTAGTAGGGGCGGTTCGGGTCTGGTGCCCGCGTGTCCTCGATGTCATCCTCGTCAACGAGCCCAGCACGCCGGGCGAGAGCCAGCGTGGACCCTACGTGGGTGAAGCTGACCTCCATCTCATTGACGCGCCGGTTGTTGCCGCCATGGACCTGGCACTTACCCTCGCCGGTCGCGGCGTGGTCTCCGCGGACGCACCACATCTGCGGGCGCTTGGTGTAGATCAGCCCGCGGCCCATGCCGTGCGGGCGCAGGTCGTAGAACAGGCCTCGCGGAGACCGTGGCAGGGTGCCCTCTCGGGAGTGCTGGGCGAGCCGGTCGAGGATGTCATCGAGCAGGAGGTTCTCCCAGTGCGAGGGCGGGCGCCAGTCGGCTGGCAGCGGGCCCTTGGGGCGCTCACCCATCGTGGTGCCCCCGGTCTCCCTCGGGGTGGTCCGGGCAGCCCACCCGGTGGGCGCCAGCCTCGTTGGGCAGGCAGCCGCACGGCCACAGGTGGCAGGTGTGCTCGCTGCACTGCCGCAGATCGGCCAGGGGCCGGCCGCAGGCCTCGCAGACGTACCGGACGGCGGGCGTCTCGGCCCGCTCCTCGACGGTGGCGTACCGGATGGAGAGCCCGGTGCTCTCCGCGTTGCGGCGGGTGTACCCCCGGCCGGCCCATCCGGTCAGTTCGGGATAGGTCACTTGCCCACGCTCGCTTCCCACGCTGTCTCGGTCTCAGGGTCGTAGTCGGGTCCGACAGTTCCGGGGACGGGACGCCCACCGGTCGGGTCGGGCACGGCCACCGAGGGCGGGGTGCCTAGCAGGATCCCATCCACCAGCCGCAGCGCGAACCTCTCGGCGGCTTCCATGTCGGTGGGGTATGCGGACACCGCGAGGTGGGTGATCACGCGGGCCAGGTCTTCGTCGCTGAGCTTGTTGAGCGCTGTTGCTGTCATGGGTCTCAGTCCTTGCCTCTGTCTCGTGTCTATATGTCAACAGTCTAGCGGGCGGCCCCGACATTCGGAACCGCCCGCCAGATAGTTGTGGGTACAGGTTTTACAGGGGCCTGCCGATGGGCTCCTGGTCCATCATGACCCCGTGCTCGCGCAGGAACTCATCGGTCCACCCGCGCTGCTCGCGGACGGCGTTGAGCTTGTCCAGGGCCCACTGGGGGAACTCCCTGGCCCGGCTGCGCTGCACCCCCACCGACCCGTCGGCCTTGTAGGCGTAGCCATTCAGGAGGGCCGGGTACAGCGGGCTGCCACGGTAGGCGGCCCACTGGATCCGGTCCGGCCGGATCACGAGCTTCTTCCGGCCGTGGACTCCCTCGGCCGGGGTGTCCGGCCACGACGCGCTGATCGTGGGCCGGATGACGATACGGAACTCCTCGCTGTGGTAGGTCTCGACGGCGTCGTCGCCGTGCTGGTCTTCTGTCGCTGGCATCTGCCTGCCTCCTTCTCTCTCAATGCCTCAAGGCCGGACCCCCGCAGGGATCCGGCCTCGTGACGGTCAGACCGACCACTCGACTCCGGGCGGCAGGCTGGCCAGCAGTTCGGTCCAGTCAGCCTCCCAGATCTTCTCGCCGGTCTGCTTGTCCTCGGGCGTGATCGGCACGTCGAGGTTGTCGGGCTGGTCGGCCAGCATGACGTAGCTAGTCTCGGCCTTGGGCCCGAAGTAGCCGGCGTCACCCTCCATCGGCATGATCACGAGGCCGACCACCTTGTTGTTGAAGGGGTCCACCCGCGCGACCACGCGCATCGGGATGTCCACGCCGACGATCCGGCCGGCGGTCAGCTTGCGGTAGAGCCGCAGGGCCTCCTGCACGTCGTCGGTCTGGCCGAACACGGTCTCGCCGTTGGCCCACGAGACGGTGAACCGGGGGCCCTCCATCTCGCGCCGCTCCGGGTCCGGGTGCTCGACCCAGATGCAGACGTCGGTCTCGTTGGCCTGGCTGCCGAAGCACGGGCAGGCGTCGTTGTGCCAGGAGACGTCTTCCAGGCCGGCCTCGCTGAGGATGGCCTCGGGGACGTCGTAGGCCGCGCCGAACTGCTCGATCCAGCGGAAGGCGTGCTGCGTCATGTCTGCTCCTTATGTCGTGGTCTACTATTGTCAACAGTTCGGAGGGGCCCGGCATTCCCTGGGCCCCTCCTCGCTGCTCACTTCGCCGCAGGCACCTCGGCTGCCCGGTTGGTCCCCAGCAGGGTGTCGTACACCTTGATCAGCGCGACGATCTCGGCGCGGTGCGGGTCGCCGGGCTCCTCGTACAGGTCGTCAATCAGCGCGTCCTGGTTGGCCGCGCACAGGCTCTCGACCGTGAGGTCTTTGGCCTCGCCCCACGTGCCGCCCGCACCTGCCTCGCGCTGCATGGCGAGCAGGACCGCCGCCGCCTGCTCTGGCGTCATCGGTGCGGTGCTGGCAGCGGCCGGCCTCGGGAACATCTCGTCGCTGACGGTGACCGGGTAGAGGGCCTCGACGTCCTCGATCAGATCCACCTCGACGTCCTCGCGCACGGCCCGGACGGTGTGGATCCGGCTGGCCTCCTTGGCCTCGGCGTCGGGGTAGCTCACAACCACCTGGACCCTGTTGGTGAGGAGCTTGGCCTCCTGCACCAGCATCTGGTGGACCCGCTCGATGACGTTGTTGACCAGGTCGTGCCCGGCCTCGTCGTCCTCGCCCGGCAGGGCCAGGTCGCCCATGGCGTCGATGACCCACATGTTGGCGTCCCGGTAGTCGTGCAGCTTGCCGAAGTCGCCGATGTCGCGGGGGATGTCCTTGAAGCCCTCGGTGTGCGGGCTGTCCATGTCGGCGTGGATCATGGCCAGCACGCGGGTGGCGTAGAACTCCACCCGGTCCTCGTTCATGGCCACGTCCATGTCGCGCCCCCAGGCCACCACGGTGGCCTCTGGGCGCTCAGCCGGGGGGTTGTCCATCGGCTCGTGGACGTCGGACCGCCACAGGATCGTGCGGTTGTCGTCCAGCCGGCCGGACCAGACGCCCGAGGGCTCCCAGTGCCAGCCCACGGGCAGGGGCCCGTTGGCTGCCTCGGCCGCTGCCTTGTTGGGGCAGTTGTCCTGGCCGCAGGTGAGCCCGGCCTCAAGCTCCTCGTTGGTGCAGCCGCAGATCTCGACGTCCTCGGACGTCCCGGCCACCGGGACGATGCCCATGGCCTCCTCGCATGCGGCGCATCCGCCGTCGGTGCGCGGGTAGGCGCTGTGGTTGCACAGTTCGAGGTGGTGCTGCGCGTCCTCGCTCACGGCGCAGAAATACTTGCCAGCGGGGACCGCGCCGGGTGCGGTGCGGTAGGTGTCGGCCTCCTCGCCCTCGCCCATCACGAGCGGCTGCAGGCAGTCGGCGCAGTTCCTTGATGCCATGTCCAGGTCTCCTGTCTCTTGCCCTCAACGCTATGCGGAGGGTCTGACATTGTCAACAGATGCGAGAGCCCCGGCATTCCCTGCCGGGGCCCTGCGGGTGGTGCTCAGGCGTCCACGCCCATGGCGGCGGTGAGCACCTCGACCAGCACGTTGCGGTCGTTGACCTCGTCCTCGGGACAGGCCACCGTGACCAGCGCGCCGTACAGCGTGCGGATCTCGTACTGGGTGAGCACCTCGGCGACCTTGGAGCCCCGGTAACGGTAGTTGCGGATCTTGCCGTAGCCGGCCCGGAATCCGCCGAGGTAGGCGGGCGAGCCGCTCACCGGGGGAGTGCCGATCAGGCGGCCCTTCTCCTTGCGGGCGCGTGCCTCGCCGGCCTCGAAGCCGGCCCGGTAGTCCTCGGTCTCCTTCTCTGCCTTGCGCTCTGCTGCTGTTGCCATCTGTCTCTCATCTCAGGTGGGAGGGCTGGAACTTCCGGCCCTTGCCGTCGTGGCTGACCCTGGCCTTGAGCACGGCCTCGTCGGCCTCGGCCAGACTCATCCTCTGGTGGATCATCAGGTGCCGGACCGCCATCAGGTGGTCCATCGCCTTGGGCAGTGGGCCCTCGAACGGGTGCTCCTTGCTGACCTGCTTGCCGGGTGCCTTGAGTGTGATCGTCGCGCCCTTGCCGTCGTTGGCGACGGGGGTGGGCACGGCAACCAGGTGCCGGTCTGTCTGCTGTCTCATGCTATTGTCAACAGTTCAGGAAGCCTCGTTGTTCCTGCGCCTGTCCAGTTCAGCCTGCACCGCAGCCCGCACGTGCGAGCCGGGAACCGGGCAGCCGTCGGCGGGGCGGGCGTCGAGCCGGCCGTCGCAGTGCCCGCACCTCGCCAGCGCGATGTGGACCACCACCGCGCCCCAGGGGACACGGTGGCGCATGGCGAAACTGCCGCTGCCGGTCTGCACATAGACGGCCTCGTCAATGCCGTACTCGACCGTGCCGGTCTGCAGCGGGCGCCCACCTGGTGGCTGCCAGGTGATCGTGTCGCCGGTCCTGACCTTGCCACGGTCCTCCCAGCGGAAGACGTCAGCCATCACGCCGCCCCGGTGTGGCTGGGCTCGGGCAGCTGGACGTCCTGCACCTCGACCACGGCACCGGACACGGTGGCCCGGCGCCGCGGGCGCGGCACCAGCCAGCCCTTGTTGCGCGGGCCGGGCACGCCGGACCGGGCCCAGGTGACCCAGTGCTCGGTGTCGTAGACCTTGGACGGCTTGCGGCCCAGGGCCGGCACGTCGGGCTCAGCGTCCACCGGGGCGGGCGGCGTGGCTCCTGCCTTGTTGCGGGTCTGCCGGGCGTCCCAGACCTGGATCTGGCGCCGGTCGAACTCGCGGCCTCCCGGCCAGATGTAGGCGTTGTTCAGCGCGGTGGCGACCGCCTGGAAGCCTCCGATCATGGTGCCGCCTCCTTCTCTGCCATCTCGGCCGTCTTGATCATGCGCGGCCGGGACATGCCCAGGCTCCGCAGCCTCTCCTCGGCCCTGACGTACAGCACGCATAGCTCAGTGGTGCTGAGCCCCTCGACGTTGCTGTTCGAGAGGGCCCCGCTGTGGACGGTGGTGAACACCACCTCGTGCTCGTGGTTGGTGTCGTCGTACTTGGGGTCTCGGATCTCGATCACCCGGTCGGCTCGCATGTCCTCTCCTCCTGTCTCTCCTATGTCAACAGTACGAGGGCCCGGACGCTTCCGCGACCGGGCCCTCGGGTGCTCTGGTTATTCTCCTTCCGGGTGCAGCGGGCAGCCGGGCCCGTCGTGGACGATCTCGCCCAGCTTGGTGTCGAGGTGGCCGTGGCACTTGGTCACGTGCTCAGCGTCCTCGGCTGCGGCGCGAGCGGCCTGCTCGACGCTCTCCCAGCCGTAGTAGCCGCAGCACGAGGCCACGACCTCGTCGTCAACCGGGTCGATGATCGCGTAGCAGTAGACATCGCCGTTGACGTAAGCGCCATAGGTCTCGACGTCGCCCGCGACCAGGCCGGCGGCAAGCTCGCGGTCGGCCGTGGTGCCGGTCCACTCGCGGCCCTGGGTCTCGGCCCACATCGTGCGGGTGACGTAGGCCACGCCGCACTGTGCGGAGTCCCAGCGGTCGGCGAACGGGTAGGTCCGGTCGCCTGTCTTGAAGGCGATGCCGCTGTGGTCGTACACCCAGATGGGCTCAGTCCAGACGATGTCGGCCTGCGCCTTGAGGTACTCCTCGACCTCGTCCCAGCCCTGCGCTAGCAGTTCCTTGCTGATCGCGTAGTCGTTGGGGAAGTCGTAGTGGCGACCCCACATCACCAGGCCGCAGCCGGGCGAGTCGTCGTCACGCGGGGACATCGGGTCGTAGTCCACGTCGATCTCGACCGTGAACCCGTTGATGGTGCTCTTGTCCAGCGTCATGCCGCCACCACCTTGGTCTGACCCTTGTACCGGATCATGACCTTGAGGTTGGCACCGTCGGCCTCGGCCTTGCTGATGTAGCGGTGGTAACCGAGGGTCAGGATCTCGAAGTCCTTGCCCGCGGCCCAGTCGGCCTTGGCAGCTGCAGCTGAGTTGTAGTCCCGGCCGTAGGCCCCGGACACGGTGATCGTTTCCACTGTCGTCTCCTTCTGTCTCTATGCCCACCATACTCGTGGGGTACGACATTATTGTCAACAGATGCGGGCCCCTGGATGTTCCGGGCAGCACAACGCCCCAGCGAGGAAGCAGGGCCCCTCGCCGGGGCGCTGGCTGGCCGCTACTGGGCCCAGGGCGGGATCGGTGGTGCGCCACCCTGGTCCGCGGGCTGGCCCTGCTGCTGGCCGTTGTACTGGCCCGGCGCCGGCGGCTGCGGCGGGGGCATCTGCTGGGCAGGCGGGCCAGCGGCGGGCTGCTGCGGAGCGGCGTACTGCTGCTGCTGCGGAGGAGCGGCGGGCTGGCCCGGCTGCTGCTGCGGGGCGAACTCGCCCATGCCACCGGGGTGGCCGGGCACCTGCTGCTGACCCTGCCACTGCTGGGCCGGGGGACCGGCCTGGCCGTATCCAGGCGGCGGTGGCTGCTGGCCGGTGCCGACCGGGTTGTACGCCATCTGGCCACCCACAGGCTGTGGAGGCTGCTGTGCATAACCGGGCATCGGCGGGCCAGCCGGGCCACCGGGGTAGGCGCCCTGCTGCTGCTGCTGGACCGGGGGCCCGGCCTGCTGGGCGGGGGCGCCGGCCTGGCCGCGCTGCATGCGGATCCCGCGGACCTTGCTGTTGCCCCAGTCGGCGTCGTAGACGACCTCGACCTCGACGTGCCGGCCGATCACCATCGGCGCGGCCTGCTCGAAGCTCATCGCCGGGCGGCCCGTGGCCGGGTCGGCGTTCCAGAACGGCTGGCTGCCGGCCGGGTCGCCGTACTTCTCGCCCACCGGCACGCCCATCGCCCTCAGCTTGCGGAACAGAGCGGCGAGCCCCTTGGTGTTGTCCTGGCCGTCGTTCTGCTTGAGCGACATCGAGAGCGTGGTCGAGATGATCTTGCCCTCATTCGGCGTGCCGGGAGCGAACTTGAACCGGGTCTTCCAGGCCTCCTTGTCGCCGGCCTGCGTGGTGCCGTAGGCGTTCTCGACCACCTCGGCCGGCCACCAGCCCTCGACGTAGGAGGCACCGCTGGCATCCCCCAGGTCGTAGGCCTGCTGCCAGAGGTTCTGCCCACCGGGTGGGCCGTAGCCCTGCTGCTGGGCCGGACCGTAGCCCTGCTGCTGCTGCGGGGGGTAGCCCTGCTGGTACTGCTGCGGGGCGTACTGCGGCGGGCCCTGCTGGTAGCCCGGTGGCGCCTGCTGCTGAGGCGGGTAGCCGCCCTGGCCGGCCGGCGGGTACTGCTGCGGTGGGTATCCCACTGTCTTCTCCTTCTCCTTCTATCTCGTTGCGAGAACGTGCTGGACCATGGATTCGACGGTCCACCCCTGCACCATGCCGGGGTAGCCAAGCTGCATATCGTAGGGCAGCCGGCCCCAGAGCCGGTCGCCGGTCTCGTAGTCCTTGCTGGGCCCGGTCCACATCCGGTGGGTGCCGTCGTCGGCCGCATAGACCCAGCCCTCGATGTCGGGCACGAACGGCACCACGTCGCCGCTCTGCCCGTGCAGGTAGGGGCGCCACTTGTTCCGCTTGTAGTCCCAGTGGGTCGGGCAGACGTAGGTGACGGCCCAGACCCGGTTGGTCGGGTGGGTGAGCAGATCCTTGAAGCCCCAGACGATGCCGGTGGTCTGCTTGAGCAGCACCCCCCAGTCGTCGCGCTCCATCTTGTTGTAGCCGCGGCGGGCCACCTCGATGCGGTGCTGGATCGAGGGCACCGAGTCAACGCTGATCGAGTTGAAGGGATGCTGCCCGCGGTCGAGGATCTGGCGGGTGACCTCAAGGGTCTGGAAGTCCTTGACGTGGACCACGGCGGTGTCCCATGACCCGTCCCAGGCCGGCGGGGTCTGCCGTAGCGGATCCCAGACGATCTTGCGGGATGGTGTCCACTTGGCCGCCTGCTCGACGTCCATGCAGAGCACGGGGCGCGGCCCCGTGTCGGCCAGCGATGACTTGCCGGCCTTGGCCCATCCCTGGATCAGCAGGCACAGGCCCTGCAGTAGCTCCTGCGTCTGCCCGGCCTGGTGGCCGTTGGCCTGCATGCCGTAGGTCGCAGCAGCTAGCTGCTGCTGGGTGTAGGGCTGGACGGTCAACGTCTGCTCCTTCTGCCTGTAGGCACAGCCTACCCGGAGGTGCCGACAAGCTCGGCGATCTGCTCGGGCAGGCTCTTGCGCTCATAGCGGGCGTAGGGGTCACCCTGCACGAACCGGCCGCTGGTGAACAGCGCGTCGATCCAGCCGAGGCCCTCGTCCATCAGCTGGCACAGCCCGGTGGCGTAGGGGCATGACCAGGTGCAGTCGTGCTCGATCCACGTCGGCTTGGTCACACTGGACTGGATCCAGTTGACCCGGACCCAGTCGGCCTGGTCGAGGTGCCCGCCACGGGCCCCCGCGGCGTCGAGGCTGTTGCGCGCGAACATGATCTCGTGGACCGCCTGCTGGACGCCCAGCAGGTGGCTCGCCATGATCTCGGGCGTGTGCCGGAAGTCGTTGCGCATGTAGTAGGGCGGCTTGGAGTTGGGACCGCGCTTGACCGCCTTTAGCTGGTTGACCTTGCCGCCCAGCACCAGGGGCAGGCCCTCGACCACCTGGGCCGGCTGGCCGAGGACGGGCGGCGGATGGCCGGCCGCGAGCCACTGCATCAGCGAGTAGAACCGCATCTGACCATCCTTGCGGATCTCGTGCTGCTCCTTGAGGGTGCTGCGGCGCTTGTGGTCGAGGAACCCCAGCAGACCGCTGTCGGCGTCCTGCCAGACCATGTCCATCTTGGCCCGCAGATCGACGGCACCTTCCCAGCCGGGCAGCGGCACGCGCACCTCGCGCTCGACATCCACGATGATCATGCCGTTGTCGCAGCCCTCGCTCGCCACCCATTCCGGGTAGCCCTCAACGATGATCTTCGACATCTCGTGCTCAGCCCGGATCGCCTTCTCGTCGTCCGGGTAGTGGTCGAGCACCGCACCGTAGAGCAGGTCGATCGTGCGGCCGGGGTCTAGGTGGTCCGGCCCGTACCAGTATTCGAGCGCGGTGTGGATCCGGGTGCCCTGCAGCCGGGCCGAGGTCGGCCGCTCGTTGGCTGGCAGGAGCCCGAAATACTGCTCGATGAGCCAGGTGCGCCGGCACCGGTCCCATCGGAGGATCTCCGACCAGGAGATCCCAGTGGCTGCTTGTGTGGTCATGCCGCTTGCCTCTCTCTGCTGTCTGCTTCTGGTATCTCGCCCTCGGCGACATCCATGATCCACTGCAGCCGGGCCCGGTCACGCACGACCGTCTGGAAGCTCTCCTCCTTGCCCAGGCCCAGATCCCACAGCCGGGTCTCGACGGTGCCCGGTGTGATCATGACGATCCGCCGCAGCGCGGTCTTGCGTCCCCAGCGGTCCCCGCGGCCCTCCTTCTGTTCCCGGCCGACGTAGGCAGGGTCGATCTGCATCCAGATGATCCCCTCGGCCACGGGCAGGTCGATCGACTCCTTGCCCGCCTCGTTGATGAAGATCACCCTGGCATCGCCATTGTTGAACCGCTGGGCGGCCTCGTCCTTGGCCACGTAGTTCATGCCGCCGAGGATGTGGCAGGCCGGGATGTCCAGCTTGGCCAGTTCCTCCTCGGCCATCGCAGCCAGCCACGGTGAGTTGAGCGCGACGATCCACTGCCCGCCCTCCTCGCCGAGGAACTCGACCAGGTCGTCCACCTTGTGGCTGGGCTTGATCATCTCGACCTCGTCGCGGTGGATCCCGTTCGGATCCTCGCCGTCCACCTGCTTGATCATCGCCGAGGCAAGCTGGCACAGCCGGGCGAACTGCACCGCGCTGTTGTCGGGCACCAGGTCACAGTCCCGTAGCTCAGCCAGCCCGTCGCGCCTGATCTGCTTGTAGGCGGTCGCCTGCTTGGGTGTCATCGGCGGGTAGCGGAACTCCACCGGGCTGGGGCGTGGCTCACCGGGCCGGGCGATCTCGCGCGGGATCCGGCTGAACATCGTCTCAGTCACCCAGCGGAACGTGTTGTAGCGGGCCGGGTTGAGGCTGACCACCACCTTGCCCTTGCCCGCGAAGGCGAAGTCCTCGATGGCGTACAGCGCCAGGTGCCGCCCGCGGACCGGGAACCCGTCCGGGTCGAGACCGTGCTGGATCGGCCACAGGTCGGCGACCGAGTTGACGGTCATCGTCCCAGTGACCGCCCACACGTACTCCGGTGGCGGCGGGTGCTCATCGCGGCTCAGGTCGGGCCCGCTGTGGTGCATCAGCCACCACATCGAGCGGGTCTGCAGGCTCTTGGGGTTGGCCATCCGGTGGGCTTCGTCGGCGATGATCACCCGGAACGGGATCTCGTTGAACTCCTTGGGGTGGACCTGGCACTGGCCGTCGGTCTTGCCCATCTGCCCGCCGTGGTGGTCGCACCGGGTGAAGGCGGTGCCGGGGTAGTTCTGCAGGCGCGTGTGGTAGTGCAGGTTCTGCCAGATGATGATCCCGACGTCGGCCTCGCCCGCAGCTAGCTGGGCGATGGCCTTGCGCCGCTTGGCGATGCCGCCGGCGATCACCACGGTGCGTAGCTCAGGCGCCCAGGTGGCGAGCTTGCGCTGCCAGGCCAGCGGTGCCGAGTCGGGGCAGACCACCAGGGCGGGCGCGGCCTGCCCGGTCTGGTGCAGGATCCGCAGGCTCTGCACCAGCGGCGGCGTCTTGCCGTTGCCGCGCTCATCGCCGTAGATCCAGTGCTTGTAGGTCAGCAGCAGGTTGCACGCGGCACGCTGCGGCCCGGTCAGTTCGGAGCCCTCGATGTCCATCTCGATGAGCCGGCTGCGCAGCGGCTCAGGCGCGTCGGTGAAGTCACGGGCGCCGATCACCGCGGGCTGGCCCTGCAGGTCACTGGGGGGCAGGCCGACGATCGAGACCGCGCGGTCCCAGGCGGCCCTGGACCACTCCTTGAGGTCCGGCGACCAGGTGATGGGCTGCTGGGACCAGATCTCGTTGAAGGCCATGAATCCCGGCCAGGTGAGCGGCACCCGCCAGATGTCGTCGGCGCCGATCGAGCAGCCGGGGATCTGCTTGCACAGCGGCCACTCAGCCCGGCTCGCGCCGATGGCCAGCACCGGCATCGAGGGGTCGGCGCTGCGGTCAATCGCTGCCCAGGCCATCGCCGATCACCCCGCTCCCGATCACGAGCCGCCAGCACCGGGGTGTCTCGACGTCATCCACGAGCACGACCGGCAGGTCCGGCCGGATCACGGGGGTGGGGCTGAGCACCTCGGCGAACGATGGCTGCACCATACGCTGCAGGGCCGACAATGCGGCCACGCCCATCTCAAGCCGGCTCCCGTAGGGGAACTGGCCGTCGCCGGTCAGCTGGAAGACCCGCGCGGCGTTCTCAGCGGCGTGGACCATGTCGGCGAGGTCAGCCTGCTCCTGGGTGACGCCCTGGCACATGACCATCAGGTGGTGGTCCATGGTCCAGTGCTGGTGCTCAGGATGGATCCCCATGTTCCCGCACGCCGGGCGGTATAGCTCAGCCATTAGCTAACCGCCTGCAGCTTGGCCCGCTGAGCGATCTTGAGGCGCTTGCTGATCTGGACGCGCAGCCGGTCCTCCTGCAGGTGGTGCAGGTAGCGGCTGTCGGCTCCGGTGCCCCGCAGCCCGAGACCGGTGCCGATGTAGTCGCGCTCACCGTTCAGCTGGCGGGTGTCCCACAAGGGTGTGCCCTCCTCGTCGGTGAGGATGCTCGCGTACCGGCCGCACTGGCGCTTGCACCAGTCGCGGATCTCGACCGTGCCGTTGGCCAGCGGAATCAGTTCCACACCTGGCGGCAGTTCCCCGCGGCGGGCCAGTTCGGCCACGCTGTTCAGGTGGTACTCGTGACGGCCGGTCCCGCGGCACAGGGCCCTGGCGGGGGTGTAGGCCTTGTTCTCGTAGAAGGCTAGCTGGTCGGCGTCGAGCCCGAGCCCATAGGCCCAGTGGCCCTTGTCTACTGCCATCTGTCTTGTCCCCTCAATCTTGGTCTGCCTAGATCCTATGCAGGTGTACTGACACTTTCTCCCCGATGGCCGGCGGGACGTTGCCTGATCGCATCATCCACTTGAGCATGTGGTGCGCCGCGCTCTGGGCGTCGTTCTTGCCCGGCACCCACCAGCCGATGTCGGCCAGCAGCTTGCGGTCGGCGGTCTTGGGCGTCATCTGCGGGCCCTCGGGCAGCACCAGGCAGCGGTACTTGCGCGAGACGTACCGGGCCACGCCGATCGGGCACAGCGCGTCGGCGGCGTTGGTCTGCGGCTTGTCCGGGCGCGGGGTGTAGCGCTCCCAGCCGATGGCCAGGGTGCCCCGGAAGGTCTGGCAGTACCACTCGATGCGCGAGCAGGCCTCGTGGAACTCGAACTCGTCGGCCTCGAAGCCACCGGACACGGCCTCGTAGACCGCGAGCCCGGTCATGCCACCGGGGTCGATCCAGAGCACCAGGGGGGCGATCACGGGTCAGCCCCGAAGTAGACGCGGATCTCCTCAGCGGTGGCGTGCCAGGTGTCACGGGCCTCCCGCCACCGTGTGGCCAGTTCGTCGGGCACCTCCCGGCCGTACCGGGCTAGTTGCTGCTGGTCGTATTCGAGCGCAATCTCGTCGCCCTCGATCGTGAGGAACAGCGCGGGGTAGGCCTCGTCCCAGTCGGCCAGCACCTTCACTCGTACTCCACCGCCATTAGCTCGCTCACCAGACACGCACCAGGTCATGCACGAGCACCGCCGGCTCGATGTCGTTGGGGGCACCGCGGGGGTCGAAGGCCTGCGCGCGGTAGTCCGGCATGTTGAGCACGTTCTGGCAGTACAGGCCGTCAGGCAGATCCCAGACCACGACCGCGCCGATCCAGTCCAGGCTCAGCGGTGTCACGGCCAGGCGCCGCATCGTGTTCCAGGTGCGGTACTTGAGGATGACCCCACCCATCGACATCAGCTGGGGATAGCTGTAGCTGCGGCTGATGATCGAGACCCAGCAGCACGGGCGCTCGGCCCGGCTGGCGAGATAACCCACGAAACTCAGCGAAGGCATGGGAATAAGCTGCATCCGCCAGGCGGCCTGCAGCTGGCCGGCCGCGATCAGGGACCGGTAGCGGTCCGCGGGGACCATGAACATCGGCGAGCCGTCGGTGTGCTCTTGCGGGGCGTAGTTGTGCAGCGCGGGGTGGGTCATTTCTGCCAGCGCTCCCGGTGGATCTTGGCCTCCCACAGGATGGGGAGCGGGAAGGTCGTGCGGTCGGTCAGGATCTCGGTGCCGGCCCGCGCGACCTCCTCGGCCTGCTCGATGGGCACCTCGGACAGGTGCTCGTCATGGATGTCGAGCCGCAGCATGTGCCCGAGCCCGGCCGCGTCCATGTGCAGCGCGCTCTGCTTGAGGATCTGAGCCGCTGAGCCCTGGATGCGGTAGTCAACGCCGGCGTACTCCCGCCCGCGGTCGAGCATCAGGTGGCTGCCGTACAGGGTGCGGATGTAGGGGCGTTTGGCCTGCTTGGCCTTGGAGATCAGCTGCATCGAGTTGCGGGCCAGGGTCGGGTAGGCGCTCTTGAACCCGTCGTAGATCGGCTGCAGCTGGGCCAGCGAGACGCCAGCGGTGATCGCCGCTGTCTCGGGCCCGGACCCGTAGGTCACGGCGTAGATCGTGTTCTTGGTGTGGGTGTAGCGGGGGTCGTCCTTGGCGATCTTGGTCTTGTAGATCCGCTCAGCGTTCAGCACGAAGAAGCTCTCGCCGGTCGCGTCACAGCGGGCGATGTCGGCCATTAGCTGCTGGTCACCGGAGAAGATCGCCGCCAGCCTGATCTCGATCTGCGCTGCGTCCCAGGACACGAACACGTGGCCCGGCCGAGGCCGGAAGGCACCGCGGATCATCGGGATGTCGCGGTCGAAGGTCTGCATCGGCGGTGAGGTCACGCTCGACCGCCCAGTGGCCTGGGCACCCACGCTGTGGATCGAGTAGTGGATCACGTCGTCCACGGCCATGTCGAGGAACTTCTGCAGATAGCGGTTGATGATGTCCTCGCTCTTGCGGGCGAAGCGCAGCCTTGAGATCAGGAGCGCGGCCTCGGGGTAGCGGACCTGGTATTCCGCCATCGTGTCCTTGTCGATCTTGGCCAGCCCGGTGGGTGTGCGCAGCGGCACCACCCCGGCGTCCTGCAGGGCCTCACCGACGCTGCGGTTGGAGGAGACCGACTCCACACCCCACTGGCCCCGCAGCCACGCCATGGCGTCGTTGAGCCAGGCCTGGGTCTGGTCTATCCAGAACCGGATATAGGGGACGTCGATCATCATCCCGGCGTTCATCATGTTGGCGCACAGCCGGGCGTAGGCGATCTCAAGGTCGTAGGAGGCGCCGAACTGCTGGCGCACCACCGGCATGTGCTTGGCCAGCAGGTGGCTGTTCAGCACGGGGTCGAGGGCGCCGTACATCCAATACTCAGGAAGATCATCGGGGACCGTGGCCCAGTCCCAGCGGTTCTTGCGCTTGGCCTCATCGAGCAGCCGCTCACCGGCCATCGCGCTCGGGTCGATGTCTCGGGCGGCTCGTGGCTTGAGCTTGAGGATGGCCGCTGAGTCCGCTAGCTGGCAGGCGATCTGGCCGTCGTCGATCTTGTGCCAGGGCAGGGTCAGCCCGGACTGGTTGTCGAGCACCAGCCAGTCGTAGGGCGCGTTGAAGAAGCCGATCCTGCCGGGCCAGCGGCTGAGCACCTCGTGGGCACCGCCCATCCAGGCGGGCGGGAACGCCCACCCGGTGCTGCAGTCGCCAAGCTGGGTCATGCGGTGGCGGTCGCGGTGGAAGGCGAGCCCGGCCGACTCAGTGTCCGCAGACAGCGGCCCGTTCAGCCGGCCCGAGGCCCAGCGGCGGAACTCATCGAGCTTGTCGAGGCTGGTCACGTGGTGAAGCTCGACCCCGTCGAGCAGCCCGCCGCGCACGGGCGTGGTCATGGTGTCAAGCGACATGGTCACACCGGCCGTTCCGGCAGTTTTCGCTGGCGATGGCGTTCGCCGCCCACCACTGCCTGATCGCATCCTGATCAGCGGCACTGACACTCTGGTAGTAGCGCCTGATGATGGGCACGATCTTGTCCCGGTGGTCAGCGGTCACGATCTGCCCGTCGGGCAGGGTGACATGGACGTGGTAGCTGCCCCTCCTGCTCACGACAGCTGCACCGATGCGCAGGAGACCACGGTCAGGTGCAGGATCTGGCGCTTGATGCGCTCGTGCTCGCCGAGAGGGCCCCAGTCCACGTCGGCCGCGCCCACGCCACGGCGCACCTGCTCGACCGCCGAGGTCACCAGATCCTGGCGGTAGCGGGTGAGCAGCGGCCAGGGCGGCTCCTGCCGCTCGTGCAGGACGTACTGCAGGCCCAGGTGGGCGCTGTGGACGATCGTGGCGATCTCCCGGTCGTCCAGGTATCGGTGCGCGGTTGTATCCCGGTCGGCGGCGGTGCTCATGTCGTGCCCCTAGCGGTCGGAGGTGCGGGCTGGCCCGCTGATATGGTCCCATCGCCAGGGCACTGGCGAGTTGTGTTACCGGTCACGGCCTGATGTCTCCTGTCTCTGGGCCCCGCTAGCGGGCCGGTCAGCCGATGCGCTCCACCGGCTGGTCAGCCGCCTCCCAGTCGGGGTCGTTGGTGGCGGCCTGCTCTAGCAGATCCTTGACCGGCTTGGACACCACCGTGACCTTGCGGCCACCGAACTTGGGGATGTTGATCAGCGGGTCAACCACCTGGGCTGGGGTCTCGCACCGGTCGATCGACCGGCGCACGAACTCGAATCGGATCACATCGTCGTTGGCCAGTTCCTCGGGCGGGAACGGCCGGCACTCATCGCAGGGCACGGCGTCATCGTCGTAGTGGAACCCCATGTCCTCAAGCTCATCGAACATCGCGCTGGCCGTGGTGCGGTCGCCCTTGGGCAGCTTGCCCGCGGTCCGGCACCGGGTGGGGTGGGTGTGGTAGATCCTCGACCAGGACTCGCGCACCAGGACGTAGGTGCCGTCCCGCAGCTTCCAGATGGAGTTGACCGACCAGCGGGTCTTAGGCTCGCTGCGCTGCTGCTCAGGGGCACCCATCTTGGTGGACACGCGGCCGATCAGATAGCCGGTGATCTCCACTGGGGGGCCGATCCGGTTAGCGAGCGTCTCGCTGGTCAGGTCCACGGCTGCGGTGGTCACGTCGGTCTCCCCTGTCATCTGTCTTCGCCATAGAGTAGCGGACATCCTCACCTGTGCATTCCCGCGCAGGCCCCGCTTGCCTAGTGCTCACTGTAAGCTGGCACCAGACAGAGACAACAGGCCGAGACAGCAGGAGCCGCAGGTGGCCATCCCCGTAGGGTCGGTGTGTACCGGCACCGGCATGCTCGACCAGGGCGTCATGAGCGTCCTCGGCGGCGAGTTGGCCTGGGTCGCGGACAACGACCCCGGCAGTGTCAAGATCCTCAACTACCGGCTGCCGGATGTGCCCAACCTGGGCGATATCACCAAAGTGGACTGGGCCACAGTGCCCCCGGTTGAAATACTTGTAGCGGGCATTCCCTGCCAGCCAGCGAGTGGTGCCGGAAAACAGAAGGGAATGGCAGATGAGCGGTGGCTCTGGGGTAAGTTCACCGAAGCTATTGGCCGGATGGAGCCACGGCCCAGGGTGCTCGTGCTCGAAAACGTCCCTCGGTTGCTCACTATCAACGGGGGAGCCGGCATGGCCCAAATCGTCTACGCGCTGGCCGCGCTCGGCTATGTCTACCGCTACGGGCTTCTACGAGCTTCCGACGCTGGTGCCTGCCACAAAAGAGAGCGCTGGTTCCTCGTCGCCGTCCTTGCTGCCGACCTGCACGACCTCGAACAGCCACGGGAACACGGTGAACAACCGGGGCGAGCTACTGCTGCCGGGGGTGGTGTCCCAGCTGCTGCCGACGCCGGCGAGCTTCACCCAGAACGGGGGCGACCCGCACCTGACCCCTGGCCTCGCGGAGCACTATCGCCAGCACCGGGGCAACCTGATCGAGTGGGCGGCGGCGGTCCTGCTGCCGACCCCGCTGGCACGAGACCACAAGGGGAACAACACCCCGACGGGCTCACCGCACCACAGCCGGCCGGGCCAGAGGCGTGGTCCTGGCGAGGCGGGCCTGCCGCAGACCCTGCTGCGGCTGCTGCCGACGCCGCGGGCGGTCCATGGCTCGAACAACTGGGATGGCCGCGAGCGGCCGGGCGGGGAGGGCCCGAACCTGGGAACGGTGGCGCGGCTGCTGCCGACCCCCGAGGCCTCGGACGCGACGGGTGGCCGCAGGCCTTCGAGTATGGACCCCCACCGGGCGTCGGGGGCCAAGCGGTCGTTCCCGCTGGGGGCGGTGGTCCATCTCAAGCTGCTGCGGACCCCGATGGCGAACATGGGATCCAATGGGGGAGGCCAGCCAGCGAGCAAGCGGCTGGCGGGTGGCCACTCGCCCTCGGTCGAGGACCAGGTGATGGAGATGGCCCTGCTGCCGACGCCATTGACTGGCGAGGCCCGGCACGGCTCACCCAACCAGCACCGCAGCCGTGGGGACACGATGCTGACGGGAGCGGTCATCCAGCTAGTGGATGGCCAGCACCTGGACCAGGCACCCACCAGGGCGGCCAAGCTGATGTCAACCCCGAGGGCTTCCGATGGGGGATGGGAGGGCGAGGCGGGGACGCACAAGGGCCAGCGGGCGAGCAGCGCGGGCTGGGGGCTGAGGAACGAGACGCGCTCGCTAGTCTCGCCGCCTGGCCAGACTTCGACTGCTGGTGCCCCGATGAGCCCGGACGCATCCACACCCTGAGCGGCTACTGCTGCACCCCTCAGCGGTTCGTGGCCTCCTCGGTCGAGTTCATCGAGGACGATGACCCCGTGGCCACCGAGATGGCCTTCGAGATCAACTGGGCCGAATACTGGCCGGCGGTGCGCCGCTGGGAACTAGTCACCGGCCGGCCGGCACCGTGCCCGGTTGAGGAGGGCCGGAACGGCAAGCCGAGACTGTCGGCCCGTTTCGCAGAGTGGATGATGGGCTGGCCCGACGGCTGGGTGACCAAGGTGCCGGGCCTGACCCGCGGCGAGCAACTCAAGGCAATAGGCAACGGCGTGGTGACGTTGCAGGCAGCGATGGCTGTGCTGCTTCTGTACCAGCCGGTCGAATTGGAGACAGCAGAGGCGTAGACCATGACATCCCCGCACAACTGCCTGGACACCGTCCATCCCGCTGACGTTGAGCGGCTGGGGCTCGGTGCCGCCGCGCAGCTATACCAGGGCATGGGCTACGCCGTGCTCGGGCTGGCGGTCGGCGACAAGAAGCCGCACGAGCTATTTGAGCACGGGGTGGACTGGGCCACGCAAGACCCCCGTGTAATTCCATGGCTGTGGTCCAGCCACAAGCTCGCGGGTGTGGGCGTGGCGACCGGCTCGCGCTCCCAGCTAATCGTGATCGACCTCGACGTCAAGCACGGCATCGACGGGATCGCCGAGTTCACCCGCTGGTGGCTGGGTGATGACTGGGGCAGCCGGGCGTTCGTCATGGGCCAGGCGTTCCCCGGTGCCCCCGTAGCGGTCACCCCGTCCGACGGGCGCCACATCTGGCTGCGGCTGCCGCAGGTCCAGGCGCCGGACGGCTCGATGTGGCCCTACCCCTCGATCATCCCCACCCGCAAGGGCATCCTGCCCGGCGTGGACATCAAGGCCGAGGGCGGCTACGTGGTGGCGGCGCCCACCCAGATATGGGTCCACCCGCTTGAGGGCGGGCGCGTGCTGCTGCCCTACCGCTGGGCCCATGGCTGCCCGTGCTCTGTGCCCGAGGCACCGCCGTGGCTGCTGCAGTGGGCCATGACCGCACCGGGTGGCTACGGTGGCGGGTCCGGGGGCGACGGCAACTATGATCCGCTGCCCGAGCTTGAGGAACTCAAGATCAGCGGGCTCGCGCCGGGCTCGCGCAACGTCACCCTGCACCGGCTGGCCTGCTCGCTGTTCCGCCGCTACGGCACCACGCCGTCGGGTGTGCAGGCGGCCCGCGAGGAGATCGAGCAGGTGCTGGCCGCGACCTCGCGCGAGGGCGGGTTCGGCCGCGGGGAGATCGAGCGTGCCCTGACCAGCGCGCTGCGGTTCGTGCAAGGCTGTGAGAGGACCGAGGAAGAAGGATTCAGGGACTACGTGGGGAGCAGACAGCGATGGGGCGCCATCTCCTGATCGCCATGGCCTACGCCACCGCGATCGTCGCCTACGGGTGCGCGTTCTGGGTGCTCACCGCCTGGGCCTCTCACCTGCGCAAGGTCTACCTGATGCACCTCAACACCGGCTACGGCTGGAAGGACAGCCGCTACCTGGTGCGGCGCAAGACCCGGCAGGAGGCCGGTGAGCCCAAGCGCCACCGGGCGAAGAAGCGCCAGCCCGCCATCCCGCAGACCTCGCTGGTCAGGATCCTTGAACCGGCCGCTGAGGAGCACGAGGACGACCCCGCGGACTTCGCGCGTCCCGAGGAGGACGTGCGCAAGCACTACCCTGTGGGCCCGTGGCCACCTGGGCCGGACCTGATCCCGCCCGAGGACGCATCCGCTGACACCATGCCGGGGCAGCCGAGGCCGGCCTTCGACCCGGCGCACACCATGACCATGACCCAGCCCATAGACAGAGGAGAGCAGGCAGATGGCAGGACCGCTGAACTACACCACGACGATCGACGCTAACAAGACCGCCAGCGAGTGCATCGGGATCCTCGCCCGGCACGGCGCCAGCCGGATCAGCCTGGACCTGGTTGACACTCAGCCGTCCGGGCTCGCGTTCGGCATCGACACGCCAGCGGGCATGCGCTACTTCCTGCTGCCGGCCAACGCCGAGGGCGTCTACCAGGCACTGGGCAAGGCCTGGCGCAAGGGCTCCATCCCGCGGCGCTACTTCGACCGGGCACAGGCTCAGCGGGTGGCGTGGCGGGTGCTCAAGGACTGGATCGAGGCCCAGATGGCCCTGATCGAGGCCGAGATGGTCCACATCGAGCAGGTGATGCTGCCCTACCTGGTGGTGAACGACGAGGGCCAGACGCTGTATGAGCGCTACCTCGACCACGGGCGCCGCGCGCTCGAAGCCGCTGAGGAGCCCTCGTGAACTGGGTGGCCGGCCTGGAACTCGCCGGCGGCGTGATGACCGGGATCGTGCTGGCCGAGTGGCTGAACGCCCACCAGCGGTACAAGATCCCGGCCTACTGGGTGATCATCGCGGTGTGCGTGGCTCTGGCTATATGGGCGCTGCTGACCGGTGACCTGGTGACCGCTGCGTGGTGCGTGGCGATCATCACCATGTTCGGCTTCATCATCGAGGCACGGGCCAGGAGGCAGTCATGACGCTCAACCCACAGCGGCCGGGCGGCATCCGCGGCTCAGAACGATGGCGGGCCGGCGGCACCCAGCTGGACATCACCGGGCTCGACGCCGACACCTCGTGGCTGGCCGCAGCGGTCGAGCGGGCCACCGAGGGCTACATCGTGCCGCTGACCGTCAACGGGGTCGAGGTGGCGTGGATCACCCCACCTGAGCCGATGCCGCTGCCGCCCATGATGCGCAAGATGGTCCACGAGCGGCTGGGCATGCGTCCGGCCGCTCAGCGGATCGCAGAACGCCAGCCGAGAGGGGAAGACAATGGCGGCTGAGCAGCAGGGCGCCGGCTGGCTGATCGTCGCCCGCGGCTACCACAAGGACCGGCCAGAGTGCCAGGGCCACGACCGGATGATGCTGGCTGAGCAGGTGCGGTCGGACCCGCCACCCGAGTCGCGTGGCTGGGACTACATCGGCGAGATCGAGGGCGGTGGCCAGCTGTACGTCGAGCCGTCCTGCCCGCAGCACGGCAGGATGCACCTGGTGGACAGCGGCGAGCCCGGACTTGAGAGGTGGATATGCCAGGGCCTCGATGGCGAGGGCTGCGATGCTGCTGCGGCCACTTCCGGCCCGTCCACCGGCACTACCGCAGCGGGTCAGACTGCTCCCTCTGCCGATGCGAGCGGTTCAGGTGGCACTGGCTCCCGCGGTGGTGAGGCATGAGCCCGAGGACGCGCTGGCGGCTGATCTCAGCGGTGCTCATCGTGGTGGGCGCGATCGACGCGATGGGGTGGTGGTCCTGATGCGCAACGGCGTGCTGCGGGTGGTCACCCCCACGGCCTGCTTCGGCATGATCGTCCGCGACTGGGTGGTGGTCGAGGCCGCCCCCTACGCCAAGCGGTTCCTGCGCGAGTTCGGCCGGACAGCGCCGGTCCTTGAGGAGCGGCTGAGGGCCCGAGGCTACGAGGTCACCAGGTGGTACGGCTAGCGGGGGTAGAGTAGGCCCCCCAAGATGTAGGTACAGGCAGAAGGAGCAGACATGAGCGTCCTGAATAGCTCGGCGCTGGAAGCGATCCGGCGCGGTGACCAGTGGCTCGACGGCGAGGTCGGCCAGGCCTACAAGGAGCAGCCGCTGGCCCAGGACTACGCGCGGACCCTCAAGGTCATCGAGGAGATCGGCGAGACCCTCAAGGCGCTGATCCTCGCCACCGGGCAGAACCCGCGCAAGATGGCGAGCTACCGGCCGGCCAGCGAGACCGACCTGGCCGAGCTACGGCACATGCTCACCGAACTGGGCGACTCAGCGGCTGCGTGCCTGCTGGGCATCCAGCACTGGACCAAGGACACCGAGCAGACCGACGAGATCCTGGCACAGGCACTGGTCAAGGTGCGGAGCCGGGCCGAGGAGGCAGGTTACTGATGGGAACCGAAGGCAAGTACGGCACGATCACCACTGAGCGGGGTGACATCCCCGAGGACGAGGTGCTGTTCATCCTGCGAGGCCAGGACCGGCTGGCGCTGCCCACGATCCGGGCCTACCTGGACCTGTGCATCGCAGCTGGCTGCCCGCCGCACCACGTGGCCGGGATCCGCGAGGCGATGGAGTCGATGGCCGCGTGGCAGAACGCTCATCTCAGCCGTGTGAAGCGGCCGGGGGGAGAGTGGCCCTGATGGCGTTCTCTCAGCGGTTCGTGCTCCGCTCGACCGCTCCCGGCTTGCCGCCCGAGCGCGCGTGCGCCGGCTGCGGGGCGGTCGAGTTCGAGGTCACGCCGCCACCGGGTGAGCCCGCTGAGGCCACGATCATGACCCATGAAGATAACTGCCCGGAGGTGTCGAAGCTCACCAGCGCGGGGGCGTAGGTTAGGGCCTACGCTTCCCCGCTGGCGGTTCACCCTCACGACCACAAGGTTCCGCTGGCCTTCGGTTTTGACGGCCCTTGGCCCGCGGTGCCGCCTAGCAGGAACGGCGAGACAGATGATAGCAGTCATTGACCAGCGGTGCAGTGATGGCGGCCGCTGAGCGTGGTGAGGCCGGCACGTGGCGCTCCCTCGGGCTGTGGGACGGCGGCGAGCTAGCCCTGGTGGCGACACGGTCAAGCCTGCCGTACAACGACCTCACCACTGCTGAGTACCTGTCCCGTCTCTGGCCTGATGAGACCTACTACGTGCCTGGCGGTAGCCGCGGGCGCTGGCATGCCTGGGATGGCTGGTGCCTGCGGCCCGACCTCTCTCTCGCTCTCAACCGCCGCATCCACGGCTTCGCTCACTGGTACAAGCTGCTGCTCGACGCCGCTGAGCAGCGCATCGAAGTGCTGAGGGCACAGGCCGGCGATGACGATGAGGCCCTCAAGGCGGTGGCCAGGGAGGAAGCCAAGTGGAAGCCCTACACCACCTACGCAGCCGGCCTACAGAAGAACAACGGCCTGGGTAACCTGCGAGCCGTGCTGGCCGAAGTCCGCGGGGTCGATGAGTCTGTGCTGGCTGAGCGGTATCCCGACTGGGTCAACACCCGCAGCGGCCTGGTTTCGCTGCTGCCAGCCGGGCTGCGTGACCCGCAGATGACCGCTGAGGTCTACCGGAACTGGCCGGGATCTATGATCACCTACTGCCTCGACCTGCCCTGGGATCCGGCCGCTGACTGCCCGATGTACCGGCAGATGCTGTGGCGTGCGACCGGTGGCGTGGCCGAGATATATGAGCACCTGATCAAGGTGCTGGGTTACTCGATGCTGGGCACCAACCCCAAGCAGCTGATCTACTTCCTGCGCGGTGACACGGCCAGTGGCAAGTCCAAGCTGCTTGAGGTGGCCACCAAGGTGATGGGCCCGCTGGCCTTCCCGGCGCAGACCGCCCTGGTCGAGCAGACCCGCAACCAGCGCAACGCCCGCGAGGAGAACTCGATCCGCGGCATGCGCCTGGTGACGATCGCCGAGACCTCCTCGAAGATCCAGCTTGAGGAGGCACAGGTCAAGCGGCTCACTGGCCAGGATGAGCTTGGCGTGAACGAGCACTACGCCACGATGCAGCACCGCACCATTGTGTCGTGGCTGATCATCATCGCCACCAACCAGATGCCCAGTGTGGCGGCCTTCGACTCAGCGCTGCGGCGCCGGATCATCGTCATCCCCATGGGACCGCCGATACCCGAGAACCAGCGCAACGACCGCATCGTCAAGGAGATCATCGAGACCGAGGCCGCTGGCGTGCTCAATCTGCTGATCCAGGGCTGCAGGATGGCCATGGCGCCGGGCGGGCTCGACCTGCCCTCAGCGGTCAGGGAGGCCAGCGGCAAGTACGCCAGTGAGCAGGACACCCTGGCGGTCTGGTTCGAGGAGCACATCGACCTGGTGGCGGGTGTCAACGGCCACAGGGCAAGCTGCACGAGGCCGGAACTGTGGTCGAGCTACGACGAGTTCTGGCGCAGGGCGCCTCACATGGGGCGCAACGAGTTCTACGACGCCCTGGCAGCGGTGCCCGGTGTGGAGTTGCAGGGCAGGCTGTTCTACGGTCTCAAGCTCAAGTACGCCAGCGCAGACTGGACCCGCTGATGATGTTCGCCAGCCGCAACGGCGGCAGGATCATGGCCACGCCGGGGGCGCGGGCAAGCTGCCCAGCCTGCGAGTCGCTGGTGATCGCCAAGTGCGGGCAGATCGTGTCCTGGCACTGGGCCCATGAGAGCGTGGCCGATTGCGACGAGTGGGCAGAGCCCGACAGCGGCTGGCACCTGCACTGGCAGTCAGCGGTGCCCGAGGACCGGCGCGAGGTCGTCTTTGCACCGCACCGGGCCGATGCCGTGGCCGCTGACGGGACCGTGGTCGAGTTGCAGCACTCAAGCATCAGCACCGCTGAGATCGCAGAGCGCGAGAGCTTCTACGGCAAGCGCATGATCTGGATCTTCGACGTGGGTGATGCCTATGCCGCTGAGCGGCTGCTGATCCGGCCTAAGTCCTACCGCAACCCGCCGCCAGGTGCGCTGCGGGGTGCGTCGTTCCGCTGGAAGCACCCGCGCAAGTCGGTGGCCTGGTGCAGGCGCCCGGCCCTGCTCGACCTGGGTGACGGCGAGGTGCTGTCGCTGCAGCGGCTGTACTGCAGCAGGCCACCGCACGGTGGCTGGGGGTGGCTCTACAGTGCAGAGTTCGTGCGCCGGTGGATGTGTGGAAGTGCAGCTGCGGAGTCCGCTGCGCAGAGGCTGCAGGGAGGATGAGGTGCAGCAGATGTTGAGCAGAAACTGCAAATGTGTCTGCGGCAGCCTGCGGGCAGACACTTTTACAGTTCTTGCTCGGGATCAGCTACACGCGCGAGGGATGGGGGATCCCTATAGGAGAGATGTCGAGCAAAAAGTGAAGTGTAAGAGCCTGCGGGCAGGCTGCAGCAGTGTCTGCGGGCAGCGGTATGCTGCAGGCAGGCACGAGGGCCCGGCAGGGCCACGACCAGGCAGGACGGTCGCCCCCTGTGCGACTGCTGAGACCAAGGAGCAGACAGATGGCAACGTTTTCGCAGTGGCTGGTGGCACAGGAGTCAACTGGCCAGCCGTGGTCCCCGCTAGGGGCCCTCTGGCACGAGGCAGCCAAGCGCCGTCCCCGCACGTCAGGGACCGCCAGCGTGACAAAGTGGCTGGTCGAGCACGCGGAGGAGGCCCAGCTGACCGCTGAGGAGGCCTCTGCGGCTCTGGACGGCGCCAAGGCGGCCTTCGACGGGGCCAGAGGGCACCTGCAGGTCGCCCCGCTGCCTGCAGCCGCTGAGCAGCCTGAGCAGGAGCCGGGGCCCTCCGCAGCCCATCCCGCGAGCATGCCCGCGATCATGGCCAGCCTCGGCCGGATCGAGGAGAAGCTCGCCAAGCTCGTGGTGGACCACCGCAGGACCGCCCAGGGCGTCGGCGAGAACCACGCCCGCCTGGTGGCGGTCGAGAAGATGCTCGATGAGGCCGCGCAGGAGCGCGCACCCCTGCGCGAGCTTCTGGCTGAGCTAGGCGCCGCCGAGGCGACCGCGGACGCCGCCGACGAGGCCTACGCTGCGGGCGACCTCGACCAGGCCGCCCAGCTGGCCGGGATCCACCCCGGCCTGCTGTACGGCGATCACCACGCACCGGGCGCGCTCGACGGGCGCGCTGCGTGGCAGGCAGCCTACGACGCGGGCCCTGCAGAGGAGGGCCCGCCAGAATAGGCCTGTATGCAGGCAAATAGGCGCGTTTCCACAGAGCGCGTATATAGGCGCCTTTCCTAGAAAGGCCTTATATACGCGCTTCTGTGCATATAGGCGTATATAGCAGCTTGCTATATGCGCACATATCGTGTGTATAGCGCACATTGTGAGAGCAGCACATATGTGCAGCGCTATGTGCATAGAAATGCACATAGGAATGGCGTGGCATATGCGCAGGATGGAGGGCATTCTTCGCAGAGGGCCCACCCTCCGAGGATGGTGGGCCCTTCCGGGGTGGTGACCCTCTGTGGCTCTGGCCCTCTGCCAGCTGGCAGCGCGGCCGAGGCTCAGGA
>Ga0126371_10000275_pt1 | contig 41235 bp, 37 predicted proteins | sample PanSoiMetaPlot_4_FD_110145 | JGI IMG/M metagenome (GOLD analysis project Ga0126371, IMG submission 110145) | Tropical forest soil microbial communities from Panama - MetaG Plot_4 | ecosystem: Environmental > Terrestrial > Soil > Tropical forest > Bulk soil | place: Panama | collected 2016-02-17
AAACCCACCGGAAGCTTGCTTGGGGCGTGCTCGGGTCAGCGTCCGGTGGGTCTACCGTTTCTCCTTACTCACCCTGTTGTTTTCAGGAGTTGTTGAAAAAATTAAACACCTCTTTCGCAAGAAATTACGTCTAATTTTGTAAAGCTTTGTAAAAGCTCAGTTAAATCGTTTTCTACGCGTCTTCTACACCGCGTCCCGACTACGTCAGGGCGTACAGATTTCCATCCGCACTCCCTATATAAATCACATTCCCTGCTATCACCGGAGATCCAATCACCGCTCCCATGTTCATGATTCTCTTCACTCCCGCGACCATATCGTCGTAGAAATCTGTCCCATAAATCGCATCCGTGTTCGGCGATCCATCCGGCTTCGTGTACTCCCGGCCCCGCTCCTTCATCGCTCTCGTCTCAAAGTTCCACACCACCTTTAAGATCGCCAGATCGACGGCAGTTAACTTGCCTTGAGTCGATCCCACATACAGAGCCCACCAGCAATCGCCGGAGACGAAAACACATACCAGTGATCGAATCCCATCTTGTTCTCCACGCCACCCGACTTCACGTCCAGCACCATCAGCAGGCTCGAGTCTGAAGTGGTCACCTACACCTTATCTCCCCGCACTGCAGGAGACGCTACCATTCACGATCCTTCCGTCGACAAAGCCTCCTTCTTCTCGCCGGATTTTTCATCCAGTGCGTACAGATGCGAGTCGCGACAACCGAAGTACACGGTTCCGCCAACCACCGCCGCTGAAGACTGAATTCCCACCTGGTTATGGATCTCCGGATCATCGCCAATCTGGAACCGCCATTTCTCCCGCCCAGTTCTAGCATCGAGCGCGTAGAAGTAACTATCCCAGCTTCCGATGAACACGGTTCCGTCAGCGATCGCCGGAGACGCATGCACGACATCGCCCGTCTGGAACTTCCATCTCAGCGCGCCTGAGGCCGAACCGAGTGCATATACACTTCCGTCGCCGCTGCCGAAGTACACGGTTCCATTCCAGACAGCCGGTGATGACAAATAGCAATCGAATGGATCCGGCGCGGTCTCCGCCGCCGGTTGCGCCCCGTGCAGGTGTCTCGCGGTAAACCGTCGTTCTCCCGCGGTTTTAAATTTCCATCTCAGCTTCCCTGTCGCCGCATCCAGCGCGTAGAAGTTGCCGTCATTAGCGCCAAAGTAAACGACGCCTGCAGATACGGCGGCCGACGACGTAATCCGGCTCTTCGCTTCAAACTTCCATTTCTCCTTCCCCGATGCCGCGTCCACGACATAGAAATTCCCGTCCGTACTTCCAACGTATGCCGTTCCTTGCACCACCGCCGGAGACCCAATCACCATCCCATTGGTATGAAAGCTCCACTTGACCTTGCTAAACCGCGGCATTCCAGCGCCCTCATACACTCCGCTGTGCTGCAGGTTCCTGCGGAACATCGCGGTATCCTGACCATACAAAGGCAAACCAGGCCCACGGCAACCACTGTTACCCAATAGACAATTCGCATGTTATGTATGAGCACCCCTCCGCTTAAGACGAAGCGAAGGCCGTTCCGTGAGATTCTGGCGATCTCTGTGGACCTCTGTGTCCGCTGTGGTGAAAGGATTTTCTGGAAGCCGGAAGCCTCTACTCCGGCAGCGCCGGACTCTTCATCGCCATCAATTCGGTAAACCGCTTATCCTTGCGCAAGGTGGCAAACTCGACGTCCTTGTACACGTTCTTGAAGTCTTTGTAGCCTTCTTCCATCGCCTTCCGCAGATACTCTAGCGACCGGTCCGAAAATCCCATCTTGGCGTAAAGCTTGGCCACGGTGTAGTCATACCGCGCGCGATCTTCCGGGCTCGGCAATTGCGCCTGCACGCCGCCGCGCGACGTACGCTCGAACACATCCGGATCGATCTCCACCGCCTTCTGATACGCCTGTACCGCTGGCTCGAATTCCTTCTTCGAGAACAACGCCGCCCCCAGGTTGCTGTAGAACGACGCGGCATCGTCATTGATCGCAATCGCCCTGCGATACTGCTTTACCGCCGCCCCAAATTTCTTTTCTTCATAGAGCACCACGCCCAGGTTGTTGTACGCATCGGCGAACTTGCGATCTGCTTTGATCGACTTCTCAAAGGTCTTTTTTGCCTCGCCGTAGCGTTGCATCATCAACTGGGTGATGCCGATCTTGTTCAGCAAGCGCGCCGAGTTGGCTTCTTTTCCAAGCGCGGCACGGTAGTAATCCATCGCATCGAGATACAGCTTCTCCATGCGCAAATCATCTGCTTTAGTCTCCAGATCGGCGACGGTCGCATCCGGCTTCGGAGGATCCACGGTCCGCAGCAGTGGCGGCGCAATCTGCACCTGCTCCGAATGCGAGACTTGTGCTACAGAAGTCAGAGAAACTGCAATAACCATGATGGCTAACAGGGAAACGGCAACGAACGAGACGGTCCGGTCGAGAGCCACGACGCACCCCCAATTGTTATGCGTATTTTGGCACAGTTTGGGCGGCCCGGCGAAAATTTCAGTAGCTCGATTGAAATCTAGCCCCAGTTTCCGAACGCCGAATGCCGAGAGCCGAAAGCCCACTTCTAGTGCGGCGGCTGCCCACTGTCTGCTGGTTTCGACACCGGAGCGGAGTTTTTGTCATCCTTAAAGATTCCAGCGATCTTCCCGAAGAAACCCTTCTTTTTGTTGGGGTCTGGCGGATTATTCGGATTCTGGCCATTGGCCGCCTGCGCCGGCGTCACCGGCATGACTGGCTTCTCACCGCCCGAGAAGATCCTGGAAATAAAGCCCTTAAACCCCTGCTGCGATTCGCACGTATCATGCGGCTCGGTTCCAGCCACAAAAGCCGAGGTGTAATCATCCGTGCAGTTGGGCGTTGCGAGCAGGTTCGTGGTCTTGTCGAGTTGTACGTCTACCACTCCCGCCGGTTGCGAGAACGGCTTCATATCCGAATACTCCGGCAGCGTCGAAGCCTTCTTCATGAACTCAGCCCAGATGGGCGCTGCCGTCATTGCGCCGCTCAGCCGCAGGTCGCTGTAATCGTCATACCCCACCCAAACGATGCACAGCAGGTTCGATGTATATCCCGCAAACCACCCATCGTGCGAACTGCCCGTTTTCCCCGCCGCCGGAGGAGCAAATCCCCGCAGCCGCACCGCCGTATATCCCAATCCGTTGTTGATCACGCCTTCCATCATATTGGTCATGACGTAGGCAACCCGCGGATCCATCACCTGCCGCTGATCCGTGCTGTAGTTCGAAATCACATCACCTTTCGAGTTCCGCACCGAACGCAGCAGAATTGGCGAAAGCCGCACGCCGCCATTGGAAAACACCGTGTACGCCCCAGCCATGTCCAGTGGTGAAGCGTCATATGATCCCAATGCCATCGCCGGAGTCGCCTTCACCGACGCAATCCCTGCCGACTTCGCGAGGTCCGCGACCTTGTCGTATCCGACTTCCTCGGCCACCTTGACCGTCGCATTGTTCAGCGACATTGCCAGCGCATATCGCAGGGTCACATCACCGTGATATTCCTCTTTGTAATTGCGCGGCTCATAAATCGTGTCGCCGTAGGCAAACGTAGAAGGTGCGTCCGTCACAATTGACGCGGGGGTGATCACCGTTGGCGATCCGTCCAGTGCGGTATTCATCGCTGTCGCATACACAAACGGCTTGAAGATCGATCCCGTTGGCCGCTTGGCCACCGCGTGATTGAGCTGGCTCCATCCGTAATCGCGGCCGCCGACCAGTGCCAGCACCGCACCCGTATGCGGATCGATCGCCACCAGGGCCACCTGCGCTTGCGGACCGGGCTGCACCGTAGTCTCAAATTTCTTCCCGACCTTTAGTTTCTTCGTCCGAAGCTTCTTAACCTGATCGTCGACGAGCTTGATGCCCATCTCCACCGACTGCGCGGCCGCCTTCTGCAAATCCGGGTCGAGCGTCGTATAGATCCGGTAGGAGCTGTCGTTCAGATCGTTCTCGCTGAATTTGCTAATGAGTTGATCCCGCACCATATCGACGAAATATGGAGCGTCGCTCGCCTCCACATTCGGAGGCGCAAGTTTCAGCGGCGTCGCCTTGGCTTTATCTGCCTGGTCCTTCGTGATCGCGTGCGACTCGACCATCGAGTCCAGCACCAGGTTGCGCCGCTCCAGAGCGCGCTCCGGATGCCGATACGGCGAGAGGCGGCTTGGTCCCTGAATGATCCCTGCAATCAGAGCAGCTTCGGGTAAAGTGATATCCCTGAGATCTTTGTTGAAGTACGCACGCGACGCCTCCGCGAATCCGCTAATCGCGAAAGATCCTCTTTGCCCAAGATTCACCCAGTTCGCATAGAACTCAAAAATCTGCTGCTTGCTGAATTTGTGTTCGAGTTCTTCGGCGATCAGCATCTCTGTCAGCTTGCGCTTAATCGTCTTCTCCGGCGTAAGGAAGAATCCGCGGGAAAGCTGCATCGTGATCGTCGATCCACCCTGCTCGTGGCGCCCGCGCACCAGATCGATCCACGCCGCCTCGGCCATGCGCAAAAAGTTGACGCCGCTGTGCTCAAAGAACCGCCGATCCTCAATGGCCAGCGTCGCCTGCAGCATCATCGGTGGAATCTCGGAGTACTTCACCACCTCGCGCTTCGACCGCTGCTCCGCATCAAATAGTGCGGTCACCAGCTGGGGCTCCAACTCATAGGCCGCAAGATCCGTTCCCCGGCTCGTGATTTGCGTGACCTGACCATCCTCAATGGTGATGCGTGCCGGCTCCGGAGCGTGGTAGGACTCTGACCCCGGGGTAATCTCGATCCCACCCTTCACCAGGTGGAACGTTCCCATCTTCGATTGGTCGTCGTTGTCGGAGTACCCGGTTTGCCGCAGCTCTGCCGCAATCTGCTTTGCTTCAATCTGTTCCCCGTCCCGCACCACACGGGGCAGTGCGTAAATTTTGGCGGAGTTCGCAAAAACGGGGGTCCGGAACCGCTTCTCGATGATCTGGTCGTACTTGATATAGAAATAGGAGAAAACGACGGTGAACGACACCGCCAGAATTAGGAAGGCCACCGTCGCGGCCCGCAGCACCGGGTCGCGTGGCAGACCGCGGACTTGTCCTCCACTTCCGCTTCCTTTCGGAATTTTGATCTTGATCGCCAAATCTTTGACTCTACCGTCCGAAGCTATTCAGACGGCGGCACCGCTCAAAAGGTTTGATGGTTACAACGCTTCTAGAGGGTGCTTACGCCTATCACCGGCCACCCCATCCCTCAGCCGGAGGGTCATTCCGAGGGGCAAAGCGACGAGGAATCAGCTTCTTGCTGCCACCTTTGCTCCACCGCAATTCCGGACGAAATGAGAGATTGCCCTCTATTGTACCGCCCCTTGCTGAAACAAAAAGAGACCCGCGGTACATGCGGGCCTCTTCGGTATAAACAACCGCGCGGATCCTAGTCAGTCACCGCGAACCCAAAGGTGCTGGCGGTAAGGTCGGCCGCGTGTGTCAGAGCGCCCGTGGTTGCGTTCGCACCCAGGGCCGACATCCCGACGCTGGTGGAGCAAATCATCACGGCGCCCGCCTGATCAAACAGGCACAACGTCGTGAGTGGTAGCGATGTAAACGGCGACCCCGACAGTGCCGTCAAAGCTCCCGTGCTCTGGTTGAACGAGAACCCTTCCATAGCCGCTGGCGTCCCGCTCGCCGCCTCCGGAAGATACACGAACTTCCCATTGGGTGAAATCGTGACATCATACGGCGCACCCGTCGTCGTGAATGGAGACCCGCTCACAGGTGAGGGTATGCCCGTGTTGGAATTGATCGCGTACACGTAAACATGGGTGTCGGTCGCGCTAGTTCCCGCGTCCTGGATCTCCGCCGTTCCCATCAAGAATTCTCCCACCGGGGTAGTCCGAACCTGCGCAATGGACAGGTTGAACGGGGCTCCAGGAAGGGGAGTCAATGCTCCGGTGGTTTGGTTTATCGAGAATCCCATCACCCCGGCAGAGGGAACCCCCTGCCCGGCGTACAAATACTTTCCACTGGCATCGACTGCCATGACATCGGCAGAAGTAAATCCGCCGGCGGTAAACGGCGAGCCAGTGACCAGAGTCAGCGCTCCGGTGGTTTGATTGATTGTGAACACCGAAACATCGCCGCTACCCTCGCTGCCTACGAACAGGAAACGCGCTTTCGGATCGGTCCAAGCCCCATCCGCCGTTCCGCTGCCTCCGATCTGAAACGGACTCCCCGAAATCGCAGTCAATGCGCCTGACGAGCGGGTGAGGGCATAACCCGAAACCGTGTTGTCGCCGTTCGGCACGTAGACGAACTTCTTGTTCACAAGCGTGATGTTATCGGCAGCGCTGCCGGCCGCAGGTGCCGTGAATCCCGATAGTGCTGCGAAGGTCGACCCACTGAAGCCAGCCCCTGCCACCCCAGCGCTAAGATAGTAGGTCAGCACGGTCGCGCTTCCCGCCGAAATCGTCGTCGTTCCGTTGCCTTGGTTCAGACCACCGTTGCCGGAACCGTTGCAAGTGCTGTCACCCAGTCCGGTCGAGCACACGTAGTGGCCGCAGCTCGCCAGCCACAGCGTCGATGCCAGCAGTACGATTGAAATCAAAAACGCCCAAACCCTTGTCGTCATGAAACCGCCTCCCAAACTCAAATCGTCTCGTCGTGTCGGAACGCATACCGGTCCACGTTCGCAGTTCAGCCGTTCCGGTCCCCTCGCGGGATGAATCCGGAGAGACTTGCCGCCCCGATTGATGTTAGGGCCCTCTTAATAAGGGGACAACGTTACGAATGTCACTGACTGTGACGAACGGATCCGGTTCCTTCGTTACCTCAAGTTCGATTCCCGAAAAACGAGTTGCTCATGGTTTGGAAGAAAAACATCTGAGTCGGTTTAGGAGGTTTGGATCAGGGCACTTCCTTGGCTTTTGCAGCTACCCGCTCGTCGCCTTGAGAGGCAAGAGCAGCGAGATTCCCGGCATGACCACTCGCGCCCGATATTTCGCCGTCATGAAGACCTTCGGATTCTCTGCGGTCCCGAGCGATGTACCAGAATCTGGTCCGGTACGAGATGCAGGACCATGCGGTGGCGCGCGTCGAATTACCGCGTCCCGCAAATCAGCGTCCGTCGATTCTGCTAGCAGCCCGATGCGCGAACCGCCCCTCGCTGCGACATCCTTGAGGTCATCTCGTAATTCGTAGTTGGCGAATTCGCAGGCGGCAAGCTGCCAACCCGTGCTCATTCCAAATGCAAACACAACCAAACCGACGATGATCTTGATTATGTTCACGGACAGCCGCACTCAGCTTTGGCTCGGTGCTAACGCTAGCAGCTGTTGTTTACATCCCGCGATTTCCGCTGGAAGGTGTGAAATGAAGTGTGAAGGAATAACCCGGCAGGGTTACCGGAACGTTGTAATCCGCCGCAACGTACACTGCCGGCGCCCCCGGCGTTCCGATCCGCTGGATCGTGACTTGTTCGGGACCAAGCGTGATCTGGTGTTCTTGGGCTTTCCTGATGACCGAATTCAGGATGTCCTGATCCGTCTGGTGCGGGTTAGCGCCGCCCATCATTGCGATGTCCCGTAAATCGTCCTGGAACGAGTAGTTGGTCAGCTCCGGAGGAATCACCTGGAAGCAGACATAAATCACCGCGACGATGGCCAGAAACCCGAAGAGCGCCTTAGTTGTTCCCATGTCCTACAGTCTGCCCGGCAGGACGGAGGTCACCTCACGACGCCCGGCCGAGCACTCCCTGAAAATATTCGACTATCGCGGAAATCGTAACATCGCGCACTTCGCGAGTCTCGCGGAAAACGACCTCCACAGTACCTTCGGTAACTTTCTTTCCCACCGTGATTCTAAAGGGGATACCGACCAAATCCGCATCTTTGAACTTCACGCCTGGCCGCTCGTCCCGGTCGTCAAGCACGACATCATAGCCAGCTGATTCAAGGCGTTTCGCAATGTCTTCGGACGCGTTTTTCACCGCCTCATCTTTGACATTGACCGAAGCCACCACGATTTCAAACGGAGCAATCGAGCGTGGCAGCCAGAAGCCATTCTCGTCATTCCCCTGCTCCACGGCAGCTGTCAGGATACGTTCGATCCCGATCCCGTAGCACCCCATGATCGGCATCACTTCCTTGCCGTTCTTGTCGAGTACCCGCAGTCCCATCGACTCCGAATAGCGATACCCCAGCTTGAAGATGTGCCCGATCTCGACGGCAGTATCGATGCGTAGAGGCTTCCCACAATTCGGACAAGGCTCGCCCGCCGTCACCGCCCGCAGATCCGCATACGCGCTGGGGATGAAGGTCTTCCCCGGCGTCAGATTCTTCAGGTGATAGTCCTCTTTATTCGCACCTGCGATTAAGTTCGCCCGTCCTTCCAGCGCCTTATCAACAATCAAGACTGGCTTACCATCTGAATGCTTCAGATCTCGCGCCCACTGAATGCCGACCGGACCTAGATATCCTGCGGGAGACTTGAACAGTTCCTTGATCTCGCCTTCTTCCATCGGACGAGTGGTGACCGCGACAGTCGCGTTGAACTTCGCTTCGTTCAACTGATGATCGCCGCGCATCAGCACCACAACCGCGCGCGATGTCTTCTTCCCTTTCTCATCGACCTCGTCCGCCATGTAGGCCAGCGTTTTGATCTTGTTCTTCGGAGACACTCCCAGGAACTTTGCCACTTCTTCAATCGTCTTCTGTCCCGGTGTATGCACCTCGAGCGGCTTACCATCCCCCTCCGCCGCAAGATCCTCCTCTGGCCAGAGCTTGGACGTAGCCTTCTCCATGTTCGCCGCGTAGTTGCACCCGTCACAGCTCACAATCTGGTCTTCCCCCGCGCCCGTCCGCACCATGAACTCGTGCGATTCTTTTCCTCCCATCGCGCCTGAGTCTGCCTCCACTACCACGTATTTCAGCCCGCAGCGGTCGAAAATCCGGCAGTACGCCTGGTAGTGTTTCTTGTAAGAAACATCCAGCCCCGCCGCATCGATATCGAACGAGTACGAATCCTTCATCATGAACTGCCGCACCCGCAACAGCCCCGACCTCGGACGCGGCTCATCGCGAAACTTCGGCGCAATCTGATACCAGATCTGGGGCAGCTGCTTGTAACTGCGCAACTCCTTCAGTGCGATCGAAGTCATCACTTCCTCTTCGGTCATGCCCAGACACAGGTCCGTGCCCTTGCGGTCTTTCAGGCGAAACAGGTTCTCGCCCATCACCCCCCAGCGCCCCGAAGCCTCCCAGAGCTCCCGCGGATGCAGCGCCGGCAAATAAAACTCCTGCCCGATCCGGTCCATCTCCTCGCGGACGATTGCCGTGATCTTGTTAAACGACCGCGTCCCCAAAAAAAGGTACGAATAAATTCCGGCTGCGAGCTGACGAATGTAACCAGCCCGCACCAGAAACTTATGCGAAGCGACTTCGGCATCAGCCGGCGCCTCGCGCAATGTCGGAATAAACAGTTCTGACCAACGATGCATAGTTGAGTTCTCGATGGTATGAAGAAACCTTGATTGTAAATGATGAGAAGGGACGTTTTATGTCGGCACCGACGCCTTTAGAACTTCACTGCGGGCCGGAAAGGTGATTGCTGGTTCTTAGCGGTCTCAGCGGCCTTCCTCTGCGAACTCGGCGGTTTAAAAAACAACTAATCAAGAGAAGCCGCACTCCGACGAAGTGATGCCCTTCAAGGGGCATTCTCGGCACTCGGGACTATCCCGCGAGCTGCTTGAGAATTTCTCTGCCCAGCTTCTGCGTCTCGCCAAAAAACTTTTGATACTCCACAAATAGCCGGTTCAACTCCAGCGATTTATCGGCGCTGAGCTTCTGGCGCAGAATCATATCCCGCACGTGAACCGGATTCGGCAACGTCGCATCTTCATTCAATTCTTCGAGCGCGGTATTCGGATCGTAGTGATACATGGAATCGCCTCATTTAGACATTGATTCATTGAATCATTTAGTGATTTAGACATTGAGGACCGAGTTTCGATCCAAACAACGCGTCCCGCTTTCATTGACTCAATGACTGAATGTTTAAATGACTAAATGATTCAAGTCCTACATCATCTCTGTTCCCCACAGATCATGCAGATGCACAATCCCTTCTAATCGTCCGTCTCCATCCACAACCATCAACGACGTGATCTTTTTTTCTTCCATCATGGCAATGGCCGAAGCTGCGAATTGATCGGCGGCGATCGTTTTCGGCGATCTGGTCATTGCTTCGCCCGCCGTCAAATCCATCACGTCTTTCCCACGCTTCTCGAGCAGCCGCCGCAAATCCCCATCGCTGATAATCCCCACCAGCCGCTCGCCTTCAACAACCGCCGTCACTCCCAATTTTTTCCGCGACATTTCGTAAATCACATCGGGCATCTTCGTCGAGGGCGTCACGCACGGGAGCGCATCCCCACTATGCATCAATGACTCCACGCGTGCCAGCCGCTTCCCTAACTTCCCTCCCGGGTGCAAGTTGGCAAAATCTTCTTCTTTGAATCCTCGCCGCTCACTCAACGTGACCGCCAACGCATCTCCCAACGCAAGCATGGTCGTGGTGGATGCCGTAGGCGCGAGCCCCAAAGAACAAGCCTCTTGCGCGATAGAGCAATCCAAAGCCACATCCGCCGCAGCAGCTAAAGTCGAAATCACCTGAGCGCTGGGTGCTCCATTTCTCGCGCGCTCTTTGCGCGAGAAGTGGGGATTTTGGTCGACATCCATCCCAGCGGCGGCTGCCCCAACCGCGCTGTGAGCATTCTTATCGGGTCCGGGCTTTACTCCCCAAGGTCCACATATCTCATCCCCAGTCATCGTAATCAGCGGCACCCGCAGCCTCTTGATCGTCGCCAGCAGCGCCAGAATCTCTTCCGTCTCCCCACTCGCCGACAACGCCAGCACCACATCTCCCGGCACCACCATCCCCAAGTCTCCGTGCAGCGCCTCCACCGGATGCAGATACAGCGCCGGAGTCCCCGTCGAGCTCAGCGTCGCCGCAATCTTGCGCGCAATCAACCCGCTTTTCCCCATGCCAGTGACCACAACCCGCCCGGCGCAACAAAACATCAAGTCGACGGCCCGCTGAAAGGCCGCCGCCATCGGACCGGCAATGCGCTCCGCCAGCGCGTGCAGCGCCTCCGCCTCAATCCGTATTACGTTCTCACCAATGTTCTTCATCGAATCAAGTAGAGACCTCGAAACCGCCGCATCCCCGCAGTCAGCATTTATCGGCGTCCTCTGCGCATCCTCAGCCCACTCAGCGGTAAAAGCTTTTTGTTCGCCGCTCAACAGATTCGCGGAGCCACGGAAAAAGGAATGGTAACAAACAGCTCCAAAGTAACCTACTCCGGCCTTCGCGCATCCGCTACGCTCGACCCCGTCATGAGCGATTCGTACGCTTATCTCTCCCAAGGTCAGCTCCATCTCAAACTGGGCAACGATCCCGTCCGCCCGATCGACAGTAAATTCGGTGAGTCCGTTCGCGAACATGCCGCCCAGATCCACAGTCGCAATTCGTGGAAGACCCAAGGTGCCGGCGCGAAGTTCATGTCGGGAGGTCTGCTCTGGGGAGGTCAGCCTAACGACCCGACCGACATTCGCGTCGACATCACCGGCATCAGTCGCGGCTGCAAGCCCGGAGAACTCTTCTATAGCCTCTCGACTGACGACATCGGGGGCGTCTTCCTGCTCCGCGACCGCGCCACGGATGAACTCCGACTCCTCCACACCGCCGACTTTCGCGTCCGCCGCCTCGCGGCTAGCTCCGGACAAGACTCCCTCGCCTGCGTGGTTCATCGCAATGGAGGCGCCTCCTGCATCGCGGTCATGCGTTCCGACGGCACCGACATGCGCGACGTCACCCAAGGCGACACCATTGACGACGCTCCGCACTGGGCGCCGCGTTCTGCGCGCGAACTTGTCTTTCAATCCTCCGCGATCGGACGCAATCGCTCCGGATTCGCTGTCACCCAAGCTCCGTTCGCGATCCACAAACTCGATCTCGAAGCAGGAACGGTCACCACACTCGCCGAAGATCCCAAGTTTGATCTCCTTACCCCGCAGATCAGCATTGACGGATCCCTGTATTACATCCGCCGCCCCTATCTTGATCCCAATCAGCCGCCCGGCATGTGGCGGGCAGCACTCGACCTCGCCCTGCTCCCGTTCCGCTTGCTGTTCGCAGTTTTTCAATTCCTCAACTTCTTCACGATGCGCTACACCGGTAATACGTTAACAACCACGGGCAACGCACGCCAGAAGCACGCCGACATCCGCAAGATGATGATCTGGGGAAATATGCTCGACGCCGACAAAGCCGCCGACCGCGCTGAAGACGGCACGCAGGCCCTAGTTCCAAGAAACTGGGAACTGATCCGCCGCCGCAAAGACAGCAGCACCGAGGAAGTCATCGCCAAAGGCGTCCTGAGCTATGACCTCTATTCCGACGGCACTGTTCTTTATTCAAACGGCTCCGGAATCTATCGCCTCGACCCAAAAGGCTCCCTGAAGCGCCTCACGAAAGACACGCTAATCGAACAGCTAGTAGCCATAGAAGAATAAAAAGCGTCGAGACGAAACCCGGGGGGAGAGCCACCGCGGGTGTCGGGCGGAGCAAAGCCCCGCAGCGGCTCTCGACATGTAGGCCGATGCCTGTTCCAATTGACACATAATATGTGTACACTTATACTGTGTTAGTGAACGTTACCTTATCGATCGACGAGCACCTCGTCTCCCGTGCGCGCAAGAGGGCCGAATCTCTGGGCAAGAGCCTGAACCAGATGATCCGCGATTACTTGCAAAACGTCGCCGGCAGCGACGACCCAGAACGCTCTATCGAAGAGTTCAAACGCCTCTCCGGTCAAGGACACTCCCGCGGTTGGTGTTTTAACCGCGACGAGATACATGAGCGTTCGTAGCTTTTTGGACACCAACGTACTTGTTTACGCCGATGACAGCGCCGCTCCTGCGAAGCAGAAACGCGCCATCGCGTTGGTGTCTGAGCATCGGCGAGCGCGCACGGGCGTAGTATCGCTACAGGTTCTGCAGGAATATTTCGTAACCGCAACCCGAAAACTTCATCTGGATACCCGCATTGCACGCCGCAAGGTCGAACTACTCGCCGAGTTCGATGTGGCGACACCTGACGTTGTTGACATCTTGGCGGCGATCGACCTGCACCGCCTTCACGGCATCAATTTCTGGGACGCGCTGGTCGTTCGCGCAGCGAAACAGACTGGATGCAGTGTTCTTCTCTCGGAAGATATGCAAGGGCACCGTGAGATCGAGGGAGTCCGCGTGGTCAATCCATTCTCTGCGGGTGGAAAAGCCTGATCGAAGTACAGACCGCGCGCTGGCGTTAAAAATGATCCCCTTCCACCGACACCGCCCCCACCCGTGTCTTCTGCCCTAAAATCGCCAGTCCCCTCGCCTGAATGAGACGATCCCAAGGCCCCGCCTGCCAGTTATCCCGCTTCTTCTCCGGATGGATCCAGGGCGGCAAGGTCAACATTAAATTCCGCGCCGTCGCGTAAACATACGGTTCGTACATCGATCGCAGCTTCGCCAACTTGTCGCGTCCATACTCGTCGTCACGCACGCGTAGCCCCGCCACAATCAGAGCATTTCGCAACGCCTCAGATTCCTCCGCCGGAAGCCGGTCCGGGTAAGCCGCGTCATACCTCGCGTTCACCACTTGCGCCAAGTCCACTGCCGCGTGCCGTGCCATTGCAAATGTCAACTTCGCCTGGCCTGGCTGAACTCCTTCAATCCCGGACAGCACCAACGACGAAACATCCAGCATCGTCGTCAACGCCGCCAGCCACGACTGGTTGCTGTGCTGTGAGCGAAAGAAGCTGAGCACGGGATAAGAAATCTGCGCCTCCAGCAACTCCGCCGCCCATCGCTCCCAATCGCGCAGCACCTCATCCAGTACCGACTGGCTCACACCCGGATCCTCCGTTCTCCCCGCCAGGCGCACCAGCAACTCCGCCGCCGTCGGAGGCGAACCCGCGCGCGCATCCAGCATCGAAATCTGAATCTCGCGCCTCGAAAACGACGAATACACCACCGGGATATACCCGATCACCACGCCAAGAAACGCAAATCCCATCCCCGCTTCAATGACCGAAAACGCCCGCGCCGCGCCCGAGGTCGGCACAATGTCGCCGTACCCGAGTGTAAAAAACGTCTCGCCACTGTGGTACAGAATCTTTCCGAAGTTGAGTTTTTCGCCGCTGAGCTGCTCGTGCCCGCCAATCCCATATTGGATCAGCGCAAATCCGAAAATCAGCCCTGTCGCCCACACTCCCAGCAGCAGGATCAACGACAGCGGCCCGAAGTATCCAAGAAAGTTCTGCTGCCGCGACGTTTTCTTGATGCTAGCGGCGATCTTTCTCCACGGAATCCACGTTCGCCGGTAGAAGTAGGCGGTAAGCTTGAAATTTCGCAATACTCGCCGCGGCAGGACCACCGTCTCAAACGCATCCAGCAGCACCACCCAGATAATGACGATGCCAAAAACGATGCCCACGATATGTATGTCTGAGCTCATCGGGTCCGATGTAGATGCGTCGGGAAGCTTACCAGATTCGTGTGCCCGGAGCCTTCGTGAGCTGTTGCGACAGCACGTAAGAGACAGTATCCTCCACAACCTCAAGAGGCAGTCATCGGGAGCGAGGATTGTTCTCCGCGCCCGGCGGAGAACGACCGCAGTCGTAGGATCCCTTTCAGTTAGACGCCGCCACCTCTCCGAGTTCCCACGATGCATCCCGAAGGCATGCCCTTGCCGTCATATTCAATGCACCCATTCCACTGCATACCTAATCAGGGCGATAATGAAACCAATGTCCTCGCAATCCGTAACTCGCTTATTGCCAGCGGTCCTCGCCCTGCTATTCGCCCTTCCCATCGCAGCCCAGCAAGAATCCCCACACCGCCTCATCCTCAAAGACGGCTCCTACCAACTCGTCACCAAGTACGAAGTCAAAGGAGATCGCGTTCATTACTACAGCTCCGAGCGCGAAGACTGGGAAGACCTACCCAACGATCTCGTGGACTGGACTGCTACCAATAAGTTTGAAAAAGAACGCGCCACCGCGGCCTCCAGTCCGGAAGCGGTGAAGGTCGATAAAGAGATCGAACACGAGCGCGAAATGGAGGAAGCGGAACGCCCGCAAGTCGCTCCCGGCCTCCGCCTCCCGATGGATTCTGGAGTTTTTCTCTTGGACACCTTCCAGGGCGAGCCGCAGATTGTCGAAATCAATCAGACCGCTGGAGACGTCAACCGCAACACCAAAGGCAACATCTTCCGCGGAGCCGTCAATCCCGTCTCCTCCATGAAGCAGACCATCGAACTTGAAGGCTCCCATGCCCCCGTGCAGTCTCACGTCGATGTTCCCACGTTCTACATCAAGATCGACGAAAGTGCGGACCAGCCCGAAGCTCCGGCCGCATCAGCTCGTCCCGCTCAGCCAGCGCAACCTCAGAAAGCCATCGTCCCCTTTGACCGCTTCCGCATCCTGCGCGTCGAGGTCAAAGGCAATAAGCGCATCGTGGGAGACATCAAGCGCCAGCTCACCGGCAAGGTCACACACGAGCAGCACCAGATCAAATCCACCATCACCGATATCCGCGGCGGCTGGCTCAAACTCACCGCCGCCGAAAACCTCACCCCCGGAGAATACGCACTAGTAGAGATGACGGAAAAAGAAGCAATGAACCTCTACATCTGGGATTTCGGAGTCAATCCGAAAGCGGCAGCCAATCCGAATCCATGGAAGCCAGACGTGAAGCCAGCGACCCAACTCGCCCCAAAGCAACCCGATTCAAAGTGATTCCCCTGTGATCCTCTGTGCCCCCTTGTGGTGGAAAGGTCTTAGTCCTTCCCCAAAACAAGCATGGCATCCCGAAGGATGCCATCAAGCCGCAATGCGATAAGCTCGCTACTCGTAATTCGATCCCTCTTCCTTCAACATCCCCCTCTGCGCGATCCCGATATTATCCCGCGTCGAATTCTTCACCATGTACATCATGCCGTCCGCCTGCCGTATCACATCGTGCGCTGACCGTGCATCATGCGGATACGTCGCCACTCCGATCGACGCCCGCACATTCAAATTCAATCCCTCTTCCTTGCAGAAGCAGCTCGCCCGCAACCCGTCGCGCAACCGCTTAGCCACGACCAACGCCTGATCTTTCCCCGTCTGCGGCAGTAACACCACAAACTCATCGCCGCCATACCGGAACGCAAAATCGATCAACCGCAGCTGCGCCTTGATCAGATATCCGATCTCCGCCAACAGCCTGCTGCCGATCAAATGCCCGTGCGTATCGTTCACCGATTTGAAGTGATCCAGATCGATGAACAAAATGCTGAACTCATACCCAAAGCGTGAGGACCGGTAAACCTCGGTCTCCAGCGTCTTATAAAGATGACGCGCATTGTAGAGCCCGGTGCAGTCATCCGTGATCGTCAACTCCTGAATTTTCTCCACCCACCGCGCGTTCTCGATGGCGATCGCCGCGTAATCGCACAACGACTGCAGGAAGAACAGCTCGGCTTCCTTGAAGCGCTCCATGTCGACGTTCACCAACTGGATCACACCCAGCACCCGCAGCTTCGACCGCAGGGGCACGCAGATGACCGACCGCGTCTGCCACTTCGTCGCATCATCCACGCGGCTCGCGAAATACGGATCGCTTCTCACATCCGCCACCACGCGCGCTTCCCCGTGCTTTGCGACCCATCCGGCAATGCCCTCGCCGACTTTCAGCCGGACATTCTTGAGCGCCTCCGCCTTGTCGCCCACCGCGATGGCAAAGTACAACTCGTCGTGCCCTTCATCCACCATCAGCAGCGACCACGTATCTGGACGGAAGTACTCCGCCATCTTTTCCATAATGGTCTGCAGAATCGAATCAAGGTCCAGGGACGACGTGAGCGCCTTCGCCACGTCGTGAAAAATCGTCAACTCCTGGCTCTGGCGAGTCAATTGAGTGCCGGCCTCAGGCATGGATATCCCGTCATTCCTCACAGATAAGGGTGGCGTTGAAAAATTATAAGGGTCACTTTCATCAGGCAGCAATGAACGTTAGTAACCCGTACCCGTAACGGCAATGGGATCAAAAGCTAGCGTGGATTCTGGGCCAAATGGCCGGGGATTAGAAACAGCAAATGTGGAATCCAAAATATCGATTCCGGAGCCGGCCGAACCGTGGAAGAGCAGCCCTTCCAGCGCCGGGTTACGACCTCGAAAGGCAGTGGCTTTCAGCCCCGGTGGTCGTTCCAAGTCCTATAATCAAACCCGATGAAAACTCTATTCCTCGCGCTGCTTCTTACTCCCGCCCTCGCCCAAGCCCCCGACCCCCACTCTATCCCCGCGGTTGACGCCAGCATCGGACAATGCACGGCCGACTTCACCATCACCGACACCGACAACAAACCCATCTACGCCGCCAAAGTCAAAGTCCACATCGCCTACGGATTCGCCAGTGCCCGCAAACTCGATCTCGAAGTCGGCACCAACGTCGACGGCAAAGCCCGCTTCACCGGCCTTCCCGAGCGCGTCAAGAAGGGACTCTTCTTCGAAGCCTCCGAAGGCGACCGCACCGGGACTGCGTTCCTCGATCCCTCCAAAACCTGCCAGGCCCAATTCACTATAGCCTTGCGCAAACCCACCACTGCTCAGTAAGCTTCAACCTGTGATCCTGGGCGAGGATTGTTCTCCGCGCCAAGCGGAGAACAACCGCAGCCGAAGGATCTCTCCCCCCAGTAAACCGTGAGCGATCAGGAAATTCTACCAACGCATGAGACGTTGTCCGCACCGTGGAAGAGCAGTGCTTTCAGCGCCGCGTATCGCGTCCTAGACAGCTGGGGGCTTTATCCCCAGCCACGTTACCCTGCCCCTGTACACCTGTCCCGTAGCGCACGCGACCGTCTTGTCCTATGATGTACCCGAACACCTGCCACGACGTCTCATGGGTGACTTCGGAGCAAAGTTTCGCAAGGTGCGCGAGTCCAGAGAACTCTCGCTCGATGACATTTCCAATGTCACCAAGATCAGCGCGCGCATGCTACAGGCGATCGAAGAAGAAGATTTCGATCAACTACCTGGCGGCGTCTTCAATAAAGGCTTCATTCGCGCTTACGCCAAGCATCTCGGTCTAAACTCCGACGATGCTGTCAATGAATATCTTGCCTGCCTACGTCAGGCACAGATCGATTCTCACGCCGGTTGGGATTCTGGCCTTCGCCCCGATCCGCGCCCTGCAAAATCTCCGGTCGCTGCTCCAACCCAACCTGCGCCACGAGTGGAGACCCCGGTGGAAGTCGATGAACTTCCCGAACTGCAATTACCGCGCGCTGAAGACGTCCGCCCCGCACCCAAGGAGTATCTCCACGACCCTCCTTCCGGATTTCCCCGGACTCTCATCTACCTCGCTGCGATCGTCGCGATTGCAGCAGTGCTTCTCTGGATGCGCCACTCTCGTTCGAGGGCCAACGCCGCGAAAGCCGCCCCGCCAAGCGTTTCTACCGTAGTTACACCGGCTTCGGCAGGCACGCCGGGAGTAGCCAAGGCTCCGCCAACTTCGCCACAGCCCGTTGCCAAACCCATAGTCGCGACGTCTGTGCCGGCGAAACCCGTCGCTGCAACCCAACCGTCCAGCGCCACGAGCAAACCCGCTCCGCCGTCAACCGCCGATCCCGTCACCAACGCGAATCAAGTCACGGTCGAAAAGAAAGGTGACGTCACGATTCGTTCCTTCGGCATACCCACATCGAAGCCCGCGAGATCATCATCTGAAAATTTGACGCTTGTGATTCGCGCCACAGAAAACGCCTGGGTCTCGGTCACCTCCGACGGACAAATCGTCGCACAAGAAACTCTCATCGCCCCAGCCCATTCCACGTTCCATGCCTCGCGAGAACTTGTTGTCCGTGTCGGCAATGCCGCGGGCGTGGGCTTCCTCTGGAACGGCAAAGAGCTCCCTCCCCAGGGCGCAGAATCTGAAGCCAAGACCTTCATCTTCGACGCGCAAGGAATGCGAACTCTCGCCCCCGACCCAACCGCTCACTAACCTCTTACTTCTGCATCTCTAAGTTCGACAGTTCCGTTTCCGTTCTCTATCTATTCGTGTTTCCACTCCACTTTGAAACTGGAGCCATCGCGGGTGAGCGCGGAAGCCACCGCCTTGTTGGTGCCACCGCCAGTCACCATCGTAATTTTTTGCAACTGTGCCCCCGAAATCAGAAATGGGCCCAGTGACGGCGGTGTCCGTCGCCCAGTTCGTGTCGTTGATACCCCGGCCTGGTTCTCTATTCCGTCGCGGACCACACAAGGAAGATGTTGGCCCGACATCGTTGACTTTCCGCGATGCACTCGCGACGGCAAATTCGTCTACTTCAACAATTTCTATTTCAACGGAAAAGGTAGAAAAGGCGGAATTAAGCGCTGGAATCGGGAAACCAATACCGTCGAGAGTCTCCTGAAATTCCCGGACTCTCTGTTGACAGGGGCCTACGGCATAACCTTCAGCCTGACTCCCGACAATTCCATCATTCTCCTAAAAGACATCAGCAGCCGCGACCTCTACGCCCTCGACCTAGATCTTCCGTAAATCCAGTTGCGGGTGGAAGAACGGCGCTTCGGCGCCGCGGAAGCTCCAACAAAGATCGGGGCTTTAGCCCGGAAAAAACCATCCGCCCACACCCATCAGGGATATCCTGATCCACCTCCAGCCATCCCTTGTAGTATCCTGATGGGCGCACACTCACGTCCAACGCATGAAACGCAACCTTTTGATTTCCTGCGGCAGCTATTTCATGTTCGCCGCTGTGGCCCTCGCGCAATCGGGCCCCGCGCCCTCAGCAGCACCCGCCAATGGCGGGCAACCGCAACAACCCGTCTCCTATGCGTCAGTGACACAGCTCAATGGACTTCTGTCGCAGCTAGAAGCCACTTCGAAGGATACTCAGTCCGACCTGGTAAGGCTCCGCATCGAGAAATGGAAGGCCGACGGATCCTACAAAAAACAAGCGCTAGGCAATGTCGACTCGATCCAGCGCAACCTGCAGGGGGCACTCCCGGAAATCATCCTGCAACTGCGGAATGCTCCTGAGGATTTGCCCGCGACCTTCAAGCTGTATCGCGAACTCGACGCCCTCTACGACGTCCTCGGCAGCATAGCCGAAGGTACCGGAGCATTCGGCTCGAAGGATGACTTTCAATCGGTCTCGAATGATCTGAGTGGGTTTGAATCCGCTCGGAAGCAACTGGCCGAACGCATCGAGAATCTCGCGTCGTCAAAGGAAGCGGAGATCACCCGCTTGAGCGCCGCATTGAAGACAGCACAGGCCGCCGCCGCAGCCGAGCCTCCCAAGAAGGTCGTCGTCGACGACACCGAGCCTCCCAAAAAGCCCGCATCAAAGAAGAAGACGACCAAAAAGCCCGCGTCGGATGCTTCAAAGCCTGCAACCGGCACCTCGAACCAAAATCCCCCAGCCCAGCAGCCCGCAACCAAGCCGCAATAAAATGGTTTGAAAAAACTGTGACCCTCTGTGCCCCCCGTGGTAATTGGCTCTATTTCGTCTTCCTGGCGAAAAAAGGAACTGCTCCCTTCCCAACCTTTTCCACCCGTTCCCGTCGAAAAAACTAGTTTCATGTCAAAATGTTTGGACTTCCTGACCTTGTATCTCGGAGCGTCTCATGAGCACGATTGTTCAACCCGCCCCAACAGTCTCGGCTCCGGTTTCCACCTTCCGAATCGCGTCAATCGACATCATCCGCGGTGCCGTCATGGTGCTCATGGCTATCGATCATGTAAGAGTCTTCTCCGGAGTTCCCGCGGGCGGGCCCACCCCCGCCGTCTTCTTCACTCGCTGGATCACTCATTTCTGTGCGCCCGCCTTCATCTTTCTCGCAGGCACTAGCATCTTTCTCTACGCCCGCAAGCACTCCGATGACTCCGATGTCTCCCGCTTCCTTCTCGTCCGTGGCGCATGGCTGATCCTTCTAGAACTCACCATTCTTCGCCTCTCTTGGACTTTCAATCTCGACTTCGCTCACTACGAAATGGCTGGTGTTCTGTGGGTCATCGGATGCTGCATGATCCTCATGGCCGGCCTGTTGAAGCTCCCGCTGTCCGTCTCAGCCGTCTTGGGCGCAATTATCATCACCGCGCACAACCTCATGGATTCCCGCCTGTGGCAACTGGCCGACGGCCTCAACGCGAACAAATTTTCTGGCATCTGGAAGATTCTCTACTTTGGCTTCTACGCGGGCCCAGTCCGGTTCGGCACCGATGGCCCCAATCTGATCGTGCTCTACTCGATCATCCCATGGATCGGTGTCATGGCCGTCGGCTATGCCTTCGGCAAAATCCTCACACTCGAACGACACAGACGAAACCAGATCTGTTTGCTGATTGGACTCACTGCCATCGCGCTCTTCCTCGTGCTCCGCGGATTCAACCTCTACGGCGATCCCCGCCCCTGGAGCCACCCGACCTCGCAACACCCGATGCCAGCACTGCTCTCTTTTCTCAACTGCACGAAATATCCCGCGTCCCTGAACTTCTTATTGATGACGCTCGGGCCCACGATCGCACTCATTCCATTGCTGGAGCGAGCGGCCGGACCAGTCTCTCGAATCCTCACCACCTTCGGACGCGTTCCGTTCTTCTTCTACGTCCTCCACATCCCGCTCATTCACGCCTTGGCGTTAATCGTCTCGAAAGTGCGCCTCGGCTATGTGAGCCCGTGGCTCTTCACCAATCACCCGATGGGCAATCCCGAAGCACCCGACGGCTATACTTGGAGCCTGCCTCTTCTTTATCTAGTGTGGGCGCTCACGATTGCTCTGCTGTATTTTTCCTGCCGCTGGTTCGCCGACCTGAAATCCAAACGCGCCGAGTGGTGGCTTAAGTATCTCTAGCGGACAGAAGTTCTCACCCCTGCAATACGCAAAACTGAAGTGCCACCAGCTCGCGAGCTTTCGTGAGCCTGTCCTTTTCCGCGCAGTTATCGCTCTCGAGGCTAGATAGGCACAAAAGAAACTTGTAACCTGCCTGTTCCTATCTCGTAATACATAGTAAAGCGGGTTTCAAGAACGGGTTTGAAAGGGCGTGGCTTCACGCCGCGTTTGGCCCGAACCCGAGAAACAGTAAGTCTTGAAAACAGGGACAAGCTCGAGAGAAGCTCATGGATCTGCTGCAGCGGTTCGCGCTTGGCGAGATCGATGCGTTCGAGACGTTGGTTCGGCGGTTTCAGGGCGAGATCTACGCCTGGGCTGTGCGCATTGTGCGCGATCCAGGCGCTGCGGAAGATTTGACCGCTGAGACGCTCTGGCGAATCTACCGCGCGCGGCACAAGTTTCGCCCTGACGGAAACTTCGGGGCATGGGCACGGCGCATCGCTACGAACTTGGCGCTCGACTACCTTCGGCGCGCTCGACCGGAACAAAGTCTCGATGCCGACTCTGTCGGATCGCCTCAGCCGGATCGACTCGTGGAGCGGGAGATGCGGGAGAAGATCCGGCAAGCCTTTCGCCGCCTTCCACCGAAGTTGCAGGTTGCCGCAACGCTCGCGCTGGTCGAAGAGGTGCCTTACGACGAAATTGCTGCTGCTTTAGGAACGTCGGTTGGCGCAGTCAGGGTGCGAGTGTTTCGCGCGGTTCGCATCCTGCGCAGCCGCCTGAGTCAGCTTGGCATCAATCCTGAATGAAAGGGCAGGAAGAGCAATGACAATGGATGAACACAACGACAGGCAGATTCGCGACGCTCTGAAGCAATCCTTTCCTCCCGCCACTACCGAGCTGAGACGAGACCTGTGGCCCGACATTTTGCGCAGACTCGATGCCCATTCAGTCAGCGTGCCCTGGTATGACTGGGTCTTGGTTGGCCTGAGCGGCGTTGCCTTTCTTGCATTCCCGCGGCTGGTTCTTGTGCTTGCGTACCACCTGTAAGTAAGGAGGCGATATGAGCAATCATCCGTATCTTCGAGCATACATGGCGGGAATCTCAGTTCCAACGCCACTTCTACTGATCCCGCTTACGCTCTTCTTCATAGCACGTTTCGTCTATAACTTCCCGGTCCCCGTCGAACGAGCGATCATTTTCCCGATGGCGATCATCCCGAACCTGTTCGGAGCTTGGAACATGGTGCACTTGGCTTCGCGCGCGCGCACGCATTTACCGCTTGGGATTCATGGCGCGATTCTTCCCTTCATTATTGCGCCCGCGGGATTCTTCCTCGGCCGCGGCCTTGGTTTCTTGCGGACCACGCACTACGGCTTCACCTATTTCGGCGCGGTGGAGATTCATTATGCATTTCTCGCGTTCGTATTTCCCATCGCGTTAATTGTCTATTACCTGGTTTGGAAGTATCTGATCGGATTCTTCAATCAAGTTGTGGGCATTGCAGAGTAACTGAAATGTCGAGTGCAATCGGAGGACTTATGACAACCGCACATTCTAAAAACCTCCCCGCCGATCCGCACCAGTTGCATTGGCCAGCCACGATCGCCTTCCTGGGAGCTGGCACAATGTTCTTCTGGCTGTGGTTTTGGCTCTTACCCCAATGGCTCGGCTTTCACGTCGACACAGCGGGTTCCTCACAGTGGCGCTGGATTGCCGCGCTACCCTCTGTTTTGGGATTCGCCGTTGCACTACGCTGCGTCTGGGATTTTGCGTGGACCGGGCGGGGCACACCAGCTCCCGCCGCTCCCCCGAAGCGCTTGGTTATTGTGGGCTTCTATCGCTACGTACGAAATCCCATGTACTCGGGCTTGGCAGTGGGCTGGATTGGGCTGTGGGTTGTTTTCGGACACGCCAATCTACTCGCGATTGCTGCCGCCTTAGCCGTTGCTCTCGGCGTCCACCTCTTCGTGATCCTCTACGAGGAACCAACACTCCGCGGGAAATTCAGCGTCGATTACGAGACGTACTGCCGCAATGTAAGCCGCTGGTGGCCGCGTCTGAAAGGTTGGGCTAACTGAAAACAGGAAGGTCAAACGCGAATTCAAATCACACGTGCTCGACCGTTTCGCGCTTCTCGCGGAGAGCTGGTCCTCTTTTCGGCGACCCTCCCAGCGCGTTCTTATCCCCATCCAAGTCCTGATTTCCGCTATTCAACTCTCCCACATCCACTTACGGCCAAAACCATTGCGCCACCCCACCCACTCTGCTAGCCTCTGTGAAGGACGTCCTCCCGGTGTGCCGCTCCGAATGCGGCCGCTTGGATTTCCACTCGCTCGCCGAGAAATGAAGTTGCAACCCCAGGTGCGGGTCGCGCGGAACACTCGCGCACGTAATTAAAGGAGAGATATACTTGCCATCCAAGAATCGTTTCTTGTTTACCTCGGAATCGGTGACCGAAGGCCACCCCGATAAGATCGCCGACCAGATCTCTGACGCCATCCTCGACGCCTGCCTCGCCGACGATCCCGTCAGCCGCGTCGCCTGCGAAACCCTCACTGCCACCGGCCTCGTCGTGATTGCCGGAGAAATCACCACCAAAGCCTACGTCGACTTCCAACAAGTCGTACGCGGCACCGTGCAGTCCATCGGATACGACAACGCCCTCCACGGCTTCGACTGCAACACCTGCGCTGTCATCTCGAGCATCAACAAGCAGTCGGGAGACATTGCTATGGGCGTCGACACCGGAGGCGCCGGCGACCAAGGAATGATGTTTGGATATGCAGTGAATGAGAATGCGGATTACATGCCGACTCCCATCTCACTTGCGCACAAGCTGACGCAACAGCTCTCTAAAGTGCGCAAGAACGGAACGCTTCCCTTCCTTCGCCCCGACGGCAAATCCCAAGTCACAGTTGAATACGACGCCAACGGCAAAGTGATTCGTGTCGACGCAGTCGTGATCTCCACGCAACACGCCGAGACCGTCTCGAACGACGAACTACGCTCGAGCATTCTGAAGCACGTGATTCAGGCCGTGATTCCGCCGCAACTTCTCGACGAAGACACCAAGTACCACATCAATCCCACGGGACGCTTCGTCATCGGCGGCCCCATGGGCGACACCGGACTCACGGGCCGCAAGATCATCGTCGACACCTACGGCGGCATGGGACGTCACGGCGGCGGCGCCTTCAGCGGCAAAGACCCGACCAAGGTCGATCGCTCCGCCGCCTACATGGCGCGCCACATCGCAAAAAACGTAGTCGCGGGCGGACTCGCTGATAAGTGCGAAGTGCAACTCGCCTATGCCATCGGTGTCGCAGATCCGGTCAGCGTGCTGGTCGAAACCTTCGGCACCGAAAAGGTTGATCCGGCGATCATTCCTGAGATCATCCGCGCGCACTTCAAGCTCACGCCGCGCGGCATCATCGACTCGCTGAACCTGCGCCGTCCGATCTATAAGAAGACGGCGGCCTACGGCCACTTCGGACGCAGCGATGCCGACTTCACCTGGGAGGCGACCGACAAAGCGGCCAAGCTGGCCAGCGATGCCGGTCTCCGGGAACCGGTGAGTGTAAGAAAATAATTTGTCATTGCGACGGGCGAAGCGACGGAGGAATCTGCTGTCTGCCGGCAGCGCTTACAGTGCAAGCAACAAGCAGATTCCTTGCCGCCAAAGAACAGTGCTTCGGAATGACAACAGCGGCCCGTGTTCCTGTGACGAAGATTTTGTAGCGGGTAACCGGAAGATTTTCTCAGCGCTCTCTGCGGCAGTTCTCAGCGCACTCAGCGGTCAAAAGCTTTACCGCGGACGAACCGAGGTGGCGTAGTCCCAGAGCTGTACACGAATTAAAAAATTTAGAATCCGGGCCAGTTCCCCAAACCCGTAGATTCTGCGAAAATGTTGGTTGCGCACGATCAAGTAGTCACCAAGCATTCATCATCAGCGCCAAGGCGCGCACCAAAGATTAAAAAGCCAAGAGCTAACGGCTAAAAGCGATAAGGAGCAGCATGTCAACCGCCGCCATCAACTGCGATATTAAGAACATCGAACTCGCCGATCTGGGCAAGAAGCGCATCGAGTGGGCCAACCAGTCGATGAAGGTCTTGCAGATCATCCGCAAGGAATTCATCAAGAACCAACCGCTCAAGGGCGTCCGCATCTCAGCCTGCCTGCACGTCACCGCCGAGACCGCCAACCTTGCCATTTGTCTGCGCGACGGCGGAGCCGACGTCGTCCTCTGCGCCTCCAACCCGCTCTCCACGCAGGACGATATCGCCGGCTCGCTGGTCCGCGATTTCAACGTCCCCGTATTCGCCATCAAGGGTGAAGACAACGACACCTACTATCAGCACATCCTCGCCGCCATCGATCACAAGCCACAGATCACCATGGACGACGGCGCCGACCTCGTCTCTATTCTGCACACCAAGCGTACCGATGCGCTCGAGCACGTCATCGGAGGCACCGAAGAAACTACGACCGGCGTCATCCGCCTGCGTGCCATGGCCAAAGAAGGCGTGCTGAAGTTCCCCATCGTCGCCGTCAACGACGCCGACACCAAGCACCTGTTCGATAACCGTTACGGCACCGGACAATCCACTATCGACGGCATCATCCGCGCGACGAATTTCCTGCTCGCCGGATCCAAGTTCGTCGTCGCTGGCTACGGATGGTGCGGCCGCGGCCTCGCGTCCCGCGCCCGTGGCGCGGGAGCCGAAGTTTTCGTCACCGAAGTCGATCCCACCAAAGCGCTCGAGGCTGTCATGGACGGCTTCCGCGTCATGAGCATGGGCGAAGCCGCCAAGCTCGGCGACGTCTTCTGCACCGTCACCGGCAACAAGAGCGTTCTTACCAAGGAACACTTCGACGTCATGAAAGACGGAGCCATCATCTCCAACTCCGGACACTTCAACGTCGAAATCGACATCCCCGCGCTCGAGAAGATGTCGTCCTCCAAGCGCACCACGCGCAACTTCGTGGACGAGTACTCGCTGAAAGACGGACGCAAGATCAACCTCCTCGGCGAAGGCCGCCTCATCAATCTGGCCAGCGCCGAAGGCCACCCCGCGAGCGTCATGGACATGAGCTTCGCCGACCAGGCCCTCTCGGTCGAGTACATGGTGAAGAACTCAAAGAAACTGGAAAAGACGGTCTACAAAGTTCCCGACGAGCTAGACAAGCGCGTAGCCAAGTTGAAACTCGAATCGATGGGAATCAAAATCGACCGCCTCACCCCGGAGCAGGAAGAGTACTTAGCGGGCTGGTCGGAAGGAACATAAGAGCAGGCTTCAGGCGTCTGGCTTCCGGAAAATCGGGTTCGGACCTCGGACCTCAGCAAAAATGGGTGCCCCGCTTCTCCCCGGTTTTGGGAGAAGTGGGGTTTTCCTTTGCGGCGGTCAACACGATGTGGTGACAGCCGCCTCGGCTGTCAGCGGCGGCGCGGAATTTTCGGGCCGCAGCCCCTTCACTTCTTCGGAAAATTCGGATCGCTCTTGATCTCGCGAATCTGCTGAATATGCCGCTCCGCGTGCGTGGAGATCTCCAGCATCCACTGCCAGCAATCGATCACCTCTCCATACTCTCCAAAGCTGTGACCGCGCAAGTCGTCGTTGGTCGTCTTGACGTAGTCGATCATCGTTGCGCGCAGCGCCTGAAACTTCCCCAGCGCCTCGCCCAGATCTTTGTAGGTCTCGACCTTTTCGTGACCACCGCCGGTCTTGGTGTGCACCACGCGATCGACGCCGTACCACAAGATGTCGGCGTCGGTAGCCGCCGACTTCTTCGTATTCATGTCCGGAGCCGCCTTCAGCGCTTTCTGGATCTCGCGCCAATAATCCGGCTCCGCCACCGCCAGATGCGAAACCACTTCCCGGATGCTCCAGCGGTCCGGCGAAGCTTTGTACTCCAGTTGTCCGGGGGACAACCCGCGTACCTGCTCGGCCACCATCTGCGTGGTCATCTCGAAGTGCACCAGCAGGTGTTGGCGGTCGGCATTGCTCATCGGAGCGGCAAAAAGAGGCGCAGCGAGCAGACACACCGTCAGCGCCACACCCAGGAGCGGCGAATCTCGGAGCGTATTCCTTCGGATCCTATTCATCGTGATGGCGTCTCCGGAGCCACCGTTTAGACTGACCCATGTCAAGAACGTAAGCAGCGATCAAGTAGCAGCACCGCACTCGCGTGAAAGTCAAAACCTCACGGGGCCCAGCCTTCGCTGGCCCGCGGGGTATACGAATGCGTCCGCCCCCACACAGAAACAACATCTTCATGTTTGTCAACTGGTGCAATGGAACACCACGTTTTGCGTCTTCTCCGTGCTAGACTGCTTGCGTTTCAGCGGGCGCGTCGCTTTTTCCCTGCCCCGGTGTCCCGACCAACGTCGTCCCTGCACAAGGAGCCTGCCGTGTCGTTCTCATATCTTTTCCCGGCGCGCCGCGCAGCTCGCCGCTTTGCTTTCCTCGTCGTTGCAACTTTGCTCTTTGCACTCGCGCCGGCCAGTTACGCGCAAAACGATCCGCTGCACATTTGGGTGGGCAAACTAGATCGGACCGGCGCCGAGAAATGGGTCGACGATCACCTGGCGCGCCAGCAGAAAAACATCGACGAATTGCTTGCCGTGAAGGGAGCGCGCACGCTGGAAAACACGCTGCGTCCGTATGACAGCGCGCAAAACGAGCTTGCGTTGGCGGGCTTCGAGTCCTATCTGATGTTCGCGGTGGCCTCGCAGAAAGAAGTCCGCGACGTCGGGCAGGCACTCGCGCAGAAGGTGCAGCAGGCCAACACGGCCCTCAGTTTGAATCAGGATGTGTATCGGGCGCTTAAGGCGGTCGATGTTTCCAAGGCCGATGCGGGCACGCGCCATTACGTGGAGCGCACGCTGCTCGAGTATCACCTGGCCGGCGTGGATAAAGATGCGGCGACGCGCGCCGAAATCAAGAAGATGCAGGACCACGTTACGGAACAGTCGCTGAAGTTCGGGCGCAACATCCAGGAGAATCCGAATCACATCACGGTGAAAGACAAGAGTGAACTGGCGGGTCTTCCGGACGACTTCGTTGCGGCGCATAAGCCAGGCGCGGACGGAGCGATCACGCTCAGCACCGACGAGACCGACTTCACGCCCGTCATCACTTATGCGGAAAGCGAGGACGTGCGCAAGAAAATGTATCTCGCGTACAACACGCGGGCGTATCCGGCGAACAAAGAAATTCTGCTGGACGTTCTGAAGACGCGCGATCAGCTGGCGAAGACGCTGGGCTACCCTACCTTTGCGGACCTGGCGACGGCCGATCAGATGATTGGTTCGGCGGCAAACATGAAGGCGTTTCTGGGCGAGGTAGACACGGCGTCGCGCGCGTCGGCACGGCGCGAGTACGAGATGATGCTGGCGTTTGCAAAGAAGAAACGTCCAGAGATGGAGGCGATCCCGGCGTATGGGCGCTTCTACTGGGACGATCAGTACGCGCGGGCGAATTTCAATTTCGATTCGCAATCGGTGCGTCCGTACTTTCCTTACGACCGCGTACAGCAGGGAATCCTCGACACCGCGGCTAAGCTCTTTCACGTGTCGTTCCAGGCAGCGCCTGACGCGCCCGTCTGGGATCCTGCGGTTTCGGCGTGGAACGTCTTCGATGGAGGACAACGGATGGGACGCATTTATCTCGACATGCATCCGCGCGACGGCAAGGACAAGTGGTTCAGTTCATCGCCGGTCGTGCCAGGCATCAAAGGGCGGCAACTGCCTGAGGGAACGCTGATCTGTAACTTCCCCGGAGGCAAGCCTGGCGATCCAGGACTGATGCAGTACGACGACGTCGTCACATTCTTCCATGAGTTCGGGCACCTGATGCACAACATTCTCGGTGGACAGCAGCAGTGGGCCGGCACTGCGGGCTTCGCGACCGAACTGGATTTCGTGGAAGCGCCTTCGCAGATGCTCGAGGAGTTCTTCCGCGACCCGACGATTTTGCGTTCGTTTGCCAAGCACTATCAGACCGGTGCGGTGCTTCCGCTGGATCTGATCGAGCGCATGAACCGGGCCAGCGCCTTCGGCCGCGGGGGGTGGACGCAAGGACAACTCTTCTATTCGACCTTCTCGCTCGACCTGCACGATCGGGCTCCCGAGACGATCGACCTCGACGCAATCCTGCACGAGGACTACACGCGGTTTTATCCCTATCCATTTGTCGAGGGCAATCGCGTGTACGCGAGCTTTGGTCACCTGATGGGCTACAGCTCGAACTACTACACGTACGTGCTCGACAAAGTCATCGCGCTCGACTTCTTCAGCCAGTTTGACAGATCGAATCTGCTCGGAGGAGAAGCGGCGATGCGCTATCGCAAAGCGGTACTCGAGCCGGGCGGGTCAAAGCCGGGCACGGAGCTGGTCAGCGGGTTTCTGCACCGGCAGCAGAACCTTGATGCCTTTAAAAAGTGGATGGATGAAGAGTTCCAGGATCCGGCGAAATGAGGAGCGCGCAGTGACTACCAAAAAAGTTGTCATCCTGAATGGCGGCGAAGCCGGCGTGAGGGACCTGCACGTGAGCGTGCCGCGCCACTTTGGTAGATTGGCGTGCATACGATGACGCAGTGAGGGTAGGCTTCTCGACTGCAGATGGTGCACAACGACGAACGGTCCCTCGGAGCGCCTTCGGCCCTCCTCAGGATGACATAACTTTAATAGACGATCGCTAACCACGTCTTTACTAATTACTGTGGCAGGAACTTCTGTTTCTCAGCCGCAGGCACGTCACCGACAACGGCAGTGCTCTTCGCCTTGCGCCACACGCTGGCGACGGCTAGCGTCCAGAATGGAACCAGATCGACGCCGGGCACCAGCTTGGCGAAGAACGATGGCAGGAATTCCCAGTGCCAGCCCAGCAACTTGATCATCATGGCGGCAATGCCGAAGTCGAGCAAATCATCTGCCGGAGAGAGTGCACCTTCGACGAACGCCGGGAAGACTACGAGTTGAAGGGCATCGGCGATAACCGCCAACAACATGGCTGTTTTGAATTTCGGACCAGGCGAGATCGTAATCGAATCGTCAGGCATGGGCTCACTTCGCTTTCCTGATTATGTCGGCGCTTCATCATTTTAGACGATCCGCGCCAAGCATAGGGCTGCTTTGACCTACGCGAGAATTCCGTTCTGTTTCTCGTCTCTCGTATCGGCTGCCACCGTTACCTTCGTCAAACCATCACGATTGTATGTTGACTCTGGAGTAGCGGCCACCTATCATTCGCCACAACAAGGGCGTGGCAGGTAGCAGTGTCGTTACATAACTGGATGGTTGCGCCCTGTGGAGGATCAGGGTGTTTTCGCAGTCGTTGGTGCGGATCGCGCTCTCAGGAGGGCCGGGGAGGAACTGAGTTCCCCGATTTATGAGGCGGCGTGTCGCATCGTCTGCATGGCTTCTGGTCGCACTACAGATCGCTGCATTTCTTCTGTTTGGCGACCCACTCCGCACCTGGGCTTCGAACATCGTACAAGTTGCGTGCTGCATCGTGGCGGCGGCATTCTGCTTTGACGCTTCGCGCCGCAGTCCCGGTCTGGATAAGACTTTCTGGGGCTTGTTCGGACTTGCCTTCTTGGCGTATGGAATCTCGAACATTATCTGGACGTATTACGAAAACTGGCTGAAGGCGCCGGTGCCAGCATCCCCGCTGTCACAATTCCTCTACATCTGTTACGACGCGCCGATCGTGATGGCGCTCTTCTTGCGCGAGGGCGAAGACGCCTCGGGCCTGGATTGGCAACGATCGCTGGATTTTGTCCAGATGCTGATGGTGGCGTTCCTTGTCTACTACGATTTTCTATTTTTGCGCGCGTTGCAGAGAGGACCGCAGAGCCTCGAGGTGATGGAACAGGGCATGACCAACGTGCTCAACTTCGTGCTGGCTGTGGCTTTCGTAGCACGTTCGTATTGGGGGAGGACGACGTTGGTCCGGAGTCTGTGCCGCAAGATGTCGGTCTATTTCATTGTGTACGCCGTCGCGGCCGGGATTGGAGACTATGCGCTAACCTTTATCAATGCCAACTCCGGAAGCTGGTCGAGTCTGGCGTGGACGGTGCCTTTCATCGTAGCGGCCTCACTCGCGGCTAGCTATGAACCCCAGCAGTACGAAATCATCGAGACGTCCCAGCGCGAGTGGAAGAAACGGAGTTTCCTGCTAAAGAATATCGGGCTCGCGATCATGCCACTAACAGTTTTGGCGTTGGCGATGCGCGCCGGAAATCATGATCGCGTCGTGGTCTACGGCACTGTGATCATTTCACTCGCTTGCTACGGCGCTCATCTGACGATAAGTCAATATCGCCAACAAGAAAGTGTCATGGCTCTGCGGGCCTCCGAGGAGCGCTACCGGCAGCTGTTCCAGCAATTAGTGCAGGCGGAAAAGATGCAGGCGATCGGGCGGCTGGCGGGTGGCGTGGCCCATGACTTCAACAACGTGCTCACTGTCATCATGGGCTACGCGCAGCACATGATCGACTTCCCGAGCCCCGATACAGTGCACAACAGTGCGAGCCAGATTCTGACGGCCAGCAACCGGGCGGCGTCTCTGACACGGCAACTGCTGGCGTTCGGGCGTAAGCAGATCTTGCAGCCAAGCGTAATAAATCTGAACGCGGTGATCGTCGACGTGGACAAGATGTTGCGTCGTCTCATCAGCGAGAATGTGCAGATCGTCACGCGTCCGGCGACCACACTCGGTTGCGTGAAGGCGGACATTGGACAGATCGAGCAGGTGCTGCTGAATCTGTTCATCAACGCGCGTGATGCCATGCCGGGCGGCGGAGCCATTACGGTGGAAACGGCGAACGTTGAGCTTGATGAGGCGTATGCCAACCAACATGCGGGAGTGCGGCCCGGCCGCTACGTGATGCTGGCGGTCAGCGATACGGGCATTGGAATGGACGAGGCTACGAAGTCACACATCTTCGAACCTTTCTTCACCACCAAGGAGATGGGGAAGGGCTCGGGATTGGGGCTGGCGACGGTGTACGGAGTCGTGCAGCAGAGTGGCGGCCACATTTGGGTGTACAGCGAGCGGGGACGCGGGAGCACGTTTAAGGTCTACTTGCCGCGAGTCGAAGACGAAGAAGGCAAGGCCGCTGTGACTGCGGAAGAAAGGATCAGCATCCGCGGCTCGGAGACGATTCTGGTAGCAGAAGACGACCGGCAGGTACGCGACTTGACAGTGGCAATTCTGAAAGCTTGCGGCTACGTGGTGCTTGATGTAGAAAACGCGCACGATGCCGTGCGGCTCTGCCGGCAGCACAGCGGAGAGATTCACCTCTTCTTGACGGATGTTGTGATGCGTGAGATGAGCGGGCCGGAGATTGCCCGGCAAGTGCAGGAGATTCGCCCCACCACGAAGGTGCTGTTCATGTCGGGGTATGCGGACTCGGCGATTGTTCATCAGGGAATGTTGGATCTGGGGATTGCATTTTTGCCGAAGCCGTTTACGCCGGCGGCGCTGGCTGGGAAGGTCCGGCAGGTGCTGGACGGGGCGTTGATGGAACAGGCAGTGAGGGTGTAGGTCGTTCTTCTTGGGCACAGCAAGAAACATGGTCTTCAGGATGCCGGCTTCGCCGCCGTTCAGGATGACAATCGTTTTTGAAATTTTTAACGCACACTGCGGCGGCCAGAATTTTCACACGAAGACATCTGAAACAAACTCCTAAACGATGGCGATCACGAGGGGCCCAGGGGGGAGTGCTGCTGAAACCATTATTTATACACCGTTTTATTTACTGTGTAAACATAATTATGGACGGTCGCTGCGAACTACCAAAAAGCCTTACCGCCAAGTGCGCAGAGAAAGGGCCGCTCAGTTCGCTGAGTCAGATTGAAAGAATTTGCGCATTTGTGGGCAACGATGAATGTGAACGTCGTCAACAAAATAGACGTCGTGTTAATGTTTCTGACGTATTTGGCAGCCAAACAAGCGGATTGGAGCTTTTAAAAGATGCCCAGGCATCCAGACCCGGATCTGGAAGAACGTGTTTTGCGAGCAGCGGATGTTTTGTGGAGGCGCGGTGGGGAAAAAGCGCTGACGATGCGGGCGGTGGCGAAAGCAGCTGGGACAAACACGCCTGCGGTATACCGGAGATTTAAAGATCGCGAGGACCTGATACGGGGGCTGTTGCTGCGAATCGCAAATCGGATTCGGAACGTGTTTGAGCAAGGCGAGACAATGGAGGAGATGGCGGAAGCCTACGTGGACTACGCTCTTGGGATGCCAAACGAGTACGAATTGTTTTACACGCACTCGAAGCTCATGTCGCCGAAGAAGGGGCGCGGCGCGCCGCGGGCGATCCGGGATTCTCGGCCGAATTTCGCGTTAACCGAGCAACTCTTATCCAAAAGGTTGGGTGGTAAGCCAGAAGACCATACGCTGACTGCTCTTACCTTGTGGGCTTTGTTGCACGGCACGTGCATGTTGATGTTGAAGAACTCGATCCCGGAAGGACATGAAGAGGCATTGCGCGACGCCTGTCGGGCAGGGGTGAAGGCGGTGCTCCAGACTGCGGAACGTTCTCGGACGCCATAAAGGCGGCTTTTTGATGTTGGAAGCTGCTGAGCTTTTGGATACGGTATGGACTTCCTCGTAGCCAACATGTTGCGAGACCGACAACCTCGGCGAGTGCGCAGTTTTCTTCTTGAATGATCCGATTCTGAGACTGAATTTATCTTCTCTTAAAATCATTCTCTCCCGATCGTTGCCTGATGGCTGGTCCTGATCTTCTCCTCTGATTTTGCCGATAAACATCTTGAGTTTCTGGCCGAGCCGACATACTCGGAGACGTCTCTGGATCGGTGTGCACGCTGGGCCTCGCGAAAGCAATGAGGCATGACAAAGATTCTGTTGGTGGATGACAGCAAGTTTCTGCGCATGGCGACAGAGCGGGCACTGGCGCACGCCGACTACAACGCGAGCACAGCAACAGATGGTAAGCAGGCGATCGAGTTGGCAGGAGGGAGCAGCCGGATTTGATCCTGTTGGATATGCTGCTGCCGAAGATGACTGGATTGGATGTATTGAAGGCGTTGAAGAAAGGTCGGCTGACTGAAGGAATCGCAGTGGTGGCATTTACTGGGCTTTCACAGATGAATTCAGAACGGCTTAAGACGGGACGGAGCAATCGCATTCTCGACAAGGCGGATCTGGGTTAGACCGAGGCAGCGAAGGTCTTCTCTCAGCGCTGGCACAGATTCTGAGGGACTTAGGAAAAGAGGTTCCGGCGGCGGCACGGCGAGCTCATGTAGGATTGTGACCCAGCACCGGACATTGACTTCAAAACGGGGCAAAACGGGATTCTGGGTAGGGATGTTTCGGGTACGCCGCGAACTCCGTCGCGGCTTCGCTCAACATGACAAACAGTAAAGGCCTGACAAGAGTCTTGAGAGCTGAGCTGCTGGTAAGGGCTTGGATTAGACGTCCTGCGGTAACCTCAGTTTGGGTACTCTCGCGGTATGGATGGCTAAGAACAGCTCTGGTCCTATTAACTCTTCGATTAACCCTTCTTCATCCCACTGAAAACTAACAAATTGCAGGTGGGAACTACTCACAGCGTGGCGGAGTCTATGTTGGGTAACGAGTTTGGCTCCGCAGCGGTTGCTGGAACACCTCCCGATCGCATTTTTCGGGGGCGGGATGGGGTGGAAAATCCTATAATCAGAGGACGCCATCATGGCGGGAGCAACCACCTTGGGTGATTTAGCGAGTGCGATAGGGGCACGGTCGCAAGAACAAGCCGCGATCGTTGCGGAGTTAAAGGCCGGTTCAGAAGCGGCGTACGCGTGGCTGATCGGAGAGTTTCAGCAGCCTGTGTATGGGCTGGTGTATCGAGTGGTGAATGATCCGGCCGACGCCGCCGATACGACACAAGACGTTTTCCTGAAAGTGTTTCGTGGAATGAAACATTTTCACGGCGAATCGAGCTTAAAGACGTGGATTTACCGGATCGCGTTGCACGAAGCGGCGAACCGGAGGCGCTGGTGGTTCCGGCACAAAGCGAAGGAAACTTCAATTGAGCCTGCGGAATCGGAGGGCACCGGCCTTACCGAAAACGCGATGCAGCTGGCGCTAACAGATCCGGCGGATTCACCTTTTGACAGTGTTGCTCATCGTGAAGTGCAGCATAGAGTGGAAGAGGAATTGAGGAAGGTTCCGGAGCCGTACCGGACAACCTTGATTCTGCGTGACCTGGAAGAGATGTCGTACGAAGAGATTGCAGAAGTACTGGAAGTTTCGTTGGGCACAGTTAAATCAAGACTGACCCGTGGACGGGAAGCACTCCGACAGAGGCTAGCACCATACGTTCGCGAGTTTGGAGAAGAACTGGGACTGAGCGCTCCGCAACAACATCGAAGGGGGCGGCAGATTGCTGGAGGGGGTAGAACGGTCGAGGTGATGCCATGAGTGGCATTCATAAGACAGGCCCGGGGCGAACCGAGGGAATCGAGTGTCCCCAGGCGAAGCAATTGTTCTCACCGTATCTGGATGGAGCCGTGACGGGCACGGAGATGCTCGCGCTGCAGGACCATCTGGAGAGGTGTACGGGTTGCAAGCGGCAGTATGAGTCCTTACGCAAAACGCAGCACTTACTGACGAGGGTCGCGCGGCCGAAGATTCCCGCGGATCTTGGACTGAAGCTGCGGCTGGCGGCTTCTCGCGAAGCGGCATCCGCAAAGCGGGCGCAGTTCGAAGGGCTGATGGTACGCATCGAAAATGCGGTGCAAGCATTTATGGTCCCGGCGACGGCTGGCTTTCTGAGCGCTTTGCTGATCTTTGGAATCGCGATGGTGTACTTCGTGGCGCCGTCGACGCTTCGTGCGGATAATGATGTTCCGCTGGTCATGGTGAATACTGCGCCGCAACTGCAGCCGAGCGCGTTTGGTCTGATGGATTCGATTGATGACGACTCGCTGGTGATCGAAGCGTATGTCGACGCGAACGGGCGGGTGCAAGACTATCGGATTTTGTCGGATTCCGGCAACTCGAAGGAGGTGCTGCCGGAAGTGAAGCGGATGTTGATCTTCACGACATTCCGTCCGGCGCTGTCGATGGGACGTCCGACCGCGAGCAAGGCAGTGTTGTCGTTTTCGAAAATCAGTGTCAAGGGATAAAAGGAATTTCAGTTTTCATAGCAGATAAGGGCGGAACCTTCGGGTTCCGCCCTTCTGGCTTCTTACGTCCTCTTCTGTTCTTGCGGATCTTTCGACGTTACTGGCACGAGTCGCTGATTTTGTGAAGGTCAGTGACTTTGAGATGGCCGTGCTCGGCGGTGTTGTTCTTCATGCCGGCGTCGTGGCCCATCTGTTTGGCGTCTTCCTTCATGTTGTGTGCGGTCGGGTTAGAAACGACGCCTTTGGCTTCTACGGTCTGATTGACATGAGAGGCCAAATTGACCGCACTGTTCTCGTGAATTTTCCAGGTACTGCCGTTGTTGGCGGTCAGAAGGTATTCGTTTCCGGTACCGGATTTGGTGAGGCATCCGGTGACGGTGCGAACGTCGCTCTTAGAGTTTGAACTCGTGTCGTCTTGCGCGAGAGCCCACACCGAAGTCAATCCTAAGACCAGCACACACAGAAGCAAACGAGTCCACTTGTTGGTCATTCGCGGTTCCTCCTTGGGTAGCGCCCTCGGCAGATAGGGCACGTATAAGCGTAAGTTTCCTTCCCGATTAGGTTGCGGGTTGCCTGAGGGGAGTTGCCGCGGATGGGCACTCTTCTTCTGGTCAAGTTCCGCGGGTCTTGCGGTGCCGTCACCGACTAGCGGGCAATGCCTTGAGCCTCGCTCGTGTCAGGACGGACGACTAACATGGCAGGAGCACCGCGCCTCAGGCGGAAATTGGAAAAGTTTAGACTCGAAAACTTGGGCCTGCTCCTAGCCTGGCACTTCTACCAGTAGATGTCTGGTGCCACAACTGGTAGTTCTACCACTACTTGGGCGATCGTGTTTTTTGTCATTTTTCGGCCACGAATTGTGGGATTGCAACCAGACGGGTGTCAGGTTGGCATGCCGCTCCATGTTTGACAATCTACATCCCAAGTGATGCCATAATCTTGCCTCGAATGCGCCTGCGAACATCCGAAGGTAAGGGTGGTGTCTATGCTCGCCCTAACACAGAAGCGTTTAGACAAAGATGGCCTGCCTCTCTGGAATGCGTTCTTCTGCCTTGATTGCGAGTTGATCAGCAACGGCAGCGGCGATGAGTGCCCGGTCTGCAGTGGCCGGTCGCTCGTGAGCCTTGCTCGGATCCTCGGCAGCAGTTTGTTCGCCCATCGGGAATACAAGTCCGAAGAATGCGAAAACAGACTGTTCGATATCACGATCACAGTGGAGTTGCAGGAGACATATGCCAAAGACTTGACCACCACGCTTGAGAGGTTGACCAGTGTAATCGGTCCAAAGCTGGCACGAGATCAGGCTACATTCCACGTCCACATTAACCCGTCGAAGGATCAACTCAAATTACAAGGTTCGCTTCGTTTCTCAGAACGAGATGCAGCGTAGACCACGGACGATAGCAGTCAACGCCCTTGCTTCCAGGTCAATGCGTGTCGTGGCGGTAATACACTAACCAACCCTGATCCGAAGGGAATCTGGTTGCGAATAATCGCGATCTGGGCTATCTGCATGTCGCAATTTCTTGCACGTTGACAGCCTCTAGTCGGTGGGATACGATCTGCGGCCATTAGCCTGCGCATCCCCCCTTTCGCGGGCTTGGGCACCGACGTCCAACACAAACTAAGAAATGCTCGTTGCCTTGTCCGAGGAGGCTTCCGATGCGCCGTCATGCCATCATCTCTGCGGTTCTCACCATAGTCACTCTCATCCTTGCCGCTGCGCCCACATCTGCGTTCGGGCAGTTCAGCGTGCTCTATAACTTCGGGAGCGTCAGCGGCGACGGACGCAATCCGACCTTTTCCGGAACTGTCGCCCAAGGTCGCGACGGCAACTTGTACACGACAACACCCTCGGGCGGGAGCACGGGCAATGGCGCGGTCCTTCAGATCACGCCCGCCGGAACAGCGGCAGTGCTCTACAGCTTCAAGGGCACGGATGGCAGCCAACCCTCAGGAGGACTGACCCTCGGTACAGACGGCAACTTCTACGGCACGACTGCCCAGGGCGGCGCTCATGCCTCTGGAACCATATTCAAGATCAGCCCGACCGGCACTCTCACTGGGCTCTACAGCTTCACCAGCAGCACCGACGGTTCCAGTCCCTCCGCGCCGCCCATTCAAGGAACCGACGGAAATTGGTACGGGACGGCCAGTCTCAGCGGCGCGAATGGCGTCGGCACTGTCTACAAGCTTACTTCTGCCAGCATCTTCAGTATCCTCTACACTTTCGATGTCACACACGGCTCTGAGCCGAGCGCTCCGCTGGTTCAGGGATCCGACGGCAACTTTTACGGCACCACTGTATTTGGTGGCACCAACGGCGGCGGTGTCGTTTTCAAAATCACGCCGGCGGGCGTCCTTACGGTCCTGTTCAATTTCGATACCACTCATGGACGCTTGCCTCGCAGTCCACTCATTCAAGCTGTGGATGGAAATTTCTACGGGACCACTCAGAGCGGCGGAACCTCAGCTTCGGGGGTAGCGTTCAAAATCACATCGGCTGGCGTGCTCACGGTGCTTCACAACATGAATGGTTCGACCGAGGGCGGTTCTCCCTACGCCGGCCTGGTTCAGGCGAGTGACGGCAATCTTTATGGCGACAACGACAACGCTGGGGGCAGCACTGCCGGGACGCTGTTCAAGATGTCTACCGCCGGCGCACTGACCGTGCAGCACAACTTTGATACAACTGGAGGTTCGGCTCCTCAAGTCACTCTGTTCCAGCACACGAATGGAATTCTGTACGGAGACACCAACTCTGGTGGTAATGGCAATGTCAGTCCGTGCGCCACCGGGAGATGCGGTGTCTTTTATGAGATGAACGACACGCTTCCGGCGTTCATCACTCCCATGCCCTATGCCGGAAAGGTCGAATCGTCGATCGGAATCCTCGGCCAGGGCTTCAGCAGTGCCTCGCTGGTCAAGTTCAATGGGGTCAGCGCTACCAGCGTCACTCTCACCGGCACAACATATATTCAGGCAAAGATTCCTGTGGGTGCCTCGAGCGGCTTCCTCACCGTGACCACCGGCGCCACGACACTCAAGAGCCTGCGGAAATTCATCGTGCACGACTCATGGGGAAGTGGGAAATCTATTCCCACCCCACTCAACTATCCGGCGGGCTCCACCGCGATTGGCAGCAAGATCTATGTCGTAGGCGGGGGAACGGCGAGCGGAAACATAGCTACCAACCAGGTCTACAACGCTACCAGCAATACATGGAGCACGGCGGCGCCACTACCAAGCCCGACAGCGGGGGGATCGGCTGCAGTGGTGAAAGGCATTTTGTACATCTTTGGCGGATACAGCGGAAACACAAGCGCAACCGCAGTCAATGCGGTTTGGGCCTATAACCCGACAACCAACACTTGGGCTGGAAAGTCGGCCATGCCGACGGCTCGAGGGAGCACGACAGCCGTCGTGTCTGGAACCAAGGTCTATGTGATCGGTGGGAATAACAGCACACTGCGACTCAACACCGTCGAAGCATACGATACGGCCGCCGACGCCTGGACGACAGAAGCTCCGCTACTGGTAGGAAAGTCGGAACCGGCCGGAGGTCTGTTGGGGACCAAAGTTGTCTCCGCCGATGGAACCACTACTTCTGGACCTTCCGGGGACAATGAGGCATACACCATTTCGACCAACACATGGAGCGCACTCGCCGCGGACGCGACCGTCCGAAATGCTGCCTGCTATGGCGTTTTGTCGGGGCAACTCTATGTGTCAGGCGGCCGCAACACGGCGGGCGCGGTGGCTTTGTCGGAATCGTTCAACCTGACCACCAATAAGTGGACGGCGCACGCTTCTCTTACCCAGGCAACGATTGCTCCCGGCTCGGCTGTTGTAGGAGGGCAACTGTATTGCATCAGCGGCAGCTCCAGCGACCTGATCGGGCAGGGCAGTCTTCTCCCGAATGTCCAGATTTATCAGCCGTAGGCCGTGAGGTTCTGCGAGTCTGTCGAGGTGATGCTAGGCACGACCATGTCAGGATCCCGCAGCGGAGTCGGGAATTTTGAGTGCGATCAGGACGTTGCGCTAGTAGGGCACAACACCATCTACGGATACCTCTGAAGCGTGCAGATGCACGATCTTCCAACCTTTTTTCGTTTTGTTCAAGACAATGGTCCGTCGATTGAGGAACCCTACCCTATCGTCGAGATGAAAG
>Ga0126371_10000277_pt1 | contig 40913 bp, 23 predicted proteins | sample PanSoiMetaPlot_4_FD_110145 | JGI IMG/M metagenome (GOLD analysis project Ga0126371, IMG submission 110145) | Tropical forest soil microbial communities from Panama - MetaG Plot_4 | ecosystem: Environmental > Terrestrial > Soil > Tropical forest > Bulk soil | place: Panama | collected 2016-02-17
ATTCAGTTATTCGGGCAACTTTTGCTCACCGTGAATCGAAAATCCAGTTTCCGCTTCCGAATCCGACTGCCCTCCGTTAATTCGTAGGCGATAGTCACCGGCTGAAATGAAGCGGTCTCCGCTCAGATTCACGTAACTCAGGTCGCGAGGTTGAAGCGCAAGCGAAACGTGTTCGGTTGCACCGCGCGAGACATGGACACGGGTGAATGCGCGCAGAGCACGCAACGGCGCTCCCGGTAACTTCGGGAATTCAAGAAAGAACTCCACAACTTCGTCGCCATCTTTGTCACTGACGTTGCTGACATCCACGTCAACAGTCACCGGACGTCCGGCCTCCAAATCATTTGCGGAAACCTTCATGTGGCTGTAGGCGAACTTCGAATAGCTCAGACCGAATCCAAACGGGTAGAGGGGCTTCCCTTCAAAGTAGCGGTAAGTACGATTCTTCATCGAGTAATGGTCGAATGGCGGGAGCTGATCGACGCCCTTGTAGAACGTGACCGGCAATCGACCCGATGGATTGTTCACACCTGCCAATGTCTGCGCGATCGCTGTTCCGCCTTCTTCACCGGGATACCAGGCGTCAAGCATGGCATTGGCATGTTGTGCCGCCCAATTCACTGCCAGCGCGCTACCGTTCATCAAAACGACCACGAGCGGCTTCCCGGTTTCTGCTAACGCTTCGAGCAGTTGCTCTTCCTCGGCAGGCAGGTCCAGGCTGGTCCGGTCGCCTCCCTTGAAGCCGGGCACTTCCACTTTCATCTCTTCGCCTTCTAACTGCGAAGTAATACCGACAACGGCGATCGTCAGGTCCGATTTCTTGGCCGCCGCCACTGCGTCCGCAAGCGGATCAGGCAGAAGTCGCAGCCATACTAATTTGATCCCGGTGCCTCCCGGACCATACTCGATCTTCACTGAATAACGATGGCCCTTTTCAAGTTGCAGCGTCGCCATTGTCGGCTTCGGATCGTGCAAAGCCGCATCGTCGACGATCAGCTTGTCGTCAAGCCACATCCGGTTCGTCGACCCAGTCAGACCAATCCGATACGTCCCGGTCTCATCCGGCGTAACGTATCCCGTCCAACGAATTGCGATATTCACAATCCCCGCAGGTGGCGAGATGGCCGAGGGATCGAACTCCCTACCCGGAATATTCACTTCAGGATCGACGCGTGTTGTCACTGGCTTTCCCTCAAAGTTATTCGAAAAATATTCTGCAGTGAGTCCCGTACCACCCGACGCTGTGGATAGCCGGGCATTTGGAATCACCTGTTCGGCGCGCAAGAAGTTCATACCTGGCTGGTAAGACACGTCTCCAGCCGAAAACTGCTGGCGGATACCATCGAGAGCGGTCGTCGACCGCGACGGTGTTCCGTTGTAGTTGCCCATAAGGACGCGTTTCGACTCCGCGAGTGGTCCGACAACCAGAAGTTTCTTGGCCTGCGTGATAGGCAGTGTACCGTCATTCTTCAGCAGCACGATTGATTCACTCGCGAGCTTCAACGACAGTTGGCGATGCGGCTCACTGTCGATCTCCGACTCGGGCGTTCTCGCATAAGGAACCATTTCTGGCGGATCGAACATGCCGAGCCGAAAACGCGCCGTGAGCAATCTTTTGAGCGCGACATCAATGTCTTTTTCCGTGAGACTTCCCTGCTTCACTGCATCGAGAAACTTTACGTAGTCCGCGTTACTGGTTGCTTTTGTGAAGAAGTCGGCGCACTCGTTGTCCATCCCCATCTTCAGGGAAACGGCGCCAGCATCTGCCATGCTCGAGGTGAAGTGATGACCGTTGTAGATATCGACGATGGCGTCACAATCAGAAACTACATATCCCTTGAACTTCCAAGCACCGCGGAGCTGATCCTGCAAAAGAAATTTGCTGGCACACGCAGGCTCCCCGTTCACACGGTTGTAAGCGCACATGACCGAGGCCGCTTTTCCTTCGATGACTGTCGCTCGGAATGCGGGGAGATATGTGTCTTCCATGTCGTGCCTGGAGACATCAACGTTCATGGAGTGCCGCTCCGGTTCGGGCCCGCTATGTACCGCGTAGTGTTTCGGTGTCGCGATCACGCGGTAATACTTCGGATTGTCTCCCTGCAACCCGGTCACAAACGCCACGCCCATGCGCCCGGTGAGAAATGGATCCTCACCGTATGTCTCCTGTCCACGCCCCCAGCGCGGATCGCGGAAGATGTTGATGTTCGGAGACCAGAAATCGAGGCCCTCCCCGATGTCGCGACGGCCTGCGCGTACTGCTTGCTCGTGCTTGGCGCGAGCCTCGATACCAATCACCACCGCCATTTCGTGGATCGCGGGAACATCAAATGTTGCGGCCAAGCCGATCGGCTGCGGAAATACCGTGGCGATTCCGGCGCGGGCGACGCCGTGCAAAGCTTCACTCCACCAGTCGTACTCCGGAATGTTGAGCCTTGGAATCGCACGAGACTGGTTTACGAGTTGCGAAGCTTTCTCTTCGAGCGTCATTCTTGCGAGGAGGTCGTCAACTCTGACCTCAACGGGTAGAGTTGGGTCGAGATACGGAGGTCCCTGGCCTGCGCGCGGAGGTTGAGCAACCAGTTGGCTGGAACCAAGGGCGAGAAAGAGGAATCCGGCGAACGACAATGCCCTGAACAGATATGATTTCATTGCACTTGTTCCTTAGCTCGTCATTTGGGAGCAGGAAGCAACTAAATCGTTTTAGACGAGCGTTGGCACGACCACCACCCAGCTGCTCTTCCAATTGTTGTTAATTCGCAGAACTCCGCCGAGTTACTACGCTTCTGCAAGCTTTTTGCGAGCTTTCGGCGTGTGAACCGCCGCGGTCGTCTCGCGTACCATCAGTTGAGGCTCAAACAAGACCTGTTGTGGAGTGCGATCGCCCTCTTGGCCTCCATTGATTCGGTTCAGCACAATCTGCGCAGCCGTCTTTCCCATTTCTCGCAGCGGTTGTCGGACGGTAGTGAGGCCACGTGTCTGGTATGCGGCACTCTCAATATCATCAAACCCCAAAACAGATACCTCTTCGGGAACTCTTAATCCGAACTCGTGGAGCGCCCGAATGGCACCCATCGCGCCGATATCGTTAAACGCAAACAGCGCGGTGAACTGCTCACCGGCGACCAACAGATCGCGCGTGACCTTGTAGCCGAGAGTAGGAGAAGGAGAGTTTTCTTCGATCTGCGTCACGAGTCTCGACGATATGGGTAATCCGAGTGACGACGCAGCGTTGGTGATCGCTTTCCAGCGGACTTCGGTGTCCGGTACGAACGCTTGTCCTTTGATGAAAGCAATCTTGCGATGCCCAAGATCCATCAGGTGCCGCAGCGCGATTTGCGCGGCTTCGTCGTGGTCCACAAGAATCCGCGTTGCACCTTCGACCTGGTGATGACACGAGATCGTCGCTACCGGGCAAGGCATCGTATGCTGCCATGGGGTGCACACCACGATCAGTCCATCTACGGAACGGTGGACAAAAAGCTGCGAATACTCGTCGATAAGATCCTGTTGAAAGCGATGGCTCGCGACGAAATAAAAATATCCCTCCTGCAGGAGGTGGTCCTCAATGCCACTCAAAACCGATACGTTGTAGCCTTCGCTTACCTCAGGCACCATAACGCCGATTGTGAAACTCCGCCGAGTACGCAGGCACCGCGCGAAAAAATTGGGTCGATAGTTGAACTTTCGCGCGGCGGCAAGGATCGCTTTCTTTGTGCCAGGAGCAATGGTGTCTGCGACAGACGAACCATTGATCACCAACGAGACGGTCGCGGGTGCCAAGCCCAGGTAGTCGGCAAGTTCCTTCAACCCGACGGGGGCTTCTGTCTGAAAAATCCGTCGAACCGTATCCTGATTTTTTGACTTCCCCCTCGCCATGCCCAGCAGTGTTGCACAAGAGAAACTTAGCAAGCAAGCAGGAAACTAAGACGTCCTCCCGAATTTCATACGTTGCCTTCTATTATCTAAATCGATATAGATTCGATTTAGATTACAGTTTTCTTCTTGACAACGACTGTCAAATGAGGATACAAGCTGTTCGCCAAGGGCGTTCCTACAGGGATACGAATGCCCGCGGACCGCAGGTCCTGGAGGATGGCAATGAATGCACTCTCGCCCGCGTACGCCGGGAGTATCGCCTCAATGTTGAGAAGTCGCAAACTACGTTACCTCGCAGTTCTTCTCCTGTTCTTGGGATTCGCCGTTCGCCGAGGCGCAGCGCAGGAAGCAACCATCGTCGGTACCGTCACCGATCCATCCGGTGCTGCTGTTCCCAATGCTTCCATCACAATCGTCAACGGCGATACCGGGCAGCAGCGAACCCTTAAAACGAACGGGGAAGGCCAGTACGTCGCTGCTCAGCTGCACATTGGTCATTACATCGTGCGCGCTTTGGCTACTGGTTTCAAACTCGGTGAGCGTAAAGATATCGCGTTGCAGGTCGGTGACCGCACCCGCGTTGATTTCTCCTTGGAAGTGGGCAACGCTCAGGAGACGGTGACCGTTGAGGCCAGCACCATCGCCGTCCAGACCGATTCCGGCGAAGTGAGCGGCGTTATCACCGGCCAGCAAATCACTCAGCTCTCCACCAATGGACGCAGCATATTTACTCTTGAGCCGCTACAGCCGGGCGCGTCGAGCGTTCAGTCGGACTTTCAGGTTCCCACCTCTGCCGGCGGCGATTTCAATGTGAGTTTTAACGGTGAGCGCGTGAGTCACAACTTGTGGCTGGTGGATGGCGGGGAAGCTGCGGATCGTGGGGGCGGCGGCGGTGCAGATGTCCTGCCTTCCATGGATGCCATCGCCGAATTCCGTACCATGACCTCGAACTACAGCGCCGAGTATGGCCTTTCCTCGGCGGGTACGGTCAGCATGGTTATTAAGTCCGGTACCAGGCAGCTCCACGCCGGTGCATGGTACTTCGGCCGCAACGACGCTCTTGATGCGCGAAATTATTTCAACCCCGCGCCGAACAAAGTAGCGGAGCTGCGCTTTCACGACTTCGGATTCAACGTGGGAGGGCCGGTCTCATTGCATCCCAGTACATCGAATCCCAAGACCTTCTTCTTTTACAACATGGAGTGGCGCCGCTACATTGCGGGCGGTTTGCTGAACCAGACTGTTCCCTTGGCCAGCGAATATCCGGATGCAGGCGGTGCCGGCACCGGTGCCGTGTTCGGATCTGGCATTACTGTTCCTGGCGCCGCTTCGGTAAGCCCGTCGATCTTGTTTGCAAATTGTCCTGGCGGTACCGCTCCCGCGGGAATCGTGCAAGGGCAGGCCTTCCCCAACAACACGATCCCGGACTGCATGGTCAGCCCGAACGCCACCTCTCTGCTCGCGGCTGGAATATTCCCTAAGCCTACGAACGGGACCCAATTCCAAGGCGGCAATAACTCGCCAACCACCGGCAAAGAAGAAATCGTCCGCATCGACCATCAATTCAATGACAAGTTCTCGATATTCGGACACTTCATCGCCGACCAGGCGATCCAGACCTACGGCACGACTCAGTGGAGCAATGACAACGTACCCTCGGTCTTCAACACATTTGATAACCCGTCGTATAGTTACGTAATCCACGCGACTCATACTGTGAGTCCGACCTTACTGAACGAAGTTGCGTTCGCCTATAACGGGAACCGCATTCACATTCTGCCGGCCGGTGTCTTTAAGGCTCCGCCCGACTTCACCTTCAATCGCATCTTTACTGGAGAGAATGTCGATAACCGCATTCCCACCATTCAACTCGCTGGAAGCACTGGCACTACCTTCAACGTAAACTGGTTGCCGTGGAACAACACTGCTGATAGCTACCAGATTCGCGACGATGTTTCGTGGACGAAGGGCGCCCACCAGCTCAAGATGGGTGGCAGCTTCGCAATCTACAAGAAGGTGCAGGACTACTTTGCGAACACGCAAGGCCAGTTCCAGTTCAACGGCTCATACAGCGGAATCGATTTCGCCGATTTCCTGCTGGGCGTGTCGAACAACTATCAGGAACAGGCATTCAAGGGCGCGGGGCACTGGAATGCCATTTCTCCAGCCGCATACATTCAGGATAACTGGCGCGCTACACATCGCCTGACGTTGAACTTAGGCTTGCGTTGGGATGGTATTCCCCATACCTACGAAGCCAACAACAACATGGCGAACTTCTATCCCAGCCGATACAACAGCGCGAATGCACCTATCTTTGCCCGAAATCCGGACGGTAGCATCAACTACAGCCAGATCGATCCCACCAGTCCAGGCTTGGGCACCAGTCCCGTGCCCCAACTGTCGGGCTATCAGTTCTACCTGAATGGCATCGGCTTCGCCGGAAAGAATGGCGTGCCCAATGGTCTTGTGAACAACACCTGGAACGCTTTCGGGCCACGCCTTGGATTTGCTTACGATTTAACTGGTCGTGGGACGACCGTCATTCGTGGAGGCTTCGGCACGATGTATGAGCGTATCCAAGGGAATGACATGTATAACGCGGCCACAAATCCGCCGTTCGGGTACAGTCTGAACAGCGGCGGTACCGGCGTTTCGTTCGCGGACCCACATAATCAGCTCGCAGGAGGAGCGATTACCGTTCCGATTCTTACATCCTCGGTTACGGGGCTCACTCAGCATTACAAGGTCCCGACCAGCTACTCCTACAGCGTCGGCGTGCAACAAGCCATTGGGAAAAACGCAGTGCTCTCGCTGTCCTACGTCGGAAACCAGAACCGATTCCAAAGCTATTTCCAAGAGATCAACCTTCCCCCTGCCGACCAATTGGCCAGCCTGCAGGCAACCGGCGGTGGCACGACTAACGGTCCTGACGGAAAACCAATCAAGTTCAATGGCTTGGTTCCCTATCAGGGTTTCAGCTCGCTGAAGATGGCGTTTACGGGTCAGAATGGTCACTACAATTCACTGCAGGCCGAATTGCACGGCAACGTTACGCACGATCTTTACCTGCAGACCGCATACACGCTTTCCCGAGCCATCGATCCCAGCACCGGGAATGGCGGGAACGGGTTTGACCTGGATTCCGTGTTTAATCCATACGCCGGCTGGAGATATGACAGTGGCCCATCTCTCTTCGATCGTACCCACATATTTTTCGTTAACTTTGTCTACGACATTCCCGTCTTGCGGAACAGTTCCAATCGCGTCCTGAAAACTGCGGTTGGAGGCTGGCAATTGTCAGGCATCGTGACGGCGCAAACGGGTGCTCCTCTCAACATAACCTGCACCGGAGGATGCTTTCCCAAAGGATCGGCTTATGATCCAGATCCGACGAACACTAACTTCGACCCCGCTTTGAACCCTGACGGCATTAAGAACACCGTTGCCAGTCTCTTCTCAGGCGACACCGCTGTTCGGCCGGATCGGATCGCATCGGTGTCGTATCCAAAAAATGTTAACCAATGGTTCAGTGTTGCGTCCTTTGCTCCGCCTGGAACCGCATCTAACGGCGGAGTCCTGCTGCCCGGATTATGGGGCAATCTCCCATACGGTTCCGTCCGCGCTCCGGGTCGACAGAACTGGAATCTTTCCCTGTTCAAGCAGTTCATCCTCAGCGAAGCGCGTGGCAGCCGCATTGAGTTCCGGGCAGAAAGCTTCAACACTTGGAACCACACGCAGTTCGGAGGATCGGGTCAGGGCGGACCGGGTTCGGGTCAGGGGATCAGCACGAGCTTCGGCGCCAGTAATTTCGGACATGTGACCAACGCCTTTGACCCGCGCACATTCCAGCTTGGGTTGAAAATCATCTACTAGGAGGTTTGTGTTTCGAACTCCGCCCTCGGCCTCGGTCGCGTCGCATCCGCGAACGAGGCCCTTTTTATTTCACGATAAAATGCCGCCAAGCGAATGCAACGCTCCCTTCTCCGTTTTCGTGTGAGTTCGTAGACGATGAAGATTGTCTTCACGATGTCGATCCTTGCGCTCGGTCTGGCAACTTCGGTGTCGGGCCAAACGCCTTCCGACGACGCAATGAAACTCGAGCAGGAAGGCAATCTGTCACAAGCGGCACAAGCCTGGCGAGCGGTGACCGAACACAATCCGAAAGATGCGGGCGCCTACGCGAGTCTCGGCGTCGTGCTCTCAAAGGAAGAGAAGTATGGAGAAGCAGCAGCCGCCTACAAGAAAGCGTTGGCCATCGATCCACACTTGCCTGGCATTCCTCTGAACCTCGGCCTGGCCGAATTCAAGCAAGGGAATTTTCAAGCGGCCATACCACCGTTCAAAAATGCCTTGACCGTTAATCCCGGCAGCGCACAAGCGCGCATTCTCCTCGGATTCAGCTATTACGGCGTCCGCCGCTTTCGCGACGCCGCTCGCGAACTCAAAGTCGCTACCCAGGGTGATCCCGACAATCTTGAACTGCGCCACGCCCTCGCGCAGAGCTGTCTCTGGGCCAAAGACTATTCGTGCGCTCTCGATGAATTCCGCGCGGTCGCGGAAAGAGACCCGAACTCCGCGGGCGCTCACATGCTGATGGGAGAAGCGCTCGATGGTCTATCTCGCACGCCGGAGGCGATCGCCGAATTCGAGAGGGCCGCAAAGACATCCCCGAACGAACCCAACGTTCACTTTGGCTTGGGCTATCTGTACTGGAAGTCGCATCGCTTCGACGAAGCCAAGCAAGAATTTCAGGCGGAACTGGCTAACGATCCCCAACACGCACAGGCATGGGCTTATCTTGGCGACATCGAAATGAAGCGTGATCCGGAGGCGGCGCTTCCCTTGCTTCGCAAGGCGATTCAGTTCAAGCCGGATCTGCGCATCGCCTACGTCGATCTCGGAGCTGTGCTAGCGGAACAGAAGCACTACCCGGATGCGATCTCGGCATTCCAACGTGCGATCGCCCTCGAGCCGGAAGAACCCGATGCACATTTTCGATTAGGACGCGCTTATCGCGCGACGGGAAAGATCGCTGAGTCAGAGAAAGAATTCGCCGAGGTCAAGCGCATCCATCAGCACACCGAAGAAGATCTCGCACGCAAAATGTCTCCGAAACCGCCAGAAATCAGCGGCTCGGAGACAAAATAGACGACTGGCTGTTTGACCTGACTCTTACGCGACCGCGTCAACCGGCTCACCGAGCTCTTGCTGCAACTCTTCCTCGGCTTCCGGCGTATGTTTGTGTGTCTTGGCGATGAACATATAGATCGACGGCACTACGAACAACGTGAACGCCGTTCCGATGATCATGCCGCTGACCAGCATGATGCCAATGCTGTTCCTGGCTCCAGCCCCTGGTCCTTTTGCAAGAACCAATGGGAAGTGGCCGATGACTGTGGCCGCAGTGGTCATCAAGATCGGTCGGAGTCGCGTGGTTGCCGCTTCAACAATTGCAGCCAGCTTCTCCTTACCCATCTCCTGCAGCTGATTGGCAAACTCCACGATCAGAATGCCGTTCTTCGACACCAGTCCGACCAGTGTGATCAGACCGACCTGACTATAGATATTCAGGGTCGTGAACCCTATGAACGAGAACAGCAAGGCACCTGAGATGGCCAACGGCACCGATCCGGCCAAAATGATGAACGGATCGCGGAAGCTCTCGAACTGAGCGGCCAGCACAAGATAAATCAGGATGCCGGACAGCAGGAACGTTCCTAGGAACTTGCTTCCCTCAACACGGAGCTGCCGAGATTCACCCGCGTAGTCAACCGTGAATCCCTGCGGAAGAATCTTCTTCGCTTCGTCTTCGAGAAGCGTCAACGCTTTGTCGAGCGGGACACCCGGAGGAACGACGCCCTGGATTCGAACCGCATTGAGCTGCTGGAATTTCTTCAACTCGCGCGGCTCGGTTGTGGTTTTCAGACTCGCGAAGGTCGACAGCGGCACCAGCTTGTCCGACGATCCCGTCACGTAGATCTGCGATAGCTGATCTGCGGTCAGCCTCTCGCTACGCTTCACCTGCGGAATCACCTTGTAGCTGCGTCCCTGAATGCTGAAGCGGTTCACATAGTTTCCGCCCAGCAGTGTTGAAAGATCCTGCCCGGCTTGGCTCAGGTCCACACCTTGCGAGCGCAGCTTGTCACGATCGAAGACAACTTCAGCTTGCGGCTGGTCGAACTTCAAGTCCGAATCTGCAAAGATGAAGATGCCGCTGGTCATCGCCTTCTGCACCAGCTGATTTGCAAACGCGACCAACTGTTGTGGCTCACCTGGCGATGCAATCACAAAATCGACAGGGAAATCGCCGCCGCCTGGAAGCGGAGGCGGTGTCAGCGGAATCACGCGAACGCCTGCCAGCTTCGACAACGGTCCGGTCGATTCCACAAGCAATTGCTGCGCAGTCTTCTTGCGCTCGCTCCACGGTTTCGTCACCATGCCGCCGAAACCGCCCGTCGGCGTCGTGATCTGGAAGATGCTCTGGCTTTCGGGGAACGCGTGATAGACGTCGTAGACTTCCTTCGTGTACAGGTTCGTCTGATCGATCGTTGAATTCGGCGAAGCCTGGATCACGCCGAACACCACGCCTTGATCCTCGGCCGGCGCCAATTCGCGTTGAGAGAACATGTAAAACGGAATCATCAACACGGCGACGATAGCCCACAGCGTCAGCACCACCGGTCGATAGTGCAGCGTTCCGATGAGATTCCTCATATAGAACTGGCGCACTCGCTCGAACTGGCGATTGATTAACCCGGCGAATCCCCGCTCGGACGCACCTTGCCGCAACAACCTCGATCCCATCATTGGTGACAGGGTCAAAGCCACGATGCCGGATACGACCACGGCGCCTGCCAGGGTGAACGCAAATTCACGGAACAGCGCGCCTGTCAGTCCACCTTGAATGCCAATTGGCGCATAGACAGCCGCCAGCGTGATGGTCATCGAGATGATTGGGCCGACCAACTCGCGAGCCGCATCCATCGCGGCACGTATCGGCGTTTTGCCCATGTGCAGGTGCCGTTCGACGTTCTCCACCATGACGATGGCGTCGTCAACGACGAGTCCGACTGACAGCACGATCGCCAGCAACGTCAACAGGTTGATCGTGAAGCCCGCCACCAACATCAGGAAGACCGCGCCGACGAGCGAGATCGGAATCGCGACCACCGGTATGAGTACAGACCGGAATGATCCAAGGAACAGGAAGATAACCACGACGACGATGAGCAACGTTTCCGACAGAGTGCTCAGAACTTCGTTGATCGCGTCTTGAATGTATGCGGTGGAATCGTAGGGAATTCCGACCTTCATTCCGGCGGGCAGCTGTGAACGAATTCCCGGGATCGTTTCACGCACCTGCTTGATCACTTCCAGCGAGTTCGCGGTTGGCAGAACCCAGATACCCATGAACGTGGCGGTTTCGCCGTTGAATTTCACATCCTGTTCATAGTTCTGCGCACCCAGAACAACGTCGGCAATCTCGCCTAATCGCACAACGACGCCGTTATCCTGCTTGACTACCAACTGCCGGAACTCCTGGGGCGTCTTCAGGTTCGTGTTGGCCACGAGATTGACCGAGACCATCGAACCCTTCGTGCTTCCCACCGCCGACAAGTAATTGTTCTTCGCAAGAGCGTCGTGCACCATTGAAGGCGAGATCCCCAGCGCTGCCATGCGATCCGGCTTCAGCCAGATTCGCATTGCGAACGTTCGATCACCCAGGATGTCGGCCCGCTGAACGCCGCTGACAGCACTCAGTTTGGGCTGTACGACGCGGGTCAAATAGTCGGTGATCTGGTTTTGATCCAGATCCGCCGACGAAAAGCCGAGATACATCGCGGCAAATTGGTTATCAGCCGTTTGTAGATCGATGACCGGCGCTTCCGCCTCAGGCGGCAGATCGTTGCGCACCTGAGCTACCTTCGCCTGGATCTGCGTGAGAGCGGCGTTGGTGTCGTAATTCAGTTTCAGGTGGACAGTAATCGTGCTCAGTCCCTGGGCGCTCGACGACTCCATGTAATCGATACCGTCCGCGCTGGCGATCACGCGTTCCAACGGAGTCGTAATAAAACCACGCACCAGGTCCGCGTTTGCTCCGACATATACAGTCGTGACTTGCACGACCGCGATGTCGCTTCGCGGATACTGGCGCACACTCAGCGAACGAATCGACTGCAGGCCTGCGATCAGGATGACCAGATTGACGACGATCGCTAGAACCGGGCGTCTTATAAATAGGTCCGTAAACTTCATGCTCTGTCCTCGATTAGCTATCCGCCGGTTTCGGAGCCGGATTGTTCTCAGGTTGAACCTTGTTGTTCACTGTGACTGCAGCGCCATTACGCAGCTTGAATACGCCGGAGGTCACGACTTCATCTCCCGGATTCACGCCTGAAACAACCGCAACCTGGTCTCCTCGGGACCCATCTACTTTGACAAACTGTTGCCGCACGCCTCGATAGGTCTGACCCTTCGGATCCTTCAAGTCGCTAATCACAAACACCGAATCTCCGTAGGGCGCATAACTGATGGCAGAAGCGGGCAGGGTTACCACATCGCGCGGCGTACCCACGCCAAACTGAACCTGGACGAACATGCCAGGCTTAAGCTTCCCGTCAGGATTCGGCAAAGTGGCCTGCACCTGGATGTTGCGCGTCGTCTGGTCTACGAGTGAATCGAGCGCCGATACACGTCCGTTGAACTGCCGTCCGCCCAGATCTTCCGAAACGACTTGCAGCGTGTTGCCAACGTGAACCTTTGCGGATTCCTGCTGCGGCACACCAAAATCGACATAAATCGGATTGAGCGACTGCAGCGGCACGATCGCAGCACCGGCTGCCAGGTACTGTCCGAGGTTCACCTTCCGGATTCCCAGAACACCCGAAAACGGCGCGCGGATCGTCTTTCGCTCGATGGTTGCCTTTGTTTCAGCAACATTCGCCTCGGTCTGCTTATGGTCGGCAATCGCCCGGTCGTATTCTTGACGCGAGATCACGCCCTGCTTGTTCAACTCCTGGCTACGATCGAAGTTGATCTTGGCGAGATCGCGCTGCGCTTCGAGCGCCGCCAGTTGAGAAACTTCTTGACGAGTGTCGAGCTCCACGAGCACATCGCCCTTATTCACGAACTGTCCGGACTGGAAATTGATCTTCGCCACCACTCCCGGCAGATCTGCGCTGACGGTCACCCCTTGGACGGCCTCCATCGTGCCGATCACACTCATCGTCGCCGGCCAATGTTCTTGCTTTGCGACAATGCTGGTCACGGCCTCCGGTGGCGGCTGGAAAGAGGCTGCCGCGTGCACTGCGGTCTCCACCTGCCGGTACTTCATGAACCCCAAGCCCGCGATGACGGCTGCTACGACCGCCAACATAAGCAACATCCTTCTTACCATCGGAACCCCTCCGAGCTAAACCTTTGCATCTAAGTATGTTAGGGAAAGCACAGACTTCGTACTTTTCTGATCTGATTCAGTTTCTTTACAAAAGGATTCTGTTTTAGCGGACTCTGCGGTCAGGATTTGGCACTTCCTCCCGGTTTGTTATGTTCAGATCATCAGTCCAACCCGGCACCGATCATCAGTTCCGCCGTTATAGGTAAGACGAGCGAGATGCGTGAATATCGACACGAACTCTAAAAAAATTAAAATCTCGAGGGGTTAGACCGCATCCGTCGCCGGTCAAAAGGCTTAGTTGGATCGCAAGGTTCGACGAGCACTGCGAATTTCTGGGAAGAATTGGATTTATGAGCATTCTGGAGGGTTCGTACTGCGGCCTGCTGCGCCATGAACTCCGTCTTCGGAATCTAGCCTTCGCGCACCAACGCAACTTGGCCCACGTCGTCAGCTATGGTGAGCAGCCTGTCGTGATCTACGAAGCCGCACCCCATGAGTGTCGTCACGGGAATTTCATTAACGCCAGCTATGCCGCGATTTTGAAACGCCCTGCGTGGTCCAGACGCCTGAAAAAAGCCCACACCCATGCACGTCGCTCGCTCCCGCGAAATGATCGGGGATGGAAGGAACTCGACTCATCTATGAGTTCCGACGCGCTGCTGATGAATATTTTTTGCCATCCGAGAGTTTCTTCACCATCCCTTGCTGCGCTTCTCGGGATTAGTTATCCCATGTCCCCTGAATTTGGATTCAGAGCCCGAGTGCCCCTGAAAAGCGAGCGCACGGATCGAACTGAGGTCGATCTAAAGATCGCGGGCCTGCTGCTTGAGGCGAAGCTGACTGAAGGCGATTTCCAAATTCAGAAGCCCGAGATCGTCGAACTGTATCGCGACCTGACGGCTGTCTTCGATTGCCAGCATCTGCCGCGCACTTCGGAGGGCCACTACATTTCCTATCAACTGATTCGCAATATCCTTGCGGCTTATGAGTTGCAATGTTCGTTCTGTGTCCTCCTCGATGAACGACGCCCCGATCTCAAAGACGCGTGCTACGAAATTCTGCGATGCATCGTCGATATCGATCTCAAAACTCGATGCCAACTCTTGACATGGCAAGAACTCGCCCTCGCTTTGCCTGTGGACCTACAGGAATTCCTCGATCTCAAATACGGTATCGTTACCCCCGGGAAGGTTCCTTCGCGCCCCTGGGACGACAATCTCTAGTCCTTATTACTACTGGATTGCTTGAGTTCCCTTCCCGCCCACGCCGCTTTTACATTTCTTTAACGAAAGAGTAAAGCTCCCGAAACATAGCTTGGCTAGATTTCTCCTTCCTTCGGCGCACGCAAAAATCCAACGACAACTCCGGAGGATGAGGAGAGCACAAGATGTGGTTCAGAGAAATGGAAGTGTCCGCGTCTATGCGAAAGACAGTCGCTGGCTTGACGGCGCTGATCACCGCGCTGGGTCCGGCTGCCGCGGCTGCATCTGCCGCACCGAATTTCAGCAAAACCGCCACTCCCATTCGGCACCTGGTTGTGGTCTTTCAGGAAAACATTTCATTCGATCACTATTTTGGTACTTACCCGTACGCCACCAATCCCTCAGGTGAGCCCCGCTTCTTCCCACGCCCGGGTACTCCCACGGTCAACGGATACACTCCCGCTCTTTTGAGCAACAATCCAAACTTGAATCCCCTGAACGCAGCGGGGGCGGCGAATCCGTTCCGGCTCGATCGCTCGCAAGCGGTCACCGCTGATCAGGATCATGGCTACACCGCCGAGCAGAAAGCTTTCGACGCTGGATTGATGGACCTATTTCCGCTGAACGTTGGCTCGCCCGCCACCGACACTTCTCTCAACCTGGGATACTTCGACGGCAATACTGTCACCGCGCTCTGGAATTACGCGCAGCACTTCGCGATGAGCGATAACTCTTACAGCACAACCTTTGGTCCCTTGACTCCAGGCGCGATAAACCTCATCTCAGGTCAGACCAACGGAGTCGCGTCGACCCTCAATGGCACCGGCGATGAAGTGGACGGAGGGAACGGGTCATTAACCGTAATCGACGATGCTGATCCGATCGGTGACGTCTGCTCGAATCCCACCCGCAACCAAGCACAGATGGCAGGCTAGAATATCGGTGACCTGTTGAGCGCCGCGGGCGTTAGCTGGGGTTCTTTCATGGGAGGCTTCGACCTGTCGCGCACGAATTCCAACGGCACGACCGGATGTGCACGTAGTTCCGCTGGACTCTCCGGCACTACGGGGGATTACATTCCTCACCACGCATGGTTCCAGTATTACGCTTCCACATCCAATCCCAGCCACACCCGTCCCGCTTCAGTATCGGAGATCGGAAACAAGGGCCCGGCGAATCACGAGTACGATCTCAACGATTTCTTCAGTGCCGTTCAGGCGGGAAATTCCCCCGCCGTGAGCTTCCTGAAAGCGCAAGCCTTCCAGGACGGCCACGCCGGATACTCGAATCCGCTGGACGAACAGACGTTCATTGTGAAGCTGGTCAACTTCTTGCAGAAGCAGCCTACGTGGAGCAGCACCGCAGTAGTCGTCCTCTATGATGATTCCGATGGCTGGTACGATCACCAGATGGGCCCGATCGTTAATCAGTCGACCGGTCCTGCTGATGCTCTCACCGGGCCGGCGGCATGCGGGACCGCCACGCTCGCACTTCCCGGCGTAGATCCGACAAACGCTCATGCGCTCGGACGTTGCGGATACGGCCCGCGTCAGCCTCTCATCGTGATCTCACCGTGGTCAAAGGAAAACTTCGTCGATCACACCGTCACTGACCAAACCTCGGTTTTGCGGTTTGTCGAAGACAACTGGCTCGGCGGTCAGCGCATCGGTCAGGGATCCTTCGACTCACTCGCGAGCCCGATCAACCAGATGTTCGACTTCAGCTCGCCACGTAATAGTGGCCGCCTGTTCTTGAATCCGAGCACTGGTCAGCCAGTTCACGACTAGTCGCGTCTCGAAATTTTGAGGAGATCCGGGAATTGTTTTTGGAAGTAAAGATCCGGATCTCCTCTCAATTTTCCTTACTGACTTCCGAGATCGAATTGGCTTTTGTCGAGGCAAGAGACATGTAAGCGTCCCGTTCAGTTGTTCCCATTCTTTAGCACCCTATCCATAAATTCCCATTCACAATGCTGAAAACTTGCAATTGACAGACACCTTTGCGGTTGGTTAGCGTAGTAAACGTTTACCCTCAGCAATGACGCCCCTTATCCCGAACTGGAAGGATTGCCATGTCCCGTCTCCTCACCTGCTCGCTCGCTCTGTTGCTGGCTCTTGGTTCCTCATCATCTCTGGCCGACGATTCGCCTCAGGCTCTCAAACTTGAGGGTGACGTTCGATACACGCACGATCCTTCCATGATCAAAGACGGCGACACGTGGTACCTCTTCGGAACAAACAATGGTCCGGAGCGAAGCGGTGAACTCCCGATTCGCTGCTCGCAGGACCTTCATCGCTGGAAGCGCTGTGGCTATGTTTTTTCGAGCATCCCAGACTGGATTAAGAAAGAAAGCCCCGAGACGAAAGAACTTTGGGCGCCGGATCCGTCGTACTTCAACGGAGAGTTCCACATCTACTACGCATTTTCAGCATTCGGCAAAAACACGTCAGGGATTGCGCTCGTTACGAACAAGACTCTGAATCCGAAAAGCCCCGATTTCCATTGGATCGATCGCGGACTCGTCTTCCGTTCGCGCCTTGAAGACGACTTCAACGCCATCGATCCCAACATCGTTTTCGACGGTCAGGGCCACGCATGGCTCGCCTTCGGAAGTTTCTGGTCTGGAATCAAAATGCGCCGCATCGATCCCAAAACCGGCATGCTCACCACCGAAGACACAAAGCTTTATTCGCTCGCGAGTCGCAAACGTCCGGCGAATCCTCCGCCAAACCCCCCGGGACTTCCCGGAGACTGGCAAGCGGTCGAGGCACCTAACATTGTTCATCACGACGGTTACTACTATCTTTTCTTATCGTGGGATCTCTGCTGCCGCGGAACGAAGAGCAACTACAAAACCATGATCGGTCGCTCGCACAGTGTCACGGGCCCCTATGTGGATAAGAAAGGCGTTGCGTTGACGGATGGCGGCGGAACGCCCCTTTTGGTCGGCAACATTCGGTGGATTGGACCAGGTGGCGAATCGGTACTCATGCAGAAAGACGGCGACATCATGGTCTACCACGCTTACGACGCAAAGACCGGCGAAGCGTGGCTCCAGATCTCGACGGTTTCATGGAAGGACGGTTGGCCTCACGTTGCGCTTGAAGGAGGAGACAACGCCGGCCGGTGATTAGGCTCTCAATAATGGCAGCGTTTATTTCACCGAATCCGCGGACGTCGAACCCGGGTCTCCCAGATCGAGAACCTTGAGTGCGTGCTGATGGCGTTCCACCTCCTCGTGCTCCAGCTTCGTAGCGATTTCAAGTTCCTTCCCCGATTCGTCTTTCTGTCCCAAGCGCGCGTAGTCGAGGCCTAAATAGTAGTGCGCCTCTCGTAAGGAAGGATCTCTTGCGATTGCCTCGCGCAAGATCTTCGCCGCCTCGTCATAGTTCTTTTTCTGAAATGCAACTCGTCCTGAACCTGTAAGCGCGCCGGCGTGCTTCGGATCCCGCTTCAGCACTGTACGAAAGTTCGCGTCTGCGTCATCCAGGCGGTTCTCATCAAGATCAAGCATCCCTAGCCGAAAATACGATTCCGTTTGCTGCGGGCGCAGTTCGATCGAACGCTGAAAACAACGCCGCGCACTTTGATTTTCCTGCAAAGTTTGCAACACCAATCCCAGGGCGAACTGTCCGGAGGGGTCGTCCGGATGTATCTTCACGTACTTCGCAAAAGTTGTTTTCGCCTCAGGAAATTTCGCGGCTCCACTCTGCGCGCGGCCGAGGCCATAGAGGGCAGCGGCATCATCGGGCTTCGCGGTCAGAACGTTTTGGAAAGCTTCCATAGCGTCTGCGAACAGTGACATTCGAAGCGCGACCAGTCCCAGGCGGTACTCGACATCCGGATCGCCCGGCTCCATCTTGCGTGCATCGAGGAGCGCCGCCAGGGCCTTCTCAGGATTTTCAGCCTTCAGTGCTTCTCCCGCTTCCGCGATCCGCAGCTGCACCAGCGAATCCAGCGCATCGGTTCTTGATGGATCGAGACGGACCGTTTCACGCAGCTGCGCGATTGCCTGGTCGCGCTTACCCATTTGCATGTACAGCATTCCGAGGGCTGAATGTCCTCCGGCAAACTCCGGCTTGATCTCGATGACTTGTTTGAAGAATCCCTCCGCCTCCACTTCGCGTTTCTGTTGGGCCCGCACAATGCCCATGAAGTTCAGCGCACGATAGTCACGCGGAGAGGTCTCTAAGATTGTTCTCAATTCGACCTCTGCAAGTTGAAGGTCGCCTGCCGAGATCGCTTTCGCCGCCTCTCGCAACAAGGCAGGATTGCTGTGCTGTTCGGCTGAATTTGGGGCGGGTGGCTGATTCTGACTGAATCCCGGAGTGGCGATCGCGAGCCCGATGATTAGAAGTGGGAGCGAGAATCTTGTGCCAAAGTACGTAACCCGCATTATGAGCATCGCCCTTGGCTACGCGTCCTCATCGTCTCCCCATTCCTGAAAGCATCCCGCCTGACTCCTGCGCCTGCCGCAGCTCTTCCGTCAACTTGAATTCTTGCTCCGCCAAGTCTTGCTTGTTCACACGCTGATAAATACGCCCGAGCAGGTAGTGAGTGGGCGAGTCTTTCGGAGCGAGCCTGGCCGCTTCTTGCGTGACTTGTTGGGCTTCCGGATACCGTCGTAGATCAAAGTACGCTTTTCCGAGTTCATACTGCACAGGCGCAGATTTCGGATCGATCTCTGCCGCCTTCTTCAGCTTCGTGATCCCTTCCTCAGGGCGGCTTGTTCGGACCAGAAACGTTCCGTAGTCGAGATACGGCTGGGCGCTATGGGAAATTGATTTTTGATCGAGTTCAATCGCCTTCTGATAAGCAGACGCCGCCTCCTCCATCTGGTTCTTGCCTTCCATGCATAGAGCCAGATTGTCCTGCGCTCTTACGTTGTCTGGATCTCTCTCCAAAACGGCGTGAAAGGCCGCGATCGCATCATCGAAACGGTTTTCCTGGTAGCGCACGCGTCCAAGGTGATAGCGAGCCTCTAGATTGTTCGGATCGACGTGCACTGCCTCTTCCAAGTAACGGCCCGCATCCGCATAGTCGCCCATCAACACATAGTCCAACGCACCGATCTTGAGGTCGTCCGCTGTTGGAGGTTTCAGCGCGGCTGCGGCATGCATCCATTCCAACGATTCCTTCGGCCGATTCTGCCGGAATCGAATGTAAGCCAGAAGGTAGTTAGCGTCATCGGACTTCGGATGCGTCTTCAAATAATTCTGAAGCGCATCCCCCGCATCGTCGAACTTCGAAAGATTGACCAGTGACTTGCCTTCAAACAAAAGCGCATCCGTTTGTCCCGGTTGTTTCCTCTCAAGCTCGGCAAAAGCGGCAGCTGCCTGCGCCCACTCCCGCTGCTGAAAAAGAGCGGTTGCTTTTTCAAAGTCCGGCGACTCCGCAACCCAGACCGACACCAGCGCCAAATACATCGCGCAAACCGAGCTGAGCCTTATGAACATAAATCGTATTTATTTACCTGGTGAAGCCGCCTCAGTGATGGTTAAGAACTGATCACCCTTTGTCTCTCCCAGCAACTGGACAATTCCACTCGGCCATCGAACTCGAATCGAATTTACCTTCGCCGAGCTTCCCAATCCGAAATGCAACCGCGGATCACTTGACGATTGATAACTGCTGGCTGTTGTGACGGTCGCGTATTGTTTCCCTGCATCGGTCGCGATCTCTACCTGAGCTCCAATCGCGTCACGATTGCTTTTCACGCCAACCAACTTGAAGGTCAGCCAGTGATTCTGGGTCTCGGTTTCATTCCTCAAGACCCACGCAGGACCATCGTTCGAGGTGATAACGACGTCCACTCTTCCGTCGTTATCGATGTCGCCTGACGCCAAGCCACGTCCTGCCCAACGCTGCTGGAAGACCGGCCCCGCCTCGGCCGATACATCGACGAATTGCTTCCCGTGAGCGTTGTGTAGCAATAAGGGTGGCTCGCGATAGTGCAGGTGAGGTTCTCTCATTTCGATGTTGTCCATGACATGCGCCTGCGCGATGAATAAATCTTTCCACCCATCATTGTTATAGTCCAGGAATCTCACACCCCAACCGGAGTGCAATAGAGTAATCGCTCCAACACCTGTCGAGTTCGTGGCGTAGTCGAATGTTCCATCGCCGCCATTCGTGTAGAGGCTATAGCGCTGGTTGGCCAGATCGGTGATGACCACATCCGGCCAGCTATCATTATTGTAGTCCGCGAAATCTACACCCATCCCCGCGAACGTTGCTCCGCCTCCGTCCAGCGCGACCCCGGACGCAAGGGCCACTTCCTCGAACGTCCCGTTTCCTTTGTTATGAAAAAGTGCCTCGGGAATCGAGTCATTCGCCACAATAAAATCCGCCCATCCGTCTTTGTCATAGTCCGCGACCGCGACACCGAGAGCCTTCATTGGCTTGTCAACACCTGCCTTGTGCGACACCTCCGTAAATTTCCCGCCGCCATCGTTGTGGTACAGCAACAGCGACACAGGCTTAAAGATGTCGGGGTGACAGTACGAACGATATCCTTCGCGCCGCTCTCCGCAATAGATATCGTCGAACTTCCACTCCATGTAGCGGGCCACGACCAGGTCAAGGCGTCCATCGTTGTCGTAGTCAAACCACGCCGCACTCGTCGCCCACCCAGATCCACCGACCCCCGCGCTTCCGGTCACATCGGTGAACGTCCCGTTGCCATTGTTGTGATAGAGAGTGCTCCGTCCGTAACCGGCAACAAAGAGATCTTCATATCCATCGTTATCAAAGTCGCCTACCGCTACGCCCGTGGCATAGCCGACACCGGCCAATCCGGCCTTCTCCGTGACATCTTCGAACGTGCCGTCCGTTTTTTGGTGATAAAGGCGATTCCAATATTGGGCTCCGTCTTTCCGCGGCTGTGCATTTGGCGGCATCGGATCATCGATCCGCCCGCCATTCGCGAAAAAGATGTCGAGTCTCCCGTCATTGTCGTAATCGAAGAGCGCGACTCCCGAACCCATGGTCTCGAGCAGATACTTCTTGGACGTAGGAGACGCTTTCTGTGCGAAGTGGACACCGACTTTTTCAGTCACGTCCAAGAACCGCGCATGCTCTGTCGTCTGCGATGAGCCGGAAACACCCGGCGGTTGACCCACGACCCCAAGCCCGGCCGCCAGGCACACCACCGACAACCCCGCCAATCCACCGCCGCCCCCCCGACAGAATGAATTCGCACGAAGCGATTTTTGCAACCGGGGAGACTGCCTCCGATTGATCAAATCTCTAAAGATCTTGTTGGATGTTTGGCCGAACAGCACGAGTCCGATTATCTCAAGGCGCACAAGTTCAAAAAAAACGGGCCGTCTTGCGACGGCCCGGCGTAGGTGGGCGGGTGTGCGGTTCAGAACTCAAATTTCAGTTGAAGCTGTATCTTCCTAGGAAGGAGCAAGTAGCTCCCACCTCCCGTGTTGCTGAAGTTCGTAATCTGCATTAAACCGAACGAGTTGTTCTGGGTCGTCGAGTCGTAGGGATTTAAATCCTCCGGTCGATTCCAGATGTGCCGGTTGAAGGCATTGATCATGATCAATTGGAAGTTGAGATCCGTCCCTTCGGTGATCTTTGTTCGCTTGATGAAACTGAAATCCTCCGACAGGTAGGGCTTCATTCGCACATCCCCGAAGACGCGCGGCGTCGTCCCAAAGACATACGTGTTTCGGGCCGCCAGATTGGCCGCGGAATTGGGATCGTCGAAGGCGATTGGGTTGATGTGGTTCGGCAGATTGATCGCATTGAAGATTGGCTCCGTCGCCGGGTCCCAGTTGCTGCCCCTGAAGGCAGAACTCAGGATCTGACTGCCCGGCACCTGGTTGAAGCGGATGCACTCCGACCATCCCGGAGGAGCTGTGGCGCAACCAAACGAAATCGGCTGGCCGCTTTCATAACGCTGGATGCCGCCGACTTGCCATCCGCCAATGACCTTGTCCACTGCACCTCCACGATTCACAAACCGCTTGCCCTTGCCGAAAGGAAGTTCGTACAGGTAGCTGACGACAAAGTTATGGGTCAGGTCCTGGTTGCTGACGGACTTGTCGCCGCGCTGATCGAAGAAGTTCTGCGGAGCACCGCCTTGATGCAGGGTTGCGAAGAACGGCAAGGCGGCATCGGCATTGGTCAGCGTCTTCGACCACGTGTACGAAGCCATTAAGTTCAAGCCGTTGTGGAAACGCCGGGTCAACTGAGCTTCCAGTGCGTTGTAAGTGGACTGCCCCAGATTTTCCAGCTGTCCGTCACTGTTGAGGAAACGGAACTGCGGGAATGGCAGCAGTGCCTGAGCGACCTGCTGTGTTGTATCAAATCCGGCGTAGGGCGCAGGAACCGTGGTTTGCTGGTTCACCGGAGTCGTGAGCAGAGTGCCCAGCGAAAAGAACTGCGGATTGAGCAGATTTTCGCCGTCATAGTTTGAACGCAAATGAGTGGAATGCTGCCCGACATATGCCAGATCCAGAATCAAGTCCGTCGCCAGTTCCCTCTGGACTTCGACGCTCCAGTTCTGAATCATCGGTGGCCGGCCATAGGACGCGGCAAGATACGTTTCCGCGCAGCAATTCTGATTGTTTACCTGGGACGGATCGAGATTGGGCAGCACCGGCCTCGGTACTGGGAAAGCGCTGTCTATGCTGTAGGAAGGGCTGAAACCATTGGAGACAATTCCAGCGGTTCCCTGGAAGCCCTGGCGGCTGTAGGCGCCGAAGTCTGCGTATTGCAGGCCGCCGTAAAGAATTCCATAGCCTCCGCGGAACACCGTCTTGCCATTGCCTCCAAAAGACGGTGACCAGGCGAAGCCAATTCGCGGTCCGAAATTCTTTTTGTAGATCTCGGCCCAGCGTTCATTGGTCACGCCATTGCGTCCGGCACCCTTTTCCGCCGAATACAAGTGCGCCCGGAAGATTGCCCGCCGCCGGGTTCGGAGCAGTCAAGCTGATGTTGGAGGTATTGTCATCCGCCTCTTTGAATGGCTGATCCACTTCATACCGCATCCCGTACGTTAGCGTGAGATTCGGTGTGATTTTGAACGTGTCCTGAACAAACCCGGCGAAGTACGACCGCAGCCATCGGGCCTGGTCCTGATAGACCGTGTAGTTGGCACTATCCACTTGGCCCAGCAACAAGCTTGCGATGCTGTTTCCAGTCAGGGCTCTCTCGTCCACGGAAGCTCCGCCTGCTGTCCCAAACGTTGCCGTCTGAGCTCCGGTGAATCCAAAAGTGCCGCTCGTGTTCTGGAAATTCAGTGGAGAGTACTGCTGATACCACTGCTCGTAACCAAATTTGATCTCGTGCTTGCCACGAATCCAGGTAAGCGAATCATTGAAGCGGAATCCGTTGTCGATCGTATCGCCGTAGACGTTGTCGCCCATGTTGCTGGCGTTCGTCTGTGTGATCGACGGGAATATCTTCCCGAACGGTCCGCCAGTGATACCGAGAACTTGCGGAAAATCCTTCCCGCCGCCCAGCGCAACGCCGGCTCCAACGTTCTTGCTGTTGGTGCGGTTGTATCCGATGTTGAGGTGATTCAACATGGCCGGTGTGAACGCGTAGTCATAGCCGAAGCGCAGATAGTGGGTTCCGAAAAACTGGTTGCGGCCGTAGCCTGATGGACCTGCCCACTGCGGGCTGGTTGAGATGCGAACATTCTCGCGCGAAGAATAAGTGAAATAAGCTTTGCTCTTCTGGCTGATGTTCTGATCGATTCGGAATGTTGTCGTCGTATCAAGAATCGGGAAGCTGAATGGAAAACTGTAGTTGTTTGCGATCCCGCTGGTCGTTGGCGCCGGATAGAACGAAAGAATGTTTTGTCCGACCGTTGACGAGGGCGTCAGGATGTTTCCAGCGAACGGCGTCCGGCACTGCACTCCGCCGACAGTTGTGGTCGCGCTCGGATCAAAGATTTGCCCTTGCAGTATCTGCTGGCCGTTGCAGGGGTTGATTACGGGATTACCGTGGGAATCCACCAACGGCGCCCCGATAAATTCACTGAAGTCTCCCGTCCTCTCCTTTGCGGTCGGAACTGTCGACGTCGTCACGCCGCCTTGCGTTTGGCGGTACTGCTCCCACGAGAAGAAGAAGAACGTCTTGTCTCGCCCGTTATACAGATGCGGGATGATCACCGGCCCGCCCAGCGTTCCTCCGTAATCGTTTTGACGGTCGAGCGGCCTGGCATACGTCGAACGCGGCGCCCCGCACAGATTCGAGGTGGGATTCGCTAGACAATAGTTGTTACCCCACACATTCGCGTCCAGATCTTCGTTTCTGAAGAGCTCGTACAGCGTGCCGTGAAACTTGTTCGTGCCGCCCTTTGTGTTGAAGCTCTCAATGCCGCCGGTGGTGCGTCCGAATTCTGCAGGCACGGTTGACGTCAGAATCTTGAATTCACCCAGAGCTTCAACCGAGGGAGCGGTCTCGTCAAAGGACGAACCGTTTTCAGAGCGCGTGGTCGCGGCGCCATCGAGCAGAACTTCTGTGGCGTAGTTCTGGCCGCCCGTAATCTTCGACTCGAACGTTCCGCCGTTTCCCGAGTCCGACCCCGGCCCGACAACACCCGGAGTGAGAAACGCGAATGCTTCCGGAGAGCGCATCGCCTGCACCGTGCTGCCCAGCGGCAGCGGCAGATCCAGAATCTGCTTCGTGCTCACGACGGTGCCGATGTCTGAACTTTCCGACTGCACGGTTGGAACATCAGCATTCACCGAAACAGTCTCCGAGACGGTTCCGGTCTGCAGGCGAATGTCGAGGGCGCTCGTGGTTGCAACCTGGACGACAACGCCTTTGTACGCTGCCGTCTTGAATCCCGGAGCAGTCGCGGTCAGGTCGTATGTGCCGATGTTCATGTTGGGGAGTTTGTAAGCTCCTGCGCTACTCGAGACGGTCTCGTAAACGGCTCCCGTGGAAACGTCACGGGCCGATATCTTGGCTCCAGTTACCAGCGCGCCCGAAGGATCGAAAATGTTTCCAGAGATCGACCCCTGGTTGGTTTGTCCGACGGCGACGCTCGCCATCAGGAGAATGATGAACAACAGCCCCGGTTCGCCCAGGGCTTTGCGGCTGTTGCGATCGTGACACTGCCGACTGAAATTCATCTTCGTGATCTCCCCACTGATCTCACGCCCCAAGCCCGTCTTTCGACAGGGAAAACGTTTACCGTCTTCTGCTGACAGACGCCGCTCACAAAGCGGCGTTTTCCACTACTGAGTGGTTTCTTGCATTTGTGCGGAACGCTTAAGCTTGTCTTGAAGTCGCTGTGCCTGCTGTGCGTCCGCTTGCTGCTTCAGCCGCATGAAGTTCTCCAGCGCAGCTTTTGACTCTTCGGTCTTTTGCTGTCGCCGGTACAGCTGAGCCAACTGATAGTACGACTGGCGCAACGTGTCACTGTCTTCTGCGCCGGATTGTTTCGACTCTTTCACCGCCATCGTGAAATGCTTCACTGCTTCATCCACATTCCCTAGCTGAGCCTGTGCGCGCCCAAGTTGGTAATGCGCATCTGCGGAATGCACGTCACGGCGCAAAAGGTCCTCCAGCAGTTGCGATGCCACCTCAGGTTTTGATCGCTCCAAACTCACAACCGCCAGCTTGTAGGCCGAAGTCAGGCTCTGCGGATCAATGTTCAGTTCGTTCTTGAACTCAGCCTCTGCTTCTGCCAAATGGTTTTGTTTCAAGTAAACATCGCCGAGTTCTTCATGCAATCCGGGCTCGTCACTCTTGAGCCGAAGTGCCTCCTGACACTCGTGAACTGCCTCGTCGAGCCGATCCTGTTCCACGAAAGATTGAGCCAACACCTGGTGCACTCTCCAGGAATTCGGATCGGCCTTATACATTCTTTCGTAAGACTCTTTCGAAACCAGGATGTGAGCACGTCCGCGATGGTAAAGAATGTCGACATCGTCTGGGCTCAACGCCGCTGCTTTGTCTAACGTCACACTCGCCGCATCAGCATCGCCGGTCGCCAACTGCGTTACGCCGAGCCACATCCAGGCTTTCGCGTTTTTGGGATCGGTTGCCGTCTCTCGTTTGATCGCAGCAATCGCATCTGGATAATCGTTGTTTCGATATTCTGCAATTCCCAGAAAAAGATTGGCACCCCGCAACGACGGTTTCAGACTCAAGCTCTGGTGAAATGAACTGATCGCATCGTTCAAGTGTCCTTGCTGCAATTGAACCAGTCCAAGATTGAAATGTGCTTCGGCGAACCGAGGCATCGCGGCTGTCACACGCGCGAAATCTTCTGCGGCGCTTTGCAGGTCGCCCTTGCGCATTGCTTCGTTTCCGTCGTGAAACGTTTTCTCAATCTCCGCACTCTGGGATTCAGCCAGTGATCCAAGTGCGATCACGAGAAGCGTCAGGAATGCACAACGGAAGAGTGCAAATCCATGTCCGAACTGCAGTTTTCCCCACATTTCGAAATGCGTTGAGGAATCTAGTATTTAAGGATTAGCGTTGTCAAGATCAAAAGCGGTGGAGTTCGGCTGCGGAGTGACAAATGAGTAATCGTTTTCTCAAACTACCCGACTCTTGGTACGAGATTTCAAATACTTACAGGTGTCGACTCCCAAATAATATCCAATATCCAATCGTTATTCGATCGAAGTCTCATTGTCCCTTTGACCCGAATCTTGCGTCCTGCACAACGCCAAGCTCCTCTTCAATCGTGAAAATCTGATCGACGCCAGGGAGCTTGACGCTCTCGATCGATCCACCGGGCCAATGAATCTCGCACTTCTCGATCGTCACGTTCACTCCAAGCCCAAAATGCACCCTCGGGTCGTTCGACGAAGCGAAACTTCCTCCGCTCAACGCGTCGCCGCGTTGCCGAATCCCTCCCGCCGTCACGAAAATCGTCGCCCCGATTGCATCACGCGGACTTTTCTTTCCTCCAATGAGCTTCAATGCCACCCAATGATTCTTGTCGTCATTCACATTCCGCAGAAGCGCGGGCGGACCACCGAGCTGATTGATGACAACGTCGATCTTGCCGTCGTTGAACAAGTCTCCGAAAGCAGCTCCGCGTGCGGTCAGCAGGCGCGCGAGGCCCGTCCCCTTCACCGGAGGCACAACCTCGAATTTCGTTCCTTTGAGATTGTGAAATAGGAGCGGGCGTTGCGCGAACGTCGTTCCCCAATCGCTGGCATCGACTTCGGGATAGACGTGTCCATTCACAGCCAACAGGTCCTTCCAACCGTCGTTGTCATAGTCGAGGAAACCCGTGCCCCAACCAAGAAATGGAATTGTGACCTCCGCGATCCCTATGCGGTAGCTGATGTCGGTGAAATTTCCGCCGTCTTCATTGCGATAGAGCGGATTGTAGTCATCGGAGAAAACGGTGTTGTAGAGATCGAGAAAGCCATCGTTCCGATAATCTCCAACAGCCACTCCCATCGACGCAGTTTCGCGCCCGTTTTCATTGAGCGCGTAACCGGACGTGTAGCTCGCGTCTTCAAAGGTGCCGTTGCCCTTGTTGATGTACAGATAGTTCGGCGTCGAATCGTTCGCCACAATCAAATCGGGCCTGCCATCGTTATTCACGTCGGCAAAGATCCCGGTGAGCCCGTAGTACGCGCCCGGATCGCTCACGCCTGCCTTCTCGCTGACGTCGGTGAACGTTCCATCTCCGTTGTTATGGAACAGGTGATCGCGCTCTCCCTTGAGACCGCGCGGACCACACATCACGTTGATCCCGCGAAACTGACACGTTGAGAACGCCACCACCGGCGACCCCGGCACAGGCGGATGCGCGACGTCGTAATGCACATAGCCGGGCACGAACAAATCGAGTCGGCCGTCGCCGTCGTAATCGCCAAACGTCGGGCCCGTCGACCAATTGCCTAGCGCCACGCCTGCTTTTTCAGCGACGTCGGTGAACGTTCCATCATGATTGTTGTGATAAAGCCGGTTCTTGCCGAAATTAGCGACGTAGATATCAGGCCAGCCGTCGTTGTCGTAGTCCCCAATCGCGACACCGAATCCCCAACGATCATTCGTCACGCCGGCCTTTGCTGCTACATCCGTGAACGTCCCGTCGTGATTGTTGTGGAAGAGTGCCGCATGCGGCGACTCCGCTTTTCCATCGAGGGCGGCGTAGGTCGAACCGTTCACCAGGTAAATGTCGAGCCAGCCATCGTTGTCATAGTCTAGCAATGCGACACCAGATCCGACGGTCTCAAGAATGAACTTCTTTTTCGCGGAACCCATGACATGCTTCCAAGCCGATAATCCCGCTTTCTCCGTGACGTCTTGCAGAACTACCGGACCGCTATCGACAAATCCGCCTGCTGTGATGGGACGTTTTTCGGCATCCAGCACTGCTGCGTGCGATCCGCCTGTCGAAACAGAACTCTGCGATTGGGCCTGCGGGGAGGCTTCCTGCGTTTGCGACGAACTATTCAGGAAGGTGGCGACCAACAAGAGACACGCGCCCATGATCGCGCGTGACGATTGAGTTTTCTCGCTGAAATCTGCAGGGCCGGGCATAAGTCTTCCATCACAATACCATCACGCGCATGCGAATCACGCGGACGTCATCGTTCGGAAGACCACTCTTCAACTCAACGTGAGCGCCAGTCTGGTTACTGATGCAGGCGGGAACTTATAGGTGAGAGACCGTCCCTTTCCTTCCACCGATTTTGTTTGCGGCACCACCACATTTCTCTGGTCGAACGAATTGTGGGCGTTGATATCCGAATTTGTCAGGAATGTCGCCGAGCCTGATCCTATGGTTCCACTCCGTACGCTGATCTCGGTTTCACGCGCCGCACTCACGTCGGGATTTACCACCGTCAACACGAGCTGTTTGTCGTGCAAAGATGCTGAGCCTTTCAGTCCCCAGAAGCTAGCTTTCTTTCCATCACGGTCGTAGCTGATGTCGGGGACAGAAAAGATCGTTTTAAGACTCTGCCCGCCCTGGTGCGCGGCATACAACGAGAACACGTGCCCGACCGGGGTCACGCAGAACTTGTCCTCGTGCGCGAGATAGAGGCTGTTCAGGCAGTTGATCAACTGCGCGCAATTCGCCATGGCCACTTTTTCCGGATGGCGATTGAAAATATCGAGCGTCATGCCGCTGAACACGGCATCACGCAAGGTGGGAATCTGCTCCAACTGGTCGACGGACGTCGCCTCGCCGCCCGGCTTGTACCACGGTCCCCACTCGTCCACGACAAGCTTGATGTGGCGCTCGGGATCCAATTCTCCCATCACCTGCCAGTGACCGGTGATCAGCCCTTCCATACGATCACCCTCACGCAGCAGTTCGTACCAGTCGACGGCTTCGAACTTGAGCGCATCACCCTTGCCCTTGAACCAATCCTGCGTTGCTCCGCGGCTCAAGTTCCATGCGTAGTGATGAAGAGCCATGCCCCACACCGAGCGCAAGTGGAATCGGCCCTTTTTCAAAATCTCTTCGAGAAATCCGCGGGTCCAGTTCCAGTCATCGACATTCGGCCCCGACGCGATGAACGACAACTCCTGCTTGTTGTAGCGCGGAACCCACGTCGTCCAGCGGCGAAATTCAACGGCATACTCTTCAGGAGTGAAATTTCCTCCGCATCCCCACGACTCATTTCCCACTCCCCAGTAGCGCACATTGAATGGATCGGAGTATCCAGCCGCCGCACGCATATCCGCAAGCGTTGTGCTACCCGCAGGAGAGTTGCAGTACTCAACCCAGCGATAGAAGTCCTGCGCCGTCAGGCTCCTCACATTCCCAGCAAGGTACGGCTCGCCTCCAATCAACTTGCAGAAGTGTGCGAATTCATTTGTTCCAAACTCGTTGGGATCATATTTGTGACTTGCAGGCGCATTCGCGGCTTCCCCCTCGGCCCAGAAATTAGTGCGCCGCGGTCGCTTGTCGGCGGGACCGATGCCGTCTCGCCAGTCGTAGCTGTCTGCAAAACAACCACCGGGAAAGCGCACCACCGGCGGCTTGATCTTCCGCATTTCCTCAACCAGTTCCTTCCGAATGCCGTTGATGTTGGGAACCTTCGAGTTCTCGCCCACCCACATGCCGTCATAAATCACGCCGCTGAGATTCTCGGCAAAGTGCCCGTAGATGTTCGGCGAGATTGTGCCAAGTGGTTCATCGAGCAAAACCTCGATGCGAGCATCGACACTCGCGTCGAGCGCCGCAAGCGAGGGCGTCAATCGGCTGAAAAGCAAAGCTCCGGTGCCTGCGAGAGTGTTGCGGAGGAATTCCCTGCGTCGGATCATCAGTCACTCCATGGGTGCGCGACGCGACGATCGACGCGCTTGAAGTCGACCGTGCTGCGGGCAGCATGGTAAACGTTTACCCGGCATTATGCTATAGTTTTTCCGCCGCGCGCCTTGGACGCATACCGCCAAATCTGGGTCGGAACGCTCCCGGAGTGAATGTGCTGTTCTCGAAGAAAGTCCAGCGGTTTGCTTCCCTTCGGCTTCTGATTTATCTGGCGCTCCTCACTGCTGTTTGCTGCTTGACTTCCGTTTCGTCCGCTCAGAGCGCTTCGCGTCAACAGATCGGCGTACAAATCATCGTCGTGCCCTCGGCCAAGGACGCGCAGCAAATTCTCGATCGTCTCAACGCCGGTGAAGATTTTGCTATGTTGGCGAAACAGAAATCTACCGACGCTACCGCAGACGATGGCGGCTATCTCGGTAAAGTCGACCCGTCCACTTTGCGCTCCGAGTTGCGGGATGCGATCGCGAACGTCGAGCCGGGAAAGATTTCCGGAATCGTGAAGCTACCTGCAGGCTTTGCAATCCTCAAGGTTCTTCCCGCAGGCGAATCGCCGATTCCCGCAAACTCGACGCCGACTCGTATTCTTCCTCTCGCAGCCACCGGCTCCATTCGCTATCCACCCAATGTCGGCGGGAAAGGCGAAGCTGACCTCGCTTTCCGCAGCTTCTCGAAACCAACAGGGTGGAGTCAGGATCTACAAGGGCTCTGCAAGATTCGTAAAGATTCGCTCGCTGCCGTCACCGATCAACTCAACAGCAGCCTTACGCTCGCGGGAGAAGGCGGCCCCGCGCCCGGCAGCGCCCTCGATCGCATCGAGACCCGATATGCCTTGGCCAATCTTTACGCCTATCAGGGGATTATGGATAAGTCGACCGCCGAATGGGAGACGGCGTACCAGATCGCGAAATCAGAACTTCCCGGTGCAATGCCTGAACTCGAGCAGGTTTTGGGCATCGCTTATCTTCACCAATCCGAGATGGAGAACGACGTCTACCGCCATCCCGGCGACCGCTGCATCTTCCCACCGAAGTCCACCGTCCGCTACGGGAAGACGACGGACTCCGAGAAAGCCATCGAGTACCTCACGAAGTACCTTGAGCGGAAGCCTGAAGCGCTCGACGTCAAGTGGCTTTTGAATCTCGCCTACATGACGCTCGGCAAGTATCCCGCAGGCGTACCGAAGAACTATCTGATCGCGCCCAGCACCTTCGACTCCCCCGAAGATGTTCCTCGATTCACCGATGTTGCGGCCGCAGCCGGGATCAACCTGTACTCGGAGTCGGGTGGAATCATCGTCGACGATTTCGATGGCGATGGCCTCCTCGACGTCGTTACCTCGGATTACGATCAATGCGCGCCGATGCACTTCTTTCACAACAACGGCGATGGCACGTTCACCGATCGCACAGCGCAAGCTGGGCTTTCCGACCAACTTGGCGGTCTGAACATGATTCAGGCGGACTACAACAACGACGGCTGCCTCGACATTCTCGTTCTCCGCGGAGCGTGGGAGTTTCCTCAACGCAAGTCTCTGCTGCGGAACAATTGCGATGGAACCTTCACCGATGTCACGGCTCAAGCGGGCCTCGCGGAACCAGCCACGAGCACGCAGACTGCGGTCTGGGCCGACATCGATAACGATGGCCGCCTGGATCTTTTCGTAGGCAACGAGAATCGCCCGGCACAGCTTTTTCGCAACAAGGGCGATGGCACCTTCGAAGATATCTCGCACACTGCCGGAGTCGACGAGGTCGCATTCACCAAAGGCGTTGTTTCCGCCGACTACGACAACGACGGATACCCTGACTTCTACCTTTCCAATCTGAATGGCAACAACTTTCTGTACCACAACAATCGCAACCACACCTTTACCGAAGTCGCCCAGGCCGCAGGGGTACAAAAGCCATGGCAAAGTTTTCCTGCCTGGTTTTTTGACTATGACAACGACGGCTGGCCTGATCTGTTTGTAACCAGCTACTACATCTCTGTCGATGAATCCGTGCGAAGCTATGTGGGCTTTCCTCCCAATGCCGAGACTCTCAAGCTCTACAAGAATCTCGGCAACGGATCATTCCGCGACGTCACCTCCGAAGTCGGCCTCGACAAGGTTTTTATGCCCATGGGCTCAAATTTTGGAGATATCGATAACGACGGATATCTCGATATGTACCTCGGCACTGGCAATCCGGGTTACGCCTCGCTTCTTCCGAACAGCATGTTGCACAACAAAGAAGGAAAGTTCTTCGTAGACGTCACCGCCGCTTCAGGCACCGGTGAATTGCATAAGGGCCATGGCGTGGCCTTCGCTGACATCGATAACGATGGCGACGAAGATCTTCTGACCGAGATCGGCGGTGCCGTCCCAGGCGACCGCCACGCCTTCCGTCTTTTCGAAAATCCGGGCAACGGCAACGACTGGATCAGCCTGCACCTTGTTGGGGTGAAGTCGAATCGCTCCGCCATCGGCGCGCGCATCAAAGTAACGGTGCAGGACGGGAGCCAGGCATCGCGCTCGATCTATCGGACGGTAGGCAGCGGCGGATCGTTTGGCGCCTCACCCCTGCAACAACACATCGGTTTGGGCAAGGATGCTCGTATTCAGGAAATCGAAATCTGGTGGCCAACCAGCAATACTCGTCAGCAATTTAGGGACGTTCCGAAGAATCAATTTCTCGAGATCAAGGAATTCGCCAGCAACTACACTAAGCTTGAGCGTCGCCCTTATCGGCTTGGGGGCAAGAATCGCGATGCTGCCGACGCGGCGAAAGCCGTCGCCGCGCCCGGGACGGGGATGAACTAAACTACGATGAAGTTGATTCGCAAATGCGTGGCCATAGGCTTTGCGCTCTTCGCGCTCGCTGTGCTTGAGGCGCAGACGAAGCATCCTGCCAGCGGCCTCGTGCTCAAAATCGATCCGGCCAAACACCAAATCACCGTCTCTTGCGAAGAAATTCCCGGTTACATGGAAGCCATGGTGATGACGTTTCAAGTGCGCCCTTCCCAGCGCATCGAAGGCCTTGCTGCCGGGGTGAACATCGATTTCACCCTCTTCACCGACAAGACCGAAAGCTTTGCAGACGACATCCGCGTTCATCCATTTCAAAGCCTGGAGCTCGATCCGACACAAGCCCGCCGCCTTAAATTGATGGAAAACTTGATGTCTCCTACCGCCAATTCAGAAGCGATCGCCAACGGGCAAACGGTTCCCGACTTTTCTCTCACAGATCAGTCGCAACGCTTGATAACACTCTCACAGTTCTCCGGAAAAGTCGTCGCCCTGACCTTCATCTACACCCGCTGCCCCCTGCCCGACTATTGCTTCCGCCTGTCCAACAATTTCGGCCAACTGCAAAAGCGTTTTCGCATGCATATGGGGAATGATCTCGTTTTGCTCAGCATCGTGATCGATCCGGCCCATGATCAACCGACGGCCCTCGCCGACTACGCAAAAACCTGGAAAGCCGATTCTCACTCCTGGCATTTCTTAACCGGGCCTCTTCCTGAAATCGAGAAAGTTGCTCGCGCCTTCGACATGAACTTCTATCCCGATGAAGCCTTGTTCGTGCACTCGTTCCATACTGTGGTTATTGATCGCGAGGGGAAACTCGTGTCGAACCTGGAGGGAAACTCGTTTAGTGCAAAACAACTCGGGGACTTGGTTGAATGGGTAATGGCGAAGGCTAACTAGCGCACGCTAACGAGCGTGCCAATCTAAACTGCGGCGTCGGCCGGCCGCTACTCCTTGAACGCTTCTATATACAAAGAATGCGGCAATTCACGCGAATCGCCCGGATCATACGGAGGTACTCCTTCCCCGTAGACTCGGCTCTTCCCCTCGCCGGACTCTTCGACATTCCGAAATCCAGCGGCGCGAAGCACTTCATCCAGATAGGTAGCGTCGAATGCAGTTCGATGCTGTCCGTCACAAAAAACGAAATTTGAGAATCGTCCGCCCAGCGAATCAAAATGACGCGGGAACTCGTCGTAAAACCACTCGTGCTTCTTCTGCGCATACGCGGTAATGGCGCTCGCCAGATTCGGCACCACGAGACGAATTCCGCCTCCAGATTTCAGAACGCGAAAGCATTCGTTCAATACACGCTGCAACTCATCAGGATAAAAGTGTTCGAAGGTGTGCGTAGAATACACGGATTCGATCGTGCCCGATGAAAACGGTAAGCCATTTCGGACATCCAGCCACATATCAATCTTGTGAAAGGGATTTGCGTCAATATTCACGAAGCCCGGAAGATACTTGGGGCCACACCCCAAGTGAAGGTGCCGCACTCCATTTCTCGATCCCAGACCATACAGCGCCTTGCGAAAAACGTAGTTCGGCACACTCGCCTTCGCAATCACGAGAAACGCCAGATCTTTGTATCGCTGATGAAGCAAGCTAGATACCTCGAAAAAACATTATAGATTGCGGGTTCGAAGCAGCCCGCCCAGATCTCACCGGGCAAGCAAAGCGCTTACACCGTGATCCGATTCTGTCGCACGACAAGTCGATCGGCGATCGCAAGGATTTTGTCCAGATGATCGTTCCAACTGAAATCGCGCGATCGCGCCTGGCCGGCTAAGATTAACCGGTTCATCAGTTCAGGTGATCCGCATAGTCGATGCACAGTGTTTGCAAAGCTTTTGGGCGAAAAACGATCAAAGTACAAAGCGGCCTCACCGCAGATTTCGCGATGCACCGCGATATCGGATGCGACAATCGGAACACCCGTCGACATCGCCTCGATCAGAGGATGCGCAAACGATTCCGCATAGGCTGCCGTCGCATAGATGTCGCATCGGCGGTAGAGCAGATGCAGAGATCGATATGGAATAGATCCAAGCTCCACAACGTCGTGGGCGATTCCCAATTGCTTCACCAAAGCTGCAGCGTCACCGGCCCCATAAGAACCGGGATTCGCTTCCGATCTTAGTTGGCAGGTGAGAAAGAATCGCACTTTCTTGGGCGCCACCAGCTCTTTCAACAGTGGTATTGCGCGCAGTAGTGTCTCGAAGTTCCGGTAATAGTTATAGTGACTCACGAATAACAGGCGGAGATCACCATGCGCCGTAGCGAGTCGCTCTTCAATTTCTCGCGGCAACGATTTCGAATCGCTGAGAAACAAATCCCGATTGAAGCCGTGATGAACAGTTTCAACGGTCACTCCCGTCCAATTGCGCAATTCGTCCGCAAACGAGTGACTCGGCGCAACGGTCACGTCGGCACGGCGTATCGACACCCCTGCCGCCGCGGTCTTCACAACATTATCCAACCATAGCCTGAAGTCTCCGCGCCGTTGCAGGTCCCACTCAAAGTCTTTGGAAGTGTAGAGCGCATTGCGGCTCAGAAGAATCTGCGGTACCGGTGAATGCCAGAGTGCAAAGTTTCCAACGGAAAGAAGCACATTCGAACCGCTTTCCCGGATAAGCCCAGGTAATTTCGACTGTTCGAACCAAAAACGTTGAGCAGTCCCAGCGGGCGCGTCGACACTCAAAAAGCGGACATTGGAAGCCCGGTTCAGTTCCTCTCGGAGGTTTGCGCTTAGGAGAATCGTCCCTTGAACATCTTTGCGATCAGACAGGAGCGGAACGATATTCCGAACGTAGGTGAGACCTCCTCCAGCACTCGCCGCAAGAGCATTGATGAAGAGGTGAATCATCGCCCATGAGCGAACATACCCTGAGGAGTCTTCGCGAGTTGTGGGTGTGCCCCAGAAATCGAGCGCACAGCGACAGGCACGGACTCAGGCAAGAGGTCACGCAGCCAAAATGCCACGGTCAGGTAGTAACCCAGCACAGTCAACCGGTCTTCGAAAAAGGCATGCACGATCCCAGACAAAAGCATCATGGCAAGAGGAATCGCGCAATGATATGGGTTGGAGGTGCGTCGCATCCAGATCACGACTCGAACGATCATCTTGAGCAACAGGTAAAGAAGCACAAGAAACGGAATGATGCCCAACAGGCCAAGATATTCCGCCAGCGCCAGGTAACTGTTTCCGTGCTCGCGATTTGTCCTCTCGCGTGTGTACAAGCCACCAGTTGAAGGAGCCATCGATAAGTTTGGACGTTCCGCCCATTGTCCCAGATCGCTCGTTCCAAAGCCGCTCTCGAAAAGCGGATGTTCACGAATAACCGCTGCAGTCTGTTGCCACGGTGTCTGCCGCGACTGGAAAACTCCCAGCTCTTTGTTCTTGCCTTTGTAAATTACGTTATTCGTAGCGTCGCTGGCGAACTCCTCAAAGCGGGTGGGATTCCACATTGCAGCCAACGCCAGAAATAGCATCACTAGAAAAGCACCATGTAGCAATAAACGCTGACGTCGTAGAGCGAAACACATTGTCAGAACTGACAATGCTGCAGCGAGCATTCCCGCCCGCGACGCTGACGTATAGATCAGGACTCCGGTCAATCCCAACGCTAGCATCCGTCGATTACGTTCTCCGCGATTTTGTGCAATCAGGTATCCCCAGACCAGAAACGGAGCCATTACCCCACCCATCACTGCACCCAGGGAATTAGGATTGCCGAAGATTGCCCACCCGCCTCCCAGGTACGCGAGAGCCGGCTCTGCCGAGACGATGGCCGAAACCAGTCCTGAGCAAATGCAGAAAAGGGCGACGAGATGAAGCGCGCCGTACGTGTGACGGCGCTCGCGCATCCAGATCACGAAACCCGCCACCGCCGCTACACCCAGGATGAACCATCTCGCAGTTGCCGGAATGCCAATAAACGGAAGATTCATCCCGGCCCAAAGGAAGGTCACCAGCAACAGAGGGAAGAAGACAATCTCCAAGTGCCAGAGGCACGTCAGCACAATTTCAATAACGATCAATCCACCGAGATAGACAGGATTTCTGACGTAATAGAGATGTCCGCGCAGAAAAAGGAAGATCGCGAGCGCTACAGTGGCGCCGATCACAATCTTTACGCCTCTCGGGACATCTTTGAGCAACGCAGAAAACACGCCCGCCTCGTTGCATACATACTAAACGGGCCCACCCATTCGCATCCACTTGCGAATCAGCAGGCCCGTTGATTTGACAACTCTCGTCTGACCCAACCTGCGGCCCTATGAGGCCGCCGCCATTTGAGGTCGATTCTGGTCCGCGCGGAAACGCAACAACGCCGCGATATTGCCGACCGCATCGAACTCCGGATTGTTCTTCACATAAAACAATTCGATGTCGCGCCGGATCGCCATCGGAATCATGGCATCGCACACATCGTCGAGTTCTTTCGTGGCTTTGCCGCATACAGGACAGTATGGAACCATGTGCGAATCGATGTGGCCGCAGCTTCCGCACTCGACCGCGCGTGCGATATAGCCCTCACCAATCAGCAACGTTTGTACTTCGCCCATTTCCAGCGACTTCAAGACCCGCCGGAGACCGGTAACCCCACGGGCGTTTCCCCGCGCCTGGCTTAGCGCCTCCCGCAGGTAAGAATCTCGTCGTTGCGCTTGTGCACCCTGCAAGGCACGATTGGCGTGGTCACGGATCTCATCGGTGGTCAGTGACGCAATATCCGCCGGAAAGTGTCCGAGCAACCGCTGCTTTACGTAAGGGTGCAGATTCGCTTCCAACTCTGACCAGTTGGTGTCATTACAGCCGATGACCAGCTTCTCCCATAGGCCTCGCTCAAGCTCATCCTTCAGCCGATCCGAAACCTGCTTGTAATGCTGTTTGGCTTCGTTCGCCACGCGGCGTTCGGTATGGCCCGCGTCGTACCCGGCGTAGCCATCGCTGCGACCCCGGGGCAGATTGCGGAACAGCCCGCCCCGTTCCTTGAGTTGGTCGAGTCGCATATCGAAGAATCGGCCGCGTTGCCGATCGACGAGCGCGACGCACAATTTGGGCTGCGCACCGAGTAACACCGCAAGGGGTTTCAGTTGGAATCGCCGGTTGACAAACAACTGTGTTCCGGGAAGTTGCGCGGGCAGATCAAACTCACGCCAGATCTTCTTGTTTGCAGCGGCAAAGATTGCTTTCGCCTTAACCGGGCTTCCATGAAAGTTGTTCGCGAATTCAAGAATGCGCTCCAGGTCTTCCCTTGCACATTCGTTCTTCCCATGCTGCTCCGATTCCCGCAGCGCTTGCCGGACCAGGTCCTTGGCCAGGATTGTCGTCTCCTTGTGCGACTTGTTCAGTGGCGTTCTTGGTTGGAAGTAAAAGCTCAGGGCACAACCGTCTCCATTCGACTGGAATGCGGCCAGCTCTCGGATGTCCTCGCGGGTGATCATCACGATTTCTCCTACGTGCTGAGAGATGAATTACGCTGTATTGGATTTGGGGTGACCCGGCCTTTCGCGGTCTTTGCGAAGGCCAGAAACGGCTACACTTTTGGACGGAGCGGCGAATAGCTGAGATTTCCGCAAATGCTCGCACGCAACGCGCACCGATGCGCGAACGTCGTCGCTCTTGCGATCGGTAATCGCTGCAATCTCGTCTTCCGTGAACCCTTCGACGGCCTGCAGAATAAATGCCTCGCGGGCGGAGCGGTCCGTACCACGCAGAGCCCTTTCAACTAAACGCAGTATTTCGTCGGAGGATGCGATCTGTTCAGGAGTCGACACGCGGCGGTCCGCAATCACGGTCTCGCCCAAAATCGCTTCATCGGGCTGGTGGAATTGCAACTCGGCTTCGTCACTACCACGCACGTTGCGCCTGCGGGCGGAATCCTCCAGATGAACACTTCCGTTGTGCTCGTGGGCACTGGCCGCCATCTCGTCGATCGATCGAATGGCTAGCCGATAAAGCCAGGGTTCCAGCGCGAGCCGCTCGGGCTTTTCGACGCCATCTCCAAGCGCCCGGGCGATGGCTTCATCAATCACTTCCTCTTTGCTAATGGTGTCCGCATCAATTTGCTCGGCCATCTCCCTGAAATACAGCTCGCGTTCCACGAATCGCTCCAAGCGGGCTAGGTTCACATTCACATAGCCGCGAATGTCTTCACCGGAAACCATCGGAGCCTGTACTGCCGCCAACGTCTCTTCAAACGCTACCTGGCGAGCCGGACGCGTTTCCTTCCCACGCCGCCAGCGCGGAAACTTGTGCGTCGACCGCAATAGATCTTTGTGGCGTGTAATTTGCTGCAGGAGATCATCAAACGCCAATTTCAAAGCCGAGGCAGGCAACGGCGCTTTTTTCTGCGCCGCCATTTGGCCCGACGGCAGCCTCAGATTCAATGAGACGACGACTCCCTCGCGTCGTGAATTTTCCTCGATCAATCCCTTGAGGTGAATGAGTTCGGGGCGGAAAACGTTCAAACGCTTGCGCAGCTTTTCCACCTGCTGGTGCACTTCTTTTTCAATGTCGGGAGTCTTGCGGAGTTTATATCCGATATGAACGTTCATTGAGAGCCTCGGGAGCGGGAGCAGACCCGTTGAAGCTTTCAGTTCTCTTGCTGTTTCTAATCCGGATTCTACACCCGGTGAAGGTCACGCAAGCACTGTTTTGCACAAATTTACGCCACTCGATCTGTTAGCAATTTGTGACGGATGCACTTGCGGACGCAAATTAAAAAAACACTTGAAGAGAGCCCATCACTGTGCTTACCGGAATGTCGGTAGCTGCCTTCCTCGAGTCGACAAAGAAACTTTCCGGCGCAATTCCTGAGTCGGGTTAGGAGACTGTCAACTCCCCTCTCGATCTCGTAGCTCCATGAGCGTCTCGACGGTCCCATCGCTTCGATCGCGCGCAGGTACCGGGTGCACCGGATTTGTATTCGCGGACTCAAAAAGGCCACTCCCCGGACGGGCCAATCTGCGTACGGACATTTTGACCGGATCCAATTTTTGCCGTGGCGCGGCAGTACACCAATAAAAAAACCATTCCAGCATCGCTCCTGATTCGCATCCCAACGGAGTGCGTAGTTTTGACAGGGGAATGCGTTTGAGAATTTTCCGGTGGGCTCGGCTTCCAATCATCAGTTTGTTGGTCGCAAGTTGTGGCCATGCTTTTTCACAGGTCTCCGATCGTCCCTCTTTGATTGCTCCTCGAGCCCCTACGGAATTCGTCATCAAGCGCACTCTCGGCGCTACGGAACCCGACTTCGTCAACACTCTCGTTGCATTTTCAGATCAATCCGATCAAGCCTCACAGTCGGGCTCTCAACAGCGCCAAGGTTTTCTCATTCGAAATCTCAAACGCGGACTCAACGACCAGAAACGACTGTACCTCGCTCCGTTCCAACGCAAGAATCTCAAATG
>Ga0126371_10000278_pt1 | contig 40899 bp, 42 predicted proteins | sample PanSoiMetaPlot_4_FD_110145 | JGI IMG/M metagenome (GOLD analysis project Ga0126371, IMG submission 110145) | Tropical forest soil microbial communities from Panama - MetaG Plot_4 | ecosystem: Environmental > Terrestrial > Soil > Tropical forest > Bulk soil | place: Panama | collected 2016-02-17
AGCACGGTGCGCAGGTCGTGCGACACGCCGGCCAGCATGGTGGTGCGCTGGTCGATGGTGCGCTCGACGCGCGCCTTCATCTCGATGAAGGCGGAAGCCGCGCGGCGCACCTCGCGCGCGCCGCGCGGGCGGAAGTTGGGCACGTCGCGGCCCTTGCCGAAGCTCTCGACCGCCTCGGAGAGCCGCAGGATCGGCCGGATCTGGTTGCGCAGGAAGAGGATCGCGACGGTGAGCAGCACCAGCGACGTGCCGACCATCCACAGCAGGAAGATCTGCGAGTTCGACGCGTAGGCGGCGTTGCGGCGCGCGAAGATGCGCATCACCGCGTCGTCGAGCTGGACGCGGATCTCGACGATCGACGAGTTGCCGACGGTGTCGAGCCAGTACGGTCTCCCGATCTGCTTGCGGATCTCCTCCGACAGCGCCTGATCGAGGAGCGAGAAGAACGGCTTGGGGCCGACCGGCGGCATGTCGCTCACCGGCAGGAAATCGACCTGCAGGCCCATCCGCTCGGCGGCGATGCGGCGGATACGCGCGTTGTCGGCGTCGTGCGGATAGATCTTGTACATCTCGATCAGCGCCGCGATGTCCTGGGTGACGGCGGCCGAGAGGCGGCGCGTCACCGTGTTCCAGTGGCGCTCCATGAACACGAAGGCGACCACCGACTGCAGCAGCACCATCGGGACGATGATGATGAGGAGCGAGCGGGCATAGAGGCCCGTCGGCATCAGGCTCCTGATGAAGGTGCCGAAGCGGTCCCACACGTCATAGGCGCGCTGCGCAGCCGCGTAGGCGCGCTGCGCAGCGGTGCGCAGGCGGGCAAGCCCGGTGTCGATCGTCGTCACGTCGTCACCACCAGGCGGTAACCGATGCCGCGCACCGTCTGCACGAACAGCGGATTGGCGGGGTCGGCCTCGATCTTGCGGCGCAGCCGGTTGACCTGCACGTCGACCGCGCGCTCGCCCGGCGAGACGCCGTTGCCGGCGAGGGCGAGCCGCGTCACGGTCTCGCCGGGTACCGCCGCCAGCATGCGCAGCATGTCGCGCTCGCGATCGGTGAGATGCACGACCTCCTCGCCGCGGCGCAGCTCGCCGCGCCCGATGTGGAACACGAAGGGGCCGAAGCGCACCGACTCGGGAGGCGGCGCCGGCGGCGGGCTCGCGCGCTTGAGGATGTTGGCGATGCGCAGCGACAGCTCGCGCGGCTCGAACGGCTTGGCGACATAGTCGTCGGCGCCGAGCTCGAGGCCGGCGATGCGGCTCTCCTTTTCGGCGCGCGCGGTGAGCATCAGGATCGGCACCGCCGAGGCGTTGCGGATCGACTTGGCGAGGTCGAAGCCGGTCTCGCCCGGCATCATCACGTCGAGAATGAGCAGGTCGAAACGCAGGCCGTCGAGCTTGGCGCGCGCTTCCGCGGCGGTGTCGGCCGTCGTCACCCGATAGCCCTCGCGATTGAGAAAGCGCGAGAGCAGATCGCGGATGCCACGGTCGTCGTCGACGATCAGCAGGTGGGGCGCATCGTCGGCCAACGGCGCGGGGCGGGCGGACATGCGCGCACCTCCGCTCAGCGCAACCGTCGCGCCGGCTCGGCGCGATCGATCAGCCGCATCACGCGATCGCGCCCGTCCGCGTCGATCATGGCGGTGAGGAACTTGCGCGCCGACTCATGCGCGCCGGGGCCCATCTCGGCGAGCGCGCGGGCGATGCGCGCGGTCTGCAGGCGCGCGAGTCGCAAGGCGAGCTCGGCACCTTTCGGGGTGGCGTAGAGCAGGCGCTGGCGGCGGTCGCGCTCGCCTTCCTTCTGCTCGATGTAGCCCTCGTCGACCAGCTGCTTGAGCACACGGCCGAGCGACTGCTTGGTGATCTTCAGGATATCGAGCAGCGCCGCGACCTTCATGCCGGGGTTGCGATTGACGAAATGCAGAACGCGGTGATGCGCCCGGCCGAAGCCGAATTTCGCCAGCACGTCGTCGGGGTCGCCGACGAAGTCGCGATAGGCGAAGAACAGAAGCTCGATCAGGTCCCAGGTCGGCTCCGCGGCCGACCTTGATTCGGACTTGGCGTCGGGCTCGGCCGGCCGCCGGGCGGCTGCGGTTAAATTTATGTCAGCCATGTTGACATATTTTGGTTTGTTTGTTACCCATTGCCGCGCTTTTGCGAAACGATCGTGCTTGCGATCCGAACCGGCCCGCAGCGGCTCGTGCCGTCGAGCAGGTCTCATGGACGCGAGAATCATAACGGGACTTGCGACCCGAGGCAAAAGCGCACGAAACAGGAAAACGGCGGTCACCCGCCCAAGGAGCATGCGACCGTGTCTTCGCCTTTCGCCTTCGTGACCGAACCGCATCCCGCGCCGACGCCACCGGACCGACGCACCGCTGTCCTGCGGGATCCGGGTTTCGGACGTGTTTTCACCGACCACATGGCCGCGATCCGGTACCGCGAGGGCAAGGGCTGGCACGATGCCAAGATCACGGCGCGGGCGGCCGTTCCGATGGACCCGGCGGCGGCAGTGCTGCACTACAGCCAGCAAATCTTCGAGGGCCTGAAGGCCTATCGCACCGCCGACGGCGGCGCCGTGATGTTCCGCCCCGAGGCGAACGCGCAACGCTTCCAGAAGTCGGCCGAGCGCCTGGCCATGCCGATCCTGCCGGAGGATGCGTTCGTCGGGGCGCTCGATGCGCTGGTCAAGATCGACCGCGACTGGATCCCGGGCGGCGACGGCAGCCTCTATCTGCGGCCCTTCATGTTCGCAAGCGAGGTCTTCCTCGGCGTCAAGCCATCGTCGGAGTATCTCTTTCTCGTGATCGCCTCACCGGTCGGCTCGTATTTCAAATCGAAGGACAGCGCGGTGTCGGTGTGGGTGTCGCAGGACCTTACGCGCGCCGCGCCGGGCGGCACCGGTGCGGCGAAGTGCGGCGGGAATTACGCGGCCAGCCTGTTGGCGCAGCTCGAGGCCGCCAAGCACGGCTGCGAGCAGGTGGTGTTCCTCGATGCCGTCGAGCGGCGCTGGATCGAGGAGCTCGGCGGCATGAACATCTTCTTCGTGTTCGACGATGGCTCGATGCAGACGCCGCCGATCGGCGGCACGATCCTGCCCGGCATCACGCGCGCCTCGATCATCACTGTGGCGAAAGGCATGGGCATCAAGGTTCGCGAGGAGCCCTACGCGTTCAGCCAATGGCGCGAGGACGCCGCCAGCGGCCGGCTCAGGGAGACCTTCGCCTGTGGCACCGCTGCTGTGTTGACGCCGATTGGCAGCGTCAAGTTCGATGGCGGCAGCTTCGTGATCGGCAACGGCGGCTCAAGCGGCCAGACCGAGAAGCTACGCGCGACCCTGGTCGACATCCAGCGCTGCCGCGCCCCCGACCCGCACGGTTGGGTCCATCGCGTTTTTTAGCCGCGTCGCTATTCCGCGGCGTCACGCTCGCTTGGTCGGTCCCAGCGCCCGGCTGCCGTGTCGTCGGCTTCCTTGGCCTCGACCCACGCGGTCCCCTGCGGGCGCTCTTCCTGCTTCCAGAACGGCGCGCGCGTTTTCAGATAATCCATCAAGAATTCGGCGGCTTCGAAGGCGGCAGCACGGTGCGTCGAGGCGGTCACCACCAGCACGATATTGTCGCCGGGCACGAGCCGTCCGTAGCGGTGAATGACCGTGACGCCGAGGAGCGGCCAGCGCTTCTCGGCCTCCGCGACATGTCGCGCGATCTCCTCCTCGGCCATGCCGGGATAGTGCTCGAGGATGAGCGCCGAGACCCCGTGGCCGGCCTCATGGTCGCGACAAATGCCCGTGAAGGTGACAACGGCGCCGATATCGGTGCGCCCGCGCGACAGCGCCGCGGCCTCGGCAGCGACGTCGAAATCCTCGCGCTGCAGACGGACCGTCATCGGTGACTCACCCACCCGTCATCGGCGGAAAGAACGCGATCTCGCGCGCTCCGGCGACCGCCGTGTCCGCCCGCACATGCGCGCGATCGATGGCGGCGCGCACGACCTTCGGATTCGCGAATGCGTGGGCGTACTCTTCGCCGCGGCCCGCGAGCCACGCCACGACATCGCCCACGGTGCGAATATCGGCCGGCAGATCCACGACCTCGTCGGTCTTGCCGATCCGCTCGCGCACCCAGGCAAAGTAGCGAAGCGTCACGCTCATTCGTCGATCAGATGGCGCACGCCGGCGCGGAAATAATCCCAGCCGGTATATAGCGTCACGAGGGCTGAAATCCACAAGAGGCCGATCCCGATCTCGGTGATGAGGTGCGTGGTGCGGCCGAGCGCCCTGCCGATCACCTGATCGCCCGCCTCGCCGGCGAGCAGGAATCCGATGGCGACGAGTTGCACCGCCGTCTTCCACTTGGCGAGCTGCGTCACCGGCACGCTGACGCGCAGCTCGGCGAGGTATTCGCGCAGCCCCGACACCAGGATCTCGCGGCACAGGATCACGATCGCGGCCCAGACGGTCCACCCCCGGATGGTGGTGTCGGCCGCCAGCATCAGCAGGCAGGAGGCGACCAGGAGCTTGTCGGCGATCGGGTCGAGCATGCGGCCGAAGGTCGACTGCTGGCCCCACAGGCGCGCGACGTAGCCGTCGAGGAAGTCGGTAATCGCCGCCAGGACGAAGATGGCCAGCGCGAGCCAGCGCAGCCACAGGCCGCCCTGGAGGATGTCCTGCCAGTACATGCATGCGACCACCGCCGGAACCGCGACGATCCGCGCGTAGGTCAGAAGGTTGGGCAACGCGAGCGGCCGGGCCGGCAGGCGATGCGTCGTGGTCACATCCATGGCCATAGAATAGCGATCCTGCGGCGCGGGCGCCAACCCTACACAAAAACTTGTCCTGCGCCGCGACCTTGGCCAGATTGCCGCAGCACGGACGAGACGCGAGGTGGCCCGTGAGACCCTGGACGCGTGCGGCGCTGTTGGCGCTGGTGCTTGCGCTGGCGGCGGCGCCCGCTGCGGCGCAGAACCAGATCGCCCAGGACGGATGGGAAGGATTCGCCATGCGCGACGCCAACAACAATTTCGACCGTTGCGTCCTTTACAATCGCACGGTCGCGGCGCTCACCGTCTCGCCTTACGAGATGCTCGGCATCACGCGCGACGCGGGCGGACGCATCGGGCTGCTCGTCTTCTACGACCCGCGCGACCTGACCCGGGGCAAGACGACGGTGCGCATCAAGCTCGATCAGCGGCCGGCGACGTCCTTTCCGGGCGAGGCGCTGTCGGACTTCCATGTCGACGTGCCGGCGCTCGATGCCGACACGGTCACGGCCTTGCGCAACGCCAAGACGATGGACGCCACCACCGGCGGCCACACCATGCATTTCGACGTGGGCAATGCCGGCGCCGTGCTCGAGCGGCTCGACACCTGCGTCAAGATCTACGGGCCGAAGAGCTAATTCCGTCCGACCTTCGTTCCGTCATGGTGGGCCGTAGCCGCTCGAAGAACGGCGTCGCTTCGCTCGCCTAAGGCCGCTCGAAGAACGGCGTCGCTTCGCTCGCCTGTGCCGCGGCCATCCACGTCTTTCTTGCCATATCGCAGGACGTGGACGCCCGGCGGCCGGGCATGACGTGGCAATCCAATGCGAGTCTAGCGTCCGCTTTCGTGGAAGAAATCGAAGATGCGCTTGGCCGTCTCGTCGTTGACGCCGGGCACGCGCGCGAGGTCGGCGAGGGAGGCGCGCTCGATCGCGCGCAGGGTGCCGAAGTGGCGCAACAGCGCCCGCTTGCGGGTCGGACCGATGCCCGGGATCTCCTGCAGGCCCGCCTCGCGGATGTCGCGCTTGCGCCGCGCGCGGTGCGAGCCGATGGCGAACCGGTGCGCCTCGTCGCGCAGCCGCTGCACGAAATAGAGCACCGGATCGCGCGGCGGCAGCTTGAAGCTCGCCTTGTCGGGCATGTGGAAGGTCTCTCGGCCGGCGTCGCGATCGGGCCCCTTGGCGATCGCGACGAGCGGCACATCGATGACGCCGAGCGTCGCGAATATCTCGCGCGCGGCGCCGAGCTGGCCTTCGCCGCCGTCGATCAGCACGAGATCGGGCCAAGGGGTATCTGCGGTCTCCACGATCTCTGACGTCTCGGCGGGCTCCGCCGCCTCGGCGCGATTCGCCTGCGCATCGGCGATCACCGCCACTTCCGGCGCCGCCGCGAGCGGAGCCGGCGCCGCGTCCTCGGCGAGCCCGGCTGCCCGCGGCGCCTCCGCCATCAACCGCTTGAAGCGGCGGGCGAGCACCTCGCGCATCATGCCGTAGTCGTCGCCGGGCGTGAGATCCTCGGAGCGGATGTTGAACTTGCGGTACTGGTTCTTGCGAAAGCCTTCCGGACCCGCGACCACCATGGCGCCCACCGCATTGCTGCCCTGGATATGGCTGTTGTCGTAGACCTCGATGCGCCGCGGCGCGCGCGCGAGACCGAAGGCCTGAGCCACCCCGGCGAGCAGGCGCTGCTGCGAGGCCGTATCGGCGAGCCTGCGGCCGAGCGCCTCGCGCGCGTTGGCCATGGCGTGATCGACCAGATCCTTCTTCTCGCCGCGCATCGGCACCGCGACCTCGACCTTGCGGCCGGTCTTCACGCCGAGCGCCTCGGCGAGCAGCGCGCGATCGGGAATCTCGTGCGAGACGAAGACCGCGCGCGGCGGCGGCTTGTCGTCGTAGAACTGGGCGAGAAACGCGCCCAGCACCTCGCCGGCCTCGAGCGAGCGGTCGGCGCGCGGGAAATAGGCACGGTTGCCCCAGTTCTGCCCGGTGCGGAAGAAGAACACCTCGATGCAGTTGAACCCGCCATCCTGATAGGCCGCAAAGACGTCCGCCTCCTCGACGCCGCGCGGGTTGATGCCCTGGTGCGACTGCACGGCGGCGAGCGCCGCGAGGCGGTCGCGCAGCACGGCGGCGCGCTCGAAGTCGAGGGCCTCAGCCGCGCCTTCCATCTCGTGGGCAAGCTGGTCCTTCACGGCGCCGCTGCGGCCGGACAGGAACGCCCTCGCCTCGCGCACCAGCTCGGCATAGTCGCCATGCGATATCTCGCCGGTACACGGCGCCGCGCAGCGCTTGATCTGGTGCAGCAGGCAGGGGCGTGTGCGGCTCTCGTAGACCGCGTCGGAGCACGAGCGAATCAGGAACGCGCGCTCGAGCGCCGTGATGGTGCGGTTGACCGCGTTCACGGCCGCGAACGGCCCGTAGTAGTCGCCCTTGCGGCTGCGGGCGCCGCGATGCTTGAGGATCTGCGGCGCCGCGTGATCGCCGGTGATGAGGATGTAGGGGAACGACTTGTCGTCGCGCAGCAGCACGTTGAAGCGCGGCCGCAGGCGCTTGATCAGGTTCGCTTCGAGCAGCAGCGCCTCGGTCTCGCTGCCGGTCGAGACGAACTCCAGCGCCGTCGTCGCCGCGATCATGCGGGCGATGCGGCTGTCGTGCCCGGTCGGGCGCGCGTAGGAAAGCACACGTTTCTTCAGGCTCTTGGCCTTGCCGACATAGAGCACCTCGCCATTGGCGCCGATCATGCGGTAGACGCCGGACGAGGCCGGGGCGAGCTTGGCGTAGCGGGAGATGACGGCACGCCCGGCGCCGAGCGAGCCCGGCGCGAAATGCTCGGGCTCGACGGCGTCCTCCGCCGCCTCCGGCAGCGTCTGGTCATCCTCCTCGTCGGGAAGATCGAGCTCCGGCTCGATGTTCTTTTTCGGATCGTCCATGGCTTCAAGAAGTCGTGCGCCAGTGGCGCGAACGCAAGCGCATCATGGTTCGGCCGCGGTTGCGTCGGCGGGGGGCCGGTCAGGATCGTACCCGCCAGCGACCGCGATGGTGGCGCCGGTCACGCTCGCGGCAGACGCGAGATAGAGCACCGCGTCGACCACATCCATATGCCGCGCCGAGGATTGCGCCTCGGCGCGCGGGCTCGGCGCCGGTCCGGGCACGACCGCGTTGACGCGAATGCGCGGCGCGAGCGCCTGGGCGAGCGTGGTCGTGGCAGCGTAGAGCGCCCTCGCGGTGAGGTCGTGGGAGAGCAATCGCGGGGCGGGCTTGAGCACCCGCGGGTCGTCGAGCAGATTGACGATCGCGGCATCGCCACCGGCCGGTACCTGCGCCGCGAAGGCTTCGGCTAGGAAGATCGGCGCGCGCAGATTGACCGCGACATGGCGATCGAAGCGATCGCCATCGAGATGGCCGGTCTCGTCGGGCGCGAACGCGGCTGCATTGCTGACGAGGAGCGTCAGCGGCCCGACCGCGCTCGCGGCCGCGGGCACGAGCCGCAGCACCGCGGCGTGATCCGCGAGGTCGGCCTCGACCGTCGCGGCGCGCCCGCCAGCGGCCACGACCTCGCCGACGAGGCGATCAGCGCTGGCGCACGAGCGCCGTGCCTGCACGGCAACCGCATAGCCGCGTCGCGCCAGTGCGCGCACGATGGCGCGGCCGATGCGCTGCGCGCCGCCGGTGACGAGGGCGGCAGGGCGGAATCCGGAAGCGGTCTCGGGCATGCGGGGTCAAGCAATACGCGCACCCCCAGGGAACCAAGTGGAACCGAAGGCGGTCGGGAGCGCGTGCGGACCGCGGAGCGCAGCATAACGTGCGCGCGCTTCCGGGTGAAACGGACACACCGGCGCGCCGAACGGGCCAGTGACCCCAGGTCCGCCGGATACGGATGCTTAAGGTAAATGGCAAGCGCTCCGCGTCGCTTCACCGGGGCTTAACGGGGGCATCGCGAATCTAATCGGTGTAACGACGGATTTTTTGCCTTGCCGGCGCCGCGTGGACACCAGGCCGGTGCCCGCCGATGCGCCGAGGCAATACCGGCGGCCGCAATGCGGCCGTCCTACGCCGAGGAGCACATGCGGACCTGCGCCGCGACGATCGGCATGGTCGCGATCTGCCTGACGGTCGGTGCCGCAACGGCCCGTGCCGCCGACATCCCGCGCCCCTATACGGCACCCCCGCCCTACCCGACCTACAGGTGGGTCGGCCCCTATGTCGGGCTCAATCTCGGCTACCAGTCGGCGACCGTGACGAACGCGGGCGACCTGAACGGCATCACGGGTGGCCTGCAGGGCGGCTACAATTGGCAGTTGGGCGCGTTCGTGGTCGGGGCCGAGGCCGACTTGCAGGGATCGGACGCCGACGGCCGGTTCGCGGCTCGGCAATTCTCCAACCCGTGGTTCGGTACGCTGCGCGGCCGCGTCGGCTATGCGGTCGACAATGTGATGCTCTATGCGACCTTCGGCTTTGCTTATGGGGGCGGACGGGTCGACATGAACGGGATTCACGAATCCCACGCGCATGTGGGCTGGGCGGCCGGCGGCGGGATGGAGGTGGGCCTTACGCCGAACTGGTCGGTCAAGGCCGAGTATCTGTTCGTCGACCTGTCCGACCAGCGCTACGTCCTGTTCGGGAACACGGGGTTCGAGTCGAACATCCTGCGTTTGGGGGCGAATTACCGCTTTTGACCGCCCCTGGGGAACGTTCCACCCACTTTCACGTTGTTGCCTCGCAAGAGCACTGGGGATCCTGCCGGAAGTAATCCAGAGTATTAATTTTTGGTAAACCGGAACTCATCCGAGGCAACTCGGAATGTGAGCCTCCGAGGGCCAAATTGGGGCAATACTCTGGCAAAGGCCGGCACGTAAACCTTTCATCTACCATGGTATTTTCAGTGCCTGGGGTGTGTCTTTCGTGCACTAGACACGAGCCTGCGTTCGAATACTTTGGCGCCAAGGTTCAAGACAGGAGGACGGGTAAATGAAGCGTTTCCTACTCGCGGGTGCCAGTGTCCTGGCGATGGTCGGTCTGGCCAATGCGGCCGATCTGCCGCGGCCGATGTACACCAAGGCGCCGCCCATCGCGACGCCGTACTACAACTGGACCGGCTTCTACGTCGGTATCAACGGCGGCGGCGGCTGGGGCAGCTCGCACTGGGACTCGCTCGGCAGCTTCGACGTGTCTGGCGGCATGGTCGGCGGCACCATCGGCTACAACTGGCAGACTGGGCCGTGGGTGCTCGGCGTCGAGGGCGACATCGACTGGGCTGACATCTCGGGCAGCACCTCGACGGCGGCCTGCCTCGGCGGCGGCTGCAGCGCCAAGAACACCTGGCTCGGCACGGCGCGCGGCCGCGTCGGCTATGCGTTCGATCGCTGGATGCCGTACATCACGGGCGGCGCGGCGTTCGGCGACGTCGAAGCGAGCCATCCGGGCTTCACCGGCATGAGCAGCACGCAGCTCGGCTGGACCGCCGGCCTCGGCGTCGAGTTCGCGGTCGTCAACAACGTCACCGCCAAGGTCGAGTATCTGCACTACGATCTCGGCAGCTTCCAGTGCGGCCTGAACTGCAACGGCTTCGTCAGCGACAACGTCAACTTCAGCGCCGACGTGATCCGCGGCGGCATCAATCTGCGGTTCTGACCGAATCGATCAGCCTGACGGCGAAAGCCCCGGCCGATGGCCGGGGCTTTTTTGTTGCCGAGCCGCGTGACGCCCCTCAGGCGGGAGCGGTCGCGTTGAACGCCGGCACCGCGGCGGCAAAATCCTCGAGATACTTCACGAGCCGCGGATGATCCTTGCGCCAGGTGCCGTGGAAGCGGAAGTCCTGATATGCGAGCGCGCAGGCGAGCGCGATCTGGCCGACGGTCGGCGTCGCGGCGCGGATGGGCGGCGCCGCCTCGAGCGAGGCGAGGCCGCGCGCAACCTTGCCGGTCTGGTGCTCGACCCACTTCGGCTCGTGCTTGGCCTGATCGCGCCAGCGGCCCTCGTAGATGAGCAGGATCGACGCATCCATGATGCCGTCGGCGAGCGCCTGCAGGCGCAGCGCCTCGAATCGCGCCTTCGGATCGGCCGGAATGGTGCGGCCGCCGCCGGCGAGATGATCGAGATATTCGAGGATGACGCGCGAATCGAACAGCACCATGCCGTCGTCGAGCACGAGCGCCGGAATCTTGCCGAGCGGGTTCTGCGCCCGCACCGTATCCTTCGGATCGACCGTATCGGCGGCCTGGATCGTGACCCGGCTGTCGAGGCCGAGAATCGCTGCCGCGATCCTGACCTTGCGGACGAAAGGCGATGCGGAGGCAGAACGCAGAATCATCGGTCGGTCCTCTGATCTGAGATTTTGCAATGATCATGCGCCACGCGGACATGCGCGGACGCGCCGGCCGAAGCGTTATACGGCGCGCGCGGGTTCGGCAACCGGATATCGATGGCGCTAAAAGCTTCGTTGCGCGGCGCACCGCGTACGGGCGCCGATGCGACGACGGCCAGGCCGACGATCGACCAGTCGTGAGGCGCGCGTCGTCAGCCGGTGACGACGAGGTTCACGGCTTTCGGTCCCTTGCCCTTCTTGTCGGGCTCCACGTCGAAACTGATACGCTGGCCCTCGTTGAGCGATTTCAAGCCGGCGCGCTCGACCGCCGTGATGTGCACGAATACATCGCGACCACCGTCATCCGGCTTGATGAAGCCATAGCCGCGTTCGCCATTGAAGAACTTGACCGTACCGCTATTTGCCATCGGGAAACTCCTCCCCGTGGTTGCTCCGCCGCCGGCCCCCACGGCTCGACGGCTCGGCTGGACATTCACCGACGGGAAAAGCTTCGGCCATTCGGCCTCGGACATACCGCCGCCTCCCGAAGGAGGTGGAACGTCAAAGCCCCGTCGGACAGTAACATACAATTCCGCGCGGTAAAAAGGCCCGACTAAGTCCACTGGAAGGTTTTAGGGCGCGCCGGCCAGCCAATCCGCTTTAGCCGGGCCGCCGGCCCGCAGCCCCAGCGCCGCACGAAGCGCCGGCAATATCCGTCCAAGCTCGTCGGCCAGCCGCCAGGGCGGGTTGACGAGGACGAGGCCCGCGCCGGCAAGCCCATCGCGATCCTCGACCGCGCCCCATTCAAGCTCGACACGCATGATCTTTTGTCGCCTTTCCGACACTGCGCTGCGGCGCAGCACGGCGGCCAGCCGGTCCGGCCCCACCCGATCCTTGATCGGATACCAGACGACATAGATTCCGGTCGCCCATTTGCGCTGGGCGCCGGCAAGGGCGTCGGCGAGGCGCGCGAACTCATGCTTGTCCTCGTAGGGCGGATCGATCAGGACAAGCCCACGCCGCTCCTTGGGCGGCACGTAGGCGTTGAGCGCCGTCCAGCCGTCGATTGCGACGGCGCGGGCGCGGGCGTCACGGCGCAAATTGGCGGCGAGCGCCGCAGCCGCGGCGGGCTCGAGCTCACAGGCGACCAGGCGATCCTGCGGCCGCATCAGGCTCAAGGCGATCAGGGGCGAGCCCGGATAATGGCGCAACGTCCCGGCCGGATTGGCCGCCGCGACAGCCGTCAAATAAGGCGCCAGCAGGCCGCGAAGGTCGTCGGCGAGTTCGGCGGTCCACAGCCGGCCGATGCCGCCCTGCCACTCGCCGGTCCGCGCCGCCTGCTCCGAGGCGAGATCGTAGCGGCCGGCGCCCGCGTGAGTATCGATGACACGAAAGGCGGCCGCCTTCTCGCCAAGGTGCACCAGGATGCGGGCGAGCACGGCGTGCTTGAGGACGTCGGCGATGTTGCCGGCGTGGAAGGCGTGGCGATAGTTCATCACGCCTTCCTAGCGCATGTTCCGGCGAAAGCCTGCCCCGGACTTTATCTGGGATCGGGTGGGCATCGGTTCGCCGCCAAGAACGTGCGCCCAATAAAGAAAGCTAGAGCGCATTCCGATTCCATAGGAACGGAATACGCTCTAGCGACCAGGCCGCCGGAGAAGCGAGCGGCCGGGTCCCGTGTCAACCCGCAGGCTGCTCGCCGCTACGCACGCGCGGCATCAGCACCTGCTCGCGTTGACACGAACGCTGATCGACCTCGGCGCAGCTGCGGAATTGCAGATCCTTGCTGAGGCAGACCCGGACCGCGTTGAGGCGCTTGGCATCGCAGCCGACCGCGATGCCGTCATGCGGCAATCCCGGATTGGCGGCGATGAACGCGTCCTTGACCTCGGTCGGCGTGACCGTCTTCGGTTGCGCCAGGGCGAGGTAGTCCTGCGGGATCTTCACCATTGCGCGCGCCTTGCGCACGGTTTCGAAATAGGCGCGTGCCGGCAGGCCCGAGCACACGCCGTGCCGATCCCATTCGCGGAAGATCAGGCGCGGGCTCGGCATCAGGTCGATCACCGACGCGATGGCGTTGCGGTCGAGGCGGGGCGCCGGATTCTGGCAGAATTCCGGAAACCCGCGCTCGTATTGCGGCCACAGGCCTTGCACGATGAACGCGAAGGACTGCTTGCCGCATTCGGGCTGGCGCGCCGCGCTTTGCGGCGAGCGCTCGTTCACGGCGTCGCAGAACGACGGCGACCATGACAGCGAGAGCACGTAGAAGTCGAACTGGCCCGGCTCGTTCTGGCGCCGGTCCTGGGCTTCACTCGATACCAGACTGATGGCGAGGAGAAGTGCGGTGATGACCGCGATACGCGTAACGATGTTGGCCATGGTAGGTCCCCTTTACTCTACGGGAAGGACCCACTTCCTTTAGTTGAATTTTCGGAACACAGCAAGAACAAAAAACGAACACTCAGTGGACAACCCTAGCTTGGCACCTCCGGCCAAGCCGTCAGGGCTTCGCCTCCTTGCAGCGCGGGTTGTAGGCCCAGTTGCGGTCCAGCCCGACCACGCACCACTCGACCCCGTATTCCGAGCCGAAGAAGCCGCCGTCCTCCACGATCGAGTAGTAGACCCGCCGCTTTTTGCCGTCCGACACCAGCGCCTCCGCGCTGCAGAACCGGCGCGGCACGGTGCCGGCAACCCACGGCCGCAGCGCAATCTCGTGCATGTTCCTGAAATCGAGGATCTCCAGATCGGAATGCCAGAAGCGGCCCTCCTTGGTGCGGAACGTCTTCTGGATCCAGGCGAGCGGACCGGACTCGGTGCAGAGTGGGACGTTGCCCGAGTGGCGTGGGCCCGAAAGGTAGAAATTCATTTCGAAGAATCCGGCGCTGCGGCTCGGAGTTTGTCCCGCGACGGTCAAAAGGCCCAGCACCAGCAGCAGAATGCGCGTCCAACTGCGGCCCGACATCGATCCATCCCCTGAAGGCGCCGTGGCTTGCCACGAGCACCTCAACGGTGCCGCGCACCCCTGCCCCGGTCAAGTAAATACGGGCCGTTCGACGGGTTTAGCCCGCACGGCGTGTCCTTTCAGCCATAGTGGCGACAGGAATTCCCACGGTATACCTTGCGGAAATTATCCGGCGCCGCCGCGCCAGTCCCCGAGCACCGTCTGCACCAGGGCGAGCGCCGCGACTGCGGCGGTATCGGCGCGCAGGATGCGCGGACCGAGCGCGAGCCGCACGATGTTGCGGCGGGCGAGCAGGCTCGCGCGCTCCTCGGCCGCAAAGCCGCCTTCCGGTCCGACCAGCACTGCGAGCGCCGCCGCTCCCGCCGCCGCGGCGAGCGCGGCCGCCGGATCGGCGATCGGGGCATCCTCGTCGCAGAAGATCAAGAGCCGCTCGGGCGCGAGCGCCGCGAGCGCCTCCGCGAGCGCGACCGGCGCCGCGGTCTCGGGCAGTCGCAGCACGCCGCACTGCTCGGCCGCCTCGATCGCGTTGGCGCGCATGCGCGCGACGTTGACCCGCTCGGCCTGGGTATGGCGGGTCATGACCGGCACCAGCCGCGCCACGCCGAGCTCGACCGCCTTCTGCACCATGTAGTCGAGCCGCGCCCGCTTGAGTGGCGCGAACAGATAATGCAGGTCGCAGCCGCCTTCCTGCGGCCGGGCCTGCGCCTCGAGGCGCACGGCCATCGAGCGTTTGCCGGCGGCCTCGACGGCGCCCCGCCATTCTCCTTCGCGGCCGTTGAAGACGAGCACGTGGTCGCCGGGCTTGAGGCGCAGCACATCGCGCAGATAATGCGCCTGCGCCTCATCGAGCGACGCCGCCCCGCCCGCCTGCAGCGGCTGGTCGACATAGAGGCGCGGGCTGCGGAAATCGTAGCGGGCCATGGTACGGGCCATGGTACGGGTCCTGGGATAGGCTCGAAAAGGACGGATTTGCGGGGGCGTGCAGTTCCGCCAGGAGATCTTGGCCGGAGGGAGCGTCTTGCCGCGGTATCGCCGGATTCGAGGGATTGTTAATGGGTTGATTTGATGATCCGAATTGGATCCGGGATTTTGCAATTTGGGGCCGGGAACCTGACATCAGGGACCCGGGATCGGGAGATGAGATCCATGACCTCCGCACGTGTATGTGCACGTGTCGCCGCGCGTTTCCTGCCATTGGCGCTCGCGGTGGCCGGCTGCGCCGTCGCGGCGCAGGCGCAGAACCTGCCGTGGCCGACGAGTTCGCCGCCGCCGGCGCCCGGCGCCGCCCCGTGGCCTTCCCAGTCGCCTTCCCCGGCCGCCCCCGCCGCACCCGCTACCCTGCCGATGCCGAGCGGACCCGGCATGGGCGCACCCGCACCCGGCATGATGATGGGCGGCCCCGGCCCGTCGCCGGAGCAGCAGAAATGCATGGAAGATTTCCAGCGCTATCGGGGGGAAGTGGAAAAGCGCGCCCGCGCCGCCGAGGCGGAAGCCAAGAAGAAGCCGACGCGCGAAAAGATGTGCGAGCTCGTCGGCCTCTATTCGACCGCCGAGTTCAAGTGGATCAAGTTCTCCGAGACCAACATGGCCAGGTGCGGCATTCCCAAGCAGGCCATCGAGCAGATCAAGCAGGTGCACGTCCATACCGCCGAGGCGAAGAAGAAGCTGTGCTCGGCCGGCCCGGGACAGGGCGCGCCGGCGGCGCCGACCCTCTCCGACGCGCTCGGCACCTCGCTGCAGCCGACTGAGCCGCCGAAAAAGCGCCACGTCGGCGGCACCATGGACACCCTGACGGGGAACGTGCTGACGCGATGAGCGCGGCGCCGGGACGGGTCGCCGATTCGACCGGCAACTGGGTCGACGGCCTCGCTCCGCGCTGGATGCAGCCCTATCTGCGGCTCGCCCGCTTCGACCGCCCGATCGGCGCTTGGCTGCTGCTGATCCCGTGCTGGTGGTCGGCAGGGCTCGCCGCGATCGCGGCCCGCGCGCCGTGGCCCAATCCCTGGCACCTGATCCTGTTCTTCATCGGCGCCTTCGTGATGCGCGGCGCCGGCTGCACCTGGAACGACATCGTCGATCGCGATCTCGACGCCCGCGTCGAGCGCACCCGCTCGCGGCCGATTCCGTCGGGGCAGGTGAGCGTCGCGGGCGCCGCCGCCTTCCTGGTCGGGCAGGCTCTCGTCGGGCTCGCGGTGCTGCTGGCGTTCAACCGGTTCACGGTCGTCACCGGCATCGCGTCGCTCGCCGTGGTCGCGATCTACCCGTTCATGAAGCGGATCACCTACTGGCCGCAGATCGTGCTCGGCCTCGCCTTCTCGTGGGGCGCGCTGATGGGATGGCCTGCGTGGTTCGGCCGGCTCGATGCGCCGGCCTATCTCCTCTACGCCGGCTCGATCGCGTGGGTGATCGGCTACGACACGGTCTACGCCCACCAGGACCGCGAGGACGACGTGCTGATCGGCGTCAAATCGACCGCGCGCCTGTTCGGCGAGCGCACCAAGCCGATGCTCGCGCTGTTCTATGCACTCGCCGTGATCCTGATCGCCGCGGCCGGCCATGCAGCAGGCGGCGGACCCGTGTTCTGGCTCGGCCTCGCCGCTTTCGCGGCGCACCTCGGCTGGCAGATCGCGCGGCTCGACATCGCCGATCCGGACAACTGCCTCGCCGTGTTCAAATCGGACCGCGACGCCGGGCTGATCCTGTTCGCCGGCATGGTGCTCGATGCGGCGATGAAGCAAGTCCTCTGAATCGTCACCCCGAGGCGCGCGGCAAAGCCGCGCCTCGAAGGGCCTGTGCGGTGCCGCTTGCACGCTTGCTGCACGACACCGGCCGATCATCCTTCGAGGCCCTCGCTACGCTCGGGCGCCTCAGGATGACGGTGTTGGACCTGAATCAGTTGCGCGCGATGATCTCGCGCTCGTCGCGATGAATGCGCGGCTCGGCGCGCGGGCGGCCCGGCTTGCGGCGCATCAGGATCGACGGACGGCGGCGACGCAGCGCGCCGCGCACGCGCCGACGCGGCTGCGGGGCGCGCACCCGCACGGCGCCGATGCGCTCGAACGGCTCGCGGAAACCCTCGCCGTCGGCGATCAGGAGCGGCCGGCCGAGCACGCGGCCCCAGCGCTGCCACTCGGCGACCACGTCGCCCTCGTGGCCGGTCGCGACCATCAGCGGCACGGAAAGCGCCTGGTCGCGATGCTCCAGCATCACGGCGACGGCGCCTTCACTCATCGTATCGGGCGGGATGACGCGGATCGCGACACCGAGGAAGTCCGAGATCTTGAGCGACAGCCGCATCGGAATGCCGCGCACCGCGCGACGCACCACGACGCGCTCGCGATCGAGCTCGATCAGCCGCATGCGCTCGTCGGCACGCGCATCCGAGGTCGCAAAGCAGACGGGGAGTGCGGCCGGATCGAGCCGCAATGCGCGGCCCGATCCGGCCGGGATGGCCCTGCCACGGGTCATTCGACGCCTCAACCCAATTTCGAGGTCCCTGTCGCCGGGCTTATCGGGCGCATTTTTCGCTTGTCGCGACATGCGCCTCTCGCCCGATCGTTGCCGCAGAGCTTAACCCCGGGCCGTCGGCATTCGCTTAAAATCGCTGGTTAATTGCCGGTGTGCGCGGCCTCTTCAGCGCGCATGATTGACGGGACGTTGCCAGCTTGCATGCAATCTTGATCGTTCACGACCCGGCTACCATCTTTCGGTTCACTTGCGCACGCTGCACTGCCTGCCTAAACGGTTCCCACGATGAATTCCCTGTTGGATCAATCCGCCCTGACGACGCTCGCCGAACGGCTCGTCGCCGCCGCGCGCCGTGCCGGCGCCGATTCGGCGGACGCGATCGCCGAGCGCGGCATGTCGCAATCGGTCGAGGTGCGCGACGGCACCGTCGAGGAGTCGGAGCGCTCCGAGGGCGACAGCATGGGGCTGCGCGCCTTCGTCGGGCGCCGGCAGGCGGTCGTATCGACGAATGACCCCGCGGGCGACGTCGACGAGCTCGCCGCCCGCGCGGTCGCGATGGCGCGCGTGGCCCCGGAGGACAAGTACGCAGGCCTCGCCGAGCCGGGGCTGCTCGCCAAGACGTTTCCCGAGCTCGACCTGCTCGATCCCGATCTTCCGTCCGTTGCCCGACTGGAGGAGATCGCGCGCGCCACCGAGGCTGCCGCGCTCGCCGTCAAGGGCGTGAGCAAGTCGGGCGGTGCATCGGCCTCGGCCGGGATCGGCGGCATGGTGCTGGTGACGAGCGGCGGATTCACCGGCGCCTATCTCGGCTCGCGCCATGGCGCCTCGGTCGAGGCGATCGCGGGCAACGGCACCGGCATGGAGCGCGACTACGATTTCTCCTCCGCGCTGCACGCTTGCGACCTGATGGCGCCGGACGCGATCGGCCGCTCGGCGGGGGAGCGCGCGGTGCGCCGCCTCAACCCGAAGAAGGTCGCGACCAAGCGCGTGCCGGTGGTGTTCGACACGCGCCTTGCCGGCACGATCGTCGGCCACCTCGCGTCCGCCATCAACGGCAGCGCGATCGCGCGCAAGACGAGCTTCCTCAAGGACCGCATGGGCGAGCAGCTGTTCGGCCCCGTCATCTCGATCATCGACGATCCGCTGCGCCGGCGCGGGCTGCGCTCGCATCCGTTCGACGCCGAGGGCGTCGCGGGCGAGCGCCGCACGCTTGTGGCCGACGGCGTGCTCAAGAGCTGGATTCTCGATTGCGCGACTGCGCGCGAGCTCGGCCTCAAGACCACCGGGCATGCGCAGTGCGGCGTCTCCTCGACGCCTTCGCCGGGCGCGTCCAATCTTCACCTCGAGCCCGGCTCGCAGACCCCGGCGGAGCTGATCGCCGACATCGAGGAAGGCTTCTTCGTGACCGATCTGATCGGCATGGGCGCCAACATGGTCACGGGCGACTACAGCCGCGGCGCTTCCGGCTTCTGGATCGAGCACGGCGAGCTCACCTATGCGGTGAGCGAGGTGACGATCGCCGGCCATCTCAATGACATCTTCCGCTCGCTCACGCCCGCGAACGATCTGGTCTTCCGCTACGGCATCAACGCGCCGACCGTGCGCATCGAAGGGCTCACCGTTGCGGGCGTCTGACCCGCCGAACCTCGTGGCGCTCGGGCGCCACGTCGCCGCAGCCGTGCGCGAGGCCGGCGAGCTCGCGCTGAAATCCTTCCGATCGCCGATCAAGAGCTGGTTCAAGCACGGCAACTCGCCGGTCTCCGAGGTCGACCTCGCGATCGACGCGCTGCTGCGCGAGCGCCTCGCCGCGACCGGCCCCGCCTGCGGCTGGCTGTCCGAGGAAACCGTGGATGACCCTGCGCGGCTGTCCGCCGAGCACGTATGGATCGTCGATCCGATCGACGGAACGCGCGGGTTCCTGGCTGGAGTGCCCGACTGGACGATCTCGGTCGCGCTCGCCAGCGCGGGCCGCCCGGTCATGGCCGCACTCTATGCGCCGGCGACCGATGAGCTCTTTCTCGCCGCCGCGGGCGGCGGTGCGACCCGCAACGGCACGCCGATTGCCGTAACGGAAGGCGGCTCGCTCGCGGGCGCACGCGTCGCCGGGCCGGAGCGCCGCCTCGGCCGGCTCGCGCCGCTCGGCATCGTTCCCGAGCCCAAGGTGCATTCGCTCGCGCTGCGCATCGCGCGCGTCGCGCAAGGCACGCTCGACCTCGCGCTCGCCGGCCCGAACAGCCACGACTGGGACCTTGCAGCGGCCGATCTTTTGGTGCACGAAGCCGGCGGGGCGTTGACGACGTTGGGGGGCGAGACCTTGGTCTACAATCGACCCGTTCCGACGCATGGCGCCCTTTTCGCCGCCGGGCACGCACGTCGCGAGGCGCTGAGCGCGCTCATGCGCGAGGGCCGCATCGCTTTCGGCTGAACGCATGTCCCGGCGCGCTGTGCGCGCCGGTAGCGCTATGCGCAACACGTGAAGCCGGCGATGCGTGGTCACGTCAACGAGGTCCGGCGGATGTCGAGCGAAAGCACACCGAAGCAGCTGCTTCATCTCGTCTTCGGCGGCGAGCTGACCGATCTGGAGCACGTCGACTTCAAGGATCTGGCCAAGCTCGACATCGTCGGCATATTTCCGAACTACGCCACCGCCTACGCGTCCTGGAAGGCAAAGGCCCAAGGAACCGTCGACAACGCCCACATGCGCTACTTCATCGTCCACATACACCGCCTGCTCGATCCCGACGCCGGCGCCGCGCCGAAACGCTGACGGCCGGACGTCGCGATGGGGGTGGTCAAGCGTCTTGCGCGTTCGCGCCCGGTGCAGACGATGGTCGGCATCGGCGCCGCGGAATTTCTCCGTCTCGTCTGGCTCACCAGCCGTCGCTTTCTCGAGCCGGCCGACATCTACGAGCAGATGATCCCGCAGCTGCCCGTCATCATCGCGATGTGGCACGGGCAGCATTTCCTGATTCCGTTCATCCGCCGCAACTATCCCGCCAAGGTGCTGATCTCGCGTCATCGCGACGGCGAGATGAACGCAATCGCGGCGGAGCATCTCGGCGTCGGCACCATCCGCGGATCCGGCGACGCCGGCGGCCGCTTCGACCTCAAGGGCGGCGTCGGCGCGTTCCAGGCCATGCTGACCACACTCGAGGAGGGATGCTCGGTCGCGCTCACCGCCGACGTGCCCAAGGTCGCGCGCGTCGTCGGCAACGGGATACTCAAGCTCGCGCAGCTCTCCGGCCGGCCGATCCTGCCGGCCGCGGTGACGACCAGCCGGCGCAAGGTCCTCAAGAACTGGGACCGCACGACCATCAACCTTCCGTTCAGCCGCCTCGCCATGGTCGCGGGCGAGGTCGTGACGGTGCCGCCCGACCCGGATGATGCTACGCTGGAGCGCTGCCGAGCGTCGCTCGAGGCGAGCCTCAATCGGGCGACCGCGCGGGCTTACGAGCTTGCCGACCGCTAGAGCCTGTTCCGTTCCTTCGGAATCGGAATACGCTCTGACATCTTTGTTTGGCGCGTGTTCTTATCGGCGAACCGGCGTCCACCCCGGATCAAGTCCGGGGCAAGCTTTCGCCGGAACACGCGCTAGCCGGGAGAGAAGAACCGTTGGCTGAGCGCCTGCCGCTGACGCTTCGCGCCTACACGCTGTTGACCGCGGCGGCGACGCCGCTCGTCCCTTATCTGCTCAAGCGCCGCCTCGCGCGCGGCAAGGAGCATCCGCAGCGCATCGACGAACGGCGCGGCGAGCCGACCGAGCCGCGGCCGTCAGGCACGCTGATCTGGGTGCATGGCGCGAGCGTCGGCGAGCTTGCGGCCGCGATCCCGCTGGTCGAGCGCCTGTGCGCGAACGGCGTCAACATCCTGGTGACCACCGGAACCGTGACCTCGGCGGCCTTTGCGGCCGACCGCCTTCCGTCCGGCGCGGTCCACCAATTCGTGCCGCTCGATGCGCCGGCGTTCGTCGCCAGGTTCCTCGATCATTGGCGGCCGGATCTCGCGCTGCTCGTCGAATCCGACCTGTGGCCGAACATGATCATCGCGGCGGCGCGACGCGGCCTGCCGCTGATCGTCGTCAACGGACGCATGTCGGAGCGCTCGTTCGAGCGCTGGCGCCATATGCCCGATACCATCGAGGCGCTGCTCAAGCGCCTCGACCTCTGCCTGGTGCGTACCGCGATCGACGCCGAGCGCTTTGCGACGCTTGGCGCGCCGCGCATCACCACCACCGGCAACCTCAAGCTCGACGTTCCGCCGCTCCCCGTCGACGAGGACAAGCTCGGCAAGCTCGCGGCGGCGATCGCGGGGCGGCCGGTGATCGCCGCAGCCTCGACCCATCTCGGCGAGGAGACCGCCGTGATCGACACGCAGCGGCGGCTCAAGTCGACCTTCCGCGGCCTGCTCACCATCGTGGTGCCGCGCCATCCCGAGCGCGGCGCCAGCATCGCGAGCGCGATCGCGGCCGCGGGCCTGACCTCGGCATTGCGCTCGCGCGGCCAGCTGCCGCACGCCGGCACCGACGTCTACATCGCCGACACGCTGGGCGAGCTCGGTCTCGTCTATCGCCTGGCGCCGATCGTGTTCATGGGCGGCTCGCTCATCCCGCATGGCGGCCAGAACCCGATCGAGCCGGCGAAATTCGGCGCCGCCATCCTGCACGGGCCGCATGTCGCGAACTTCGCCGACATCTACGGCGCGCTCGACCGCGCCAGGGGCGCCGAGCTCGTGCCCGATCCGGACCGGTTGCCGGTGCGCGTCGGCGCCCTGCTCAAGGACGATGCCGAGCGCACCCGCGTCGCGACCGCCGCCAAGGCGACGGTCGATCTTCTCGGCGGCGCGCTCGAGCGCACGCTCACGGCGCTCGAGCCCTATTTGATGCAGTTGCGTCTCGAACACGGCGATGCGTGAGCCGGCGTTCTGGTGGCGCAAGCCCGGAGTGGCGGCCGCCCTGCTCGCGCCGCTGGGCGCTCTCTACGGCGCGGTCGCGGCGCGCCGGATGGCACGTCCGGGTCGCCGCGCCCGCGTGCCGGTGATCTGCATCGGCAATCTCACGCTCGGCGGATCGGGAAAGACGCCTGCCGCGATCGCGACCGCCCGCATGCTGCAGGCGGCCGGCGAGCGGCCCGCGTTTCTCACCCGCGGCTATGGCGGGCGGCTGGCCGGGCCGGTCCTGGTCTCGCCCGCGCATACGGCGGCCGAGGTCGGCGACGAGCCGCTGCTGCTCGCGCGTGTCGCGCCGACGATCGTCGCGCGCGACCGTGTCGCCGGCGCGGCGGCCGCACCGGCCGAGACGAGCGTCATCGTGATGGACGACGGCTTGCAGAATGCGTCGCTGCACAAGGACATCGTGGCGGTCGTGCTCGACGGGGCGCGCGGCATCGGCAACGGCAAGGTCTTTCCGGCGGGGCCGCTGCGCGCGCCGCCCGCCGCGCAGTTCGCCGGTCATCCCTCGCTCCTCGTGATCGGCGAGCCCGGCGCGTCGGCGCGCGAGGTGATCGCGGCCATCGGAAAGCGTGCGCCGTTGCTCATCCGGGGCCGTTTGGTCCCTGACCCGGGTGTGGTCGCAGCCCTCGCGGGCCGTGCGACGCTCGCGTTCGCGGGCATCGGCGATCCGGAGAAGTTCTATGCGACCTTGCGCGCGGCCGGCGTGACCGTCGCGGAGCAAGCGAGCTTCCCGGATCATCATGTGTTCACCGCCGCCGAGGCGGCCGCGCTGATCGGCCGCGCCGACGCGCGCGGGCTCGCGCTGGTGACGACCGAGAAGGACCACGCGCGGATGACCGGATATCCCGGGCTGGCAGCGCTCGCCGCGCGCAGCGCGACGCTGCCGGTGACGCTCGCGACCGACGGCGTCGGCGATCTCGGATTGCTGGTTTCGGGTCTGCTGAACGGGCGGCTTGTCGGCGGCGGCTAGTCAGCTCTTGGCGCGCGCCGGATGCAGGCGCTGCAGCACGGCTTCCGGCGAGGCGTAGGGCTCCTGGCGCTCGACGCTCCAGTATTTCAGCTCTTCGAGCGGAATCGCAACGCCGGTCACGGCGCAGCGAACGAACGCGCCCGGCCGGACCACGCGAAAATCGCCGTCGAGGTAGCGGATTTCCGCCTCGCCGGGCGCCGAACGATGATCGAAGCGATTGAGCACCTGGGGATTCCTCTGCTCGCCAGCTGATGGACGCGCCCCCCGCGATCCGATGGCGATCCCATCAACATAATGCCTCCGCCGCGCCCGCGAAACCCTCAACCCCTACGCGCGCCGTGAGTGCCGCGCGGCCCATCACGTGCGGCATGTTCCAATGGTATGATCCCGCCGAGATCCGCCGCCGCGACCGCCCCATGCGAAGCCTCTGGGTCCCCGCCGCCCTCGCGTTGGCCGCCGGCATGGCCGCGGCCGCGGCGGCGCCTGTCGCACCCACGCCGGTGGTCATCCCGCTCGACACCGGCACGCTCAAGGCCGTGCTGTTTCGGCCCGCCGGGCCGGGCCCGTTCCCCGCGGCGGTCGCGCTGCACGACTGCGCGGGCCTCGCGACGCCCAGGGGTCCGTTCGGCAACCGCTACCGCGCCTGGGCGGAGCATCTCGTCAAGGCGGGATTCGTGGTGCTGTTTCCCGACTCCTTCGGATCGCGCGGGCTCGGCTCGCAATGCGCGCTCCACCGTCGCACGGTGCGCGTGGACCGCGAGCGGGTCGACGACGCCAATGCGGCGCGCCGCTGGCTGCAGGCGCAGAGCTATGTCGAGCCGCATCACGTGGCGCTGGTCGGCTGGGCGAACGGCGCCATCACGGTGTTGTGGACCGTGCGACGGCGCACCGCGCCCGCGAGCGTGAATGACAGCGATTTCCGTTCGGCGGTCGCGCTCTATCCGGGCTGCGGGCGGCTCGATAATGCGGCGTGGAGCGCCCGCGTCCCGACGCTGATCCTGATCGGCGCCGCCGACGACTGGACGCCGGCGTCGGCGTGCCAGCGCATGGTCGCCAACGCGCGCGGGCGCAGCGCCGGCATCGCGATTGTGGTCTATCCCGGCGCGTACCACGACTTCGACCACCCCAACCGCCCGCTGGCGCTGCGCAGCGGCATCGCCTTTGCGGCGAGCGCTTCCGGGACCGTCCACTCCGGCACCAACCGGGCAGCACGCACCGATGCGCTGCAACGGGTACCGGAGTGGCTCGCCCGATAGAGACGATCCATGCTCAAACAAAGTCGTCGTTCCGCCACGGATTTTGCGGATAGGAGGTCCGCGCAGCGGGGCATCGCCAGGAGCACTCACCATGTCACGCATCCGTCTCGCCATCGGCGCCGCGCTTCTCGCAGCGGCGATCACGGTCTCGGCCCAGGCCCAGAAGCCCGCCCAGCCGTCCGCCACCGACAAGGTGAAGGCCTGGACGCAGAAGAAGTGGAACACGGCGAAGCGCGAGTTCGCCAAGGACAAGGGCAAGTGGGACGCCTGCAACAAGCGCGCGGCCGAGCAGCACCTCACGGGCCGCAAGAGCTGGTCCTTCCTCTACGACTGCATGAAGTCGTAAGGCGGGCCGGCCGCGTGCCGTCCGCTCAGAACAAGTTGCCCTGATCGTCGCTGGCGGCGCGGCGCCTCGGCCGCGGCCGCCGCATGGCGACAGGCTCGCGCTGTCCGGTGGCGCCGGTCTCGGCGATGGCGCCCACATGGCCGTCCTGGAATTCGACGTCGAGCCGCATGCCGGCCGCGACCGCGGCGGCGGTGCGCAGCGGCTGCCCCTGCGGCCCGCGCACCAGCGCAAAGCCGCGCGCGAGCACGCCGTGGTAGGAGAGCGCGTCGAGCAACGTGCCGGCGCGCTCCAGCCGATCGGCGCGACGATCGATCAAGGTGAAGAGCGCGCGCTCGGCGCGCGTCATCAGCGTGCCGAGGCGGTCGCGCGCGCGGGCGATGCGGGTGCGCTGCGCCTCGGCATTGTGGCGCAGGCCCGCGGCGAGCAGGCCCGCCGCAGCGGCGAAGCGCGCGCGGCGGCGCTCGACCTGCACATGCAGAAGCTGCGGCGTCATGCGCGCCGCGATGCGCGAGAACGCCGTGTGGTGCACCTGCGCGTTGGCGCGCAGCGCGCGCGGCAGGCGGTCCGAGCAGGCGTCGAGCCGCTGGCGCGGAACGGCGAGCAGCGCATCGGCGCCCGGCAGCGCGCGCGTGGCGGCGCGCAGCTCGGTGCGGCGGTGATCCTGCCCCCGCGACCAGCAGGCGAGCGTGCGCCGCGCCAGCCCGTCGATGCGCGTGATCAATTCCGCGCGCACCGGCACCGCCATCTCGGCCGCCGCGGTCGGCGTCGGCGCCCGCCGATCGGCGACGAAGTCGATCAGGGTCACGTCGGTCTCGTGGCCGACCGCGGAGATCAGCGGGATCATGCTGTCGGCGGCGGCGCGCACCACGATCTCCTCGTTGAACGACCAGAGGTCCTCGATCGAGCCGCCGCCGCGCGCCACGATGAGGAGATCCGGCCGGGCAATCGCGCCGCGCTCGGGCAATTCGTTGAAGCCGCGGATCGCGGCCGCGACCTCCTCGGCCGAGCCCTCGCCCTGCACGCGCACCGGCCACACGATCACGTGACGGGGAAAGCGGTCGGACAGCCGGTGCAGGATGTCGCGGATCACGGCGCCGGTCGGCGAGGTGACGACGCCGATCACGTCGGGCAGCCACGGCAGCAGCTGCTTCCTCGCCTCGTCGAACAGGCCCTCGGCGGCGAGCTTTTTCTTGCGCTCCTCGAGCAGCGCCATCAGCGCGCCGATGCCGGCCGGCTCGAGGCGATCGATGACGATCTGGTAGGACGACTTGCCCGGATAGGTGGTGAGCCGCCCGGTCGCGATCACCTCCAGGCCCTCCTCGGGCTTGAAGCGGATGCGGCCGAACACGCCTTTCCAGATCACCGCGTCGATGCGCGCGCCCTCGTCCTTGAGCGAGAAGTAGCAGTGGCCCGACGAGTGCGGCCCGCGATAGCCGGAGATTTCGCCGCGCACGCGCACGTAGCCGTAGGCGTCCTCGACGGTGCGCTTGAGCGCCGCCGAGAGCTCGGAGACGGACCATTCCGGGATGTTGACGCGGGGCTGCTCTGTCATGGGTGCTGCCATGACTGCAAGATAGGAGCGATTCGGAGGTTTGTCTGCTGGCCCGCATGTGTCGTAGGGTGGGCAAAGGCGGCCGAGACGTCGGCGAATTGACGCGACGCCCGTTCCGCCGTGCCCATGCGACTTGCGAACGCGTGGGCACGGCGGAGCCGGCTCCGTGCCATCGATCGACGGCTGGGCCGCCTTTGCCCACCCTACGAGTCACCTGCAGAGAACCGCATGAAAATCGGACTGTTCGATCACGTCGAGTGGGGCGACCGCCCGCTCGCAACGCTCCTCGACGAGCGGCTGCAATTCGCCGCCGCGGCGGACGAGGCCGGCATCTGGGGCCTGCACGTCGCCGAGCATCACGCAACGCCGCTCAACATGGTGCCGGTGCCCGGCGTGTGGCTCGGCGCGGTCGCGCGCGCGACCAGGCGCATGCGGCTCGGGCCGCTCGTCTATCTGCTGCCGCTCTACTCGCCGCTGCGGCTGATCGAGGAGATCTGCATGCTCGATCATCTGAGCCACGGCCGGCTCGAGGTCGGCGTCGGGCGCGGCGTCTCGCCTTACGAGCTCAAGTACCACAAGGTCGAGCACGACCAGTCGCGCGACATCTTCGTCGACGCGTTCGAGTGCGTCAGCGCTGGCCTGCAGACCGACATGCTGACATACAAGGGCCCGCACTATTCCTACGAGAACGTGCCGATCGCGCTGCGCCCGCTGCAGCAGCCGCATCCCGCCTTCTGGTACGGCTCGTCGAACACCACCGGCGCGACCTGGGCGGGCGAGCGCGGCATGCATTTCCTGAGCCTCGGCCCGACCGGCTTCGCCAAGAAGAACATCGACGCCTACCGCGCCGCGCTGGCGAAGCGTGGCGGCCCGGCGAGCCCGAAGGCGGAGTTCTCTGGCGGCGTCGCGATCGGCGTGCAGCGCCACATCTTCGTCGCCGACACGGATGCTGAGGCCAAGCGCTTCGCTAAGCCCGCGATGGAGCGCCACCTGGCGCATCTGAACTGGTTGCGCGTCAAGCATGGCGCGGGCGCGACCGACGCGCGCGTCAATGTCCCGCGCGGCGCGACCTTCGAGGAGGCGGTCGCGGACGGCTCGACCATCGCGGGCAGCCCGCAGACCGTCTACGCGGAGCTCGAGAAGCAGGTCGCCGAGCTCGGCATCAATTATCTGCTCACCTACCTTTTCCTCGGCACCATGTCGCTCGCCGAGGCGCTGCGCTCGCTGCGGCTGTTCTCGGCCGAGGTGATGCCGAAGCTGGCGAAGCTGTAAGGCAACGGTCGGCGCCACTGATAGAATTGCGGTTTTCGTCCTAGGTTCGTTCTGCCAAAACGGTGCCTGAGTTCGTTCTGCCAAAACGCTGCCTAGGTCAGTTGGCATTCACGATGCGTGCGGCGTTCCTCGACGGCGCAAGCAAAATATGGCTGCGGACGCGCGAACGCGGGCACCGTTCGAGGTATCCATTTCACCAACTCATCCGGTTTGCGTGCCGAGCGGAAGAACATTCTGCATCCGACGGGTCGAATTCCCGGGAAAAGAAAGAGCGGCCGGCGGGGGCACCGGCCGCTCTCCAGGTGGCGCGACGGAGGGGAGGACGTCGCGCCGATCACACGATCAGTACCGGCCCTGCAGCTGGAAATCGTTGCGATAGGGATCCGATACCGGCGCCGGGAGATCCACGCGCGTGGACGCATAGGCGTTCGCCGGAATGCTGTGCATGATGCGCACATGCGCGGGCCGGCCGTGCGCCAGCGCGGGGCCGGCGAGGACCGCAACGAGAGCCGCGGCCGCGAGGGCGAGTTTCGTCGACATGATGTGTCTCCTTTCGGTTTCTGTGTCGCGACGAGAAGACTGGCGGGAGTGCGAAGAAATTCCGCCCGCGCGTTAAACGGGCGTCACTGATGCGTGAGCTTGCCGTGACGTCTGATCACGACGGATTGCGGTGCGTCGCGCCGCGCATTCGCGGTTCACCAGGCTGTCGATCACGCTCGGGACAAAAAGGAAAGCAGCCGGCGGGCGCCGGCTGCGTCCTCGACTTGGCGCGCAGGTATCGCACCAAGTCACTACCGATCAGTTGCGGTACCCCAGCTGGAAGTCGGAGGCCGGCGCGACGCCGACCTCCGGCGTGCGCGCCGACGCATAGGCGCCATTGATGGTCCGCGGGCTGCGCGCCGACGCGTAGGCTGCGCCGCCGGCACCGCGGGTCATCTGCCAGCTGAGTGCGTTATTGGCGGCCTCGTCGCTCGCCTGCCGGTCGGCGGCGAGAACAGGCGTCGCGAGCGCCGCAAACATTGCGATGGTGGTGATCATGAGCTTCTTCGACATGATGTTTCTCCTTTCGATGTCGTGACGGGAAGACTGCCGGGCGCGCGGAGAAATTCCGCGCGGGGGTGGAATCCGAGTCACCGATGCGTGAGGCGGCGGTGAGACGCGATCACGATCGGTTGCATCCGGGAATTTCGGCGCGCGCCTCATCGGCGAGGCCATCGAGCGCCCGCTTCATGACCCGCATGCCCTCTTCCATCATCGCGCCGATCGCCGGCGCAGCCGCATCGGGAAGGAAATCCGCGATCCAGACGACCCTGCTCTTGCCGTCCCGTTCGGGCAGCACCTGCGCCGATCCATTGTGGTGGACGAGCGTACCGCCCGACGCCGACCAGACGACGCGGCGCTCCAAGTCGTCGATCGTCACGATTGCCTCGCGCACCACCATGCCGTTGTGAAACGTCACGATGCGCGCCCCGGGCTCGAGGTGCGTACCGGTGACGAAGCCCGGCACGAGGCGGGTGTGAAGCGCGCCGACGTCGCGCAGCGCGTCCCAGACGAACTCGGGCCGCGCCTCGGTCAGTATTTCCTTGTGGATCGATGCCATTGGCTTTGCTCCTCAACGAACCGGACGACGCGGCGCAGCCGCGCGCGAAAAAGCGCCACTCGCCAGCACGACGCCGAGACTGACCGCGACGATCGCGAGCCAGGTGAGCCGGCTCGGAAATTCGCCGAGCAGCGGGATGCCGAGCAGGGCCACGAACACCGGCGTCAACGCCCCGAGCACCGCCGCCCGCGAGGCGCCGAGCCGGCGCACCGCCTCGCCGAACATGAAGAGCGCGATGATGCCCGCGACCACGCCCTGCATGGCGGCCTGCGTGATCACCTCGTGCGCCGGCGCGGCCATGAGCTGCGATCCGAAGACGAGGAAGTAGACCGGCGCGAAGGCGAGCAGCGAGTAGACATTGACGATCGCGGCGGCGTGCCAGGGACTCACGCCCGCGCGCCGCAAGGTCACGGTGTAGGTCGCGAACAGGGCCGCGGCGGCGAGAAACAGGAGATGCCCGCGCCAGGCGCCCGCGGCGCCGTCGAACAGGCCGTGCGCCGCGATGCCGAGCACGCCGGCGACGACGACGGCGAATCCAACGACGCGCGTCCGGTCGAAACGCTCGCCGCCGAGCAGCGCCGAGAACACGGCTACGAACACCGGCATGGTGGCGACCATCACGGCGCCGACGTCCGAGGCCGGCGCGAACCGCATTCCGGTCGAGCTCACCAACAGGAACGGCAGCCCGGCGCCGGCGACGAGCAGCAGCGTGCGCCGGACGCCGATCTGGCGAAATCCCAGCCCCCGACGCCACAGGACCGGCGCGAGCGCCATGGTCGGGACGGCGTAGCGCAGGAACGCCACGTCCACCGGACGCAGGTGCGTGGTCACGGCAAATCGCGTGGCGATGACCCAGCCGGCCCAACAGAGGACGACAAGCAGGCCGGCGCCGACGCCGAGATAGAGATTGCGCCGGTCCGGGTCCGAGGCCGCTGCCTTGGCGGGCCGCAGCAAGCCGGACAGAGCGATCGAGCGGATGGTCATGTCCATGACTCCTAACTCTTAACCTGGTTAGGAGTTATACGTACCGGCGTCGGCTTGTCAACCATCATACCGGTTAGTATTTATTCGGGCATGGCAGACACCCGCCCTCCGAATGGCCGCCTTGTTCCCGCCCCCGGCGAGGAGCTCTGCGTGGCGTTCGCCAACACCCGCTATTGGCGCGGCAGCGATCCAGTGCGGGAAAGCCTGAACGGACTCGCGGATGTGCTGAAGTGGTGCGGGGGTGCGGGGACGATCGACGCGCCGACCCTGCAGCAGCTCGCGACCTGGGGAAGTCGGAACAGCGGCGAGGCGGCAAGGCTGTTCGACGAGACGATCGCGGCGCGCGAGACGATCTACGCCTTGCTCAGCGCCGAGGCCGCCGGTGAAGCGATCGGCGGACGCGATATCGATGAGCTCGATCGGCTTCTCGTCGCGGCGCCGGCGCGGACCAGTCTCAGCGCGCTGAAGACCGGAGCTGCGTGGCGATTGCCGCCCGTGGCGGCGACAACGGCGAGCCTGCTGGCGCCGGTGCTCTGGTCGGCGGGCGACCTGCTCGCCGGACAGCGGCGGCAGCGGCTGCGCATGTGCGCCAACGACAAGTGCCGCTGGCTGTTCATCGACGACAGCAAGAGCGGCACGCGGCGCTGGTGCTCGATGAGCTCCTGCGGCAATCGCGCCAAGGCGCATCGCCACTACCTGAAGAAGACCGGCGCGGCGGCGGAAGGGGTCGACTGACCGGACGGCATCCGCACCTGATCCGCGCGAGCCGCCGCCTCAAAAAAATCGCGATGGCGGCGCCTTGTTGCCGCATCGCGCTCCGGAGGATCGGTCGTGAAATTCGCGGTCGGCTACAAGCTCGATGGAAAGACCGGACACGAGATCGTCGACGCCGAGGATGCGCTGATCGCGGCGCTCCGCGTCAAGGCGCAGCGCCCGGATGCCGCGATCACCTACGCGCGACGGCAGAACAAGCGCGGCGACGCGCGCCATCCGCTGCGCGAGAGCCGCTGAGCGCATCAGCCACCTGGAGCCGCGATGCTCGGTGCACCGTCATGGCCTGGCCATAGCGGTTCGAAGAACGGCGTCGCGTCGCTCGCCCATGTCCCGGCCATCGACGCGTGCGGGATGTTCAGCAAAGCAAGACGTGGATGCCCGGGACAAGCCCGGGCATGACGCGTTCACATCGACTCGTTTAATTCTTACGCCGCCGCCTCGGCCGCCTCGCGCGCCTCCGCCTGCTCGCGCGCTTTCGCCGAATAGAACGAGGCGTTCTGCTCGCCACGCAGGGCCTCGCGCGAGAACTGGATCAGGTGATGCGAGGTGAATCCCATGCCCAGCACCGCATCGATCTGGCCGCGCTTGAGCGCCGGCCAGGCGGTGCCCCAGAACTCGCGGCGATAGTCGGAGCGCCAGCCGACGCGCCTCGCGACGTTCCAGGCGAGCGTGGCGCCGAGCTTGACGCCCGGCCAGTTGAGGCGGCCGCGCGCCGGCGGCTTGAGGCGATTCGGATAGGTCGCCTCGACCTGGTGCATGTAGCGCGCGAACAGGCGGCGCGGCTCGTAGGCATGCGCGATGCAGCGCCGCCACGACGCGACCACGTCGTCGTGCGGGCGCAGGAAGCGCACGTTCGACTCGAGCATCGGATCGTCGACCAGGCGGCCCGCCGCCGCGAGGCGGTCCCACAGCGGCGTCTTCGGCAGCGCCTGCAGCAGGTTGAGGGTGAGGATCGGGATCTGCGACTCGTCGATGAAGTCGATGATGTGCTGGTCGGTCTGCGGCGTGTCGGTGTCGAGGCCGACGATCATGCCGGCCGTCACCTCGAGGCCGTGGTCGTTGAGCGCCGCGATCGAGGAGAGCAGCGGGACCATCAGGTTCTGGTCCTTCTTCATTCCCTTCAGCGCGTCGGGCTCCGGCGTCTCGATGCCGACGAACACCTCGCAGAAGCCGGCCTCGCGCATCAGCGCGAGAACGTCGGTCTGCTTGGCGAGGTTGAGCGTCGCCTCGCACGCGAAGGCGAACGGATAGTAGTGCTGCTTCTGCCACGCGATGAGATGATGCAGCATCTCGCGCGCGGCCTTCTTGTTGCCGATGAAATTGTCGTCGACGAAGTAGATCACCATCGGCCGCGCCGGCTGACGCAGCATGGCCTCGAGCTCGCCGGTGAGCTGCGCGGGCGACTTGAGCCGCGGCTGGCGGCCGTAGAGGCCGGGGATGTCGCAGAACTCGCAGCGGTACGGGCAGCCCGAGGAGAACTGCAGGCTGCCGATCAGGTAGCGCGCCAGCGGGATCATGTCGTAGGCGGGCAGCGGGAATTGGTCGAGGCCGAGCCGCTCCTTGGTCTTGAGCATCAGCTGCGCGCGCGGCCGCGCGACGCTCGCATCGATGCGGCCGATCAGCTCGTCGGTCGCGTCGCCGATCTCGCCGACATGCAGGTAGTCGAAGTCCGGATACATCTCGGGCGCGCCCGAGACCGACGGGCCGCCGAGCGCCGCGACCTTGCCGGCCGCATGCGCGCGCGCGCAGATGTCGCGGATCTGCGGCGCCTGGATGTGCATGCCGCTGACCAGCACGACGTCGGCCCAGGCGAAATCGGCCGCGGTCGCCGGCGTGATGTTCTCGTCGATGAAGCGGATCGGCCACGATTCCGGCATATAGGCGGCGATCAGGAGCAGGCCCTGCGGCGGCATGAAGGCACGCACGCGGCCCATCAGCGCGAAGGCGTGCTGGAACGTGCCGAAGGACGGCGTGTAGGCCGGAAAAACGCAGAGCACACGCCGCTCGTGCCGAACAGATACACTAGTCCGCAATGGAAACCCCGATTCGAAAGCCCTTCGGGACTATAGCCGATCAACGAACGCTGGAAATGGGGCGGCTTTTGGTCAACGTCCGGTCCGTATGGGCGTTCCGCAGCCGCGTAGGGTAGCGCCACCAGTCGGAGTGCGCCATCCGACTCGGCTGATGAGTTTACCCCGCCTGCGCGGGGGAAACGCATCCTACCGGGCCGCATATACAACCAGCCGCGTGCCAAGACAGAATGGACGCATGCACTACCCGATCAACCGCCGATCGCTCGTATTCGGACTTTCAGCCAGCGCAATGGCCACGCCGACTTATTCCGCCCACGCCCAGTCCGGCGACCCGCCCGACACCGTGCACTTCCCGAGCCGTGACGGGCGCACCAATCTCGTGGGCTATCTCTTCAGGCCGACGGCGCGCAAGCCCGGACGCGCGCCGGCGCTGGTGCATCTGCACGGCCGCCGCGGCCCCTACTCGATCCTGGCGCAGGGACGCTACGACGCGACGACGCTCACGCAGCGCCACCTGTTCTGGGCGCGCTTCTGGGCCGCGCGTGGCTGCTTCGTGCTCATCGTCGACAGCTTTTTGCCGCGCGGCTTCCCGGACGGGTTCGCGGCCGGCACGCACGCGCAACGCCCGGCGGAGATCGACGAGGTGACGGTGCGCCCGCTCGACGCCTATGGCGGTCTCCGGTTTCTCGCACAGCACCGCGAGATCGACCGCTCGCGCATCGGGCTGCAAGGCTGGTCGAACGGCGGCAGCGCGGCGCTCGCCGCCATGGCGATCGGAACGCTGCGATCGGTCGGCCTCGCGCCCGACGCCGGCTTCCGGGCGGCGCTCGCCTTCTATCCCGGCTGCGGCCTCAACGATGCATTTCGCACCGGCTACACGGCCTATGCGCCGGTTCAGATCCTGATCGGCAGTGCCGACGAAGAAGTGCCCCCGCCGCGCTGCGAGGCGCTCGTCGCCGACAATCGCCGGCCCGGCAACGCGGTCGCGCTCACGCTCTATCCCGACGCAACCCACGATTTCGACGATCCGGGCTGGAGGCGCCAGGGCGTCGCCGCCAACGCGGCGGCGCTCGCCGACGCCACCGCCAAGGCGGCGGCGTTCATGGGGGAGCACCTGAAGCTGTGAGGCGGCTTGGGGCTTCTTGGCCTGCGCCCACCCGGTGTGTAGAACACGCACAAATTATCACCGTCACCCTGAGGCGCTCGACGCGTAGCGTCGAGCCTCGAAGGGCGACGGCCGCTGATATGCCGCTGGCGATGGTTGAAGCGCCCTGCCCGACATCCTTCGAGGCTCGCTTCGCTCGCACCTCAGGATGACAGATCAATTCAGAATTCGAAGCGTGAAATGACCGACCCCATCATCGTCGTCGGCGCCTCGCAGGCGGGACTGCAGGTCGCCGAATCCCTGCGCGCCGAGGGCTATGACGGAGCGCTGATGCTGATCGGCGACGAGCCGCATCCGCCCTATCAGCGGCCGCCGCTGTCGAAGGCGCTGCTCACCGGCGACACGACCGAGGACCGGCTGGTGCTGCGCGGGCGCGACCTGCTGGCGAAGAAGAACATCGAGCTCGTCACTGGCGTGCGGGTCGCCGCGGTCGACCGCGCCGGCCGCCGCGTGCAGCTCTCCGACGGGCGCGACCTCGCCTGGCGCGGCCTTGCGCTCGCGACCGGCGGACGGCCGCGCGAGCTGCCGATCCCGGGCGCCGACCTCGACGGCGTCGTCATGCTGCGCACGATCGACGACTCGCGCCGCATCGCCGCCGGCATCGCGCAGGCCTCGTCGGTCGCGGTCGTCGGCGGCGGCTTCATCGGACTCGAGATCGCGGCGGCGGCGCGCAAGGCGAAGAAGCCGGTGGTGGTGTTCGAGGCAGTCGAGCGGCTGCTCGCGCGCAGCTCGGCGCCGTTCGTCTCAGATTTCTTCCGTGACGTGCATGCGGCATCCGGCGTCGACGTCAGGCTCGCCACCCAGGTCGCGGCGATCGAGGGCAAGAACGGGCGGGTCGCGGCGGTGATCGCCAAGGACGGCCGCGCGCATCCGGCCGACCTCGTCGTGGTCGGCGTCGGCATCGTGGCGAACGAGGAGCTCGCGCGCGCGAGCGGCATCGCGTGCGAGCGCGGCATCGTGGTCGATGGCTGCTCGCGCACGAGCGATCCGGCGGTGGTCGCGGCCGGCGACTGCACGGCACGCCGCCTGGCGGACGGCAGCCTGCTGCGGCTCGAGTCGGTGCAGAACGCGATCGAGCAGGCCAAGTCGGCGGCGGCCGCGCTTCTCGGCCGCGAGCGGCCGTTCACGGCGGCGCCGTGGTTCTGGTCCGACCAGTTCGACGTGCGGCTGCAGATGGCCGGGCTCTCGGCCGGCCACGACAGCATCGTGGTGCGCGGCGCGCCGGCCGAGCGCAGGTTCTCGGTGTTCTATTTCCGCGACGAGCGGCTGCTCGCGGTCGACTCGGTCAACCGCGCGCCCGATCACATCGCGGCGCGCAAGCTGCTCGATGCCGGCAGGTCGCCCACTTTCGCGCAGGCGCAGGACGAGACGTTTGCGCTCACCGCGCTGTTGCGGTGATTTGCATGGTTCGCGTGCGTCAAACCGCCGCCCCGTTAACATCCCGTCAACCGCATTGAGCGGAAAGCGCAACGCGGTTCCGTGCCGTTCGTTACCTTGGCAAGACGGCGCCGGGTTGAGTACCCTGCGCAGCGGGGGGTCGTCACGGAGGCCGGCGATGGCAAACGTGCTCGTGGTCGACGATGATCCTGCAGTGCGTACGACGATCAGGTTGGTGCTCGAGCGGGCGGGACATCGGGTGTCGGTCGCGCCGGACGGCCGCGCCGGGCTCGCGGCACTCGCGGCCGGCGATATCGATCTCATGGTGGTCGACCTTTTCATGCCCGGCATGGACGGAATCGAAACCCTGCGGGCGGTGCGCAAGCACCGCGCCGACCTGCCCGTGATCGTCATCTCGGGCACATCGCTCGATGCGCCCGGCCTTGCGGCGCCTGATTTCCTCGCGATGGCGGTCAAGCTCGGCGCGGTCGGCAGCCTGCAGAAACCGTTCAAGCCGCGCGACATCGTCGGCGCCGTGGAGGCCTGCCTCGGCCGCGCGACGACGGCGCGACGCGCCGCGACCTAGGCCGCCATGCGCCCAGCTCGAACAAGATCATGAGCCTGTCGACGCGCCTCGCCGCCGCCATGGTTCTGCTGGTGCTGCTCACCATCGCGGCGGTCGGCGCGCTCACCTATCGCGCCATCGAGGCGAGCGTGCTTCCGGGCGAGCTCGATCGCGTCGAGGCGCATGCGCGCGCGCTTTCGACCGAGCTGCGCGCCTATACGCGCGGCGCGCGCGCCGACATCATGGCGTTCCGCTCGGCAGTCGCGCTCGACGGGCTCATCCGCGCCAATCTCGCCGGCGGCGTCGATCCGCAGGGCGGCCGCACCGAGGCGCAGTGGCGCGACGGCCTCGCCGACCGCTTCGAGGCGGAGCTGGCCGCCAAGCCCTCCTACCTGCAATTCCGGGTGATCGGCGTCGCCGACGGCGGGCGCGAGATCCTGCGTGTCGACCGGTCCGGCGCCGGCGGCAGCGTGCGGCGCGTGCCCGACGCCGAGCTGCGGCCGCGCGGCGCGCGCGACTACTTCACCGAGACGATGGCGCTGCCGCCCGGCGAGGTCTACGTCTCGCGCATCGACCTCAACCAGCACAACGGAGCGATCGCGGTGCCGCACGTGCCGGTGCTGCGGGTCGCGACGCCCGTGCGGACGCCGAACGGCGAGCCGTTCGGCATCCTCATGATCAATGTCGACCTGCGTCCCGTCTTTGCCTCGATCCAGGAGGCGGCGCGCGGCGGACGGCGCATCTTCGTGGTCGACAAGGACGGAAACTATCTCTCGCATCCCGACGCGAGCCGCGAGTTCGGCTTCGAGCTCGGCCACCCGTTCCGCTGGCAGGACGATCTGCCCGAGCTCGCGACGGCGCTCGGCGCCGGCGGCAACCGCGCGGCGCTCGTGCACGATTCTGCAGGCGCCGCGATCGGCGCCGCGATGGCGACGGCGCGGCTCGCCGGGGGGCCGCCCGTGAGCGTGATCGAGACGCTTCCCTATGAGCAGCTGGTGGCGCCCGCCGCCGCGGTGCGCCGCTCCAACCGGATCGCGGCCGTGATCGCGGTAGCCTGCGCGATCGCGCTCGCGGCGCTGCTCGCGCGCTCGCTCACCCGGCCGCTGACCGCGGTGACCAGGGCGATCGAGGGTTTCGGGCAGGGCCGCGCGATCGCGATCCCGACCGGCGCGAGCGGCGAGATCGGCGTGCTGGCGCGCGCCTTCGCGCGCATGGTCGAGGAGGTGCGCGACAAGGCGGGGGCGCTCGAGCGCGAGACCGAGGAGCATCGCCGCACCGAGGCGGCGCTCGCCGAGCAGGCCGAGCGCGCGCGGCTCTACAGCGCGGTGGTCGAGCATTCGAGCGACGCGATCGTGACCAAGACGCTCGACGGCACCATCACGGGATGGAATCCGGCGGCCGAGCGCATGTTCGGCTACGCGGCCACGGAGGCGATCGGCCGCAACATCGAGATGATCGTTCCGGAGGAGCGCCGCGCCGAGCTGCGCGACATCCTCGCCCGGGTCGCGCGCGGGGCGCGGCTCGAGCACTTCGAGACCGTGCGGCTCACCAAGGACGGCCGCCGCCTCGACATGTCGCTGAGCATCTCGCCGGTGCGATCGCCGCGCGGCGACATCATCGGCGCCGCCAAGATCGCGCGCGACGTCACCGACCGCATCAAGACGCACGCGGCGCTGCTCAAGGAGATCGAGGAGCGCCGGCAGATCTTCGAGACCTCGCTCGACCTCATCCTCGTCACCGACCGGCGGGGCAATTTCCTGCACGTCAGCCCGAGCTCCATGGAGGTGCTCGGCTATCGGCCCGACGAGATGATCGGCCACAGCGCGGTCGACTTCCTCCATCCGGACGATCTCGACAACACCCGCAAGGAGATGCGCGCGGCGCGAATGGGCCGGGCGATGCGCAACTTCGCCTGCCGCTATCTGCACAAGGACGGCCACGCCGTGACACTCACCTGGACGGGCCAGTGGTCCGATGCGGTGCAGAAGCATTTCTTCAGCGGTCGCGACATGACCGGGCAGATGCGCGCCGAGGAGGGCCTGCGCGAGAGCGAACGCATGGCGCGCGGCATCATCGATACCGCGCTCGACGCCTTCGCGCAGATGGACGAGCGCGGCGTCGTCGTCGACTGGAACCCGCAGGCCGAAATCATCTTCGGATGGTCGCGCGAGGAGGCGGTCGGGCGCACGCTTGCCGGGCTGATCGTGCCGGAGCAGCACCGGGCCAGCCACCTGCACGGCCTCGAGCGCTTCCTCAAGACCGGCGAGACCAGCATCCTCGGCGAGCGGCGCGTCATCGAGGCGCTGCGGCGCGACGGCAAGGAGCTCAAGATCGAGCTCGCCGTCACGGCGCTGCGCCGCCGCCGCGGCTGGCTGTTCAACGGCTTCATGCGCGACGTCACCGACAAGCTCGCGGCCGAGGAGCAGCTGCGCCAGGCGCAGAAGATGGAGACGGTCGGCCAGCTCACCGGCGGCATCGCGCACGACTTCAACAACATCCTCACCGTGATCACGGGCACGATCGAGATCCTCGAGGACGGGGTCGCCCACGACCCCGGGCTCGCCGAGATCGCCCGCATGATCGACGATGCCGCCGTGCGCGGCGCCGAGCTGACCCAGCGCCTGCTCGCCTTCGCGCGCCGCCAGCCGCTGCAGCCGCGCACGACCGACATCAACTCGCTGATCGTCGATGCCGCCAAGCTGCTGCGCCCGACGCTGGGCGAGCACATCGAGGTCGAGTCGGTGTTCGAGGACGAGGCCTGGCCCGCCCTGGTCGATCCGAGCCAGCTCACCACCGCGCTCATCAACCTCGCGCTCAATGCGCGCGACGCCATGCCGGACGGCGGCAAGCTCGTGCTGGAGACCGGCAACGTGCAGCTCGACGAGAGCTATGCGCGCGCGAATCCCGAGGTTGCGCCGGGCCCGTATGTGATGATCGCGGTCAGCGACACCGGCCACGGCATTCCGGCCGCGATCCGCGACCGGGTGTTCGACCCATTCTTCACCACCAAGGGCGTCGGCAAGGGGACCGGGCTCGGCTTGAGCATGGTGTACGGCTTCGTCAAGCAGTCGAACGGCCACATCAAGATCTACAGCGAGGAAGGGCACGGCACGACCATCAAGATCTACCTCCCGCGCGCCGGCGCGCAGAACGAGGAGACGGCGGTGCAGCCGGCCGCCGCCATCGAGGGCGGCGCCGAAACGATCCTCGTGGTCGAGGACGATCCGCTGGTGCGCAACTACGTGGCGGCGCAGCTCGCGAGCCTCGGCTACACGGCGATCACGGCCGCGAATGCCGCGGAGGCGCTCACGCGCATCGACGACGCCGAGAAGTTCGACCTTCTCTTCACCGACGTGATCATGCCGGGCGCGATCAACGGCCGGCAGCTCGCCGACGAGGCGCTGCGGCGGCGCCCCGGCATCGCGGTGCTGTTCACCTCGGGCTACACCGAGAACGCGATCGTGCATCACGGCCGGCTCGACCCGGGCGTGCTGCTGCTAGCCAAGCCCTACCGCAAGTCCGACCTCGCCCGCATGGTGCGGACCGCCATCCTGCAGCGGCGCGCCGCGCAGGCGCAGGCCGATGCACCGCCGGCTTCGAGCACGGCGGCCGAATGACTCACCGCGTCATGCCCGGCCTTGTGCCGGGCATCCACGTCTTCGCAACTTGGCAAGGAAGACGTGGACGGCGGGGACATAGGCGAGCGAAGCAACGCCGTTCTTCGAACGGCTACGCCCGGCCATCACGCGAGAAGATGGTGGCGTGAGTGCATCGCCCGGCTATGCCGAGACGGCAATGAGCACCATTTGCCTGGCAATGCCCGGGTCGACCGCCCGGGCGGCGGCAATATCCCGGTTGCCGTCCTGGTCGTTCATCCGCAGCCTTGCGGCGCCGCGCCCGAACAGCGCCTCGGCATTTCGCGGGTTGAGCGCGATGGCGCGATCATATTCCGCGATGGCGCTCGCGAACCGGCCCAGCCGGAAATGGATGAAGGCGCGGCTGTTGAACGCCTCGGCATCCCGGGGATCGAGGGCGATCGCCGCATCGAGATCCGCCATCGCCTTGTCGTAGTCGCCGACCAGCGCCCGCGTGCCGCCCCGCGCCACGAACGCCCTTGCGTTCTTGGGATTGCGCTCGATCGCCTCCGAGTACCTGCGAATGTCGCGGTGCGCGAGCGGATCGGGACCATAGCGGTTGGGGCCGACGCTGCCGCGGAAGAAAGGAAGCTCGAACATCGGCAGGAGGCACACGAGCGGCAGCAGGAGCAGCAACAGGTAGAGCCCGCTCTTTCCGCAATCGTGCGCGCGCTTGACCATGATGGCGAGCTGGGAAACCGCCACGACCAGAACCGCGACGACGCTCGTGTTCTCTATGAGGACTTGTCCAGTAGTGTGATCGGCCCCCGTAACGGCCGTGATGATCGCGACAACGAACACGACGAGGATCAGGAAGGCCGCCTGGATGAGCATCGCCAGGAAGAATTTGGCGCGGTTGATCCGGCCGCTGAAGCCGAAGAGGAGATCAAGCACCACGGTACGCTCCCACGTTACGTGCCGTGCCTGTACTTGCCG
>Ga0126371_10000279_pt1 | contig 40889 bp, 37 predicted proteins | sample PanSoiMetaPlot_4_FD_110145 | JGI IMG/M metagenome (GOLD analysis project Ga0126371, IMG submission 110145) | Tropical forest soil microbial communities from Panama - MetaG Plot_4 | ecosystem: Environmental > Terrestrial > Soil > Tropical forest > Bulk soil | place: Panama | collected 2016-02-17
CCACTCCCCGGCCTGCACGAGCAATACGTTGCTGCGCGATGGCGCCAAGTGTTGGGATCGACGATGCATTGCGTTGCCGGCGATGGCGTCGGCATCATCGTAGGGGCGATCCTTGCCAGTTTATTCGGCCTTAAGGGCTTGGCCGAGGTTGTTCTCGAATACATTCTGGGTTTCGCCTTCGGCTGGACGATTTTCCAAGCGCTCTTCATGCGAGATATGGTGGGGGGATCATACCCGCGTGCGCTGAAGGGCACGTTCATCTCGGAACTCCTGTCGATGAATCTTCTTATGGCGGGAATGGTGCCCACAGTGATGGCGCTGAAGTCGGGAATCCCCACCGCGGGTGATCCGACGACGCCGAGGTTCTGGTTCGTAATGTCGATGGGGCTTCTGGTCGGCTTTATCGTGGCTTACCCGATGAATTGGTGGCTGGTGGCCAACCATCTCAAGCACGGTATGATGACAGTACGCCCGGCGAGCGCTGTTTCCGGAGCGAGCGCTCACACCGGTCACGCGGTCGCGATCGGGAGCTCCGATGCCGCGCCCCAGGTATTGATGGACGCCAGAGAGGCACCGCGGCCGCCGGTTCTGGGGATGGCGCTGCTTTCGTTCGCGGCGTTGGGAGCAGGGGCGACCATCGGTTTCCTAGTGCGGCCAGGATGATTTCAATCGCGGGAAATAGATTACGCGCCGCTTGGCAGAACGCCACCCGCTTCAATATTTGATTGCGACAAACGCCTCCGCCAACGTCATCGTGCGTCCGACACTACGGCCGACCGGCCCGTTATCGATAACAAACGCCTGGGCGGCCTGCTTGAGCCCGGCGCCAGGCACGGCAAATGCGATCACCCCGGTGACCGTCAGCCATTCGGCCGCCGACCAGACCGAATAAAAATCGACCTCCTGCGCCGCATTCTTCGAGGTGATGAGCGGATTGTTCAATTGCGCGGTCTGGTCGAAGCGGAAATTGTAATAGAGGATGCCGGTATCGAGCGTATCCAGAGGCGAAAATTTAAGATGAACCATTTCTAAGTCGAGATTGGTGTTGGCGCTGATGTATTGACCGAAGATCTCTCCGAGAAACCAACTGCCGAAACCACGGCTCCCTCCTGTATTGAACAGCGGATCGTAGGATTGCTTGAGCCGGTCGTTCGGGTTGGGGTCGCCGCTGAAATGCGCATAGCGCAGATTGAGTTGCGGTGACCACGGTAGCGAAAATTTGTATCCCGGTTCGACGTACCATGCCGCGGCCTGGACCCGCCGATCGATTGCATCGTTTCGCTCCAACGCGAATTGGCTATAGAGCAGAATATTGCGGTCAAATTCGAACAACGAGCCGGCCAGATAACCGGAGTAGACGTTGAGGCCGTTGCGGTTGCCGAAGATGCTGAGCGCCGGGGCGGGTTCTCCAGGTGGAAAGCTGAAGGTTTCGAGGGCGCTGTCCGCGTCATAAAAGTGGAAAAACTCAAAACCGGCCGACCACAGATCCGGCACCTCCTTCTTAACGCGCGTCGTTTGGACTGCCTGAGCCGCCTTGGGAGCTTGCTTTTGGCCCATTGTTTTCGCGCTCGGCTCCGCCTCGCTCGCCGCGAACAACCCGATATCGAGACCGAAGAATTGGCTTTTGGGCTGGTCGAAACCTTGCATCAAATCCTGGTTTACCCGGTTTTCGAGATTGAAAAGCCGGGCGCGCACCGGCGACAGGTTGAGCTTGAGCAGCGCCACATGGTCGAACGAAGCGCGGGGCTGCAGATAAAGCGCGGCGCGGCCAAACCCGTTTGCGACGCCGGTGCCGATGAGGAAGGCATCGCCGAGTACGAAGGACTGCCGGCCTCCCGAGAGCTCGATTGCATCTTCGCCGAGCGTATCAGCGAAGAGATCGCCGGAATGCCAGCCGAGAAAAGCGTCTTCGAGGGCTGCGTGCTGTGGGGCGTCGGAGGTGGTCGATCGCGCAGCCTGTGGCGCCAGGCTCGAAAGAGCGTCGCCGTTCCCACGGGTCAGCGCGCCGACCATGCTGACGAGAGCGTAGCTATGTCCGAAACCAAAAAGCGGCGTTTCCAGCTCCGCAAAGGGCTTGCCAAATCCTTCGAACCAATCTCGCGTGGTGCGCCGCACGGAAGGCGGGAACGGCCCTTCAAGGGGGGCATCGGTATTAATGTTGCCGGCCGCAGTATCGACATTGCCTACCAGAAAACCCCCGAGCCCTGCTTCGATGCCGACCGCCAACCGGTAACCGTCCTGGTCGTACAGCATTTGGTGCCCTTGCGCCGCGCCGGCACCCATAGCCACAAGGACGAAGAGCGTCACGCAGGCCTTGCAATGAAGCATCCTCAACATCTGCCATACCCGCCCTGATTTGGCAGGTCACTTCACAGTGGGTCCTGCTATCGCTTTATGCGATCTTATCCCGCTTGAATCTAGCGTAAAGCGCACATCAGTCAAAGGCAATTCGGCCGCACTGCTGCCGGTCGATCTCGGCTTGCACTCTGCGCGAGCGCGGCTTTCGGCAATAGCCGCGGCAGTTTCGAGGGGGCCGCGCGCGAACAATACAGCGTGTCGGTGAGGAGGTCGTAGGCGGCGAGAAAATCGCGCCCATGCCAATGGGCCAGGCGGCCGGCGTCACGTCGAGGACGAGGGCCTGCTCGATCTCGTCCAACAGGTCGAACGGGTCGCGGCCCTCGCGGTCGAGCTTGTTGACGAAGGTGATGATCGGCACGTCGCATAAGCGGCAGACCTCGAAGAGCTTGCGGGTCTGCCCTCGATGTCCTTGGCGGCGTCCAGGACCATGACCGCGCTGTCGACCGCGGTCAGCGTGCGGTAGGTGTCTTCGCTGAAATCCTGGTGGCCCGGCGTGTCGAGCAGGTCGAAGGCCAGGCCCTGGTGTTCAAAGCTCATCACCGCCGAGGAGACCGAGATGCCGCGCTCGCGCTCGACCGCCATCCAATCTGAGCGCACCCGCCGTTCGCTGCGCGCCCTCACCTCGCCCGCCAGTTGGATCGCGCCGCCAAACAGCAGCGTTTTCTCGGTCAAGGTGGTCTTGCCGGCGTCCGGATGCGACATGATCGCAAAGGTGCGCCGGCGGAGGGTCTCGTCGGTCAGGGTGCTCATCAATACGCGTTTGCTGTTGCTGGGATCCACGCCGACGCTCGCCTGTCGGCACAGGCGATCGATATGATGGCTGCATGGCGCTTTGCCAACCGCTATCAACGGGCCTGTACGACGCCCCTACGACAATCACTCTTCCGGCACGCCGGCCTTGCGCAGCCCGGCGAAATAAGTGGCTTCCATCAGGGTGCGGACCTTAGGCACTCCGAAATATCCCACGGCGTTCCAATGGGCGATGCTCGACCATCGATTGTCGGCAGCCAGCCTGCGCGTTTTGGCGAGTTCGGCGGCGGCGCGCTCGATGTCGCCTTTGAGGCCGTGGGCCGAGGCGAGCAGCGCATGCACAAACGGAATTTCCGGAATGGCGCCGCGCGCCCTTTCGAGCCACGGGATCGCCTCGTCCGGGCAAGATTGCAGCAAATGCGCGTGCCCGATCCTGATATAAAAATACCCGATGCGGGGATCGCGAGGACTGAGGCGGATTGCCTGCTCCGCGAGCGGGATTACTTCCTCCGGTGACCCGGTCAACAACTTGCAGTCCGCGAGATTGTCCAATGCACTCGCGCTGTTGGGATTGATCGCGAGCGCCGTCTCGCATTCGGGAATGGCCTCCTCGCATCGGTCCAGTGCACGCAGCACGATGCCCTTGGCCAGATGTGCCGTCGGGCTCCGGGGTGATGCCGCCAAGGCTCGATCAGCCAGCGCTTCCGGGTGTGCCATGTCGGCCACAGCCGCGTCGGTCAGTCTATCGAGCACGCGGTGCGCAAGCGCGTCTGCCAATAGGCTTTGCGCTTCGGTGGATCGCGGGTCGAGCGTCAGTGCGTGCTCGAACATGCCGATCCGCTCCGCATGGGTTTCGCGCGAAACCGGCTTCAACCCGGCGGCGCGGCCCCGGAGAATATAGTCGAGCGGATCGCGGTCGTCGGCGGGCCGGGCGGCCTCTGCGGCGATCAGCTCGACCCCGAGCGCGTTCGTGATCCGACCCGTGATCTCGTTTTGGAGAGCGAAGAGTTCGCCGATGCTCTGGTCGAACCGTTCGGCCCACAGATGCGCATCGGTCGCGGTGTCAATCAGCCGGGCGGTGACGCGTACCTGTTTGCCCGATCGCTGAACGCTTCCATTCAGCACATAGCGCACGCCGAGCTCGCGGCCGATCCGCCTGGTGGCGACTGGCTCGTTCCGGTAGGTCAGCGCGGTATCGCGCGAGGTCACGAACATGCTGTCGAATCGAGAAAGATCGGTCGTCAGATCCTCGGTGATGCCGTCGACAAAGTATTGCTGATCGGGGTCGTGCTCGCCCAGCGCCGGAAGCCGCGTGGCTGGGACGAGATCTGACCAACAAGAACAGACGGGAAAACCAAGATGACCAACACGACCAAACCCGCCCTCCAAAACTTCCCCATAGACCTCCTCGCGTGGCAGGCGTTGTCGGAACACGGCTTATCTGCCGAAGACTGGCGCGCTGCGACGGGCGAACCCTCAAAGGCCTTCACAGAAGCGTCGCGACGGCTCAGAGCTGCCGGGTGTGTCAAATACGACCACGAAAAGAAAGCGTTCGTCCCGGTGCGCGAACCGATCGAGGCCGACTACAGCGCGCCGCCCAAGGAGGACCCACCCGAGCAATTCATGGAACCTTTCCTGAAGCACGGCTCGGACTCGGAAATCGCTGAGCTTATTGCACGCCAGCTCAAGGGAGCGGTTTGGGAGGAGGGTAAATTCTGGCAGAACAACGGAAAGATCTGGGCGGAACGACCGCAACATGAATTGGAAAATCTTGTCGGCAAGTATGACGGAGAGCCCAACCAGCTCAGCTCCAGGCCGGTAATGCTGAACGCAGGGCGGATCGCGTCCATCATTGCAATACTTCGTGCCAAGCTCGCCAAGCCCGATTTCTTCGCCAATGCTGCGGTCGGCATCAACTGCGAGGACGGTTTCATCTCGTTTGCCGACGACGGCACCCCGACGATGCAACCGCACTCCAAAGACCATCGCCAGCGGCACATCATGCGTGGCAGATGGACCCCCAATACCAATGCCGACCAGCGCGTGCGCGACTGCCTCCAGACGAACTTCAAGGGCGACGAGGACGCCGAGCAGAAGATCGACGTGATCCAAGAAGCAACCGGCGCGGCCATGCTGGGGTGTGCCGCCCACAAGCGCGCGAAGGCAATCGTGCTGTGGGGCGAAACCGCGGATAACGGCAAGTCGACCGTGCTCGACTTCATCGGCGCGGGTGTTCCTGAAACTGCACTGGCGGTGGTGCCCCCCAAGAGGTTCGGCAATGAGAAGTTTGCTTACCAACTCGTCGGCAAGCAACTGAATGCCGTCGGTGAACTTGGGACTGCTACAGTGCTCGCCACTGAAGAGTTGAAGGGCATGATCACCGGGGACAAGCAATCGGCGCGGGACGTCTATAAGTCGGTCTGTACCTTTGTCCCGTCGGCGCAGCACATCTTCGCGTGCAACCAACTTCCGGCCTTCCACGGCGGCATGGGCTGGGAAATCCAGCGGCGGCTCCTACCAATCGCGTTCAACAGGACAATCCCGGAGGAGGAGCAGAATGATTTCCTCGAACGCATTCCGGCTGAGCACCCTGACGCCTTTCTTGCCTTCGCTGTCAAAGGTGCCTCCCGCTACCTCCGGCAGAAGAAACGGTTCACGGTCCCGGCCAGTTCGGAAAGGACATTAGCTGAATGGGTTGAGGACGCCGATTTGGTGCTTGCCTGGGTAGCGCAGCGCGTCATCCCACCATCGCAGCTCCAGGTGGTAGGCGAAAAGCCGCCCGAAATGTCCACCACTGAATGCTACGAGGACTTTGTGGATTTTGCCATAGCCGAAGGCCACGAGAGATCGAAGCTTCCCACCAAAGATGCGTTCAGCAAACGGGTCAAGCCGGCGCTGCGACGCATGGGAATTCTGCACAAGCGGTCAAACCACTGCCGCGGGTTCGTGGGTTTGCGCCTGCGAGAGCGGACGGCGGAGATGGACACCGAGACGGAGATGGCGAGGGAGGTCGCTGAAGTGATTGAACTTCAGCGCGCGCAGCAGGCCTCGGCTGGCTGAGCGTGCAGGTCAACCGGGTGTGGCTGTGGTGGCGGTTGACCGGCGTGACGCCTCGGCCGACCGCGTGACGCCTCTGTGATGCCTGCTGAAACGTCTAAGCGATTGATTGGCAATGGGAAGTGACGCGTGTGACGCCTGTGACGTCTCCGGCTCCAAAACTTTTCTACGTGCGAAATTGCGTTTGCAGAGGGCGCTTCATCTCATCGCGTAATGCAGTCGTCTCTATACGCGCAACCCAAAAGCCCGTCACACGCGTCACAGGCGTCACAGGAGTAATAAGATCAATGGCTTAAGCGTGACGCTTAGCCTAAAAAGGCGTCACGGAGGGGTCACAGGCAGAGCGCTGGGTTAGCACAAAAGGGAACCACGAAAATACCGACCCCTCCACCCTCGAAGCCAACCGCGCTTGGTTCGCGGCACCACTTCTCGGTTCTCAGCTCCACGTTCGCGAGATCTGCTGCGCGACCCGTGGCCACGGACGGCGGGTGAGAGGAGGGTCACGCCGCCTTCTCCTGACGAGCTGGGGTCACTATATCGGCGGCCATCGACCATGAAGGGGATGTCGAAATGGCCCTGACGCATATTCCGTTGGAGCGCATTGACCAGAACCACTTATAGGCGCTCCTTGTGACGGCAAAGCGGCAGAGGCGCTAACGATCGAGTACAAGCGAGACACGTACGGGAGTAATGACGACGCTAAGGCCGAGTTCCTGGCCGACGTCTCGTCGCTTGCAAATTCACGAGGCGGCGATCTCCTAATCGGCATCGAAGCGCCGGCTGGTGTTCCTACCTCGTTTGCAGGGTTCACTGGTGATCCTGACAAAGAGCGGCTGAGATTGGAGCAAATGGCTCGATCCGGTCTGGAGCCGCGGATCTCCAATCTTCAGACTAAAGCCGTTCCAATTGGCTCCGGCGGCTGTGTCCTGATCGTGCGTGTGCCGCGCAGCTATAGCGCCCCACGCCGTGTGATTTTCCGAGGGAGAAATCGGTTCTGGGCGCGATCGTCCGCTGGGAAGTACGAGCCAAATGTGGAAGAGCTTCGAGCGATGTTTTTCTTCGCGCCGCAGTTGGCCGAGCGAATGCGGGAGTTCCGACTAAATCGCGTCGCTCATATCGCCGCGGGGGACACCCCAGTCCCACTGCTCGACGACTGCTGCCTTGTCTCCACGTCGTTCCTTTTTCGCACTTTGATATGCGACCGGCCCTTTCCCTGCGCCGGGCACTCAACCCGGAATATTTCCCGCCTTTGGGCATGAACTTCCCGAGCAATTGGCGGATCAATTTTGATGGGTTCCTTACTCTGTCGAATGCGGACGCTCGCGCAGCAAAACATAGGACATATGCGCAGGTTTTCCGCTCCGGTGCTGTCGAAGCCGTCGCCTCGGCGATCGCCCACACCGACGGGCACATAAACATTCAGCAAGTCGACTTCATGATCGTCCAGTACACAAGGATCTACGCGACTGCGCTCCATGAGTGTGGTGCCGAGCCCCCTCTGGCGATATTAGCCAGCGTAATTGGGGTAAAGGATCGGGGCCTCAGCGCCGACTTTGATACCTTCAGAGGTATGGAGAAATTGCTGGCTGATCGTGATCAACTCCGCTTCAATGAGGTTATTTTAGAGGAAGTCCCTACCGGAAACCCTGATTGCGCGACGAAGCTGCGACCTATGCTGGATCAGTTGGCATATGCCGCGGGTCTTCCAGTGTCCCCGAGCTTTGATCGCCACGGCAATTATTTACTAGGAGGCGCTGTCTGACGAGACGATCGGCAGCGATGGGTAGAGCGAGCCGGCTCCAAATCTAGCCTTCCGGTAACGCTCCGCCCTCCGCGACAGGCGTGCCGCCGGCTTCCTTTAGCCCTCGGGTCACTCGGGACCGAAGCACGAATAGGATATTCGGGAGGGCGGCGGCAAAATTCCACCGCCTACCCACGCAGGCGCGAGCATTGCGCACTCGGTTGCTATCATCGTGCGGGGCGCAACCGACCAGCAACGATCCGCCGAAGCTGGTAATCTCACGCAAAGCGCGCCTGGCGCTCGCTCCAAGCGACCCCAGCGGTGGATTGAGAGGTCAATGACGCGAGAAGCGAGGCCGTGACAATGTCCGTTGCGCGATTGCTCGTTACTGCCGTCCTTTTGGCATTCGCCGCCCTCTCGTCGACGGCATCGGCCGACCCATTTGAAGATGGCATCAGTGCCTTTGAGCGCGGCGATTACGCTACCGCGCTTCGGATATGGCGGCCATTGGCTGAGGAGGATCCTCGGGCGGCAATCAATCTCGGCGTCATGTACGCTGAGGGCCTTGGTGTCCAAAAGGACGCTGTCGAAGCGCTGAGGTGGCTCGGACCCGCCGCTCTCGTTGGGGAACCGAACGCTCAAATGCACCTTGGGATTATGTTCGCTGAGGGCATAGGAGGTCGCCCGCCGAACTACGAAGCTGCGGCAGCTTGGTACCGGGCCGCCGCTGAGCAAGGCAATCCAGATGCTCAAGTGCTTCTCGGGTTTGCTTATTCGATAGGGGAAGGAGTTCCCGAGGATTATGTGGCGGCGCACAAGTGGGCAACCCCTTGCGGTAGCTAAATTGCCCCCAGGGAAGGCACGAAACGCGGCTCTCCAACTGCGCGATCAGGTCGCCGACAAGATGACCCCAGCACAAATCACGGATGCGCAGAAGCTGGCACGGGATTGGAAGCCGAAGGAAGCAGCGCCTCCGCCCGCGAAACCCTAAACGGAGCCTCCTCTTTCCTCCCGAGTTGCCATGTGCGGCCGCGAGACCGAATAGTCGCCCCCGCTCGACGCTTTCCGCCCTGCTCCGGCTGCTTTCATTCCTGCATTTCACGCCCGACTGCCCGGATCGCGACTGCCCCGATGAAAAAATAGCGCCGAGCGGTGGCCCAACGCCAGGGGATGGGCTTGGTGACAGGAGACATCAACCAAGCCCGGTCATTCTTAGGCGCTCGCCGAGGGCCGCATCCCCCGCCGTCGTTCAGCTCAACTCGCCTTACCACAAGAAAACTGGCCCGATCGTGCTCGGTGTTATCTTAGACGTTGGGCGGCGGTTCGGTCGTTCAGTTCTCACGGGACATTGTCAGTTCGCCCAATGCGGTCTTGCGGACTGGCACACTTGTACGGTTTACGATTGATCCGTTTTCGCCGCACAATAGCCTGCGCGCGCAGAGTGTGGATTTGACTACGTTCGAAATTCAGGTCGGGCCGCATCTGATCCCGATGACCATCACCGAGTGCCGCGAGCTCGCCGCGCGGCTCTTGCGCCTGGCCGCCGCTGCCGACCGGGATGTGGATGGCGGGGGCTGGCAGCGCGGCTCGATGGGCATCACAGGCAGGACGCAAACCGATCGGCCGCACGGCCATGACCGCAACCGAGCGGCAGCAACGACGCCGCACCAGGTTGAAAAAGGAGAACGTCCGCGGCGCTACGGTTTATCAAAGGGCATGCTGTTGCGCGACGACGCGATCGGCGGTTTCCGGTTCGAACCGCAAGCGCTCAATGACCTCGGAGGCCTGGATCGCATTGAACAGCGCGACGTGATCCGTCTCGGTCCCTGGCGATCTCACCGTGTACTCCTCCTCCGACACGCAGCCGGCCACCGCCGCCGCGAGCACCGCGGCCACCAATACGTTCCTGATCATTCATCACCTCTGCTTATTTCGACCGCTCCCTCACGAGCGAGCCCAGCCCCAGCAAAGGATGGCTTGTAGTCGTTAAAATTTTCCCACCCCAGGGCGCGGAAGCGCTGAAAGGGGCCGTGACGTTTCCGCAGCACTTCGTGCCCTCGCCACGGCCCCCCGAGCGCCCGCGGTCGCGCTAGACCTTTTCGTTTAATGGGCAATCGGTGCACACGGGCTCACGTTACAGTCGAGCAAATATCCAAACGCAGATGCTGTCATAGAACCAACCTTATTTGGTGGGGCAACAGCCGCACCTAAATGTACGGTGTCTCCTGATTCAAAATAAGCTAGAACCTGTTGATCAAAGACGCTCAGCAAACCCGCGACGGTATTTGCTGTAGCCGGGACGATGAAATAGTGGCTGATGTCGACGGGATTATTCGTCTTGTACAAACTAACTTCTACAGGTATAGAACCACTGCCGGCTATAGATATTTGGGCAGAGATGTACTGAATTACGAGCCGCTTACCCTGCGGTACGATTGTTGGGAACGCAAGCTGGCAGGATTGTGAAACGCAGGAGACGTCGGTGGCACTCTGATACGCAGTGCGGCCATGGTCGTCGATGCTGCTCGTTAAGGCTGGCGTAGTCGCAGGATTTGCCACCGTGACCGGTGTCGATGCGGCGAGTGCGTTATCGAACGGGCCAGCGAGTAAGGCGAAGCTCGCGAACATTGCAAGCCAAGCCTCGCGATGACGGGCCAATGGAGAGATTTTCGACATCACAACCTTCTGCAATTTGGGCAGGAGCATCTCGCCACGCGCTCCGTCAAGACACCGACCCACGCGGGCCGTTGAAAGGGATTATGCAAAAAAAGAGAACCCAGATTGCGAATCGACCGTTATGTCAGATCGGCTATCAGCGCCAGAAATTGGTACTGTCGGTACGGTTTTGGGCCCTGGTTTTTTACCGCCGGCGGCGGAAAGGGTAAGCGAATCCGAGCATGACGACTTTGGCGATGGCGACGCCCTCGATAAGCAAGAGGGCGCGATCGGCGCCGAAGATCCGTAGCGCGCTTTCGACCTTGCTCCCCCAGTCAAACGGCAATTTGCCGGTGACGATTTTGATGAGCCGAAGATTTGCGTCCGCGGCCGCCGTGAGGAGGGACGCGTTCCACCACCAGGCCGCGACAATAATGGCGAAAGCGCCGACGAGCGCAGCGCCCTTGAATGCGCCGCGGCCGGCCGCTCGCCCAATGAGTATCAGGTGTCGCTTCACGATTGCACATGCACTTACCGGCGGTTGCGCGGACGGGAGGGATCGTCGAGCTGCTTGATACCGCGGCCCTTCGGCTGCGTCGGCGACGGGTAGAGAAGCCCAGCCAACTTGTCGCGCTTCGGCTTTGGCCGCGCCGATTGCTCCTCGAACGCCCGGACGCGCGCGCGGGCGGCCTCGTCGAGTTCCTGTTCGAGCTCTCGAATGCGCGCCAGCGCCCAATCGAGCCGCCCCTGGTAGTATCGCTCGATAAATTCGGTGTCGTTACGTAACTGCTGCTGCCCAGCGACGGCCGCCGTCGCCAACGCATTGCGTTTATCGCGCCATCGCTTCTGACGCTCGGCGTTGCTCAATGCCATGCCGGTCTCGCTCGCTACGTAACCCTGATATCATGCCGCGTTACGTAACGCAAGCGCACCCCTACGCGAGCGGTCACCTACCCGCCCACCTGCAGCTCGTCGACGTGCCCCATGTCGGCGGCTCAGTAACCGCCGCAGTTCTCGCACGCCCCCTGCCCGTGCCCGTAATTAAACGTGTTACTAAACCCGCACGCCGACAGAACGCCTCCAAGTGCCATCAGCAGGGCAATGATGAACCGTAGGTGGGCCGCGGCGGCGCTGCCCAAGGTCATCGGAGGCCCGCGGTAGGGTTTCATTGGTGTGTCAGCCGGCTCCATTTCTCAAGTCCATTCAGGGCTTCGGCACCGGTCTGGCCGCACTGAGAGCAGCGGCCTAAGAGAGCTGCCGGCTTCTGCGGCACTCATCATGAGCGATGATAGCTAGGACCCTGCCGACAGCCGAGGCAATGCGCTGGGCTTCGCTGTCATCGGCCGCTGTGAAGGTTTCTTCGACGATCTTGCCCCATTTTACCCGGCGAACGGTGTAAATCGGCTTTTTTGTCGGAAGGCATTTCCTGCGCGCCGATTGGTTTCGCTCGCCCTATATCCTACGCTGTCGGGAGGAGCAACGGGAACAGGCGATCGCCCCAGAGGTTGCGTATCAGGCGTCGGGCCCGTGCCAGAACCAGCGCGAATTAGCGTTGGTGGCCGCCGCGATCATCCGGTTCACCTCGCGCCGACAGACTATCCGGCGCAGAAAGCCATGATGGCGTCCTGCAAAGCCCCGACGCTGGGGAACCCGAGGGCAGCGGCCGCGCCGTTAAGCCCGCCATATTGCCGGCCTATCGCCGAGGTCCTCTGGCCGACACAGCTTGGCGTCCCGGGGGTCCCGGGGAACACGAACTCGGAGAACACCCACGCCGCCCCGGCATCGTTGTTGTCGCAAGGCCCACCGACCATAGCGGTGCTCGCATTGGCGGACAGCGCGACGGAAAACCCCTGCTCCGATGCTCCCACAGCGCCAGTGCCGACGAGTATCTGCTGGCTCCACACGCCTTCCGAGCGCGTGAACACCCACGCGGCCCCCGCCTCGTCGTTGTCGGAAGATCCGCCGACGATGGCGGTATTTCCATCACCCGAGAGCGAGGCGGAGGCGCCCTGCCCTGCGTTGCCTAGAGCGCCCGTGCCGACCAGCTTCGGCCCTTGCTGGGTCCACACTCCGTTCGCTGGTGTGTACACCCACACAGCCCCCGCGCCGTTATTATCAGAAGATCCGCCGACAATGGCGGTATTCCCGTCGCTAGAAAGCGAGACCGAAGTGCCTTGCTCCGCATTATCCCCGCCGATACCAACGAGTTTTGCCTGCTGGTTCCACACGCCACCCGAGCGCGTCCACACCGACGCTGCGCCAGGCGGCGGAAACGGTGAGGACTTTGGGAAGTCAATAAAAATCCCGTCCAAAGGCACGCCGACAATTGCGGTATTCCCATCGGCGGAGAGCGCAACGGAAAAGCCTTGTAATCCGTTGGGCGGATTACTTGTGTCGAGGAGGGTCGCCTGCTGGCTCCATATGCCGCCCACGCGCGCAAATACCCACGCTGCACCGCGTGCAAAATTACCGCCATCGAACTCGACAAGTCCGAAGGGAACGCCTACGATCGCCGTACTCCCGTCACTGGAGAGCGCCACACTGTAGGGTGGTCGTATGACACTAAATTCTCCAGTAAAGCCGCCAACCAGTTCCGCTTGCTGGGTCCATACTCCGCCAGTGAGCGTGAACACCCACGCAGTGGAGCAAAAACACTCACCAACCCCACCCACGATGGCAGTATTCCCATCGGCGGAGAGCGCAACGGAAAAGCCTTGGGATTCTGTACAGCGTTGGGAAGGGCCGCAGATTTCAGGGGTGCCGACCAGTTTCGCTTGCTGGGTCCACGCACCGCCTGACCGCGTGTACACCCACGCGGCGCCTGCATCATTGTTGTCGCTAGGCCCACCGATGATACCGGTGTTCCCGTCACCGGAAAGCGAAACAGAATGGCCTTGCTCTGCGTCTCCTGTGGCTCCGGTGCCGACCAGTTTCGGCCCCTGCTGGGCGAACTGAGCCTCTGCCGGCGCGGCCAGGGCGAGCATCGAAACCCCAACCCCAGCCAGTGTCTTCAACATATCGCTCCTCCCATCTGCTCATGATTGAGCAGCGGAGTTTGCGATCGACTTTAGGGCGGAATTGTGCGAGCCGGTCACTGCGCCAAAATTGACACGGCTGCCGGGCATCGCGCTGTCGGGGCCGCCTGGAGCCTTCGCCTGACGTGACCGCGCTCCCTACGCCGACCATCCCCCACGACCGTGACCGATCTGCCCACCCGCGGTGCCTGAGCAACAATCACTCTCACGCGGCCGCGCGACGCTCTGGCGGGATCGAGGCGGGCCATCCCATTCACCTTCCCAATCGCGCTATAATCCTGACCAACGACAATTCGAGGGGAGAGGGAGCGATGGCGATGCCCGCCGGCCATTCTGAGCCGATTTTACTAAGTTCCTCGCCTGTTTCCGTGGCGGTTAACGAGTATGTGGCGGCCAGGCGGTTGGGCCTCTCGGTCGACACGCTGCGTCGCGATCGGCGGCTCGGTCATCTCGGGATACCGTTCATCAAGCTGGGCGAGGGCAAGCGAGGCCTGGTCCGTTACGATCTGGCCGATCTGGAGCGCTGGGTCGAGGTGCGGAAGAAGGTCGGCCGGGGCACGGCGTCGCAAGCCCGCCCGCCGGTCGTCGAGCCCCCGATTGCCGCGCAGCCGACTGAGCAACTCGCACTGCCGGTTGAGCCGGAGACCGTTCGTGAACTAGAGCTGCTAGCTCCCCGCCGCCCATCGTCTGCGCGGACCCCGTGGGAGGCACTCGCCGCGACCGCGTTGGCCGAGCCGGAGGATGAGCCTCAGGAGGACCCCTTCGCGGTTGCCGGTCGAGCCGCTCCCCGCCGCACACCCGGAGGGTATTTCGGCGGTTGAAGCTAGGTCAGCCCAATGGCCGCCGCACCGACCGCTGGTGATCACCAGGGCGCTGGCCGCGGCCTCCTCGATCCGTCTAGCGAGGTCGCCGGATCGCCGATGTCCCCGATCGGGTTTTTTCAGCCTGACGCTATGGCGAGGTCAACACCCCTCCGCTGTTGCGGTTACCGAGCGTAGTGTCTGCGCCATTACCTGGGGTTTATATATCCGACGTTAACGTTTGGAGGACCGTAAAAGCCGCCGCCCGGATTTGGTCCTGGGTAAGCATTAAGTCGCCACAGCGCGGCCCTAGGTCTCTCCGGGGCTACTTGGTGGTGATGCAAAGCGATCCGGACCCTTCTCGCGCGAGTGCTTCGCGCTGGTGGAACGAAGGCTGTCTCCAATGCGATGGCGTCCGGCGGCCGGCTGCTCTTGTTCGGACATCGCGGCGGGTGTCGGGTTGGCCGCTTTGTCGGCAAGGGGCGTCGATGACGAGCCCCTCGCAGCATCGGGGTTCGCCGGTGGTGGGACCTCCTGAAGGTCCAAGGCTTGTGCCGGCATGTCTACATCCGCAGCCGGCTCGGTCGGGTGTGGAGGAGTGAGCCATAGCAACGCGACGCCAAAGAACACCACCGCGGTCGCCGCTGCGATGGCACCAAGCGAGAGAAGGTACGGGAGAGGTCGAAAATGATCATCAGGCGCAGTTGTAATCACAACCTCCGTCGATCATCGGTCGTTCATCTGCACGTGAGAACGCCGTAGGCGCGAATTAGTTACGCTCGCGCCCTGGCAGATGTCTGCCCTCGGCCGGAGCGCAGCATCCAATCACAACGCCCGTCGCGGCGCTGCCCTTCCGCGATTACGTTGCACAAATGGGGCCCTTCAGCGCCGGGCGGAGGAGCTGGGCCGATTGAGGGGTTCTGACCGGAGGCGAGATGTCAGGCCATGTTCATTTGAACACCCAGAGCACATCCCAGCTTCCCCCAACCCATTGATTAAATTGGAGCGGGCGAGGGGATTCGAACCCCCGACCCCAACCTTGGCAAGGTTGTGCTCTACCCCTGAGCTACACCCGCAATTTCAAGCCATGATATCCCGGCAAGAGGGGTTTGCAAGCCTTGCTTTCCCGGCGCTCGAAACCCATCGTCCCCATCGATGTCGTCCCGGCCGATGACCCCTGCGGAGCTGTTCGCGCATCTCGATGCGTTAGGGATTGCGCATCGAACCTACTCGCATCCGCCCGTCTTCACCGTGGCGGAGGCGGTAGCTTTACGCGGAAGTCTGCCGGGAGGCCATTGCAAGAGCCTTTTTCTGACGGACAAGAAAGGCGGCTTCTGGCTGGCCGTCATGCTCGAGGAGCGCCGCGCGGATCTCAAGAAGCTGGCAGCGAGATTGGGCGCGCCGCGATTTTCGTTTGGGGGTGCTTCGGATCTGTACAAGCTGCTTGGCGTGCGGCCCGGAAGCGTCACTCCTTTCGCGTTCGTCAATGATCTCGAGCATCTGGTTATCGCGGTGCTCGACGCCGGGATGCTGCAGCATGACCCGCTCAATTATCATCCGCTTGAAAACGATCGCACAACCGCGATCTCGCCCGCTGATTTGTTGCGTTTCATTGCCGCTTCGGGGCATGCTCCACGCATTGTCGAATTTGATGATCTTGAACGCGAGCTTGCACCGCGCGAAAGCTGAACCTAGCAAAATTTAGCCTGGCGTCGGCGGCGGCCGTTCGCTGTGGAGCGCTTGCCATCCCGGTGACGTGCCGCCATGTTGTGCACAAACGCGGAGAAGGAAGTGATGCCGAGCGAAGCTTTGATCGGCGGGGGTGCTGTTGCCCCGGTGAAGGACGTCACCACCGCCAATTTCATGGCCGAGGTTATTGACGGCTCGTTCGACGCACCTGTGATTGTCGACTTCTGGGCGCCTTGGTGCGGCCCCTGCAAGCAGCTCGGGCCGATCCTCGAAAAGACCGTTCGCGCCGCCAACGGCGCTGTTCGGATGGTCAAGGTCAATATCGACGAGAACCCCGAGATTGCCCAGCAAATGCGCATTCAGTCAATCCCGGCGGTTTACGCGTTCAAGGATGGGCGGCCGGTTGACGGCTTCGTCGGCGCCGTGCCCGAGAGCCAAGTCAAGCAGTTCGTTCAGCGCCTCGGCCGCGGGCGGGGCGGCGGCCCCTCGCCGGTCGAGGAAGCCCTGACTATGGCTAAAGAGGCGCAGCAAAAGGGGGATCATGCCAGCGCCGGCGCACTCTATTCGCAGATATTGCAGCGCGATCCCGGCAACATCGAAGCGTTGGCCGGTCTCGCACGGGCGACAATCGGGCGCGGCGAACTCACCAAGGCCAAGCAGCTTCTCGATCGCGTTCCGAAAGAAAGCGCTAATCATGCCGAGATTACCGCTGCTCGCTCCGCGCTAGATCTTGCCGAGCAGGCACAGAAGGCAATGGCTTCGGCAGGTAAGCTGCGCGCTCGCTTAAAGGAGAACCCCGATGATTATGCAGCGCGGTTCGAGCTCGCAACCGCTTTGTTCGGCAGCGGCGAGCGGGAGGCTGGGATCGACGAGCTGTTGACCCTGTTCAAAAGGGACCGCGAATGGAACGAGCAGGCGGCGCGCAAACAGCTGATCAAATTTTTCGAGGTCATGGGCCCGACTGACGCGCTCACGGTGAGCGGCAGACGAAGGCTTTCCTCGCTGATGTTCTCGTGAGGGGCAGACGCCATGAGCGAACGTCGCGGCCAAGCGGCGCTCCCCGCCCTCATCCCGATCTTCCCGCTCACTGGCGTCTTGTTGCTGCCGCGCGGCCGGCTGCCGCTCAACATCTTCGAGCCGCGTTATTTGGCGATGACGCGTGCTGCCCTTGCCGGCGAGCGGTTGATCGGCATGGTCCAACCGAGCGTGCCGACGACCACAGAGGTTAATCCGGCAGTGTATCCGGTCGGCTGCGCTGGCCGCATCAGCTCGTTTGCCGAAACGGATGACGGGCGTTTTCTGATCACGCTTACCGGCGTCTGCCGGTTCCGCATCCGCAACGAGCTGCCGCTTCTCGAGGGTTATCGCCGCGTCGTGCCCCAATGGGTCGAATTCGCGCGCGATCTCGAAATCGGCGATGAGCCCGCGTTCGACCGCGAGCGTTTCAATCGCGCTCTTAAAGGCTATTTCCAACAGCACCAGATCTCCGCCGACTGGGACGCCATTACCTCGGCGCCCGCCGAGCGTCTTGTTACTTCTATTGCGATGATGTGCCCGTTTGAGCCGAGTGAGAAGCAGGCGCTGCTCGAGACTTCGAGCCTCGATGACCGGGCGCGATTGCTGACGGCAATCATCGAGATGGCGCTGGTGAACCGGTCAAGCGATGGCCCCAGTGCCCGCCACTGAGCAGGCATGGTTTGCCTTGGAGGGAGGGGATGGAAGGCGGTCCCGAAATCGATCCAAGACTGCTTGAGATTCTGGTCTGCCCGCTGACTAAGGGACCGCTGCGCTACGACCGCGAGGCGCAGGAGCTGATCAGTGAGGAGGCAGGGCTTGCCTACCCGATCCGCGATGGGATCCCGATCATGCTCGTCGACGAGGCGCGGGCTTTGCGCGACGACGAGAAGGCGACCAAACGCCTTCCCTCGCCTTGAGGTGAACCGGCTTGGGCCCGAGCGGCACGGAATGCTGGCCGATTGAGCTCCGCCTGAAGCGGGCGGAAAGAGCTCTGGAAATCTCGTTCGACGACGGAAGCAAATTCAGCCTTCCAGCGGAATATCTGCGGGTCGAGAGCCCATCGGCCGAGGTGCAGGGACACGGTCTGGGACAGAAGACGCTGGTCCACGGACGGGCTCATGTCGGGATCATCGGGCTCGAACCAGTGGGCAACTACGCGGTTCGTATCATCTTTGACGATCTCCACGACACGGGAATCTACTCATGGAGTTATCTCCATCAGCTCGGCGTGGAGTACGAAACGCGTTGGCGCGAGTATCTGGCGGCGCTCGCAGCAAACGGATTGAGCCGAGAGCCGTGAGCGAACTGGCTGGCGTTCAGACCCAAAGCGGCGATTCACCTAATCGTTCGTGGCGGGGCTTGACCTGGCCACCCACGCGTCGGGCACCCCCCTTGCCGGTTTCCGTGGATGCCGGGCGCGACGATTAAGGCGAAACTGGATCATGTGGATGCATCTGAGCACTATAGTGGCTCGCCGCGGGCGAGCCGGGGGAGGTCGCCTAAAAGGCCCATCGCATCGCGCATAAGCATACGTTTTACCGGTGGCATTCGGTCGACTGCGGCCAAGCCGAGACGGCGGGCGAGCTGTAGCGGCCCAAACGCGTTCGAGAACAGCCGATTGAGCCCGTCGGTTACTGCAGCGAGCGCGAGAGCATCGAAACGGCGCCATTGCTGGTAGCGGCTAAGCAGTGTTTCGTCGCCGATATCGAGGCCGAGGCGCCGGGCATCGATAAGTAACTCGGCGAGCACGGCAACGTCGCGTATGCCGAGATTGAGTCCTTGACCGGCGATCGGATGGATCACGTGGGCGGCTTCGCCGATCAGCGCCAAGCGAGGCGCGATGTAGGCTTTGGCGAGCCTCAGCCCGAGCGGGTATGTGGAACGCAGCCCGATTGGCTCAACGGCGCCGAAAAAATCTCCAAACCGGGCTCCCAGCTCCGCGCCAAATGCGACATTGGAAAGTTCGATCAGCCGCGGCACGAGTTCGGCGCGTTCGCTCCAGACTATGGAGGAACGGAGACCGGTCATCGGAAGAATGGCAAAAGGACCCGCAGGTAGGAAATGCTCGATGGCGACCCCGTGATGCGGAAGCTCGTGCCGTACCGCGGTCACGATGCTGGCTTGCGGATACCGCCAATCGACCGTGCCAATCCCGGCCGCGCGCCGAAGGGGCGATCCTGCTCCGTCCGCCGCCGCAACGAGCTGGGCCTTGACTTGCCGTCCGTCCGAAAGTGTCGCGGTCACACAGTGCGGGGTGGGCGAAACGGAGTTGACCTCCATTGGCGCCACGAGACGCGAGTTGGGCATCGAACTGATGCACTCGATCAGGGCACGGCGGAGCACCCGATTTTCGACGATGTAACCGAGCGGGGTGTCGTTCTCGAGCTCGAGATGGTCGTAGTGCAAAAACAGCGAGGAACTATCGTCGGCGACCCGGATATCGAGGATCGGCTGAGCGCACCTAGCGATGTTTGCCCACAGCCCGATGCCGTCGAGTACGTTTCGCGAACCATAGGCGATAGCGGAGGTACGCCCATCAAACTGCTCGTGCAGCATCGCCGCGGGATCGTGGCGGTCGACAATCCCGACCACCAGCCCGGCGCGGGCGCAAGCCACTCCGAGCAGCATCCCAACGAGCCCACCGCCGGCGATCACCAGTTCGACATCGTCAGCCATTGAAGAAGGATGAGGCGCGCACTTCAAGCTGTCCAGCAGCACTTACCGCTGATGCTTGGCGATCGGATTTGCGCCGGAACAGGGGCTGTTGTACTGGATACGAGTTTGGGGTGAGGTCGGCACTTGGGGGAAGCATGGCCAAATCACCAGCTTACTGGTCGAGCACCCGTGCCGCCCGGGAGAGCGGCATCGGAGAAGTTTGGGCGGGCTTGCGTCGCCGCCTCGCCGAAGCGGTCGGCTTCGCTTTATTGCTCGGCTCGGTTTTGGTTTCGCTGACGCTGCTGACTTATGACGCGCAGGATGCCTCATTCGATACGGCAATTGACGCGGCGCCACACAACTTTCTCGGGCGCGACGGCGCAATATTCGCTGATCTGGCTTGGCAGGGCCTCGGCTTTGCCTGTTTTTTGCTGCCGATCTTGTTGCTTGCGTGGTCATTCCGCCTATTGCTGCACCGGCCCGTGCGCGCAATCTGGCCCAGATTGGCGCTGCTTCCCTTGGTATTGCTGCTGGGCTCGCTTGCGGTTTCCGGGCTCGAGGTGGGCGCATCCGCGCCTATTGGTGGACCCGGCGGCACCGTAGGATGGGCGTTGCGACAGCTCTTGTCGCATTCCGGCCTCGGCCCCTTGGCGGCGCCGATCTCGATGGGCGCTGCAGCTTTGACGGGGCTGCTACTGCTGGCCACCGTCGGCCTGTCGCTGCACGATTGGCGAGCAATCGGCGCAGGCGCAGGACGGAGTGCTATTTGGCTCGCCGCGCTTTGTCGAAGAGAACCGGCCGGAGCGATTTGGTCCTCAAGGAGAATGTTGCGCGGTAAGAGACCCGCTCTCGATCGCTCTGGCGAAACCAATCACGGCGGGGGCGCGTCGCGTTCCCGGCAGGCAGCCGTTGTCACGCCGTTGCCAACCCGGCGCGAGCCCCGTTTTGATCATGACAAAAATGAAACAGCCGTCGGGGAACGAGACCGCGGAGGGCTCGTCCGATTCATCGCGCCGAAAGCAAGGTCGCAAGGGCCGGGAAAACGTGCCGAGCAGGAGCGGCAGCCGGCACTTGATCTGCAGCTCACCGGGCAGCCCGTATTGCCCTCCCTCGAACTTTTGGCAAAGCCGCCCGCGGTCAAGGCCGAGGCGATAAACGAGGAGGCTCTCGAAAAGAACGCTCGCCTACTCGAGACCGTGCTGGAGGATTTCGGTGTTCGGGGTCAGATCGTTCAGATTCGACCGGGACCGGTTGTGACGCTCTACGAACTCGAACCGGCACCGGGCATCAAAGCATCGCGGATCATCGGCCTGGCGGACGATATCGCCCGTTCGATGAGCGCTATCTCCGTGCGGGTCGCAGTGGTGTCTGGACGCAACGTGATCGGCATCGAGTTGCCCAATCGCAAGGCGGAAACCGTTTTCCTACGCGAGCTTTTGGAATCGCCAGTCTACGAGAATTACCCTGGGCGCCTCGCTCTGATCCTCGGCAAGGACATCTCCGGCGAGCCCGTGCTCGCCGATCTCGCCAAGATGCCGCACCTGTTGATTGCCGGTACGACAGGATCAGGCAAATCGGTCGGCATCAATACGATGATCCTCTCGATCCTGTATCGGATGCCGCCCGACCGCTGCAAATTCATCATGGTCGATCCGAAGATGCTCGAACTCTCCGTCTACGACGGCATCCCGCATCTCCTCTCGCCGGTTGTGACCGATCCCAGGAAGGCGATTCTGGCCCTGAAATGGACAGTCCGCGAGATGGAATCTCGCTATCGCAAGATGTCGAAGCTGGGGGTTCGCAATATCGACGGTTTCAATGCTCGCCTGGCGGAGGCTGCGGCTAAGGGCGAGAGCCTGAACCGCAAAGTGCAGACCGGCTTCGATCCGGAAACTGGTCAGCCGATTTTTGAGCTGGAGCCTTTCGACACCAGCGAGCTGCCGCTTATCATTGTCGTTGTTGACGAGATGGCGGATTTGATGCTTGTCGCCGGCAAGGAGATCGAGGGAGCGATCCAGCGGCTGGCGCAAATGGCACGCGCCGCTGGCATCCATTTGATCATGGCCACACAGCGTCCATCGGTCGATGTCATCACCGGTACTATCAAAGCGAACTTCCCGACCCGCATCAGCTTCCAGGTGACCTCGAAAATCGACAGCCGTACGATCCTTGGCGAAGGCGGCGCTGAGCAGCTGCTGGGTCGCGGCGACATGTTGTATATGGCGGGTGGCGGCCGCATCACGCGTGTCCACGGCCCGTTCGTTTCCGACGAAGAAGTCGAGCGCGTTGTCTCGTTTCTGAAGACGCGCGGCACTCCCGATTATATCGACGAGATCACCGAAGATGACGAAACTCCGTTCGACCCGTTCGATAGCGACGAGGACATCGGATCAAGCGACAAGCTATACGCGCAAGCTGTCGCGGTGGTCTGTCGCGAGCGCAAGGCTTCGACGAGTTTCGTACAACGCCATCTTCAGATCGGCTATAACCGCGCCGCTCGGATTATCGAGAGAATGGAGGCGGAAGGCATCGTCAGCGCCGCGAATCATGTGGGCAAACGCGAGGTTTTGGCGCGCGGCGGTGATTGACCACACTTGGCGCACCGGATCGCCAGCGTCATTCGCTATCAAAGTTCGTCGAATGGCGGAGCCGAATGCCAAGATGTCCCCGGGCACTCGCAAGCCACTACGAGTTGCCGACGGACCGATAATGATAGGTCGTCGTGCTTTAATCGCCGGCTCTGCGCTTGGATGGGTAGCTGCTCGGCGCGCGCGAATTGCGCACGCTGCGGGGGCCCCCGCCGAAGCCGTACTTAGCCCGCAGGATACTGCCGATCTGCAGCGGATTGCTGCTTATTTGAACAGTATACGAACCATGTATGCCCGCTTCCAGCAGGTATCCGCGGGCGGAGCTAGCGCAAGCGGTCAACTGTGGATGGCGCGGCCGGGGAGAATGCGGTTCGAATACGACCCCCCATCCCCGATCCTCCTGCTCGCGGACACGTTCTATGTCTACTACATAGACAAGCAGCTCGTCGAAATGTCGAAGGTCGGGCTGAAATCGACCCCAGCCTGGCTTCTATTGCGAGATCCGGTGACCTTCAACGATTTGATTATTACCCGTTTCGAGCGCGGCACGGATGTATTGCGGGTCAGTGTGGTTGAGAAAGCCGAGCCCGACAATGGCGGTTTGACGATGGTGTTCAGCGACCGTCCTCTAGCCTTGCGGCAATGGACGATAGTCGATCAACAGCGCAAGTCTACCACGGTTTCGCTCCTTGATGAAAGATTCGGTGTGGCGCTCGACCCCAAGCTGTTTGTATATCAAGACCCGTATGCCAGTTCTCGCCGCCAATACGAACCCTGAGCCCAGAACAATGCCGGTCCGCAGTATGCCGGTCATCGGCATGCCGAGTTGCGTACGCAAGACAAACGAGCGCGTCATACATGCAGTGAACGGCAAGTATCCCACCGCCGTGATTGAGACAACCGGATGTCTGCCGGTGGTGATTCCGGCGGTCGGGTCGAAAGTAGACTTGGGCGGATTGCTCGATCGGCTGGACGGGCTTCTTCTGACGGGCAGCCCCTCTAATGTTCATCCCAGCCACTATGGGGGCGTGCCAAGCGACGCAGAAATGCTGCACGATCCCGAGCGCGACGCCACCACGCTGCCGCTGATTCGTGAGGCCGTCCACCGTGACCTTCCGATCCTGGCGATCTGTCGGGGAATTCAGGAGCTGAATGTGGCCCTCGGTGGCACGTTGCACCAGCGTGTCCACGAACTGCCGGGCCGGTTGAACCACCGATCCCGGAGAGATTCCCCCGATGGTCCGTACGGTCCCGCCCACGGCGTCGTCCTCACTCCGGGCGGGGTGTTGGCCTTGCTTCTGGGAGCAGCGGAAATTATCGTCAATTCTCTGCACTCGCAGGGGATCGACCAACTAGCCCCCAGACTTCGCGTCGAAGCGGTGGCGCCTGACGGCCAGATCGAGGCCGTAAGCTTGCCCGGCGCGCGGTTTGTGGTGGGTGTGCAATGGCATCCCGAGTATAAGGTGCTTGAGAACCCGTTCTCGCGGGCGCTTTTCTCCGCGTTTGCGGGAGCCTGCGGTGCAGCTTTGGCGGGTTCTTCCTATACCGTGCGCGCGGCATGATAGATCGCTATTTGGTTCCCGCGCGGAGCATGCGTTTTTGCCGCTTCGGATATGCACGAAATGACGTTTGTTTTTGCTCGCCCGCACCCCATTTGCATCACCCGGAAGCGGAGAGAGGCCAACTACTCTCTTTAAGGCGGTCCCGTCTCCCCTGCGGGTCCGATTTCCCCCAAACGCTTCTGACATGCAGGCGCCCGGTCTTCCCCCCGACCGGGCGCCGTTGCTTTTGGCGGCCTCGAGCGTCTTCGACGCTCTGCCTTCCAGGCGTGATGACCACGGTCAACAATGGCGCTGCGTCTCGTCACCTGGAACATTAATTCGATTCGACTTCGCATCGATAATGTTCGTCGATTGGTTGCCGAATGGGCCCCGGACGTTCTTTGTCTGCAGGAAACCAAGACGCCGGACGAATTATTCCCGCGCGATGAGTTTGACGCGCTTGGTTACCGGCATATGCTCGTGCACGGCATGAAGGGCTATAACGGTGTGGCGATCTTGTCGCGGTCGCCTTTTCATGCGTCCGAGACCAGATGCTGGTGCAATCGCGCCGATTGTCGTCATGCTGTGGTCGAGCTACTCGGTGGGATCGAACTGCACAATATCTACGTCCCAGCCGGCGGTGACGTGCCGGATCCGGCGGCAAATCCGAAATTCGCCCACAAGCTGCAGTTTTTGGATGAGATCACAGCGTGGTTTGCGGCGGAACGGCGAGATGGGCGGCCGATGGTTGTGGTGGGTGATCTTAACATCGCGCCGCTGGAGACTGATGTCTGGTCGCACAAACAGCTGTTGACGGTGGTTAGCCACACTCCGGTAGAGGTTGATCGTCTCGGTCGACTTCAGCGGGCGGGCGGCTTTGTCGATGCAGTGCGCCACTTTGTGCCGCCACAGCATCGCTTATATAGTTGGTGGAGCTACCGCGCTCGTGATTGGTCGGCCTCCGATAGAGGCCGCCGCCTTGATCATGTCTGGCTGACGCCGCCGCTCGTCGCCGCGTTGGATGAGGCGCGGGTCTACCGGGATAGTCGAGGTTGGGAGAAGGCCTCGGACCACGTCCCGGTCATGGTGGTGATTGGCAGCTGATACGGCGGTAAAGGTGGTAACGCCCCGGTTGCACACCCGCGGGTAATGGCAGCGAGGCCAGCCCATCGGTTGCCAGTGCCGGCTCGCTGGCTAGCACGCCTCCGGGGCGCAGCAGTGGCGGGATAAGTGGCGCGAGTTCGTCTGCGAGAGCCCTGCTCGCCGCGAGGTCGCCAGTTGCCGGATCGAGATGGGCGAGCGCTACGCAACCGCAGAGCCGATCTCGAATATTCGGCAACGTTTCCCGCATATCGCCGAGCAAGAGAAACTCGGAGGGCGGCACGCAATCTGGATGGGCGGTGATCCGCCGCTCACAAACATAGATCTTGCGGTCCGGGAACAACTCGCGAAGGTGATCGTAAGTTCGGCCGTTGCCAAGGCCGAGCTCAAGCACCACGCCTTCTAAACTAGTAACCAGATGAGCCGCGTAATTCAGACAAGCGCGCTGTGCTTCAAGGCGCCGTATGAAACTGTCGAGGCGGCTCACGTACTAGTCAGACAGCGATCCCAGCGGTTTCCCGCAACTGTTTTACCTCCGCTAACGCCGTGCTCAGCTGTTTGTTGGTCGATTCGACCCGATGCGCCAATACCTGCATGATCGAAACCGACATGCTTGGGAATTCGCGCACCATGCGCATGAATGACTCCTTCGAGATCCGGAGAGCTACGACACGGTCCTTCGCACGGACCGTGGCCGCGCGTGGCACATTACCCAGAATCCCCATTTCCCCGACAGTCTCGTTGGCACTGAGCGTCGCCACGATCATCGGTCCCGCCGGTGTTTCGAGGATAACGTCGGCATGACCTTCGATAATCAGATATGCCGCATCGGCGGGATCACCTTGCCGCATCAGCAGCTTGCCCGCATCAAAGCCGACCCTCTCGCTCATAAACGCCAAAAGCTTTAGCTTGGAGGGCTCGATCTCGGCAAAGATCGGCACACGTCGAAGAAGCTCGAACTCCTGCTTGAGGCTCATCTCCTCCCTCCGATCAGATTCGTACAGTCTGTCCTGCTACTCTTCCCTGAGAGATTTTTCCGCAATTCCCATTTGCCGTTGCTAAATCCAAAGCAAATAGCCAAATTCGAACGAGGTTCTCCCGATCTGATGCCCAAAATTGTACCCGACTGACGAGCTCCTTCTCTAGCCGCTCATTTTCTTTCGACCAATCCCAGCCTCGAGAGCCAAGGGCCCAGTTTACGTTAGGTTACGGCATGAAGCCAGCCAGCTTCCACAAGGTGTGGCGGGTGGACAACTCGCGGACCTCGACAAGCTACCACGTCCCTATCGTAATCATGTTCATGAGAAGATCATTTCGCGGCGCCACGGCTTATGCAATAGTTCAGCGGGATGGCAAGTGAGAGTTCCCGCGTGACCGTCCGTCGTCATCAGAAACGGGTGCTTATCTATAGCCACGACAGCTTCGGACTAGGCCATTTGCGCCGTTGTCGGGCGATCGCCCATTCGCTCGTGGATGCCGATCCGACAGTATCGATCCTGATCCTCTCGGGGTCGCCGATCATTGGCAGCTTTGACTTCCGATCGCGCGTAGATTTCGTGCGCGTGCCCGGCGTCATCAAATTGCGAAATGGAGAATATGTCTCGCTTAATCTGCATATTGACATTGACGAGACGTTGGCAATGCGCTCATCGATAATTGAGCATACCGCCGACATATTCGATCCCGACCTGCTGCTCGTTGATAAGGAGCCGTTGGGCCTACGCGGTGAGGTGCGGGGCACTCTCGATATGCTGCAGAGACGCGGAACCGCGTTGGTGCTCGGGCTGCGCGATGTGATGGATGACCCAGACGCGCTCGAGAGCGAATGGGAGCGCAAGCAAGCGGTTCCGGCCCTGGCGGAGTATTATGACGAGATCTGGGTGTACGGGTTGCGCGAGATCTGTGATCCGCTGGCCGGCCTTTCAGTGTCCAAGAGCGTGCGTGAGCGGATGACGTATACCGGCTATCTTCGGCGTAGCGCCGGGGAGTTGTACCTTCCGCCCGAGCTGCTCGGGATAGTTGAGAAGGACTTTCTGCTCGTCACGCCCGGAGGCGGCGGAGACGGAGAGGCGCTGATCGATTTGGTCCTGACGGCATACGAGAACGACAGCGACATTCCGTATCCTGCCCTGCTCGTCTTCGGGCCGTTTATGCTGCCCGAACACCGGGCGGTGTTTGCAAGCCGGGCTGCCCGGCTCGGCAACGTGTGGGCAATCACGTTCAACGCTCGCCTCGAGAGCTTGATGGCTCGTGCGGCGGGGGTTGTCGCGATGGGCGGTTATAACACCTTTTGCGAGATCCTCTCCTTCGACAAGCGGGCACTGATCGTACCGCGGAAAGCACCGCGCTTGGAGCAATTCATCAGGACCAAGCGTGCCGCCGAACTCGGCCTCCTGGCGATGCTGTCGGAGGCGGGGGGCCGCGACTATCGAATAATGGCCGCGGCTCTTAGGCGGTTGCCGCACCAGCCCCCGCCATCAGCGGTTTCGATTCCCGGGTTGCTCGAAGGTATGCCGACCGTCAACCGCCTAGCCCGGACTTGGCTGGACAAGGGGCGAGCCGATTGTTTTGCCGCCCGGAGGCGTTTCGGAACTTGAGCGCGACGCCGCGATCGGGGGTATCAGGCCGTGTCGCCTTTGTTTTGAAGGGCTACCCGCGGCTTTCGGAGACTTTCATCGCGCAAGAGATCCTCGCATTAGAAGAACGCGGAATGGAGATCCTGATCGTCTCTTTGCGCCACCCGACCGATCGTAAAACCCATCCAATTCATCGGGCGATCCGTGCCGAGCTTCTGTATCTCCCGGAGTACCTTCGCAATGAGCTGCGCCGCGTGTGGCACGGCTGGCGTCGCTCGCGCCGTCGCCCCGGATATCGCCGGGCGCGTGCGGCCTGGCTTGCTGATCTACGCCGTGACCCGACGCCAAACCGTGTGCGCCGCTTTGGCCAAGCGTTGATCTTAGCGACCGAGTTACCGGCCGATGCAAAGCACCTTCACGCCCATTTCCTGCACACACCGGCGTCCGTCGCTCGCTATGCGGCGTTGATTTTGGGACTTGGTTGGACGGTCTCGGCCCATGCGAAGGACATTTGGACCCTTCCGGCATGGGAGAAGAGAACCAAGCTCGGCGATGCGGGGTGGGTCGTGACGTGCACCAAAGCCGCCCGTGAGCATCTCGCAAGTTTCGCGCTAGCGCGGGATGCGATTTGGGTCTGCTATCACGGTTTCGATCTGGCGCGCTTTCCTTTGTCGCCGCGAGCCTCAACCAACAATGACGGCAGCGACCCTGGGGATCCGATCGTGCTGCTCTCCGTCGGACGGGCGGTTGCTAAAAAGGGTTACGATGATCTGCTCGCCGCGCTGGCACTCTTGCCCACTGATCTCGAATGGCGCTTTGTCCATATCGGCGGCGGAGCGCTGCAGGCGCCGCTCATGCGCCAAGCCGAAAGCCTGCGTTTAGCGCATCGGATCGAATGGCGCGGTCCGCAAGCCCAACCAGAGATACTTGCCGCCTATCGCCAGGCCGATCTCTTTGTGCTCGCCTCCAAAGTCTCGGAGGATGGCGACCGGGATGGCGTTCCCAACGTGCTGGTCGAGGCGCAAAGCCAAAGACTCGCATGTATTTCAACAAAGACGTCTGCAATCCCGGAATTGATTCAGGACGGACTGACCGGGGTGCTGACCCCCCCTGGCGATCCCGCTGCGCTCGCTCGGGCCATTGCCGTGCTGATGCGCGATCCCGGCCGCCGCGCGCTGCTCGGCGCAGCGGGAGAAGAACGCGTGCGTCGCTGCTTCTCAATGGAGCCGGGAATAGATGCGCTTGCGCACCGCTTCGGGCTGACGCGTACCAGCCACGGCCATATTCGACCGCGCGAGCGAGCTCTCACCCTTGCGCTCGACGGGTCGGTTTAAGGCCGGACCGCCGCACGGGTCAGATGCGCGTCGCGTTTTACGCCCCCTTAAAAGCTCCCGACCATCCAGTGCCTTCGGGAGACCGTTGCGTTGCACAGTTGTTCGGTGCAGCGCTGCGGACGGCCGGGCACGAGGTCTTCCTCGCTTCGAGGTTTCGCAGTTACGATGGGTGCGGGGACCGGCTACGGCAGGTTCGGCTGGCCTCGGTGGGCGTGGCGCTTGCCGAACGTTTTCTTCGCCGCTGCCGCGAGCAGCCGGCGACAGCGCCGGAACTTTGGTTTACCTATCATGTCTATCACAAGGCTCCCGATTGGCTCGGCCCAACAATCGCGGAGGCGCTTCGCATCCCCTATGTCATCGCCGAGGCTTCCGATGCGCCAAAACAGGCAAGCGCAGAATGGGGCATTGGCCGTGAGGCAGCATTGCGAGCGATCCGGCGCGCTGATGCCGTGATTGGGGTCAACCCGGCCGATCGGGGCTGCATTATGCCGCTGCTGCGGGATCCGTCGCGCTGGGTTGCGATAAAGCCTTTTCTCGATACGGCATTGTTCGGCCGGCGACCACGGAGCACGCCAACGGCACCCCGGCTGATTGCAATCGCGATGATGCGCCACGGAGACAAACTCGCCTCATACCGGATCCTTGGCAAAGCTCTATCGCGGCTGCTCGATTTACCTTGGTGTCTGGAAGTCGTCGGGGATGGACCAGCCAGGAACCAGGTCGAGGGCGCGCTTGCCCCGCTGAGGGGGCGTGTGATCTGGTCGGGGGTCCTTGCACCCGAGGAAATCCGCGAACGGTTAGCTTCGGCGGACCTGTTCGTATGGCCTGCACTCAACGAAGCATACGGGATGGCGGCACTCGAGGCGCAGGCGTCGGGTTTACCGGTGGTAGCCGGAATTGCCGGGGGGATCAGGGAGATAGTCACGTCGGGGATAACCGGGCTCCTCGTGCCACCTGGTGATGCTCAGGCCTTCGCCGCCGCCGTGCACAGCCTGATCGTCGACCGAGACAAGCGCGTCGCTTTTGCCAAGGCCGCACGGCAGCGCGTGCAGTCGGAACACGACCTATCCGTGGCGGCAAATAGGCTGGCAATCACAATCGATGCCGTTAGGCAAGCGTATGGCCATGCCCCCTCCCATGCCCTCCCCCCCGCGCTGGGGAGGGAATGGGCGGGGGCCTACGGACTATAGTGACCGGTTCCCTGCTGTTCTATGTTCAGCACTTGCTCGGGATCGGGCATTTACGGCGCGCGTTGAGAATCGTGGATGCCCTCGCGCAGGAGGGGATCGGGGTGACTTTGGTTTCAGGCGGAGAGCCTCCTCCGGTACTGGCGTCGCCGCGTGCTGAACGCGTGCTTCAGCTTTCGCCGATCAAAGCGCGCGATGCCGGGTTCAGGGAGCTGATCGATGCCGACGGCCGACCGGTCGACGAAAACCTGTGGAACATCCGGCGAACAGCGCTTCTCTCGGCCTTTGCAGCGGCGCGTCCCGATGCGTTGCTGATCGAGGCCTTTCCGTTCGGCCGGCGCGCATTCCGCTTCGAGCTGGAGGCATTAATCGAAGCGGCCCGGTCCCGCCGGCCACGCTCGCGCGTGCTCTGTTCGCTTCGCGATGTCGTCGTTGCGCCGGAGGACGTAACCCGCTGTCGCGAGATTATCCGTCGTGTTCGCACTGAATTTGACTTCGTATTGGTCCACGGCGATCCGGCTTTCATCGCGCTCGCCGCAAGCTTTCCGCTCGCCTCGCAAATCGCCGACCGTCTCATCTATACGGGCTATGTCGGGGATGCCGCTGAGGCCACTTCCGCGGACGAGGACGCGGGTGTCGACGAGGTGCTTGTTTCAGCCGGTGGCGGTGCCGTCGGTGGCCGCCTGCTTCGGATTGCACTCGAGACGCGCCGACGAGGGTGTTTGGCGGGCCTCAAGTGGCGGCTTCTCGGGGGTCCCAACCTGCCTGACGCTGAATTCCGTGCCCTGGCCGTCGATCTGCCCGAGGGCGTGATTCTCGAACGCTTCCGGGCGGATTTTCCGCAAATGCTGCGGCGCTGCCGCGTGTCGGTAAGCCAAGCGGGATACAACACGGTGCTTGACATCCTCGAAGCGCGCGCTGCAGCGGTCGTCGTACCGTTCGCTGCGCACCGTGAAACGGAACAGAGCTTGCGCGCGGAGCGGCTTGCAGCCGGCGAGGCGATCGGCCTGGTTCGCGAAAGCGAATTGTCGCCGGAGCGGCTGGCCGAAGAGATCAACCGCGTGATCGCCCGCAGGCCAGGATCGGTTGCGATTGACATCAGCGGGGCTCGGCGCACTGCCGCACTGATCGCGGCGATGATCCGCTCGCCGACGAGTATCCCAGGGCGCCGGGTTGAAGATTTCCGTTGCGCGGGACTGGCAATATGATCCCCTTCGTAAACCAGCCGCGATGTGTTTGCGACAATGGTAGCCGCGAGATGGCGCGATCTGCTTAATGAGCTGGACCGCTGGGCAGAAGCGGAACGGATCGCCACATTATGGTGGCGGGATGATGACGCGGCCGCGCCTAGCCTACATCTCGACCGCTTGGCCGCGATAGCTGAGGAGATCCCGGTAGCGCTGGCGGTGATCCCGGCCGAGGCTGAACCGGATCTCACTATTTGGCTAGCGCAGTCCCGGCCGAGCCTTGTAGTCCTTCAGCACGGGTGGCGTCATTCTGACTACTCCGGCTCCCTGAGGAAGAGCGAATTCCCCGCGAACCGCACTGTCGACGAGGTTCGATTTGACCTGTCCGCAGGCCGGGAGCGACTGGTGCGACTCTTTGGTTGCCGGGCGCTACCGGTGCTGGTCCCGCCATGGAACCGCTTTGATGACGCTTTCTTGCCGCTTCTCCGTAGCTGTGGCATTTGCGCAATTTCCCGGATTAAACCGCGGCGCGCCTTGTTGCCGTATCGCAATGTCATCGAGGTAAACGTGCACGTTGATCTGGTCGCGTGGGTGAGCGGTCGCGGCTTCATCGGAGAAGCGATGGCCCTAGACGGGATTCTGGGGCACTTTCGGGCGCGCCGCCTTGGCATGGTCTGCCGCGATGAGCCAACCGGAATCCTGACCCACCACCTAATACAAGACGAGGCGACAGGCGCTTTTTTGCAGCGGTTGATTGCGGTCACTCGTGCGCATCAGGCGGCGCGGTGGCTCGACAGCACTGAGGTATTTGCCGCAACGAGATTGGATCAAGCATGAGCCGGCACGCCTACCCTGCCTCGGCGATGGTCGGCGACTATGCTCGCGCGGCGGCGGGACTCGTTCCGGCAGCTGTGATCCTCGCAATCGAGCCGGTTGGCTTGGTTGCTGGCGCGGTATTGAGCGGCCTTGCGGCGCTGTTTGCGCTGTTCGGTCTCCGCACGGCAGTCCGGCATGGTACCCAGATCCAAGCGACAGAGGAGGCGCTACATGCCTCTGGCCTGTCGCACATCTCGATCTCGTGGGACGAACTCGATCGATTAAAGCTTGTGTATTATTCTACCAGGCGGGATCGTCGCGACGGGTGGATGCAGTTGGAGCTGCGCGCCGGCTCAGCGAGGCTACGCGTGGACAGCCGGATTGAAGGGTTTGCGGACCTGGTAAGAAGCTCAGTTCGAGCCGCTGAACTGCGCGGCCTGAGGCTGAGTGAGGCCACTTCGATCAATCTTCAGGCGCTCGGCATAAGGTTCCACACGCGCGGGTCCACATCAGCCAAGACCGTTGGAGAGGCGGTGTGACTGATCTGCTCCGAATTCGCGGCCTTCACGTCCGTTTCGCTGCACCCGGCGGTTTTATCCCAGCGGTTCGGGGTGTCTCATTTCGTGTGCGCCCACAGTCGGTCGTGGCGCTGGTAGGGGAGTCAGGATCGGGCAAATCGGTCGTCAGTCAAAGCATTCTGCGCATACTCCCGCGCGGCGGTGTCATCACACAGGGCGAGATCCTGTTCGCCGATCCTCGCTCCGAAGGACAGATGATCGACATCGCGAAATTGCCGAGCGATAGCCCGCAGATGCGCGCGATCCGGGGCGGCAGGATATCGATTATTTTTCAAGAGCCGATGACGTCGCTGTCGCCGGTTCACACGATTGGCGATCAGGTGAGCGAGGCGCTGCGGTTGCATCGCCCGGTCACCGCGGCGCAAGCCGCGGAACTAACCGAGGAAATGCTTCGCCTCGTTGGTTTTCCCGATCCAAAGCGCGCCTTGCGGAGCTATCCGTTCGAGCTATCTGGCGGGCTGCGCCAGCGTGCCATGATTGCGATGGCGCTAGTGTGTCGTCCGGCTCTGCTGATCGCCGATGAGCCGACTACCGCGCTCGACGTCACGATACAGGCCCAAATCCTTAAGTTGATGATCGAGCTCCAACAAGAGCTCGGCATGGCAATTCTGTTGATTACTCACGATCTCGGCGTCGTCGCGAACGTCGCTGAGGAGATCGTCGTGATATACCGCGGCGAGGTTATGGAGAGCGGCACGTTGGAAGATATCTTCCGGCGGGCCGAGCATCCCTATCTCAGAGCGCTCTTGCGCGCAGTTCCGCGCTTTGACATGAGACCCGGCGAACGGTTGGTGCCGATACGCGAAATCCCGCCCGGAGATGCGCCGCATTTGATGGCGGAAGGGAGGAAATGGCCTGTCGATGCCGTCGGCCCACTCCTCGAGTGCAGGGAAGTCAGAAAGAGCTACGCGATCCGCAAAGGGGGTTTGTTCGCCAGAGCGAAATCGGGCCCGCGCGTAGTCGCCGTTGACGGGATCAGCTTGCGTATTAAGCGCGGCGAGTGTCTTGGCCTGGTTGGCGAGAGCGGGTGCGGCAAGACGACCCTTAGTAAAGTGTTGTTGCGAGCGACGGCACCGGATTCGGGATCCGTCACATTTAATGATCATGGGCGCTTGGTAGATGTCCTTTCACTAGAAGGCGAGGAACTGCAGCAGTTTCGCCGGCAAGTGCAATTCATTTTTCAGGATCCGTTCGGGTCGCTGAACCCGCGAATGACGGTGTACGACATCATTGAAGAGCCGCTCGTGATCCATCGTATCGGCGATACGCGGTCGCGCCGGGAAATGGTTTACGAACTCGTTACCTTGGTTGGCCTCGATGTACGGCATGTCAGACGGTATCCGCACAGCTTTTCCGGAGGCCAGCGGCAGCGCATCGGTATTGCGCGCGCCCTCGCACTGAGACCATCGCTTGTCATCTGCGACGAGCCAACTTCGGCTCTCGATGTTTCGATCCAAGCACAAATTCTCAATTTATTGATGGATCTAAAGCAGAAACTATCGCTGACCTATGTTTTCATTTCGCATAATCTTGCGGTCGTTGCTTATATCGCGGATCGGATCGCCGTAATGTGCGCTGGCCGTCTCGTCGAAATCGCAGATCGCCCAACACTGTTTCGCAATCCGGTTCATCCCTATACGCAGGCACTTCTCGCCGCCGTGCCGGCGCCGGATCCGGCGCAGCAGCTCAATTTCAGTCAGTTGATGGCAGATAGAGCCTCGGACCCGATGGCCTGGCCGGAGCCCTTCACGCGCGATCCGCCGGACTCGCTGTGCCTGATCGAGATCGCTCCCGAGCATTGGGTCGAGGCTAGCGCGCCGCCCGCGCTGCTGACCATCCGCGCGATCGATCGTGCCCGAGCGTGAACACCGCAGAGATCAAGTGAGCCCGGCGAACCCAACCCGACGTGAGGTGATACAGGGCAGCGTTGCCCTCGGTGCGACACTTGTCTTGCCGAATGCGTTGTCGGCCAACTTGCAGGAGACGCCGGCCTTCAACGAAGATGTGGCGCGCGCAAGACTTCCCAAAATTGAAGACCGGGTACCCGAAGAGCCCGCTGTAGCGGATTTACAGACGATCGGCAGGCCGGGCGGCGAGTTGCGGATGCTGATGGCCGGCCCGAAAGACACCCGGATGATGGTGGTCTATGGCTATGCGCGACTAGTCGCGTACACCCCAGAGCTCGAGCTTGTGCCCGACATTCTGAAGTCGATCGAGATCGAAGGCAATCGAGTGTACACTTTGCACTTGCGCAAAGGACACAAATGGTCGGATGGGCATCCGTTTACTTCGGAAGACTTTCGCTATTGGTACGAGGACGTCGCCCATAACAAACATCTCTCGCCCTCGGGGCTGCCCATCACGATGATGCCGGCGGGTGAGGGCCCGCGGTTTGAGGTGTTGGACGATGTCACGGTACGCTATAGTTGGAAGCACGCGAATCCGCTATTCCTGCCCAGTGTCGCCGGACCCGATCCGCTATTTATCTATCGGCCGTTCCATTATCTCAAACAGTTCCACGAAAAATACGCGGATAAGGCGGCTCTAGAAACCCTCGTCCAGCAGGCCAATCAGCGCAACTGGGTGGCGCTGCACAATAGACTGGATTCTATGTATCGGAACGATAATCCTGATCTGCCGTCGTTGCAACCCTGGGTATTGAAAACAAAGCCGCCTTCCGACCGCTTCATATTTGAAAGAAACCCTTATTACTATCGCGTCGACAAGCAAGGTCAGCAGCTCCCTTATATCGACCGCGTCGTGTTGTCGATCGCCGACAGCAAGATTATCCCGGCTAAGACTGGCGCCGGCGAGAGCGACCTTCAGGGGCGCTATCTTCGATTTGACAACTATACCTTTCTCAAGGCGAGCGAACAGCACAATAACTTCAAGGTATGGCTTTGGCGCACCGGTCCCGGCAGCCAGCTCGCCCTCTATCCAAACCTCAACGTCAATGACGAGGTTTGGCAGGCCCTGATGCGCGATTTGCGTTTCCGACGCGCCCTCTCGCTTGCAGTCAACCGCCATGAAATAAATCAGGTAATTTATTTCGGGCTGGCGATCGAAGGTCAGAATACGGTTTTGCCGCAGAGCCCGCTTTATCGGCCGGAATATCGTTCGGCCTGGGCGAGCTTTGACGTACCGGAGGCGAACCGCTTATTGGATCTGATCGGCCTGACCAAACGCGACAGGGACGGCATCCGCCTGCTCCCGGACGAACGACCGATGGAGATCATCGTCGAGAATTCAGGCGAGTCGACGGAACAATCGGACGTACTCGAACTAATTCGCGATGCCTGGCGCCGGATCGGGATCAAGCTGTTCGCGAAGCCCTCGCAGCTGACATTGTTTCGGCGGCGGGTCTTCTCCGGCGAGACGCTTATGTCCATCGACAAGGGGGTCGAGAACGGGCTGGCGACGGCGGCAATGTCGCCGTGGGAATTCGCCCCGACTACCCAGCAGCAGCTCGAGTGGCCCAAGTGGGGCCAATATTACGAAACCAAGGGCGCGGCCGGGGAAGCCCCTTCTCTGCCGTCCGCTATCCGGTTGAAGGAACTCTATGAGGCGTGGCTGGCCGGCGGCTCACAGCAGGATCATGCCCAGACTTGGAAGAATATTCTTCAGGTCTGGGCCGATGAGGTCTTTTCGATCGGCACCGTTGCGGGCGTATTGCAGCCGATCGTTGTCAACGACAGGCTACGTAATGTGCCCGAACAGGGGATCTACAACTGGGATCCGGGGGCATATTTCGGGATTTATAAACCCGACGGCTTCTGGTTTGAGCTGTCCGAGGCTCCGGCAAAGTCTGCCGCCGCGACGACACGGTCGGCAGCTCCTCTGTAGGAAAACGCGCGAATGCTCAGCTACCTCGTGCATCGCATTCTGATTATGATCCCGACCCTGATCGCGATCAGCATCGTCATATTCACGATCATCAACCTGCCGCAGGGCAACTACTTTACGACATACGTCGCCGAGCTTCAGGCGTCGGGAGAAGCCACGGATCTCGCCAAGATCCAATTCCTCGAGCAGGAATACGGCCTGGATCGCCCGCTCTGGCAGCAATACCTTTATTGGGCGTTCGGTCTATTACACGGCGATATGGGCTATTCTTTTGCCTATAATCTACCGGTGAACAAAGTGGTGGGCGATCGGCTGTTTCTCACTTTTCTGGTGTCGTTTGCGACCATCCTCTTCACCTATGTGGCGTCGTTCCCGATCGGGGTCTATTCCGCTACTCATCAATACAGTTGGGCGGATTATGGTTTGACGTTTTTGGGTTTCCTCGGGCTGGCGACACCGAGCTTTTTGCTGGCTCTGGTACTGCTCTACTTCGCCAACGTATATCTCGGCATTTCCATCGGCGGACTGATGGACCCGCAATACATCGACAAACCTTGGAGTGCTCCCAAGGCTCTCTCGGTCCTTGCGCATCTGTGGATCCCCGTCATCGTTATCGGCACAGCGGGAACGGCGAGCATGATTCGACGATTGCGCGCCAATTTGCTCGACGAACTGCAAAGACAGTATGTCGTGACCGCTCGCGCAAAGGGCCTCCATCCCCTCAAACTCTTGTTCAAATATCCCCTGCGGATGGCACTTAACCCGTTTATCTCCGATATCGGTTCGCTGCTCCCGCATGTCATTTCGGGGGCGGCGATCGTATCGGTCGTCATGTCTCTGCCGACGACCGGACCGATGTTGCTCGACGCGCTGCGGAGCCAGGACATGTATCTTGCCGGCTCATTCCTGATGTTCATGGCGTTTCTGACTGTGATCGGCGTATTCGTTTCAGACATCGCATTGGCCATACTCGATCCGCGGATCCGCCTGCAGGCAGGCAGACGCCGATGACGGATGTGCTCTTCGCCGACGGCGCACGCCGCCAACCCGCTGGCGGCGCGGCTGCGGAAGCCGCCGAGCCGCTGGCCCATTACGTCGCCGAGGCGCCTTTCGACCCCTATTCCGTCGAGAGAATGACGCCTGCGCAAGAGCGCTTCTACATGGCGTCCGAATGGCGAATGATGTGGTGGAAGCTGCGCCGTCACCGCATTGCCGTCTTATCCGGGGCAATCCTTCTGACGTTGTACGCGTCCATCCTGTTCTGCGAATTTCTCGCTCCGTATGACCTGGATGCGCGTAACACCGATTTCATCTACGCCCCGCCCCAGCGAGTGCGGATCTTCGACAGCGGCCGGCTAGTGTGGCCTTTTGTATATGGCTACGACTATCGGCTCGACATGAACAACCTGGAACGCGTCTATACGCCAAACATCGACAAGCGGCAGCCGATCCGGTTCTTTTGCCGGGGCAGCAACTATCGCTTTTGGGGCCTGTTCAATGCCGACCTGCATCTTATTTGTCCGGCGCCGGGCGGGCAGCTATTCCTGGCCGGCACGGACCGGCTCGGGCGCGATCTGCTGTCCCGCATGATTTACGGCGCGCGCATTTCCCTGACGGTGGGGCTTTTGGGGGTGGCCGTCAGCTTTACGCTCGGCGTGCTGATCGGCGGCATTGCCGGCTACTATGGCGGGTGGACCGACATCCTGATCCAGCGCGGCATCGAGGTCGTCCAATCGTTCCCGCATTTGCCGCTGTGGATGGCGCTCTCCGCGATCCTGCCGGTGAGCTGGAGCCCGCTGCTCGTCTATTTCGGCATTACGATCATTCTCGGCATGATCGAATGGACGCATCTCGCGCGCGCCGTGCGGTCGAAGCTCCTGGCGCTGCGGGAAGAGGATTTCTGCACCGCCGCGATCCTCATGGGGGCGCGGCCGGCCCGCATCATCGGACGCCATTTGCTGCCGAGCTTTATGAGCCACCTGATCGCCTCGGCGACGCTGATGATCCCCGGCATGGTCCTTGGCGAGACCGCGCTTTCCTTCTTGGGCCTCGGGCTCAGGCCGCCGATGACGAGCTGGGGCGTGCTCCTCAACGAAGCGCAGAACATCAACGTCGTCGCGCTCTATCCGTGGCTGATGCTCCCCGTGGGCTGCATCATCATCACGGTCTTGGCGTTCAATTTCTTCGGCGACGGTCTGCGCGACGCCGCCGACCCCTACCACTGAGAGAGTGCCCGGCAATTCCCGTCGAACCGGGAATTTTTCGTTTTCACCGGCAAAAGTGCCGTTTTGTTCCAAAAATCTCCAATCGAATCAACCGCTTGCCGCCCAATTCCCGTAGCGCCCTAAACGGGAATTTTGTCCGCCTAAACGGGAATTAAACCGGAATTCCCTGCTGCCGACCCTGAGAGCCCATAATACCGGGAGATTTGGCCTTTTCTGCGGCGCGGGGCGACCAACATTTCTCACCTCAAGTTTAGGAGAGTCCTTGATGCGTTCGTTGCAGCCGGTCCGCGGCACGCAAGACCTGCTTCCCGAGACGGCGCGGCGCCACCGGCACATCATCGCGACGGCACGCGGCATCGCCGAGCTCTACGGTTTTGCCGAAATCCAAACGCCGATCTTCGAGTTCACCGAGGTCTTCGCGCGCCCGATCGGCGAGACGAGCGACATCGTCACGAAGGAGATGTACACCTTCACCGACCGCGGCGGCGAGGAGATCACACTGCGGCCCGAGGCCACCGCCGGGATCGTGCGTGCGGTGCTCTCGGACGGTCTCGTCCAGCATGCGCCGCTCAAATTCTTTTTGAGCGGCCCGATGTTCCGCTACGAGCGGCCGCAGAAGGGGCGCTTCCGCCAGTTCCACCAGATCGATGTGGAGCTTATCGGCGTCGCGCAGCCGCAGGCCGATATCGAGGTCATCGCGCTCGGCCACCGCATTCTGGAGGCGCTCGGCGTCAGGGCCAGCACCGTGCTCGAGCTCAACACGCTCGGCGATCCGGAAAGCCGCGCCTCATATCGCGACGCGCTCCTCGAATATTTCTCGCGGCGAGAGGCCGAGCTCTCCGACGACAGCCGCCGGCGCCTCGAGCGCAACCCGCTGCGCATCTTCGACTCGAAGGAAGAAGCCGACAAACGTGTGAGCCTCGAAGCGCCGGTCTTCGACGATTATCTGAACGCGCCGTCGCGCAAGTTCTTCGCCCGCGTGCGCGACGGGCTCGAGTGGCTCGGCATCGGCTACCGGCTGAACCCGCGTCTCGTGCGCGGCCTCGATTACTACACGCACACGGCCTTCGAATTTGTCACGACGGAATTGGGCGCGCAGGGCACGGTGATCGGCGGCGGGCGCTATGACGGGCTCGTCGAGATGATGGGCGGTCCGGAAATGCCGGGGATCGGCTGGGCCGCCGGCATCGAGCGCCTGGCGATGCTGATCTCCGAGCCGCCCGCCGCGCAGCGGCCGATCGCGCTTGTGCCGGTCGGCGAGACCGGCGAGCAGGCCGCGCTCCAGCTCTCCGAAGAATTGCGCGGCGCAGGCCTCGCCGTCGACCTCGGCTATTCGGGCAATCTCGGCCGCCGCATGCGGCGCGCCAACAAGATCGGCGCCCGCGCCGCGGTGCTGATCGGCGATGACGAGCTCGCGCGCGGCGTCGTCGCGCTCCGCGACCTCGACAGCGGCGAGCAAACCGAGGTCCCGATCGGCGAACTCTGTGCGCGCCTCGCGGCTCTCAACCGCTGAGCAAACGGCGATGGAAGCTTCCCTCGAAGCGCGTCTGGAGCAACTCGTGCGGCGTCATGCCGAGCTCGGCGCGGCGCTCGCCGGCAGCGGCCTCAGCGGCGCCGAGTTCGCCAAATTGTCGAAGGAATACAGCGAGCTCGCGCCGATCGTCGCGGGCATCGACGATCTGCAGCGGGCGCGCGAGGAGGCCTCCTCGGTAGCCGATCTCGCGGAGACGGCCGACGACCCCGAAATGAGGCAACTGGCCGAAGAGGAATTGCGCGCGCTGCGCGAGCGCCTGCCCGGCCTCGAGCACCGCGTGAAACTGGCGCTGTTGCCGCGCGATGAGGACGACGAGCGCAACGCGATCCTCGAAGTGCGGGCCGGCACCGGCGGCGAGGAGGCGGCGTTGTTCGCCGCCGATCTCTTCCGCATGTACCAGCGCTATGCCGGATTGCGCGGCTGGCGGTTCGAGATCCTCGATCTCTCCGAGACGGGACTCGGGGGCCTCAAGGAAGGCAGCGCCGAGATCAGCGGCGGCGACGTCTTCGCGCGCCTCAAATTCGAGAGCGGCGTGCACCGCGTGCAGCGCGTGCCGGAGACCGAGGCGCAGGGCCGCATCCACACCTCGGCCGCGACCGTCGCGGTGCTGCCCGAGGCGGAG
>Ga0126371_10000280_pt1 | contig 40855 bp, 50 predicted proteins | sample PanSoiMetaPlot_4_FD_110145 | JGI IMG/M metagenome (GOLD analysis project Ga0126371, IMG submission 110145) | Tropical forest soil microbial communities from Panama - MetaG Plot_4 | ecosystem: Environmental > Terrestrial > Soil > Tropical forest > Bulk soil | place: Panama | collected 2016-02-17
GGTTTATTACTTTCAATTAGCTTTGTTCTCATCTTGCCCTCTTTTTACATTTTCAGTCCCTTGGCAGGGGTCAGTTGTGTTGACTGGTTGGGGAGTTTTCTTTACTACATTTAGTCTAGCAAACTCTCCAAAATACTTGACTGCGGCTCGATTATAAGCTTCTGCTGCTTCAGCTTCATCTCTATATCTACCAAGATTCATAAGTTTTCTATTAACCCTGATAGAAGATTTCCATGATTTAGACTCTTTATCCCAAGATACACCTTTATGCTCAGATGAGCAAGATTTTAAAAATCTATCTTGCTTAGCACTATTTGCCATTTGTTGAGACATAGTAGCATATCTGAGATTACATTTTCTATTATCCAAAGTGTCTCTGCTTATATGGTCAACAGTCATTTTTTTACCATCTCCTAATGGCAGTATTAATTGGTGCATATAAATCATCTTACCACCACTAAGCATAGTAATTGCATAACGTTTATCCTGGGCTATTTTTACTAGCCAACTATATGAGGATAATTTAGCATAATCCTCATCATCAACTATAGCAACTAAACTTGAAGCGTATAGGGGTATCTCTCTCATGATGTAACTGTAGCATGGTTGGTAACACCTTGTCAACAGTTACCCTGTTTCCAGTGAGCCACTCAAGTCCGTTTTCAGCCACCTGATTCAGCATCGATACCCCATCCGGTACACAGACCGTCAACCACTAACCCCTTTGTTAACTAGCATATGAGCGTGCAAACTTCGCTAACACACCCTGTTTACGCCTATTGTTCACGGAAACGTTTCCCATCCAACCGACGTGTCCTACCCTACTGTCGCCGTTGATTGGCTTTGCGAATGTATTACCATTCTCATCCTTTAACATATCCCAGTTCCGCGAAGGGTGATAGCGAATCTTAAAGAACTTCGCATTAACATAAACACAAGAACCAAAACTCATGGAACCAGGATTAACTACACCACCAACTGCTGTACCTGGTTTGTTATTAAAGAAATCAGGAACTTTGTCATCCATGATAACTTTAGCATTCAAGAACTTCTTACCAATGAAGGGATACTCAAAGTTAAGCGCATCAGCATTTGCCTTATACACAGCAAAGTAAGCATGAATAAAATTCTGGTAAGTAATCTGATCCATCAACATATGTGTAGCTGGTCCACCAGTTCCAAGTGAAGTCAGGTTATACATACCCTCAAGTTCATACATAAACTGAGAGTAAGTAGTAGCTGCACTTGTACCCCAGTGATTCTGCCACCAAGTATTAGGTGCTGCTTCTGAAATACCGCCAATAGTTAAAGCCGTGCCGGTAGCAGCAGCCCCACTAATACTATCCGAACCCGCAGTATTATAACTTATTAGCATTGGTAAAGGATTCACATGGTAACTACCATTCACAGTGGAGGTTTTAGGAACCTGCATAGCACCAGCGCCTGAACCCCACATGAAAGCTTGTGCCCAGTTTTCCTGTAAGCCTAGTTCACTCTGTTGGATACGAGCTTTCACTAAGTTAATAATCTTATGCTCATTCTGAACTACTTCCTTAGTATTGTAACTAATAGGTGAAGCAATCTGGCGCCACTCAAACTGAGCCTGAGTGATACCATCAGTAGGTTGTGTACTTAAATCATCATAACCATCATAGGAGTCAGCAGGTGCAAGACCATACATTAATTCTTCAGCAATATAAGTTCCTCCATCAGCTTCTTCATAAGACTCACCTTTGATAAGATCGTACAGGATAGAATTTGTCGCACCGATATTATCTATCAAGGTCTTTCTATAGTTAGCCAAGCTGGTAGAGAATACAGAATCCAAATAAGTTGTGATATTATTTGGAGCACTTGCATTCCCAAAAGTTAGTCCCACGGTTTTTCTTTACTTTCTGGAGCTTTGTTCTACTTGTTCCATTGCAAGTGAGACAGCATCCTTTAGAGACATCTTACGTGAAGTAGCTCCAGTATTACTACTAGGTGCAACCCCCCTGTTGTTAGCACTTAAAGATCGTGCAACCGAATCAGCCCTACTTCTATCTGCACGGTCGCTCCTAGACTTATTACCCTTTTGAATACCAAGTTCACCTACAGCTAGTGCGAAGATCCTTCTGTAGTACCTATCTGGACTCATAGCAGGATCTGTAGGAGGAAATTCATCCATAGCTTTGGACATTTCCTTCACCACAGAATCCGGCATGTCATCAGCTCCAAACCACTCCTGAGCTAAATCCAAATGAGTAGAAGCCGTTTCCTGCTCTATAGCTTTTAGTTCCTGTTTCTCTACCCTAGATCGAAGATCTGAGTCCGTACTGCGGCTTGAGATTTTAGCTTCCAGCGCCTCTTCAAGAGCCGGGCCAAGCTTAGGAGCCAGAAAAGAGAATTCCTGGCCTAAGTGTTTTTCCAAGATTTTACTTATATCCGCCGCAGCCTGTTCCGGTTCCGCGGTACGTAGTTCAGCTTTAGTATAACCAGCCTGCCGCGCAAGGAAATCAATAAAAGCACCGGCTTTCTGCTGATCTTTAAGTATCTGTACAATAGCCTTACCTTGTATAGCCTCTTCATCCACCCCAGGCGGCTCAACTTTATCTTCCACATGACTTTCAGTCTTATCCACAGCCTGCTTTTCTTCCACCTGAACATCAGACTTATCTTGGCTTTCAACAGCCTTAGTCACTGCCTCAGTGAGGCTTTCAACTTTCTCTTCTACTGGCATAAGTAACTCCTATTTGTAAACCAACCCACCCACTACTGAATCTGTTGTGCCAATTGTTCATTAACATCAGAAGTACCTGGAACAGCCATCTGAGCATTTCTAGCTTTAGCAAGATTCCCTGGTGCCTGTGCTCCTTGCGCTCCTTGGGTAGCTTGCTGCTGCATCTGTTGTGCTTGCATCTGTGCTTGAGCTAGTGCTACTTGTATCATCTCTTGTATAACAGCCTCATTTTTATAACCAGTCCTATAAGCAGCTTCCCTGATAAGCTTAGGACTCATCTTTATATCAGGAAACTGAGTACACATACTCATAAAGTTAACAAAACTTGTTTGAGCTTGAGCCATTGCTGCTGGAGTAGCATTCTGGATATCAAAATTTATCTCAAAATCATAACCATCATCTATTTCTTGACTAGTAACATATCTATAAACAGGTTCCTGAGTTAACTGTTGCTGTGGTTGCTGTGGACCAGGATTTGTTGTATACTTTATCCAAAGACCTGATACAAGTCTCTCCTGACACTGACATAGCAGTTCTCTACCTATAGAGCATAACCACAGACTAAAATCCAACTGTTCCGCTGATTCTCTTATCTGCGCTCTACTTTGTACAATTTTCGCTTGTGTCGCAGTCTCCCTATCCGTATCCTGTCCTCTAGCTTCAGCACTAGTTCCACTGATGGTATTAAAGTCATCTTTAGCAAGTGTAAGAGCATTCTCAGAGGTAGGTCCAATTTCAGGATTATCAATAGCTTTAATAGCATCAGGTTGTTTAACTTCTACTAAGATACCATCCGGCCCACTAGAAAACTTTTCCTTCTCCTCCTCATCTATCATTCCTTTAACAGTTTGAAACTTACGGGTAAATCTTCTGCGGTAGCTTCTAACTTGTTCCCGCGCTTCATTAATTTCATCCTGCGGAGAGAGCCATTGGAACACGGGAGGTATAGGATAAAATCCGCGTATTCTGAAGTCCCATCGAAGGTCAATAAAAGGTAATCTGTCGTAATTTCCAGACCATAACTCATGCATTTCGTAATCATCAAGTAGTAGCAGCCTCTTTTTCTGCACTTGATCCCAGATATTCCATACCTTACATATTTCACCACTGTTATATAGAGTTTTTAAAACATCATCATTACTAGTGTATCCAGAACCCCCACCAACAAAACCACTAGCATATTCAGCACTTATATAAGATCCACCAGAGTAGTCCTGCGGCCACGCTATACCTTTAGTGTTCTCTAAGACACTCTTATAGAAGTAGTCATAGTATCCTACCCAATCACAATCATTAAGATCAGTAGCTTCACTAGCACATACTCTGAACCTATGCGGCCAGATTCTCTTCACAAAGAATCTTTCATTCACAGGTACAGGATCTTCCTTAACTATCCTGTCTTCTGATTCTGGAACATCCGGATCAGTCCAACTAGCTAGTTCCGGGTCTATCTTCTGGGGATTCCTCCAGTCATTCGCATAACCTACTTCTATCATCCCGAACCGGAAGAAACTATCCATCGCGGCCCGTTTTATATGTTTAGTGAAGTTTATATTAGGATTACCAACTATAGTATTCAGTACATTCTCTTTAAGTTGTGCTGATTGAACTGCGAAGTCCTGATTCCATTGACTGTTACCAGGTGTCGGATTTATAACATACTGAGGTTTTTGAAAGAGAATACCTGCTAGCTTAATCTTGACAGTAGAGTATACAAGATTAAGAGTGTAAGGATTATAATTAGTGGTCGGATAATCTCGTCGTTGCTTCCACTGAAATCCCTCATAATACTCCTCCAGTAGTTTACACTTGAATTTTCCTTCCCATTCTTTAAACATTTTGTCAGCACCCTGAATCCTACTGACCCAAGGATTGTTTAGATTGTATTCTGTTCTGTAATCAGGCACCAGTAAACTCCTAGAGAATTTACTAGCAAGGGGTAATTAGAAGGGAAAATTTAGTAGCAGAATTACTAACTATTAATTAGAGAATTCACCAAAGTACTTCTTAGTTGCTATATTATAAGCTTCTACAGCTTTCTCTTTATCTGGAAAATAACCAAGATTATACCGAATTTTATTAGCATATATTCTAGCATTCCACTTATTTAGATGTGGTACATAACTTATACCACGATGCCCATTTTTATTATCTGATCTTAATTTAGAATTCTGCATGTTTTGAGATTTTGTAGCCCGTCTTAAGTTCTCTTCTTGATTATTTAAGCCATTGCCATCCTTATGATCTATTAAATCAGCACCTTCTAATGGTAAGATAAAATGATGCATATAAATATGTTTTTTATCTATTATAGTGATAGCATATTTATATTTTCCTTTTATATTAAGAAACCAATCATGTTTCCTTATCATATCATATTTCCAGTCATCCACCAACGCAACACAGCCGGCACGCCGATCACCACGCTTCCATAGCGTTATCTCTCTCATGAATCCAGTTTAGCATGTCAGAACCAACCATGTCAACCACTATTCAGTACTAGCCGCATTAGACACATGTCCACCAAGTGACCTACTAAGTAAACTATTGAAATAAGCAAAACTGTTCCTGGAAGGTTTTCTCAGTGCCTGTTTAGGTTGCGAGCCGTGCATAGCTACAAAATATCTTATACAATCATATGAGTGATCAGCTACTTTAATTTCTCTATCGTCACTGTAGAAACTCTTACCATCCACAGTACCTACAAGTTTTTTCCGCTGTAATCCTATCTCCCTGATAGCTTCCCGGCAGCCAAAAGGATAATCAAAGTCACCCTTCAAAAAGTAAAGTCCTGGGGCGGGCTGAGTTTTAGCTATAGGGTGTTTATAGCGAAAGGAGGGTGCAAGTAATTCATTAATCCGATTCCGCGTTGCGAATTCATTATTATCCGCCGGTATCCACACTAACTCAGGAGCTTCAAGAGTAGAATCCATATATTCATCAGCTATAGACCAGAAGCCACCAGCTTTCTGATTGGTCTTCTTGAAGATCTGAGGGTCAGCATAATTAGCTGAGTAATCCTCACTTCCACTCATAGCAGAGATTTCACGCCGATGGTAAGAAATAATCTGACCGGCTACATAATATTCTCTATATACAATATAAACACCATCTATAGCTGCTATCCACAAGCAACATGTAGGTGAAGCATCCCCATGATCTAGTATCCTGAATAGGTTTCCTTTATGTATAATCTTTTCAAGTAACTCTTTATCAAAGTTAAGTATAGATTCCTTCCTCACATAATGTATTGCAGAACTAGCTATTCCCCACTTACCGAATATATACTTATCCTGCCACTCTTTATCCCTACCAAGAGCATTATCATAAGTTTCCTCAGAACCTAGGTCACGTTGCCAAGCACCCTCACAGAAGAAATAATCTTTCACACGATCATTAGACTCAGGATGATACTTCCTGTAGATATAGTGGAATTCCGTATCAGGGTTACAGAGCAGCATTAGGTAGGAAGGAACAATAAACTTACCGTATTTATTTTTAGGCCAATCAGTTCCGAAGATTTCCTGATGTTGTTCTTGAAGCCAAGTTGGAACTACCACTCCATCCCATCTTCCTACACGGCTATCCAACACATCGTATACTTTCTCTTCAGTTTCTTCAGCCTGATCTATTAGAATAGAATTAGGTTCGATACCACGTAACGTGTTTTCATCTACATTATCTAGGTGTATCCAATATATTCTGCTACCATTCTTTAAAAGTGTATTCCCATCCTGCTCACTGTGAGATTCAATCAACTCCGCTGGTAAGATCTTAAAGAAAGTCTGCATTGTTGTCTTCTTAAGATCACTATACCTCTGTCGAGCTATGATCATACGATAATTATAAAACAGGTTAAGTAGATTTATCGACTTGAAACAACCTACCCAGGTCTTACCATTATTGAATCCACCACTAAAACAGGCATTCCTAGCTGTAGCGTGATAGAACTTCTCCTGTTGAGGATTAGCGAATTTAACATTCAGATCCACGCTGGTTAAACTCTAGGTAGTCCTGGTATTTTAGGGAACCCTATTTTCTTCATCCTAAGGCTGTGTATCAGCCCACCAGCTTTGAAAGCACTAGACATATTAGAAGTTAAGGGGTGCATTCTAGGAACACCTTCACTAGTTCCACTCATTCCACTAAAATATCTAGAACCTAAAGGTGAAGCTTGCCTCTCCAGAAAGTGTTGCTGAGTTACAGATTGTAGTCTAGCCATTTCTAGCTCCTTAGTGCTTAACTCCTAGTGTTTAGGATTAGTCTGAACCACCTGGCCAGATTTAGCTTGGGCCTGTGCTTTCTCTAATTGAGCATGAAGTTGTTTATTCTGGCTCTCAAGTTTGTCCAAAAGATCTAAAACAGGGTTGAAAGGAACCTGAACTAGCCAAGGATAACCTGTTTCAGATTCAAAAGCTCCCGCAGCATCACTTAAAACTTCATCGGGAGTTCTAACCTGACCCGGTTTAAGTGCTGTCAGCACAGGAGGATTACCTGAAAACCGGTTATACTGCATAAGTCCAAGCAGTGGAAGGTTAATATCAGGTTTTTGCGTTGCAGTTGAGGATTCTGTGGATGTTTGTTGTGCCATTTCTTTCTCCTTTTGCTATTCTTTAACCCTAGCAAGTCTTGGATTTGCTTTTTTAGCCGCAGCACTGGCATGTCTAGTCCTAAAAGCTAGTATTCTTCTAGCAGCATCCTTACTCACACCTTGTTTTGAGGCGATCTTACTAGCTACAGCAGCAAATCCAGGGTGCTTTGTACTCTGACCGTGCCTCAGAAGATTGTGCTTATCGTGTTTTTCGGACCCGCGATACTCTTTATCCCCTGCCCTTACTAAATCCGCTCCAGAACCTCTCTCACCGAACTCAGCTTCGGATCTATTTTTAACTTTGTTAGAAGCATCTCTTCCTCTAGGACTGACTGAAGATCCTTCCCTATCCACTGTATCACCTTTATCTTCATATTCCTTACTAGATCTTGTACCATAGTTATGAATATCTCCAGAACCCTCATCATCTTTATCCACCATCTCACCAGACTCACCCATATCACATATCTCACAGTCATCATCGCAGCAACCCATTAAGTGATCCGCGATTCTACCATGATCCATACGCTTAGTTCTTTCCATTAACGCATGTTTATTCCTAGAAGTACTTTGTATAGCCTTTGGATTATCTTTCCTACGCCGTTCTTCTAAATCCGATCCAAACATTTTAGACTCCTTGGAAGGGCCAGACTATCAAGCCCAGCCCTATTCCTACTTAAATCCTGCTGATACTTACTTCTGGCCCGGCCCAGGAGGATACTCTGAAGGTAGATCTACACTCAGCCAGCGTAGTCCTACTCCTACAATATTAGCTAAAAGAACACCTTTTCCTCCTACCCCAGAATCACAAGGAAGTGGAGGCCATACAGAACCAGGAGGTAGTGCTATTGGGTGAGTAGGTTCTACTGGCAAGAAGATAGGATGTGTTGGAACACCTGGAACTTGCGGAGGTAGAACTATTGGATGTTCCGGTTTAAGATCTGGCGGGACCGGTGGTAATACTATAGGGTGTGAAGGATGTTCACCTACTGGCGGCGTAGGTAATACTATTGGATGCGTAGGAACTCCAGGGACTCCTGGCTGTGTTGGAGGCTGGTCAGGAGGTAAAACTATTGGATGTGATGGATGTAACCCCTGTGGTACAGGAGTGATCCAAGCTAAAAAGCTCATCTTTTTGATCTCCTTACTGTTTGGATTTTCTTACTGGCCTTAGACACGCTTGCGGGAAGCTTAGATTCTTTAGTGGAAGCAAAATCGTGAAGTTGCTGATGGCTCATCTTCAGAACACCCTTGTTCTTAGCTGAAACTTGTGAAGGGTGATGTTCTGCCAGAGCCATTAAGCGTCTTTGAGCTACTGATACTGAAGGCATAGCTTTAATCTTAACCCGGACCCAACCCAGAATAAACCTCTTCCGGCGAGCTGCCTTTTAACTTATACTCTTCTTCCGCCTCTATGTCGCATACTAGTGGACGAACCCATATATATTTATAACCCATAATTTGACAGTGCAGTTGTGCTTTCTTTATTGCAATCTGTAAGTTACCATCGCAAAGAAAGTTCTTAGTGAGAGTAGCATTCATTCCGTGACGGTAATGAAGAGTCCAAAGATTAGAGAATCTCTGAACTTTATTTAGGGAATTAGCAGAAGATCCCATAACCGGTGTCTGGGTGGGATTTGGATTTGAAGTAGCCATCTTTAATTAACCTGTTCTTGTTCAGACTCAGAATCAGAATCAACAGAATCAACAGACTCATAAGAAGAGTCCAAGCCCTGTAAGGACTGTCTAGGAAATAAGTGTGAAGCAAGACCCTTAGTTTTAGTTAAGTCTTGCCCATCACTTTGTATGATAACAGTAAAACTAGGTACCTGAACAGGTGTTTCTTTAAGAGCACCACGGGCCTTCATTACTATTTCCAGTGCTCTTAGTTTTAGTGCTTCATTATTGGAATGGAGTGCTAAAGATACTAGTTCATCCGCGATAGTCTCATTAGTAAGACCAGCACTAGTCAGACCATCAACAAAAGATCCACTATCAGCTTTTTCATCCTCAAGAAGTCCAGCTTTCCTTAGAACTTGTTGAACTTCAGGTTTTATTAAGGGCATTAGTAACCTCCACCTTCCAGAGGTCTAGCAGCCTGTTCATCCTCTAACTCTGCTAATTCCTTCTGTAATCCTTCAGGTACAAAATCCCAAGAAGCTCTATCACTCATAGCTTCTACTAGAACTTTCAAGTCTACTGGAGTTAAGTTATTGAAAGAATCAAGAGTAACCCGGATTGCATCCAGAACTTCTGTGTAGGTAGGACTAAGAGGCGGGGTACAAATCTCAGACAGGATTAAAGCTATGGAGTCTTTTATGTATACTAGGTCTGATTCTATTAGCCTGCTGTTACTCGTAGCTGGCCCGGCGGGTGAGTTTCCTAAATCTTTAGAGGTTAAGAAGCCCAAGCCTAAAGCTTTAAGTGGAGAGTTTTGAATCCTATCCTGTACGTAATCTTCTCTTAAGGCATCTACCTGTCCTGGAACCTGTACTGAGTGCATCCAGCTTTGCTCCTAAGCGGGGGGACTAAGCAGCAATGGTAAGGTAGAATAGGTTATATTAGAACTGCGCTTGTAATAAGAAAAGTGTAGCTCGTGACCTGAGTGAAGTCAATAGCGCTTGGCTGTAAGCCACTGAAAACAGGCAGGATAAAGTTGTAATCTTATTTTAGCATAGAATTCACAATTGTTAACTCTTTTAATTCTTAGTTTTTTTACTGGAAGTTTTTTCTAGCTTAGGAGTTTTTTCTAGCCTACTGGAAGAATCTAAGTAATGCGCCTCCCTTTTTATTTCCACCTGCTCCTGTCCTTCTGAGTCCCCAAGCAGAGCTTCCCTGAGCTTCCAAGCTTTAACCAGTGCGGAATTCTTTTCATTCCTTAACTTCTGCCTGAGCCGGCGCTGAGTCCAGTCTTTATTTAGTATATTCTTTATTTCCTGTTTGTTCATTTGTTCTCCTGTTTCTAACCTATTCAGCTATCTAAGTGAAAGTGAAAGTGAAAGTGAAAGTGAAAGTGGGGGGCCGATTTTTAAAAAAGTACCAGTACTTTTGGGGAGTCCATCCCTACTTAGTACTGGTACTTAAATTAGTACTTGACTTTTACTTTCTCTATCAGAGCAGATTCCACACCTGTCCGTAGTTAGTAGTCATATCTATTCTCCATGTACTCCATGTACCTCTCATCCTCGTTCCAATGCTCATAAGGGCGCATCATTCTAGCACCTATTGCCTCGAGCTTATCTTCAACTAACTCTATTTCAAGCTCGAATTCAGCCTGTTTAGCATCTCTATCAGTTTGCCATTGCTTCCTAGATTCACACTCAGTATGGTTAGCGACTAAACAGTACTCACACTCGCAATCCTCAAATGGATCATAATCACAGCCGTCTTCATTCCTAGCTAAAGAGTCATAGTATTTGTTCTCCCTTTGCGTTTCAAGTTCGCTCCATTTCTTAGCTAAAGCTTTAGCGCGGGCGTAATCAGAATCACTATGCTCCTGGTTCTCATTGATCCAAGTAAAACTTCTATTCGTCATTTTAGTTTCCTTTAGAGTTTAAATAAACCCTCCATTAGGTATAGGCGGAGAATTCACGTAGGTCCGCAATAACTCAAGACCTCAGACTCGCTTAAAACACCTTGGAGGTTGCAGGTTGCATCCTGACCCAAGGCATTTTCTCAGCCTAACCTCTAACGTTAGAGGGTACTTAAAATATAACAAGAAGCAACCTGGAGCGTAACAACATTTCACCCCATAAAATGTTTTAGGCTACCTGCAACTCATTTGCAACCCGGCCCGGCCCGCTTTATACTTTAAAGTACTCCGAAACACAAAGCAGACTACCCCCCAGAGTACTCTCTAGAGGATAGTTGTTTATAGCTTATACTTATTTGTGGGAGAAAGGATCTCCCTTATTCCCCCTCACTAACTCACTCCCCTCCAAAAGTCACTACTAAGTCCGGGGGGAGTTAGTTTTTAGGCTAGGGAGTTAGTTTTTTAGTCTAGCCCCCCTGCCTTAGCTTTGCCTTAGCTCTGCAATCCTCCCAGCATTGCCGGATTCTCACGGAGGAACTTCCTCGCCGCTTCTTTCTTTGCCTCTTTATCTTCCGCGCTCATGGACTTATCGTATCCATTAAGCTTGGCAAGAGTCAGTACAGCGGCATCGATCATTGCCTTTTTGTTCTTATCCGCATAGCTACCAGTATAAAGAGTGGTAGTAATGTTATTCTCACTGTCAGTCAGGAACCACCCATCATTTGCATCGCTGTTATAGGTTGCATCCTGAACCTGCTTGATAAGCCCTGCATGGATAAGATCCAGTAGAGCACTGGTATCGTTATTCATTGTGGCTAGGACTTCCTGAATACTGGTAGGCTTCTTTGGGACAGTGTAGGTCTTTTTCAGAAGCACATTGTCGAAAGTCTTAAGGTCAAAAACAGTCTTCTGAGACTCCTTAGTCTCCCCGCCTGTAGCAGGGCTAGCTTGCTGGCTTTCCTGCTCATCCTGTACCTGCACGTTTTCATCACTCATCTCTTTAACTACCTTTCTGCGCTTTGACCCGCGCCGGGTTGCTACTGCTAAACTCTGATCGATTTCGGTTCTGATTACTAGTGCGCTCATTCCTTGGATTCCCCTTTCCTCTACTGAAAATCTAGGATACCAGGAAGCACTAGAGGTTGTCAACATCTTTTTTTACCTTCAGGGGTGGGTTGGGATGAAATCTGCGTACCGATTGAGCAGCTCTGCATGCAGCAACTAAAGTTAATTTATCCATATTCAGACCTTAACACTTCCCCTGGGAACTTGTCAAGCCTCTGGCTGGAAGTTAGCTTGGCTGAAAGTTAAATCCAGATTTAAGGTAAATCAATCCAGCTGATACGTAGTTTTACCCTGTGCCTGAGATTCACACTGTTTAAGCTCTCTAGAATGACTAACTTACAAATTTGACGTGTCAGATAACCCACACTTTTTTACCTTAAATCTAGTTAATACGCAAAATTTTGACTCCTAAGCCAATGTAAGGCTCGTTTGTTACATTTCCCTGAAGTCCTGGACGCCAGTTCCGACACTCCAGACTACGATGCGCCTACAGTGGGGTCACAATAGGGTACGCATGTAAGCCCTAACACGATAGAGGGATAAGGACTTAGCTTACTACCCCCCTACCCCTTTAATCGCTACCCCCCCCCCCGTTCCCAGAATAGGATTTTGTGTGTCTGTATATATATGATAATAATATATATAATAAAAATAAAAAAAAAACACCTTTAGCGCTACCTACTGTACTGCTTTGCTTTTATGTAAGACTAATAACATCAATAACTTGAGTCACTGTACACCATGTGTACACCATAGGGGGTATAGGGGTACACTTCTCCAGTGAGTAGGGTACTCGCTAATCCTATGATTCTGAAGCAAATAAACAGCTTGCATCATTCCTATACATGGTATACACTCAGGATTCCATGAGTTACGCATCACTTCAGCACTCATCAGGGCTTTACCCTAGTAAGGTACTAGTACCCTTAAATTCTACGTATCAGCTATAGGATACTTAAAGCTATGCTTATTTATCATAAAAAGCCACTTTCTAAAGCCTACTCACAAGTATCACAGGATCAACCCTTAGAACTTTTTAGAGTCTATAAAGTATTTCCAGCTAATACTCCTAACTTACCTCCCGGTAAGAATACCCAAACCTTAGTTTTAAGTCAAGAGAATCAAGCTTATTCCACATGGACTGCTGCGAATAAACCTTCAGAAGCTAAATTCATCATATGGATAGATTCTAGACGCTGGTTCTTAGAACATTCTATTAATGTACTAGCGAATGGTTCTAGGCTATCACCTTCTGATTTTAGAGAACATCTCTATAAATTAGGTTATAAAGATACTCCTACAATAACTGAGAAAACTATAAAAGCTATTAAACCATCATTCTTAGGATCAGCACTTAAAGCCACTAAGCCTAAACAAAAAGATCATCGAGTTCTGAATCCTGAAATTTGGGCACCAGAAGTACTTTTTAGAAATAAAGCAAAACATAAACAGCCTACAGCTTTAGAAAAAGAACAAGCACACCTAGCTGCAATAGAAAAAGAGATTGCTAACCTGATCGAATCTAAGAAGCTACGGGACTCACAGAAGAAGATAAGACCTCTGTAGCTTAGCTTCCCCTGTAGCTTAGCTTAAAAAAGAAAGGATAAGATAAAAGAATGGCACAGTTCATTCAACTAACAACTGAAGAGATAGATTACCTGCTTAACCTGATATCAGAACTTGATTTCGATACTGCCTACACAGTAGAGATCCGTATCACGACAGTGGAAAAGCTTATGGCTATCAGAAAGCAGCCTAGGTCTTACAAGCTTTTCTATAACGAAGTTACTTACCTGCTAGAACTTATAGAAGATGATGACTTGGAAGCTGACTCCGCAATACGCGGGCAGACACTAGCGGTACTGGAAGATATTCAGAACTTACAGGCTAAGCGCTTCCAGGAAACTCTTAGCATAGAGGAACAGCGGGAGCTTCGGCGCGCTAAGAGAACTATCCGCTAAAGCTCTAAGAAAGGATAGAATATGAGTGATAACTTTAACTTAATTTTAGGAATAACTTTAACCGGATGGTCACTAGGTTGGTTCTGGTCTGTACTTAAAGCACCATATCATTTTACAATCCCAGTGGAGGTGACAATAAAACATGACCCAACCACTTCTCACTAAAGAGGCAGAATTTACAGAATGTGTAATCTGTCAGAAACCACTAGGCCAAGACTCACGGGACTCAGGTTACAGCTTGTGTCACGAGCATAGGAAGTGTATCTATTGCGAAAAGGATATTTCACCCGCTGAGAATACTACTTGCCTTAAAGCTTTACGTGAACACCGGTCAGCTTTAAGCCGGTCAGCTTTAAGTAACGGTACACCTCCAGACTATTCTGAGATAACAGTTACTCATGCTTCCTGTTGGATCATACAACAGAGAAAGATAGACGATCCTGAGATAACTGTTAGGCAAAGTACTTATGATTTCGCTAACCTTTGCAGACTAGCTATAATACCTGAACTAGAACTTAATGCTAAGACTAACAGGGAGAATGCGGAGATAGAAGGTCACAAGCTTGTCCAAAACATGGATTATCTTGAAAAGACCATGTTCATAGAGAGACTTGAGGCTATAGCTTCTTTCCAAAGGATGTTACTAAAGCAAGATCCTAAGTTTAATAAGGAACTTCTAGAACTTCGGGAGAAACAGAAAGCTTCCGTAGCTAGGGTAGAAGCTTCTACCTCTGCTCGTCCACAACCTAAGATCAGAGCACAGGATATACAACTAGCACACTTTATGGAGATTTATGATATTAAGGAAGCTGAAGTAGGTAAGAAGCTTCTAGTTCAATTTAACAAAGCAATACAGGATTTACAAAATAGATCAGGATTTGACGAACCCACTGCAAGAGAAATGGTAGCCAGAGTTATGAAGTTACAGCGTAAGGTAGAATAAACCACATAGGATAGAATAAACCAATGACAGACCTCAATGAGAAACTTTTAGATTATCTTAACGAACGTATCGCGGGTTGCCAGGGGAGTAACAGCGCCTTTTCAACTGTACAGCTAGGAGTACTTCTAGATGTGAAAGCTTTTCTCCTCACAGACGGAAAGCTTTACCAACCCACTAGTACTAGTACCTACAGGACCTCTAGGACTAAAAATGAACCGGCGGTACTATAGACATTCCACTAAGGGTATGGTAAAATAAAAGCATGACAAATCTATGAATAGTAGGTGATAAACCTACAATACAAAATGCTAGAATTCCCTATGGCACAGTCTTTACAAGAGAGAATTAGAGTTAAAGAGAGATATAAATAATGCCTAAATTAACTTACACTTGCCCTATATGTTCCAAGCAGCTTAAGCTTAAAGAGGAACTAGAGCTAGGAGGAGAGAAGTTATTCTCCTATACCTGTGGACACTCCTTTGCACGTGATATAACCCACTTATCCAAGGATAGCATTGATTTTAATGCTGTGGATGGTTCCGGTAAAGCTGCTAGACACTATCAGGAGGATGGAATCCAGTTTATACTAGAGTCCGATTTTAACTGTATTGTAGCGGACCAGATGCGTTTAGGTAAAACTCCGCAAGCTCTCCTAGCTCTCAAGCATGCTTACAAGGATAGGACTCCTGCACTTATTCTGGTTAAAGGTGCAAACTTGTGGCAATGGTGCCGTGAGTATAAAGTATGGTGTGACTCACTCCCCAATGGAATCTTTCCTATCATTGGTTCCAAGGCTTGGATTCCCCCAGGTTTCTCCGCTTACATTATAAGTATGGATACCTTCGCTAAGCCTACTATCCAAGAAGCTTTGCGGAAGATTCACTTTAAACTTATCATCGCTGACGAAGCTCACTCCTACAAGAACACTGACTCTAACCGATCACAAGCTCTAGTAGAGTTTATGGCTTTCCAGAATACAGGTGAGCTTCCCCAGTCTATAAAGTTTACCTGTCCTAAGTGTTCTACAGAGTGGGAAGAAAAGTCTATCCAGAAAATAGATAAGCGGATAGGCTTGAAGACTGTATACAAGCACTCCAAGTGTCCTAAGTGCTCCTGGTACCAGTCTATAACTGCTGGTTCCTCAGAACAGGATAAGGATGACCCAGAACTTAAACCCTGTGGTATAGTCTTACTGACTGGTACTCCTATCTTAAACCGGGCTTCAGAATATTTTGTACCCCTTAACTTAGTTAACCCGGAAAAATTTTCATCCTTTGAGCGTTTCAAGAATAACTGGCTAGATCCCACAGGACAACGCCCTTACAGTAGGGTTAAAGATTGGAAGCTAGGAGACTTTAAACGTGAAATAGCTTCCTTTTTAATCCGGCGAGAAAAGGAGGATGTATACAAGGAATTACCAAAGTTGAATAAACTTTACACACTAATAGACCCTGATAAGACCCTCCTAGCTAAGAAGTATAATCAGGTTCTAGACCAGCTAGAGCTTAAACTAGCTAGTAAGGCTAAGCTAACTTTCTTTGATTCCCTAGCTGAGATGACTGAACTCCGCCGCTTGTGTGGTCTTATGAAAGTATGTTGGTCCCAAGACTACCTTGAGGATTGCAGAAATGAGACTGAAGCTAAATATGCTATAGGTATTCATCATGAGTCAGTTCGGGATACTCTCTACCTAGCTTTAGGTGGTGCTGACCACTGCTTTAAGCTATCCGGTGAAGATAATTCAGACCGGAAAGACTGGATCATGCGGAACTGGGCTGAGAGTAATAAGCAATTCCTAATCATAAATATGCTAGCAGGCGGAGTAGGTATGGACTTTCACTACTGTGATAACGTGCTAGTACTTGAAAGACAGTGGAATGGGGAGATAGAGTCACAATTTGAATTTCGCTTCTACAATCCGGATTTAAGTATCAAAAAGAATCCAACCAATGTGGAATACATTATATGTAGAGGTACTCTTGATGAGTGGTTTTATGATCTTATTGAGAGTAAGAAACAAGCCGTAGGTGAAACTGTCTACAATAACTTTGATTTAGAGACTGATGTGGATTCATTTAGGAATCTAGTAGAGAGGACTGTGTCGAATAGGTTATGAATAAAAGAAGAGAAGAAAACTTAAAGAAAAGTGAGCAACTAGCTAACTTTTGGTTAATACTAGGTTGTCTAGCTCTCTTATGGTATGCAATATACTGTTGGAGTAACCCTGATCCAACAAGATTTGCAATTCCAGTATATAATGTAGATAAGGGAAGCTAAAGTATGACTAAACCTTCCCTACGCGGGCCTAACTCGGTTTTAAGTGACTTCATGCGGAATATAGAAGATAACGTACACTTAATATCAGTGAAAGAAAGACTTGCTGATGGCCGATACGTTACAGTCTACTTGGAAACCTTACCACTCAAGAGGTTTATCTACTGGGTTAATAGATGGCATAGCTTGAATCAAGTACCTTATAAGGTAATACCTAAATGAAGCTGGATTCAAGAGAATATGCTAGAGATAGTATCCTGGTTAAGGATAAGCCTATTAGACAGTACAAAGGCAGGCCTAAGTTAAAGTTTATTATCCCTCACCTTACTCTATGCTTCTACTGTAAGGATGAACTAGCTAACACTTGGGACCATATAATACCTTATTCATTAGGAGGTGAAGATATCAGAGAGAATTTAGTTCCTTCATGTCAGAAATGTAACTCACTAGCTGGTGCTATGCTATTTAGCACATTAGAAGATAAAAAGACATATATTAATGATAAAAGACTGACTTCTAGAGAAAAGCATAGAGATAAGCACTTTTTCAAGCAGGCTACACCTAGAGCGTCTAGGGATGCTAGAAAAGTAGCACCTACTAAGGAACTAGTAGTCAAGCCCCCCAAAACCTTCATAAAATGGACCCGCTCAAAGCTACCCTCAGAACGTCACGCTTTGAAGCCAGGAGGCTTACCAGCGAATCAATTTGAGGAACTGGTCCCTTTCCATCAATCTAACGTGCTCAACGCTGTACGCCTTCACTTGAGGGAAGTCGCTCAAAAACAGCGTGCTTGCAAGAGGGGAACCCCCTATGCTACACTCTAGGGGTGTGCTGAAAAAGTACGTTACAGGAGGATTTAAGATAAAATAATGGACAACTCTAGCATAATCGATAAAATAAAGAAGCTCATAGCTCTTTCTGAAGATTCAGGAGCTACAGAAGCTGAGAAGCTCTTAGCTCTTAAGCAAGCTCAACGCCTAATGCTCAAGTACTCACTTAGTGAAGAAGCTTTACTTAATGGGGCGGAACCGGAAATAATCGAATCCGAATTTAAGTTGGACCGGCCAATCTTCTATCTTGATGCTAAGAAGCTTTGTCTGATAGCTAGTCTGGTAGGAGAAAGCTTTGGTTGTTATGCTTGTTTCAACTTAAAAGGGCAAGTGAAGCTTTTCGGATTCCGGGTTAACTGTCAGATAGTAGATTACACTATCAAGGTACTACTTAACCAGGGTATAAGAGATTGCGCAACTGGATGGAAGTTGAATCCATCAGCAAGTTACAAGATGAGCTTCTGGAAAGGTTTCGCAGTAGGTTTAGAGGAACGTTTTACTAAAATTAAATTAAGTGACGAGGTAGGAATACAACTTTATGATAAGGTCAAAGACTTCTTTAGTCAAAGAGTTAAGTTTACTGATACTACTAGCTTCCTTGGTTATTCTCTTGAAGCACACAGTGCTGGGAAAAAGAGTGCTAGGGATGCAGTGGTTACTCAGGCTCTAGGAACTGAGAGCAAGGAGAGAAAACTACTGTGACAGATACCGTAATTGTAGCTCTAATTAGCTCTAGCAGTGCTGTTTTAGTATCAGTAACAGCACTTATTCTTAACTACAGACTGTTCAATAGTCTAGAACGCAGAATTGAAGTTATCGAGAAAGATCTAAAGGAATTTTTCAAGTTACTTGCTGAACATGATAAGAGAATCTCTAAACTAGAGGATAAAAATTAACCGATGCCTAAATTTACCCTTGCTGTTGATAGCAGCCAGATAAGCTGCTTTCTAGAATGTCCGCAAAAGTGGGTTAACCAGTATCTTAAGCGGCTTGTACCCATAAGATACCAACAAGATGAATCCCTGAATATGGGGTCTTATGCTCATAAGCTCCTAGAGATATATTATCAGTGTAAAGCTCGTGGAGTTGGTCTTAATGATACTATGCTCCTAATGGATGCTTACAATCCGGATAATAACCAATGTGAATGCGGGTGTGCTAAAGAGTATCATACTGAAATACCTACCTTAGGGATAGTAGAATGTTCTCGTTGCTCTATGATTAAAAGAGGATGCTCTAACTTCCGTCCCAAGTCGCTAGAACTCCCTGATAAGGTCAGAAAGAAGGTACGGAAGAGAATAGTAGACTATGTAGGTTACTATCAGCGAGATGATATCCAACCACTAAGTGAGAAACACGTAGAAGTCGGGTTCAGTGAGACTATCTACGAAGATCAGGATAACCTGTTTGTACTTGAAGGTCGGATAGACCTGATAGGTAAAGTGCAGGGTCTTGATTGTTTCATGGATCATAAGATTCAGGGTAAGACTTATTACCTATACGATAAAAATATCCAAATGAAGAATTACATGCTTATAACGAAGCTCCCTATGGGCTTGATTAACTATATTAGACTAACAGATAAGGTAGAGAAAGATATAACCCTTCAACGACATATAGTTAATATGAACCGGGTTGAGTTAGGAATCTGGCATAAGCGTTTGATTCAAGTATTCTATCGTATGAAGAAAACTGTGCAGGCTTTCAGTAATAAGCAAGAATCAGAACGTAACTGGAATGCTTGTTCTGGAGGTAAGCTTACTTATGATTTAACTAAACCTTCCTGGTGTTGGTATACTTCCTTGTGTGAATCAACTGATCCTGAAATAGCTAGCAGAGAGGAGTCTAGACTTTTCAAAATCAATGAGAATCCTTGGAGGCCGTGGTGACACCTATAGATAAACTTACTGAGAGAGTAGATGCTCTTACTCACACAGTGGAGAATCTTAGCGGACTGATGCAAACCTATATGGCTAAAATTGATGACTATATAGGTAAGTCTGAAGCTATGTTTACAGTCCTAGTTAAAGCTGTAGCGGACCATGAACATAGACTTACTGACATAGAGGAGGATGAAAATAACCATGCCTAGCCTCAAACACACTCATACTTACGCTAAGTTCAAAGGCAAGCCCGGATTCTGGAAGTGTAATGCCCCTGATTGCACTCACTACGCACACAGAGAACTAGTGGTAGGTAAGTACAGTCTATGTAATATTTGTGGAGCACAGATGAAACTTACCTTCCAAGACATGAAGAGAGTAGAGCCTAGATGCTTAAACTGTTCAAATACTAAAAAGGGTCGTATGGCTCGTAAGGCTCTTGAGATTACACAGTACCTTGGAACCGAATCCTTCGCTAAGACCGAATCCTTACCTCTTGAAGAGAATCCAGAACTAAACTTTGATCCGCCACTACCAGAACTGCCCAGGTTTAGAATAGAGGATGAAGAGAATGGATAAGACCGGAATACGTATTGCGCGTCGGGTTGTGGCTTATATGTTGTCAGTAGCTGAACAGCAAGTGGATTTAGCTTTCTTCCAAGGTTTAGGTATGGGACTAGCTATCTGCTTTGAGGAGATGACTGGAAGCACAGCTAAGAATAAAAAGCCGCAGGAACTTATGCAGTGGGCTTTAGCCTTACCGGACGAAAAGTACCCTAAGGTGAGTACCTAAATGGAACTATTTATTCAAGTAACTTTCCCTCTAGTTTTAACTATCAGTCTTAACGGTTGGCTGTTAGTAGCTTGGATTTAGAGTAAAAGAATAGACGATCTTTCTAAGCGAATTAGAGAGATAGAAAAGAAGGAATATGCCCATAGCCTCTAACTTAACCCCCGAATCAAGATTCATGGCTCTTTTTGTTGGGCCTAAGCACAGTGGTAAAACTGTTGCAGCTTGTTCTTGGCTTGGGGATAATAAGCAGAAGAGACTGAAAGTCTTGGACGGTGATGGTAGAATCAGGGGAATCTTAGGAGCATCCTGGATTGATCTTTCTCGTATAGATTATGATTATTTCCCTCCAAGAATCGCTGGTAATACAAAGACTTTTTTTGAGCGTGTTAATGAAGATCTTGATGCTTTTCTTACCTTAATTAGCTCAGGTCGTTCGCCCTATGAAACTTATGTAAGTGACTCTGCTACTGCTTTTTGTGGTAATCTTATTATTGACGCTACACCTTTAACCCACGCAGATGGTAAAGGAAAGAAACTAGGTACTCTTAACATGCCTGGACCTGAAGATTATGGATTCGAGTCTACTGGTATGAATAGTTACTTAAGCTTCTTACGCTCTCTCCCTATCAATGTTATTATGACCGCACATGTAGTTGATAAATATGATAAGCCACTTATAACAGATTCTCGTGGCCGGACTTATAAAGATCAGTACGCGGATAGTATAAAAGTAGGCGAAAAACTCTCCCTACGGGATAAAATTAGTGCCAACATGAGTATATACTTTGACCATATCTTTAGATTTGACCGGCAGATGGTTCAAGGTGACGAAAGATTCTTTGTAGAATATATTGGGGATATAGCTTGTACTAGTTTCCCTAATTTAAAGCCTGGTCAACATGATATCACCAGCAAAGACTTTAGAAAGTTTACTCTGGATCTTGTAGGTAAAGCTAGAGTAGAATCAGAAGTAGTAGTTAAATAACATAAAGGAGCTAAACCAGATGCCTGTAATTCAGTTTTCACCAGCAGATGCCCTACAAACAACAGTAGTGCCTGCTAACATATATCCTTCTCAGATTGCTTCTATCACTGGACCTAAAAACTCCAGTAGTGGAAAGTCTGTTCACTACTTTGTGGACATTGAGATTATTGAGGGACAGTACAAAGGTAAAACTCGTACTGTTATCTTTAACTCAGAGTCCAACAACATTAGTATGCTGGGAGATATGCAGTTCTTCCCTCAGTCTTATTTTCTATTGGTAGATTCTGCTATCAACGGACGTGAAGTTAAAGCTGTGGATTATGCTTTCGACACAGATTCTGTACTTCACAAACCTTTTGATGCAGCCTGGGGAGTGGAAACAGTGGAAGGACACTTAGTTAATGTTATTAATAGCTTTCACCCGAAAGGATACGGAGCACAAGCTCCTTCCTTCTAGACTAGGGTGAAGTTTAAAGGAAGGTAAGTCGCGCGCACAAAAACCTAGAAGCTAAGGTATACAATATCGGAGGAGGGTTCCGAAAGAACCTAGAATTGGGATCTGCACAGATGTTGGAACTGATCCTACCACCGAACGCGGCTTAGGTTTTAAGTACTGGAGAGCTTAAAATGCAATACGAAAAGAAGAACCTATACCAGCTAATATTAGACAATTGATGAATGATATAGGTAATATTATTGGAAGAGTAATCCAAGAGCAGGTTAACAAGGGGGATGAGAAATACGGTTTTGCTTTATTTATGTTTGATTTTAAACCTGGGAGAATAAGTTATATATCAAATGCTGATAGACAAGATATGTTAGCTGCTATTAAAGAATTTATAGCTAAAAGTGAAGGGCGATTTGATGACACTATAGATTTCACTAAGAGGAAAGTATAGAACACTAAACTTATGGTAAAAGGTTTCGGTCCTGTAAATGCTAAAGCTGCTTTCATAGCTGACTATCCTCAAGGCAAAGACTTTGAGACTAGTTATGCTCTTACTGGATATAGCGGTGACTTACTACGTAAGTTCTGTAAGGAGCACAACCTTACATTAGAAGATTTTTATCGGACCTGCCTAATAAAAGAAGCACCACCAGACTCTCGCTTGGATAAAACAAAATATGAAGCCACGATAGTAGAACTTAAGCAGACTTATGGTCCTATGCTGCTTGATGAACTTAACGGACTTAAGTTGAATCTCTTGATTCCTCTTGGTGAGTTAAGCTTCAACTACTTAACGAACTTAACCAGCATCCGTAAGTTCCGTGGTTCTGTTCTTCCTCCTACAGGTGAGTTAAGTATAAACAATGAGAATCTAAAAGTTCTACCTATCCTTGGTCCTTATCCTTACCTAAACCAGGAATACCGACTACGTGTAATAAGTCGTATAGATTTTGGTAAAATACCCAAGTACTTAAATAATAATCCTATACCAGATAACCAATATAATATATGGGTAGCCCGGTCTGCATCAGCATTACGAGCCTATCTAGATAGAGCCTATAAAGAATGTGTAGCTAGGGAAGGCTTCCTAGTCTTTGATATTGAAACCTACCTTCAGATACCTATCTGTATAAGCTTCTGCTTTGATGGCTTTGAGTCTGTCTGTATACCTATCTTAGATTCTACTATCGATATAGACCAGCGAGCACTAATGATTGAGTTGGTGGATAGGATCTTACGCTCACCTCTTCCAAAGGTAAATCAGAATATAAAATATGATTGGAAGATTCTCGAGCGTTGGGGATTCCAAGTCAATAACGTAATGGGAGACACTATGCTTGCTACTAGTGTTATCTACTGTGAGTTCCCAAAGAATTTAGGTTTCCTTACTTCTATCTATACTGAACTTCCCTACTTTAAGGATGAAGGTAAAGAATTTGATCCTGATAAAGGTAAGCGTGATAGATACTATCTATATAACGCTAAGGATTCTCTTGCTACAAGTCAGATCTACACACAACAAAAAATAGAGCTGATTGAAACTGGCACGAAGTTAGTATATGATAACTTGACAACTATTCTACCTATCTACAGAAGAATGGAAGATAGGGGTTTCAGAATTGATGATACTAAGAGACAGAAGCTTTTAGCTCGATACCAAAGCTTACTTCATGTTCAAGAGTTAAAGTGCAGGAAACTTTTAGGTTGGGATTACTTTAATCCTATTAGTCATAAGCAATGTCATGATGCTATCTTTGAAGAGTTAGGATACAAAAAACTACGTGGGATGAAATCCACTAAAGATGGTAAACCTAGCACTGATGAGGAATCTCTAGACTATCTTTCTGTACATGGTATCGCGGAACGCAGTCCAAACTTTGGGCCTGTAGTACTTGCAGCTATCATAGGAGCTAGGAAGGTCAAAAAAGTTCTTGAGATCCTAGAATTACCAACTTATCCTGATGGCCGTTTCAGGTGCGAGTATAACTTGACTGGAACTGAAAATGCCAGAACAAGTGCAGGTAAGTCTACAGATCAGATTTTAGTACTGGATGGGAATAAGATATTTATAGTTAATTTAGGTCATAGTCTCCAAACTATCGGTAAACATGGATTCACTATTGATGGGATTACATATGGGAAGGATCTACGTAGTATCTTTGTACCTAGTCATGGTTACAACTTTGTAGAGTGTGATTTAAACTCTGCTGAAGCTAGAGTGGATCGGGTTTTAAGTGGAAACCTGGATATGAGTATCTTCGAGCCGCCTGGTATTCACAGACTGACAGGATCTTGGCTCTACTCATGTAAACCTAATGAGATTAAGAAAAACACTCTAGTAGATGGAGTGGACAGATATCATATGGCTAAGACTGTCAGACATGCTGCTGAAAGAAACATGGGACCAGACAGACTTGTCATGATGACACAACGTCCATTGAAGGAATGTAAAGATATTCTAGATAAGCTTCATGGTTTCCAACCTGAAATTAAAAGAAGTTTTCATAGCGGAATTAAGAATGCTTTAGATATGCCAAGTCACTGTCTTGTAGCTCCGAATGGTAGAAGAAGAGATTTCTTTGATAGGATTGAGAAGGAAACTTATAATCAGGCTATTAGTTTCTTGCCACAAGCTATAGTTAGTGACCAGACTAAGTTTGCTGGTATAGGACGTACCTTCAGTGACAACAGTATCTACTCTTGGGCACACTTGCTAGAAGAAGGTCATGATGGTATTCTAGCGGAGGTTAAGAAAGGACGTGAGCTAGAATTTGCTGAGTTGTATAAACGAAACGTTGAGAGTGAACCGATTGACTTTAGGAAGTGTACACTATCTAGAGATATTCGGCTAGTAATACCTTGTGAAGTGGCTGTAGGTGAAAGTTGGTTCGAGGAAGATTTAAAGGAAGTGCAGCTCTCTGAGCTTGCTACTACTAGAGTTATCTAAAGGAGAATGCTAACTAAATAAGTTAGTAGCTATAAAGTCTAAAGCTTCTTAGTAGGCTAAAAGCCTGGAGGGATAGGAGTGATGTGGCTGAAAACTTCATCAGTGCAGTTATTAACCACACAGAACGTAATGAAAGTCCAACAAGTTTTTGGAAGTGGAGTAGTTTCTCAACGATTTCGTCAGTTATGCGGGACCGTTGCTATCTTAAATTTGGAGATAGTTTCCTCTTCCCTAATCTTTATATTATGCTTTTGGCTGAAAGCTCGGGCCATAGAAAAAATGCCCCTGTTGAATTAAGCCAAGGGTTAGTAACTAATATAGCTGGCATAAAATCTATAGCTGGCAGAGCTTCTGTGGAAGGTATACTTGATGAATTAGCTGTGGCTGAAACTGATAACTTTGGTAAACTTGTGAAGTGTAACTCAGCTACCTTTTTCTCAACTGAACTTAGTGCTGGTATAGTGAATAATGTAGAAGGTATTAAGATACTTACCGATATATATGATTACAAGCCTACACCTTATCAACATAGGCTTCGTACCGGACCCAAGTTCGACTTAACGCGGGTCGTATTTTCAATGTTTTCTGCAAGTAACGAAAAGATGCTGCAAGGATTCTTTAATGATGCTATCATAGGTGGTGGCTTTATTGCCCGTACCTTACTTATAATGCCGGATGAGTTCCGTGAACCTAATAGTTTACTTAGAGTTGACCATGATGCTAGGAAGGAAAGTAAAGACCGTGTAGTTCAACACCTGAAAAAGGTAGCTCAAGTTACTGGTGAGTTTGGTTTTATAGAAGAAGCTATTACAGAATACGAATCATGGTATAGTCCATTCAGAAAGGAGTATAACAAAAGAAAAGAAACTACAGGTTTTATAGGTAGAGTACATACTCATGTATTAAAGTTAAGTATGATACTTGCAGCGAATGACCTAACAAAGTGTATTCAGAAAAGACACATTGAGCAAGCAATCGAGGAATGCCTGAGTTTAATTAAAAACTACAGCATGTTTACTATGAGCAACGCAAAAACAGATTTGGGTAGTGTTGGTGGGGTGATTGTTCTTGAATTGGCAGCAGCTAAAGATAACATGCTTGCCAGAAAGAGTATAGTTAGAGCACACTGGCAGAACTTAGATATAACACTGCTAGATAAAGCTAGGGATGCTTTAGTGGAAGCGGGGATGTTACAAATTCACATGATGAAAGAAGGCGAATACTGGAAATTAACACAAACAGCACTGGAGATGTTGAAGTGAGTGGGTGTTCTAATTTCAGAACCAGCAAAGGAAGCAGGGAGGAGTGTCTAACGTGCGGGCGGGCCAGGTCTGAACATCAGCCAGAAAGTACTAAAAAAGAGCTGGAAGTAAAACCTGACCCGCTGGAACCTGACCCCGCGCGGATCAAGATTTACTTTGCTGGTAGGTGGTACGAATACGCTAACTGGCAGGAAGCTCAAAAGGATGGATTCTACCTTGGCTAAACCTGAAGCTAAACCTAAAGCTAAAGAAACACCTAGATGCCCACAGTGTGACTCAGAAGAATTTGTAACTAAAGAATACGACTATGGGATAGATTTTGAAACTGGCTACTCAGATAGTGGAACAATAGCTAGGTGCTTAAAGTGTGGGTTTCAAGGGGAGATTGAAGAGTTTCTAGGGTTTGAGTCTGAAGGTTAGAAGCCTGCCTCTTCTTCAGTTACCTGAACTGCTGTATCCAACACCTGTTCAAAGTATTTAGCATCTATGTTAGTAGGTTCTGAAGGTACACCTTGAAAGTAGCTGTAGTTATTTCTTATCATACGGTTAAAATAGTATCCTTTAGATACACTCCGCTTGAGCGCAACATAAGTTTGTGGAGAAACATTTTCATATGTATAAACACTACCATCTTGAAACTGTACCGTTAGATAGCCTCTTTCAAAACCCGCAGCCCGAAGGCAGAATGAGTCCCCCAAAAACTCTAGGTCCATTACTAAAAGACTCCTTTTATGAAAGCTATTCCTACAACTAATCCAAAATATTCTATTCTAGTAGATGATGAAGATTACGATAGAGTTAAACTTTATAATTGGTGTATTCACGGTGCTGCTAGAGGTTATAATATAACAAGAAGAATTGATAGTACACAAAGGCCACATATAAAACTTTCAAATTATATTATGAGGAATAACAATGTTATTTATGACCATATTGATAGAAATTTCTTAAATAATCAGAAAGAAAATTTAAGAATTTGTACAGCTACACAAAATGCTCAGAATAAAACTAAATTATATAGTGATTTAATTAATTATAGCTCTAAATATAAAGGGGTAGCTTGGTATAGTAGAGGTAAAAAATGGATGGTTAGAATAAGAGCTAATCATGAAAATTATTTCATAGGTTATTTCAAAGACGAACTAGAAGCAGCCCATGCCTACGATAAAGCTGCTCTTAAGTATCATGGTGAGTTCGCATGTTTAAACTTCCCACCTACTTATTAGGTACAAAACTATAGTCTCCACTTCCACCCTCTGTTTTTTCTAAAGTACCCCACTGTTTATTCCCCTTCGTATCTATTGCAGCTATATTAATACCTTGTAACGCGCTAGTAAGTGCTTTAGCTATATAACCTGATGAAGCATCAAGTGGCTGACTACCTGCAATCTTTGTAACTATTTTAGATGTAGCTGGATTAGTTAATAATCTTCCCATAGCTGCAACTGGTAGGTACAGACCAGCTATACTTGTAGCACTTGTAGCAGCCATATGCAAGTTGTTACTTAACAAACCTAAGCCTAATGAGAAACCTGAACCTAAGAACCTAAGTTGTTTAGCTACAGGATAAGTTTGCTGCTTGTCTTGTGTATAAGCTATATTTTTAATAAAATCCTGAACATCCTGCATTCCAGACTTACCAAAAAGCGTATTAAGACTAGTGTTCATCTCTGGATCTGTCCACATCCTAGTTAGTTTATTAGGATCTAACCTAGTTACTGCACCTGAAGCATCCCTAGTAGCTGCTGTATTAACTATACGCATAAACTGATAAGCTTGAAGATCTTTTCTAACATTAAGCCCACTTGGACCCATAAGTTGACCGGCTTTAAGTACTTTACTTAACCTATCAGGATCTTGAATCACATCATCAAGTTTCTGAAAAGGATTCTGTCCTCCACTCAGAATATCTAAGGCTTCCTCACTAGCATAATGGGAGGCAGGTCTAAAAGAAGTAGCTGGATTAGTACTTAACCCACCTTCAAGTGTAGTTCTGAGCTTATCGGCTAGCTTTACTGGGTCAGTGTTAACAGTAAAAGGTCTACCGTTCATAGCATTAGCCATACCTAAAGCTTGTGTAAATCCTGCGCCACCAGCTTTATCCAAAGCAGCAGCTTTAGCACCAGTAGCACCAAAATCCTCCGCAAATTTAGCACTTGTGGCTAACATATGATGACCATAAGCTTCTAGAGCTTGGCTAGTAGTAGGAGCAAATTTATATATCTCTGGTGTACTTGCGTTAGCTATAGCTTTCCCACCTCTCCACAAACCACCTATGATTCTTCCACCTATAGCATTAATAAAACCATCCTTTAAACTATCTGTTATACCCTCATTCTGTTGACCAGCTGGAGTTTGCTGGATAGGTTTAAGTGCATTCAGCATTCTATCTATAGCAGCATAACCTCCTACCTCAGCTCCAAAACCAACTATAGGATTTGCAGTTAATAAACCAGCACCAGCACCTGCTGCTGTACCTCCTGCTCCAGCTATGAAAGGTCTTACAAAATCAATAGCAGCACTTAACGCCGGGTCGAAATTATACTTATCTGGACCTGGCTTTGCTTTTGGTAGTCCAAGTGAAAGTGCAGCTTGCATCTCATCAGCAGTAGCATCTGAAGGAAAGACATGAGTTGTTCCATCAGGTAAATTTACTATATTCGATAAACCATCCGCTAGTGGCATCCTATTGACCTCCCGCTTGTACTAATTTACCTGTTTTAGGATCTCTTATCCACTGTATAGTTTTACTTTTAGTAGGCCCACCACCAGGTTTAGTTATAATAGTACTTGGTAGTTGAGTAAATTTATAACCACTTAGAATAGCATTTTGTTGACCTTCAGGCAACCCTTGCACAAGATCTTTAGCTCTACCCCACAGATCTTGTGTCACAAACTTATTGTACTTCTCATTCTCAGGTTCTGCTCCAGATATAACAGGTATTCTATTAGGTGAGTAACCCTCAAAGTATCTCTTAAGCTCAGGTTCTGACATTCTCTTACTGCCGCTTAAAGAAGTAGCTATTTTAGGAATTAAGGTATCTAGTTGATTCTGAAGAGATTGGAATTTTTTAAAATCAGTAGTTCCAGGGATATTAATAAGTGTAGGGGAGTCTCTCCTAAGTATATGCAGGTCATGTAGAATTGGGGCAGCTTGTGCCATAAGTTGAGTGTCTTTTAAATCTTTAACCTCCTGGTCTGTTAGAGAACCTACATTATAAGCTGCTGCTGCACTTGAGATTACCTGTTTAAGTTTAGGGTTAACTTTTTCCTGTCTTTCCAAACTATCAGTACCTTTATAGATATTAGTTAAAGACTGGTTAATAGTAGATCCTATTGGACCAGGAACATTAAACTGTGGTTGCCCATCTCCTGAAGTTATAGCTACTCCACCTTGCCCTGTTCCTTTAGGTTGACCAAATAAATTACCACCAGAGAGTTCACTCAACCCGCCAGTAGCTGCTATCATAGATTGTCTAATTCTCTCAGCAGCCTCAATATTAGCTATAGAAATTCTACCTGCTGTTTCTGCAGCTGCTCTTTTAGCATCAAAATCTTTCTGAGCATTTATCTGGGCTAAGTATCTCTTAGTTTCCTCCGCTTGGGTAATCTTGGCTAATTCTGATTCCCTATTCAGCATTTCCTGCTGTAATACTCTTTGCTCATTAATCCTAGCAGCTTCCTGTTGTCTAGCTACTGCTGCTGCTTGAAGTGCTGCAGGACTAGAACTTAACGGCGGCGCGGAATATGTTCTTCCTGTGCCTGGAAAGAATACCTGGTTATTTTCTGCCCCTGTTAAAGTTAAAGGGGCTACTTTATTCTCCTGTGGGAAAGTAATTTGACCAGTCTGTGGATTAAAAGTTGAAACAGGTGCTTGATAAGGTTGTGCAGGTGTTAGTCCTGGTTGAACTGCTGCACCTGAAGGAGTTATTCCTGTTTGTTGAAAAGCTTGAACTTGAGCTAGCTCTTTCTGAGCTTGATTAGCTTCTGCTTCAGATTTCTGTAACTCAAAAAGTTTCTCAGCAGCTTTCTGTTGTGCATCAAAATGAGCACTTTCTAGATTTAAAGTATTTTCATGCTCCTGCTTTCTCTCAGCAAGCTCGTTCTCCCTAAACTCTTGTTCTTTCTTGAACTGACTTGCAGCTTGAGCACCTTGAAGACCCCTGAGCCAAGCTTCAAGGATCATATTAGCTTGTTCTTGAGCCATAGCTAACTCCCACTCCCGACCCGCTTATCAAGGTTCTGAACAGCTCCAACAAGATAAGGGATTATACCAGCATAGTTAATAGCTTTATAACCTATAGGGGTTTCTTTAACAAGATCAGGTAGAACTTTCTCTACATCTTGAGCTATAAAACCTATATCTTTATTTTCAGGTCCGCTGTGACTGCCGCGCCAAGCCCACTCTGCACTCCTAAGTGCTCTTATTTTATTTATAGCTTTATCTTGTGGGATCTCTTTAATTTCAGTCTTAAGCCGTTCATCAGAAAGGAATAAGAAGGGTAAAACACTAGCTAAGACACTTCCAGCACCACCTAAAGCACCAGCTAATCCTCCAGGTTTAGTTTGTGTTGAAGTTCCTGTAGTAGCTGATGTTCCTGTCTGCATCCCAGACTGATTTGCCATTGTACTTCCGGTTTGCTGTCCAGTTTGAGTTCCAGTCTGAGTTTGAGTACTAGTTCCAGCTTGAGTACCTGTAGTAGTTGTGCCTTTAGGCAAGTTAGCAAATAAACCACCTGCACCAGCTAGGTTGGCCAGTTGTAACTGATTAAGTAAAAGCGGTGCTTGTTGCTCCATACCTGTTATTTGATTAATCCTATTTTGTTGTACTCCACCTTGTGCTGTAGCTGCAACAGGGCTAGTGCTTAAACCTCTGGAAGCCATAATAGCATCCACAGCTTTACTTTGAGCATCAGCACCAGCATTAATATTAGCAGTTTGTCCAGCTACATATCCTCCTAAACTAGGAGCCTGTAATCCTCCAGCCTGACTAACAAGTTTAGTCATCAAAGCTTGCTCTTCTGGAGTTAAAACAGGAGTAGTAGTTCCAGTAGTGGTTTGCTGTGTAGCACCACTTATTTGCATTAGGGTTTGGAGGAAGTTAAGTAGATCACTAGAAGTAGCTGAAGTTCCACTTGTATTCTGGGTAGAACTTGTATTTTGATCTGTAGTTCCTGAAGTAGTTGACGGTATAGCTCCTGCTGCACCTGCTAATGCTGCTGCTATTCCTGTTAGTAATCCTGCATTTGGACTTGGTGTCATACTTCCCTTCCCTCCTAAATCCCGCCGGCTAACTGACTAGTTATACCAGGATAAGTTATCCACTGTAATTCAGTATCTTTCTGGGCACCACTTATAGCTACCTGGAATTTCATGTAGTATCTGTTAAAAGTGAATCCGCAGGGACCAAGTTCTATCCTCATAATAGTTCCACTTACACCCTTAGGTAGGTCTACAACATATTCATCCTCCTTACCCGGGTTTACATTGAAATTACCAGTGTAAGTTACAGTATCACCTATATAAATCTTAAAAGGTATAGGACTCCCCTGACTCATAGTTCTAAGTGCCATCCGTACTATCTTACCATATCTGAATATTTCTATAGGTCCAACCTGATCGAATTCATGAGCTATAGGTAAGTTCTGAACAATATCCGGACTTAATCCTCCACTAGTAATACCATTGTCCCAAACTTCCATAAGTCCTGTAGAGTCGTAGAGTGTCCCACCATAATCTATACCAAATATATCTGTAGTGAAAAAGTGAAATACGGTTTGCTTATATGTTGTATTGAATGTTGTTGGAAGCTGTTGAACACCATCAACATCAGGTGTAAAGACTACATTATTTCCAAGTGTATCTATAACCAAAGGCCAAGTTCTAAGCCGCTTCTGAGTAGCACTACCCATGTTAGAAGGATAAATACGGAGAAAAGTTAGGGGTACAGGTCTTGCATCATAGTCTATTGAGAAATCTTCTATACTAAAGTCAGAAGACTGTCCAGTTATAGCTATCTGATAAGACTTAGGACGGTTCTGGCCTAGAGCTTGGGAGGCATCTAGAAACTTTTCCGTAATCGCGGAACCAGAAACTATCGTACCTATGGTGTAAGAAGAGTTGTTCTCATCTATTAGCCTAACACTAAAACTACCCTGCCCAGTGAAACACCTAGACTTAAAAGTATAAGTATCCTTCCTCTGTCGTGGCTTACCATTATCCTTATAAGGTAGAAGTAAGTTAATGGTCTGTTTAGTAGTGTTGTCTATCAACTTACTATTTTGGATACCTATCTCCCGTATTTTTAGATCCCCATAGAAAGCTAGGATTTGACCATCCTGAGTTGCTGCCACAGCAGTAGCATCACCCAAGTTATAATTAAAAGTTCTCCAATACTGCCTAACAAAATCATATACTTCACACCGGCCTGTACCTGTAATAAAACACCAAAGTTTATTCTGACCTATAGTTACTGGATAGCGGACACTCCCAGGGGCTATTTGAAGTCTAGCCGGTACATATCCATAGCAAATTTCATTATTATAGAGTCTATCTAGGTTAGGTGCAACAATAAGTTGGTTATTCTGGTTAGCATAAGTTGTACCAAAACTAGTAGGCATAACAATCCTCCAACCATCACTACTAAGATAATAAATAGCACCACCGTAACTTACAGCATCATAAGTTATAGGTGGGAACTTTACACCAAGTGATTGATAGTAAATATCAATAGTGTTATCTGGAAATGTTGTAAAAGTACCAGTCAACAGATAACAATCTACATTAGTTCCTATAACTACCACAGCAGCACTTATAGCCCGTGCCCACATAATTAGTTCACTAGAACTTCCACTAGTCCGCACTGCGAGTGAAGTATCAACAAGATCAGGGTCATTAATATCTGAAGGGTACATAAAATTAGTTGTAAAGTAATACCAGCGACCTGCAATAGGTCCAACTATATCATAAATTTTATCTGTTATAGAACTAGCTGTGATAGAAACCAAATTTAAATTAACAGTTATATCTAGATTTAAAGCAGTCTGATCCAGAGTAGTATCCCAGAAAGTTGTAGTTCCTACAGGTACTACTCCTACCCTATACCATTGATTTAACCCGCCTATACTCCCACCTGCCGCGGCGTTACGTCTAAAAATCCAAATTTCAGTAATCTGTGGATCAGAAGGTGCAGCCCAAGCTAGCTTTGTTATAGTATAATAATCTTGTGTATTCATATTAAGAAGTAGTGGACCTAACACAGATTTAGCTAAGTAAGATCCTGTGTTACTTACTCCCATCAGAGCATAATCCCAAAGCCCCAAAGGAGTAGCAGTACCACCTTTGAAAGCTATACCACTAGCTTCTACACCTACATAAAGTGTTTGTGGTGCAACCCTTAAAGTACTGAAAGAAAGTCTAACACCATAAACTGTAGACCATGAGAGATTACTTGCTGTACCGTAACGAGTAAACATTCCACGTTGAATTTTAAGCTGAATACCAGTTGCAAAAATATCAACACTAACTTGATTTGCACCCTCACCACTTCCTGTATTATAAGAGTAATAGTCACTTACCTGGTCACCACTAGAATTTGGAACATCAAGTAGAAAATCTATCTGAAACCCATCAGAAGCTAAGTAGAAGTTATTAAGTAATACATAGACGATATCAGTATCAAGCATAGTACCAGAATTTGAAGCACTAGTAAGTTTGGTATAGTCGAATGGTATACTAGGTATGTTATAAGATTGTACAACAGCACCACCGCTAGAATTAGTAGTCATCTGAAGTAAACTACCACTAGCAGTAGCAGAACCTTGCCCAGGCGGGACTACAATATTGGATAAGTGAGGAATGAAAGGTGTAAAACAAGTCTCATTACCAGCCACACTAAGTTGGCCTACAGGTGTTACTCCCAAATTTTCTAATGTGGTACCTGTATCTTTCCACCTGCTATTCCCACTACAAATCAGGGTAAAGTTGAAAGCTGTTCCAAAAGCAGCATTCTGTGAATCCCCCCCTATCATGATACTAGCATTATCACGCCAGACAGTTCCATCAGTAAGAGCAGCATAATCATGCCTAACGCCATTAATATATCTAGAAAATAAAGTATGCGCGGAAGCTGGGAATCCACTATACTTAACCCGGGTTCCACCTATAAGTTGCAGCGCACCATTCTTATCCAGCTCTAAATTATCCATCTGGAGCAAAGCATTAGATCGCCCATTCACAACGTCATCGCTAGGGCACCAACCAGCACTAAAGTCTTTAATAAATAAAGTTTCAGGCACGCGGTGTTGCTGCCTTTCCTTTAAGTTGCTGCTCTAGTTTCTTTATTCTGTCCTCCAGATTCACTAACCTGAACTCCCAAGATTCTTTGATTTGATCAAGCTCATTAATAAACTTCTCTATTTGAGCAGTTTCAAAAGTTATAAATTTACTTGCAGGTAGCCGGATCATTCACATACCTCCTGTAGTAACATAAATTTGGATCAGGTGCTTGGCTTTTAGGTATTTGCTGTGGAGTATTAGATTCCATAGGAGTTTGTGGGTCTATCAAGTAGCGTCTATAATAGTAAAGATTAATATCAACAGCCATAGTTAATACCCGTCATCGATTCCAATTCCAAACTTGCTAACAGGTAAGATAGGTGTATGTGGAAAAAACTGACTGCTAGTTATACCATTCAAGCACAGCTTTCGTGACTTGTTATGTATTTCATCCAGAAACACACCATAGACTTGCTTAAGTTGATTCCACCTATTACTAAAGTAGTCTCTATTCTTTAAATTCTGCCCCGCACCCTCTACACCAAAGCACTGTTTTAGCACATAAGCTTTTAAAAGGCGCCTCCGGAAGTAAACAGGTATAGTGTAATTTACAAAGTCAGGTAAGATAAAGTACTCTATAATTACATCTGAAGTTATAGCATCACTATAGAGGTTACCACCGCTTGGATTTATAGTCTGATCCGGAATTGGGAAAAACTGGATAGTATTTGCACCTATGTTATTAAATACATACCAATAAGGTTTACTTATCTGTGTAGCGAAGTTAAACACTTCCCTCATGTTTCTTTGACTTAGAGGATCTAACTTAGTCCCCTGCCATGTAATCCGCCTGATACTCCGAATTGAATCCGGTAGTAAGTATTTTGCTTGTGTAGCTATTACAGGTAAGCTCATTCTGGTCAGAATACAAGGATACTCCTCAGCGAAATCATTCTCACCATCATTACTAAACCGGGTTATAGTTTGATCAGTCCAGAGACTCATCTCAGTAACCCTGCTAAAGCAAAGAAGAATAAACCTAACCAACCTAAGTTAAGCTTAGGTGATTGAACACCTATTGCGGCTAGCATAAAACATATAAGTGCCAAAATGATTGAAAGCATACCTAGAGAAGCCATTTCTTTACCTCTTTCTTAAATCCTGAGTAACAAATCCGCTTTATTGTTCCGTTTCACGCGGTCAGCATACTCAACTACATCTTCCTGATAAGGTGCCCAAAAAAGTTGTGCTTTATTAAATTCTTGAGCTTGTTCAAGTAAATCCGCAGTAGCATATCTAGTTATTGCTGTTGTTTTATCACTGGCTATCAAGAAAGTGTCACTGTCAGAAACTAGCTGAGGTGCCAAAGCCCAGTAGTAAAGAATAAAACTACCTAACGGCGTCTGAGCAGAATTATCAACCCAATAAGAATTAGAATCAAAAGCACCCGACCAGAAAGCTCCATAGGTAATATTACTAGCCAGATATTTCGGGCAGATACCAATGTTTTTATAATCAGAAGGTGCCCAAAATAAAGGTGTACCAATCCACTTCTCCCAATCTCTTCTAATTCTATCAAAGTCTTTTAAGCTCAAATCATCTCTCAGCCATAGATTAGTAACCTGATTGAAAATAGCAATAGTACCTAAATAGTCACTCACTCCTAGATTATTTTTAAAATCATAGTAACTAAGATTACTTATCCAATTTAACGTTATGTTCTTTTGTATACACTGAGTCAGTATAGCTATATCATCATAAGCATCTTGTACAGAATTATTTAAATCATTATCACTATAGAAGTTATAGTTTAACTCTATCAAGTTGTTTTGAATATCAGCTTTAACTTGACCTCTTGTTTTACCCATACCTTAAGACCACTCAGTCCAATAGTTGATTCCAATACTACCAGTAGCACTTGTAGTTACCCTATAGTAGTTATTAGGAAGAACTATAAAGGTCATTGTACCATTACTACTTCCACCAGTAGTAGCATTCACAGAAACAATACCCACAAAAGTTGTTGGTGGGTTTGAAGCATCAGTTTGAGCAACCGCGTAGACTTGAGTACCTGTTAACCATGCTATACCTACAGCTACAGCAACATAAATAGGTGTTACACCAGTATTTTGATAAATAATACTAAATGCTCTAGTGGGACTTGACTGAGTACTAGGTGGCCTAGCACTAGTAGGTATTTGAGCTAGGCTTAAAGAACCACTTAGATCATTAAAACTAGGTTGAGCAAGCTTAGGATTCCCAAGATTATCAATCCATTGTACAAATTGATGAGCTACCTGAGCTATAGATTTTATACCACCAAGTTTTGTTGGTGTAGGATTAGGTAGCTGAGCCGAGGATAAGATTCCACTAGTTATATTATTAGCCTGTGTAGTATCCGTATAAGCACTAGGTGCAAGTTTAGTCTGTAAGTCATTAAGTGTTATGTAATCCTGTTTATCCTGAGCATCTCCACAATTAATATCTCTACGCCCACGCATATCTATATTTTTAGTAGATAGCTTCTGTACAATATCATTAGTTGTTTCTTGAAGCATAGCTAGTACCAATTAGTTCCATCAAAAGTTAAATCTAGAGCTGTATTTTGTGTCATACTATGGGTTCCAGGTATATTTCCACCACCACCTACAGTCAAAGTTCCAGTATCAGTTTTTACTAGTCTAATTCTTCTTCCAATCCAGCCACCAGTTATTGTTAATACACTGGTCACACCAGTTATAGTTGAAACTAAATTAAATGGTGTAGCTATTGAAGCAGCAGAAGAAATCGGACCACCAGTAATACTATCAATACCTAAATTATTTATAATTATACCATTAATAGCCCCAGTAATATTAATAGGCCCAGATGTATTACCTGTCAAATCATTTCCAATTATAGTTCCACCAAAAGTGCCAGCAATAGAAATACCATAGTTTTGATGCCCAGAACCTGCTCTTCCATTACCTATTGTATTATTTTCTATATGTATATCAGTAAGCCCCCCAACCATAGATATTCCATGATGAGCAGCATTAGAAAGATTATTATCTGTTATATAATTATTACATATTATAAGATTGCTAGCTCCTGGACCTACAGCTATTCCATCAAAACTAGCAGATTGAATATTACAACCTAGTATTTGTACATTTTTAGGGCTACAAGCAGCTACTGAACCTATATCAATAGCATAGCCTTGTGATAATGTCTGACCATTAACATGACAATTAGAAAGCCTTATAGAATTAAATGCTGTAGTGACACCCTGAAAACTAATAGCAGCACTTCCATATCCATCAAATTGTAAGTTATCAGCCCAAATATTCATGCATTTACCAGTAGTTGTAGTTGCTTGAAGGAGTAAACTATAAATACCAGCAAATCCAGAATTAGCAAGCATAGCTCCATCTACATCTAATAACCAAACACCTGTAGCATTAAAATTAGATCCAGTAACATAACCGCCAATCACACAATTCGCGATATAAATATTACTTGCTGGTCCGATAACTTTAATACCACCTTGTGGTTGCCCATCATTTACACCATTAACCCAAGAACTTTCATATACGTATAAAGAAGCTGGTTGTTCCGCAAGAATTCCAAAATATCCATTAAGTAGCTGAGTATTTAGTACCCTTAAATTAGCATTACCGAGTGAATGTATTAGTGCAAAAGGAGGTACGTTTGAAACTGCTGATAGACTTATATTCCTAAACTCACAAATCGAACCAGCAGTAAGTTCAAACATATGATAATTACTAGTTGTACCAGGTCTAGTAATTGTAGCCCCAAAGTAACCAGCACCCTCTATAACATAAGCTGATACTGGAATATTAATTGTAGCATAAGAAGTAACATTTTGTGGTATGTAAATTTTAGCTTGATAACCAACACTAGAACTTTTAGGTGCATGTATAATAGCTTCCTGAATTCCACCAGTAGCACTACTTAGAGTCCAAGCACCACTATGACTATTAGCTGGAGTAAAAGTTAAAGTTTGATTTGTGCTACCTTCAGTTGCAGTTCCCCCTGTAATTAGAACAGCTTCAGCAGCACCAGTACCCCCACTTATATATAAATAATGTTTAGAATCAGCTCCATTTACACCCAGAGGAACATTAGGAAGTGTTATAGTATTAGAAATACCACCAATTAAATTTCCACCAGGAGAGATAGCTGCAAAATTATAGTCTAGATTATTATATATATTATAAGAACTGCTAGTATCTGTAACAGTATGAAGTGCATTCCACTCATTAGGCCCTATGAGACTAGGGTCAGTCTGTTCAGGTTTTGCTGAAACAAAGCTATGTTTTACTGTAATTGACAATGTGAACCTCCATGTTACGTATGTCTATAGCTAATAACTCTTCATAAGTTACTGCCGGCTTAGATTTCTTTACTGCCTTGGTTATTCTGTTATAGGGTTCTTTAGATTCTGGTGTAGTACTTATAGATTCAAAACCGCACTCTATCAATAGCATCTTAAGCTCATCAGAATCCATAGCACATACATGAAAATCCTGTGGGCTAGTTTGCCTACCATAAAGTGTAGCTTCCCAAAAATCCTTCATACCTAACATATTCTTACGCCACCGTTGAGCACATTCCCAGAAATCAGGATAACTTATAAGCAGCATACCATCTACCTTAAGTACTCTTGAGCATTCCAGAAGTATCTTACGATGGAACCGCTTCTGAATATGCTCTATACAGTGGAAGAAGAGAATTTCCTCTACCGACCCATCAGTATAAGGAAAGTCTTTCTTAACAAAATCAAGAACAAAATCAGGTTTACAATTCCTGTCACTATCGATATTAACATAACCTTTGAATTTACTAAGCCCGCTTCCTAGATTTAGTTTCATGTTTCACCATAGCAAGATATTCTGCATCTCTGTCTTTTCTGTTGACACTGCTAGCACTTAACCCCGGTCCATTTTTATCTACCGGAGTGACTTTATTCAGCATCTCGAAGTACTTTTTGTAAGCATCCCTGTTGGCTTCATGTATAACCTCAGGCCATAAAATATGACCACATTCACATTCGCAGTTGATACATATTTTCGCATCCGGGTTAAGTTGTTTAAGCTTTATACAGTAATATACATCCTCAGTAAAATTCGGCCCGGTCATAAAATAAGGTTCCCTCAGGTGACTAAGAGGCTCAACTTTAAGTAGTGCAAAAGAAAATCCTACAGCTTCCTTGTTAACTATTCCAGTTCTAGGAAGCTCTTTATCTATTACAAGTCCTTGCTCCTTATCCCTAGAGAAACTCATATAGTCAAAAGGATAACCACGGACACAGATCTTACCAGCAGCTACATCCGCTTTACAGTCCAACAGTTGCTTTAGTCCGTAGTTAGGATTTACAATAACATCATCATCCAAAAATAAGATATAGTCAGCTGAAGCTTCCAGTGCAACCCGCGCTGTCATGTTTCTCATTCTGTCTATACTCATCCTAGCAGGATTAGATATAATAAAATCCACTTCAGGGTAACTCCGACCCAAGCGGAACCAAAACTGGCAGTGATTCGTATAAGCAGGATATTGCATCTCAGTCAGACTATTAGTTCCAACCACGATACGTGTTCTCTTCTTCTTCTTCTTAATAGGCATCAGAATCTCCAAGAAAAAGGCAGCCAGAAAATCCTCCACCCTGACTGCCCATGACGTGAGGGGAATCACATCTGTCTAACAAAAGTTCTTAACAAAACTGTAGCAGCAAGTCTAGTATCTGTAGCATTAGTAGCGGAACCAGCCATAGTAGCAAAGTTATCAAGTAGGATAGCTTGAGCACTGGCAGCACTTGCAGCAGTACCAAAAGCATTATTAACAGTATCAATAGTTAAAGCATCACCACTAACACTTGCAGTAGCTCCAGAAGCCCAACTTACAGTAGTAGCGGAACGAGTGGCACGAACTACTGCCGACATACAGACTCCTGAAACTACAGCCTCTCCATAAGCAGGATAGACAATAGGTCCAGCAGCTACTCCGAAATAAAATAAACTAGGTGCGGAAGCATTAGCAGCCGCCGCAGTACTTGGAAGTACAACTTGAAGTCCATCTTCCCAACCAGCAGGTAAACCATTAGAATAAGCTGGAGGTTGGGGAGTTGCACTCAGGTTTAAAATAAGAGGCGTACCAACAGGGATTGTAGCTGCCGCAGCAGAACTATCAGCATTCCTAACACTATTAATATATCTTTCCGGTTTATTACTTTCAATTAGCTTTGTTCTCATCTTGCCCTCTTTTTACATTTTCAGTCCCTTGGCAGGGGTCAGTTGTGTTGACTGGTTGGGGAGTTTTCTTTACTACATTTAGTCTAGCAAA
>Ga0126371_10000282_pt1 | contig 40736 bp, 38 predicted proteins | sample PanSoiMetaPlot_4_FD_110145 | JGI IMG/M metagenome (GOLD analysis project Ga0126371, IMG submission 110145) | Tropical forest soil microbial communities from Panama - MetaG Plot_4 | ecosystem: Environmental > Terrestrial > Soil > Tropical forest > Bulk soil | place: Panama | collected 2016-02-17
AGCTAACGGTGGACGGATTCAGGGCGTTCAGCTGCGTCGGGAAGCAAGTCCCGGGATTTGAAGCAGGCCCGCTCGTCGGCCAGTTCGCGCAGGCCGTTCCTGTGGTGACGGCAAACGGGAAGACGTTGCCGTAAGCAATGAATCCAGGAAGCGCGCCATTCGCCACCCATGCGCTCACCTGCTGGGAGCAGTCACCGTTCGGATGCGCGGCATCGCCGACGAAAATCAAGTTCGTCCACGCCATGCCTGCGATTTGCGAGGACCCGCATCCCAGCGGTGAGCTGAAATAAGTAAACTGTTCGCCGTTGGCCTCGCTGGGGCAATTCACCGCCGAACCCAGGAAACTCGCCGGACATACGCCGCCGTAGAATCCGTCATGATCAAACGTCACCGAGAACGGCGCTGGCGCGGGAATCTCAGCGAAAATGTTGTTCGGAGGCGTTGTTGCGGCTCCGCTGGGACATCCGGAGTGGAAGGTGAACGTCGCCGGAGTGACGTTCAAGATTTTTGCGAGACTTCCCGTCCCTACATTCAGGCAGCTCGGTGAGCCTCCAAGAATTTTCAATATCTGACCGGATTGCAGACAGCCGCCGGGCCCTGTCCCGGGACAAGTAGTCGTCACCGCGCAGGTCGTATTGCCGTTGGCGTCCGTTGTGCAAGCGCTCGCTGCGTAATTTCCGGGCGCTCCCGGCGGAGTATCGTATGTGCCGCCATTCACCATCAGGATGCCGCTTTCGGTGTTCTCCAGCGGATAGATAAATCCCGTCGAGGTGGCTGCCTGATTTGGCGCTGTGAGATTTGCAGTAATGGTGGTGCCCGTAAGCGAGGCCACTTTACCGAGATAAACGTTGAATACAGGACTGTCCGCGCCAGTGAATCCGTAAGCGACGAAAGTGTTGCCGGTGATTCCCGCGGTCGCCGAGAATCCGGCTGTTGAAGCCACCGTGTAGGTGACCTGATTGCTTGCGATCGTGGCGGATGAAACGGGCTGGAGAGAGAAAACATTTCCGTTGTAGGCGACGGACTGGTCTTGCCAGAGGTTGTTTTCGAAAAGAATGTGCTGGGTGACGGGCCAGCCATTGAACGCGCTGCTGGCGGAGTAGCCCTGAAAATCCACGGCCTTGTTGGTGTGCTGGATGACGTTGTTGGTCCATGTCATGTCGCGGACTTCGGCGAAGACATCTGTGGCATTGACCACGCCCACATTTGCCGTGATTGCTCCTGCATATTGCTGGCCCTGACAGGCTAGCCCGTCGTTGTAGGAATACTGAAGGACGTTTCCGTCGGCCAAAAGCCGCACCATCGACTTGGTCTCAAAGAGATTTTTTACGCTGGCGGTGGCGATATTGCTGGGATCCTTCGCGGCCAAACTGCGGCGAAACTCCACGTCCGACGGATTCGTTAGGCGGTTTGCGGGAAGTGCGCCGCCCCAGAGCAAATTCTCGGTGGGATCGCCGAGGAAGGCGTCGTCAACAAGCTTAATGGGGCCAACCGAATTCTTCGCGAGCACGTCATGCGCTTCGGTGTACGTGTTGCACGAATCGGAGTGCTGGATGGCTACGTGATCGATCACCGAATCCGTCATAATGAAATATGGCGCGTCGATGACGAGAGCGTTGTTGATGAGCGTCGAATAGTCCGAGGGCGCGTCGAGATATACGCGATCCAGCATAAGGCGGCTGGCGAAGTTCGAGGAGTTCGTGTCCGAGCCGGCGGCGAAGATGGCGCCGACGTTGGTTCCCGAGACTTCCAGATCCATGCCGGAGATGATTAACCCTGAGGAGCCGTCTTCGTAATAGAAGGCTTGGTTGAATTTGCAGGTTCCTGTGGTGCAGGAATATTGAATCTGGAACATATTGTTTTTGTCGGAAGGCTGAACGCGCGTTCCCTGCGCGGAAAGTGAAGAAATACCCCACGTTTGAACCCAGATGTGCTTCCCTGCCGGACATGAGATGGTGTAGGTCTCGTGCGAATTTCCGCTGAAGGAATCAGCGACGAAGCCATCAGCCTTGTCATCGACAATGATTGCCTCGCTGCCGGCGCTGCAATTGGCGCCGTCGTCCGCAGGAATTCCTGCGATTGCGGCTGAGAGGGATGTGTACTTGCACGCGTGGCCACCAAGCGTGCCGGAAGCGCAAACGTACTCGGTCACAGCCGGCGGAAACAAATCCGGAAAATTCGTGGAGTTTATCGTGCTGGCGAGCAGTATCTGCGGCAGCGCGGGGCCTGTTTGGTCAACCGAGCCGCCCACCGATCCGGTCATTTGCGCGTGACCACGCGGTATGCAAAGCGCAAAGCAGGCCAATACGAACGCGCGGGCAACTATTTTGATTTCGGGGTGCACAATACCGTCCTTATCGGAAATCTGAAACTCGACAGCGACACGACGGAGTAATGCGAAAGAGCGGTCAGTAACGCTGGGCCGCTAGCGTTGTCAGTTCTGGACGCAAACGAAGTTGTAAATCATTCCAGCGGTAGCGGTGTGCGTGAGCGTCAAGCTGTTGGCCGCGACAGCGCTGATGAAGCTGGTGGTGAGGTTTGTGGCGGCGGATGCGTTCGCTGCACTGAAAGCGCAAATGGATGAGGAATTAAGCCCCGTGATGGTCAGCGAATCGCTGGTCGCCGCAGTGGTCGTGAGCTTTCCAGAGAGCGTGCCGCTCTGTGGATTGCGCAGCGTGAATGCGCTGCCGTTGTAATCAATGCAGGCCGTTACCCCGCCGATGATGTCGCCGGGGCCCAGCGGAACGCCGCCGAATTTGGTAATTGAAAGCGCGCCGAGCGCGTTGACGTTCAGCGTCGAAGCGCCCGTATTCGTGACGAGCGGATCCCCGCAGAAAGAGTCGCCCTTGACCAGTGCATGCAGCGGCGCATCGGACAGATAAGTGTTTGCGGTCGAGCCGTTCCACTGACGGCTGACTGTAATGGGTCCCAGATCCTCGCCGTTGATGCCCCAATGCGCTAGATAATCCGTGCCGGTATTGAAGCCGAGCATTCCCGTACCCGCTACTCCGTTTGACCCTTGCCCTCCCTGCAGCGAAGGCACGCACGGAGTGACGCCGTCCGCTTGAACGCACATGGCGCTTGTTGGCGTGAATACCCAGTGCGCTGCCGTTGCGGACCCGATTCCGAGGGTATCCGTCGAATCGTTCCACCAAAGATTCGTCGCGTCGCCGCCGAAAGATCCCGAGTTGTTGAATTGTATCGCTTGGTTCGTTCCGCCGGGCGAGCCGCTTCCTCCCGCAGGAACATCCCACGTGCCGTCCTCGCGCAAAAATCTCGTTGATCCTGCCGTGGAACCTGGGTCGGGCACAAGGCCTAGCGAATGGCTTGCACCTGAAGCACCGAATACGGGCAGCTCCGCAGAAACAGCGGAGCCGCTTAGTTGCCACGTAACATTGAGATTGTTTGCTCCGGCCGCAGGAGTGCTTCCTAAATTCGCGCTCGAAAGCGTCGCGCCGCCATTGACGCTCACCGACGTCCCTGTGCTCGTTCCAGTGCCGCAGGCGCCCGAGGCCAGCGTAATCAGCCCTGGAGAGCTGCCCGCTTGCAAGCAATCGCCATTCGTCCACGTGCCCGTGAAATACGGTACGGTTCCGGCAACGCCCAGCAGTGAAGGCCCCGCCGACCCGCTGGTCAGATTCACGGTCATCGGGCCGGCCGCCCATGCGTTCGATCCGCTGACGTAGAATTGCTGCGTGCTGCACGGCCCAATCGTAGTTCCGACCGTTCCTCCGCCAAAAACGTTCGATGGCCACGCGAAAGTCCATGGACCTCCGCCGCCCTGGCAAATGATGAAATCCAGCCATTGCCCGGGCTGCGTATTCACGAGCGTCGCCGAAGTCACGTTCGCGCTCATGATCAGCTCGAACATGTTGCCCAGGCTGGCGTCGAATGTTGCTGATGCGCCCGACTGCGTGACGATCACTTCTGCGGCGGCCGTCGCGAAATTGTTGAGCACGTCCGGCTTGGTGCCGCTGCCGAACGGCGCGGCCTTCCACGCGGTTGTGCCGTTATTCGCGAAAGAAAACGCTGTCGGGCTGGCGGTCACATTCCAGGCGCTCGCGCCGGCATTATTGAACGCCAGCGAGCTCGGCCCGCTCTGCGAGTCAATTCCTAGTCCGTAAAAGTACGGCGTTCCAGGATTCTCACCTGTCCCGATGGACTCTACATCGCTCTCGACCATGCCCGTCGTGCTCGTCAGCCACGAAAGAGGCTGCGCGTCCGAAATATTGCCGAGCATGGTGATGTGCGCGGTTCCTGACGGCGCTAAATCGTCGACGATCTTTTCGTCCTCGCACTGCGAGAATGAGTTGCGTTCGATGTTCAGAACTTGCGACGTTTCCACCACGATCGGCGCAGGCGGGTAAATCGTCAGGTTGCACTGCATGAAATTGTTGTCGATGGTGATCGCGCCCGGAGTCGGCGTAAATCCTTGCGGCGGAATCGTCGTGTCGCCGATCTGCACCTGATACGACGGCGGATTCGTTCCCTGCTGCTCGAAATAGTTCCCGCTGATCTTGTACGGCGAGCCGTAAAGCATCTTCAGGTTGCCGACAACGTTGCCCTCGAAGTCCGTGCGCTCGACGTTGATGTCCGCGCCGTTCACAATGAACGCGCCGGCGTAGTTCGACTGCACGTAGCTGTCGACAACCGAAAAGTCGTTGTTGGCGCCCGAGCCGAGGATCCCGAATCCGAATCCAGCAACGTACACGTTGTGCAGTTTCCCGCAGCATCCGAAACTTGTGTATCCGTTCGCCGTGGATGCTGTCCCTGCCGTGAGTGCGAGATTCGTGAACAGCTTCACTCCATCGAGTTGCGCGCCGTTGGGATCGAAAATCGCCGAAAACGCGGTGGTGTCCACGGCAGGCCGAAAGCCTAAGTTGACCAGCGTGCCGGCGAAAGTCCAGTTCGTTCCAATCGCCAGCGGCGAAGCGGTCTGCTTCGTCTCGTTGTTCGAGTTCGACGAGACGAAAACGTTCCAGCCCGTCGCTCCGGTCTCCGGCGCGGGCGAAGCCACTTGCAGGCAGTTCCCTGTCGTCGTTGTGATGGTCGCTTCCGGCGAATCAACCGTCTGCCCTTGCGCGCTTGTGTAGGTCGCTTCGACGAAATACGCCTCAGCGGGACATCCGCTTGCCGCTACCTGACTCAGTGTTGGCGCGGACGGAGGCGCTAACGGTCCGCCAATCGTGGTCGGATACTTCACGCCCATGTTGTCCATAGCGAAGCCCTGGGCGTTCACGTTGATGGCGTTCTGCGGTGTCGTGCCCTGAAAATCGATGTAACTCGGCGGCGGGTTCTGCGTGATGAACTGAAAGTGTCCGATTCCCTCAAATGTCACATCTGGCGTCGTAATGTTGATCGAAGACGTCGTCTTGCACACGCCCGGAAAGCTGATGATCCCGCCAACCGATGCGCCACTCGTCGGCAGAGAATTCACCGCCGCTTGGATCGCCGCCGTGTCATCGGTTGCGTCGTCGCACTTCGCTCCGAATGAAATTACCGATACGCTGTTGCCACTGCCGCAGCCCGCGGCGTTGGTATTGGGCACGCAGCCAAGAGTAATCGTTTCAGTGAACGGAGCAGTGGCGCGCAGCGGCGAATAGAATTCGATGAAATATGTTCCCGGTGCGGCCCAGAAGCTGAAGTTGCCGTGAATGTCCGCATTGATGGGATTCGTCGCGGGCGTTGCAATCGCTGCATCAGTGTAAATTGTGGCGAGAGGCGCGCAAGGCTGCCCGACGTTGCCGGGAGTCGTTGGATTCGCCGAGCAGACTGCGACCAGGCCGTTATTGAGCGGCGTGTTGTCCGCCGTCCGCGCTACGTCATTGTAGTGCACGCCCTGCGCGGACGCGCAAGGCATAGTGATGGCGGCGATGCACGCCAACGATAGGATTGCAATGATTCGCAGTGAATTGTTCATTCGAGTTTCCTCGATAGATGCACTTGCGTTCGCACAGACCTCTGCGACATACCCCGCGACGGAGCTAGATTGAAACACAGTTATGATAATTATCTAAACGGTTATATCAGAAAGGTGCGTGGTCCAGCGTAGGCGCAGCCGGTCAGCGCCGATGCAAGACCGCTTTGATGCCGTGGCGCGGGCGCAACGTGACCGACGGAAATAATTCCACGGGATGATCCGGCACAAGCGCGAATCGGTAGCGCTGCGCGATTGTCGCGAGCATCAGCGTGGCCTCCATCATCGCCAAGCCAGCGCCGATACAAACGCGCGGGCCTCCGCCGAATGGGAAATAGGCGAAACGCGGGATTTTCCCCGTGCGCACCGGATCCTCGGTCCATCGCTCCGGCACAAATTGCGCCGCGTCGGAATACCAACGCGGATCGCGCTGCGTCACCCATTGCAGCATGAAGATGTTCGTATACGTCGGCAACCGATAGCCGCCGGCTTCAAAATCCGTGCGCGACTGGCGCCCAATTCCCCAAGCGGGCGGATAGAGGCGCATCGATTCCTTGATGATCATTTCTGTGTACGGCAGGCGTGGCAAATCTTCTGCAGTGGGCGCGCGGCCGTCCAGGACTTCGTTGAGCTCGGCGTGCAGTTTGCTTTCTGCCTCGGGATTCTTGGCGAGCAAGTACCATGTCCACGAAAGCGCGATGGCCGTCGTTTCGTGGCCTGCCAGAAAAAGCGTCATCAGATTGTCGCGCAGCTGCAAATCGCTCAGCGGGCGGCCATCCTCATCGCGTATTTCGAGGAGCGAGCCGAGAAGGTCATGTGAATGCCCTGCCCCAGAACTCTGTGCGCCGGCGCGGCGTTCGCGAATGATGCCGTAAATCACTTCGTCCAGCTGGCGCGTCGCGCGATTCATGCGCCACGTGCCCGGCACGGGAAAACTCTCCGGCAGCAAGAACGCCCAGCCGGCGACGCGCGTGAACTGCTTCATCGCGGTTTCGAGCGCCAGGCCAACGCGCTCTGCCCTATGTAACACTTCCGCGCCGAAAAGCGCTTTCCCGACAATGTCCAGCGTCAGCGCCATCATTTCCTGATGCAAATCGCGCGTTTCGCCATCGCTCCATCGACCGAGCATTCTTTGCGCGCACGCGCTCATCACCGGAGCGTACGAAAGAATATTCTCGCGGCGGAATGCGGGCTGAATCATTTTCCGTTGCGCGCGCCACGCTTCACCTTCGCTTGTCAACAAGCCGTTGCCGAGCACTTTTGCGAGCGCACGATAATCGCGCGACTTGTGAAAATTCGCGGGATCCGTGAGGAGTACGGACTCGATTGCGTCAGGGTGCACGAGCAGCGTCATCGGCACGTGCAGCAACTGAAAGTAGACAACGTCTCCGAAATTGCGCGCCGCACGCTCGAATCCGCCGAGCCAGTCCGCGCCGGGCAGCGGAATATTGCCCAAGATCGGCCAGCCGGGAGGGCCGGGCGGCAATCTGCGCGAAGATTTCGACTTTGCGCCTGCTAGCATCGTGGCCATGTGCGAACAGTTTAACAGGATTACGAATGCCGCTGCTCGCCGCTTCGCCGCGCTTTACTCCTAACCGAAAAGTGAGGCGGCGCCGAGACCGATATCGCCGAGAAACGTGCCGACGCCCGACCCCTTCGAAGCCTGCTCTTGCGCGTTAAGAATTCCAGCAGGAACGCCCATCGCCCGCCCGAGCAGATTCGTATTGATGTTGTAGGTGTTTTCGAGCGCATTGAGGCCGGCCATTTGCTGCGCGATCTGTTCGTTTGCGAATTTGATCTGGTCGGACTGCGCCTGATTGGCGAGCGTTTGCGCTTCTTGCTGGCCTAGCTCCGACTGAAGCGCGTTGTACCCTGCCGCATTGTTGGTCCGCGCTACGCGATTCGCCGCGGTTTCTTGCAGGGCGTCATAGGCGGTGCGCGCGGCGCCCATACCCTGCTGCTCAATGGCGGATTGCTGCGCCGGCGTGTAACCGGGACTGTTCAGCAGGTTTTCGATCGTTGGCGTAAGGACAGATAGCTCCTGCTGGCCCTCCTGATCGGCCTGCGAAATGAGCTGGTCTTGAGCGCCGAGTTGCTGCTGCGCTTCTTGCTGTACTTGTTGTTGTGCTCCACGGCTCATGTTTCCTCCAATTTAGTTCGCCAGCTTTTTCAGCGAAGGCGCTTGCAGTAGAGCGTCCAAGCGTCGTCGCGGATCCAGCCAAGCTGCTGCAGGCGGCGGCCGAAGCGTTGCGCGATGCGCGGCGGCAACCACGCGTGCGCGTCGTCCAGCCCGCGCGCGCGCAAATCGTTCGCTCCCGCACGATGCAGTTCCAGCAGGCGCGTATAGCGTTCCCGCGGCGTGCCTTCCTTCGGCGCGGCCAGCAAATACATTTCGCAAGTGAGGCGCGCCAAGGCCGCCATCACAGGTTTCCCGGCGTTGTCTTCCAGGACAAGTTTGCTGACGAAAATCGGGTCGCGCAAATCCGGAAATGGATAGTCGAAGCCTTGGGCACAGTGCATGGCAAGCAGTGTGTCCAGATCGGTATCAGTGTATTCGCGCACGAGCATCAGAACACGCGATGGCGCAAAAGCGGATTCACGCGGCCAAGTTTCTCAGCGATGGTAAACGTGTCGTGGCCGGAAAGGACTCCGAGATGCGCTAGAGCCGCTGCGACGCGCTCCGAAACAGGAGTGCGGGCCAACGGGTGCGGCAACGGCTCGAAGCTCGGGTCGTTTTCCAGTGCGATATGCGCGGCTTCATCGGCCATGACCAACACCAGAATGAACGCGGCATCCGCGCCAGGCAGACTGGTCGCTGCAGCGCGCGATCCTGCGTTAGGAGCGGTTCCCTTCCCGTCCGGAGGCTCTAGGGCAATGAAGTGCGCTTCTGCACAGCGATGGGCATGGCGCTGCCAGGCAGCTAGTGTGGTCAGATAGTATCGTCGGCCTGTCATGTAAGTGGTTGTGCCACGATGGCTTAGTAATCCGAGGGATCACAAATTAAGTGTGTCAATGTAGTGCTCGAAGGCTGTATGTCCAGATTGCAAGCAAGCGATGGAGTTTTCCAAGGCCGTGTGCCCTTCCTGCGGCGTGGCCATGGACCTGAACGCCGGTGAAATGGGTTTTCGCGTCAGGCAGCCTGCAGCCGCGATCTCCGAAACTGCAGCTCCCGTCGCGAGCTGAATTCGAGTTGTAACTCCACTTCTCGCGCGTTTGCGACGACAGGTGAAGCGCGGTAAGCTTTCCAGTGGAGGCTGCCATGTCACTCCGACCGGTCAAGCGAATTATCCAATCCAAACCTACGCTCGAAGGAGCAGGTGTGCATCTGCGGCGCGCGTTTGGCTTCGGCAATACCAGCGATTTCGATCCGTTTTTGCTGTTGGACGATTTTCGCAACGACGTTCCCGAGGATTATCTCGCTGGGTTCCCGTGGCATCCCCATCGCGGAATCGAAACCATCACCTACGTGCTTGCCGGAACAGTCGAGCACGGAGACAGCATGGGCAACCGCGGCGCGATTGGCGCAGGTGACGTCCAGTGGATGACCGCAGGAAGCGGAATCATTCATCAGGAGATGCCCAAAGGCGATAATGCCGGCCGCATGCACGGGTTTCAGCTATGGGGAAACCTCCCCGCCTCGCTGAAAATGACCGCGCCGCGCTATCAGGAAGTCAATGCCAAAGACATTCCCGAACTCAAGGACGACGACGGAACACACGTTCATGTGGTCTGCGGAAACTTCTGGGGAATGAAGGGCCCTGTCGACGGTATCGCAGCTGATCCGGTTTACTTAGATGTGTCCGTACCGCCGGGACGGCGCAAAACGCTGCCTGTCGAGACGACACGCCACGCGTTCGCCTACGTTTTTGCGGGAAGCGGAAAATTTTGCAATGCTTCTGAGCCGCTCCAAGTACCGACCGAACCGGTTGGCTGGCTGGACACGAAGCCTCCGACGCAAGCCGAAAACCGCTCGCTGATCCTGTTCGACCGGGGCGACGAGGTTGAAGTACAAGCTGGTGCGGACGGCATCCGCTTCCTACTCGTCTCCGGAAAGCCCATTCAGGAACCTGTCGCGTGGTACGGCCCGATTGTGATGAACACGCAGCAGCAGTTGCGCGAAGCGTTCCAGGAACTCGACGAAGGAACATTTCTAAAGCCGCCGGCGAAGAAGGCGTCGTCTAAGCCGTAGCTACAGCCGAGAGTCAGCCGCAGACCTTCAAGTCTGCCTCATGAGCTGAAATTGTAGTTGTGTGTTAACACGGACGCAGCGGCGCGGCCGGCGAAGAATTCGTGGTCTGGCTCGCATGTGACGATGACTTTCGCGCCGTCCTCGACAACAACTTCGATTTTTCGCAGCGTGAGCCAGCCGTAATTCCCCACCAGAATATCTCCTAGGCACAGACGGTCAGCACGAACCGGAGCTCCATCGGCGAGCGTGAAAATGTGATGCGGTGTGACGTCGAGCGAATCGTCATTCGAAAAAGCGAGGCGAATGAACGTGTCTGTGGGATGAACTTCGTGACGGACGACTTGCGTCCAAGTATCGCGTCCGCGAATGTGATCGCCAACGCGCAGATGTTGGATCTGCACGGTCCCGCGGTTTTTTGTGAGCACGTTCATTCCCGCGCGAACGCATGAGCCAGACCCTCCGCCGGAACCACCGCCTGTGCCCGAGGCCGTCGTGGCTGCGTTCATCGCGCCAGCGGAGAGCGGGATGTGGCCCTGAAGCGCTTGCTGCTGTGCAGCGGCGATGGTCTTCGCAGGCTGCGCGTTGGCGGGATTCCCTGCCCCGCCCGCGACGAATGCGAGCGCGAGCTGCATTTCATCCCAGTAGGGATAGAAGAAATATGCGGTCGCCGCTGTAAGACCAGCGACAGCGAGCGAGCCATCGGCGATTTGCGTTGTGGTGCCGTCGGCGCGAAGAATCGCGAGGCCGCTCCACGACCAGGTGATGCTCGATGTGGTGCTCGCATAAGTAAATGCGCCGGACCACGTGGGCGGCACAGAACCTTTCATCAATACGCCGGGCTTGGTCAGGTCGACGTCGTTTGACGTGAGCGCGTCAGCGGAGACGCGCGCGAAATCCGTGCCGTCGGTGACACCGGAATCCATCGAGAGCTTCAAGTTGTTCACGCCGGAGACGATGCGGCGCATGGACTCGTAAAGATGCGTGCTGATTTGTTTCAGGGCTTCGATTTGTGGAATGTTGAGCATAGTTATCTATGCGACTCGATTCCCCCTAGCTCCAATCAATTTGAGTCACGCATTTTGATAAGATGCGACGCAGCAAATGCACTCTGTGACCGCGGCGAAATACAATTCGACGGCAACGTTTTCGGGTGCAGGCTTACTTGAATCAGGAAAGATTATTTTGCTCGCGATCGGCGGTGCGATTGCATACGGCATCGTGCACGATCAGATTACGATTCGCGTGTGCCCCGAATACTTCACGGTGGCTCATCCGCATATTTTCAACACCGATTCGCTCACACTCATTGCGCTCGGCTGGGGCATTGTCGCTACATGGTGGGCCGGGCTTGCCGCTGGGATTTTATTTGCGCTCGCGGCGCGCATCGGTTTGCCGCAAAAGCTCACGTGGCGGCGTTTTGTGCCCCCGGCAGTAGTGCTTTCGATCGTGATGGGCGCTTGCGCAACGCTTGCGGGATTCATCGGCCACTGGTTGTCCAGCACGGGGCAAATTCCCTCAGTGCAAGCATGGGGCCTAATGCTCCCAGTGGAAAAGCAGCCCGCATTTATGGCCGACCTTTTCGCGCACTCGATCAGTTATCTCGTTGGCGGCGTTGGCAGCGTGACCATCGTCCTTGTCATCGTATGGCAACGCTTCGCGCAACGCGACTAGCCTAGCAAACGCTAGTTGTGGCCGCGGATGAGGGAGAATGGCGCAGGTTTGGCCCACGGCACGAGTTTTGTTAGCGAAAACCATGAGCCGACGGCGTTCGTTCCTAACTGATAGGCGATGCGCTCGGCGGTCACGTTTGTCATTAGTTCCAAATCCTGCGGCGCGGGCAAAGAGAGCGCGAGAGCGCCAAGGGAAATTTCCGTCGCATCGCCGGGCGTGAACGCGTTCACGTTCAAAGTGCCGGAGCCTTGCGCGTAAGCCGTCAGGTATCCGAACAGATCACGGCCTGTGGCGTCGGTACGCGAAAGAAATGCTGTCGTGTAATAAGAGTTGATGGGTGCGCCGTCATCTGAGAATTGGCCCTGGGTGAGCTGATAGATTTTTCCGTTGCCGGCGTTGTTGCCCAGAAAAAGAGCAGCTGTGCCGTTGACGCGCTCGATCAAACCAGCACTGTTCGCGGAAATGAACCACGGGGACCATTTGCGCGAATTTCCCGGCACGGAAGCCGACGCCCAGAGGGGATCGCTGAAGCCCTCGGTGTAATCCAACACAAGAATTTCGTTCGGCGCAGTCGCCGTGCCCATTGGCACGCCAACGTAAATACGCTTGTGCTGCGTATCAACAGTTACCCAGAGGCTGCTGCCGTATTTCCAATTGATGGCGTCCCAGGTGGGCTGAATTTCCTGTGAAAGCTTTTGCGGTTCGCCGCCGTTGAATAGATAGAGCCCCGCGCGCGACGCGATTACAACCCAGTCTTCGCCGATGCCAACGCCGTGCACCGAAGGCGTGCCGGTGGAATTGGAAACTTGCTCGACGCTCCAGAACGCGGGTTCGGTGGTGCCATTATCCGAAGTAACGTAAAGGCTGCGTTCTTTTACGAAATACAAATTGTTGCGGATCACAAAAGCGGAGCGAATCGCCTGGCCATCGTTCACGTCAATTTCGATAAGGCCCTGCACGCCGTCGTATGATTCGGGGTCGGAATTGCGCGATGCGCGCACAATGTCGGGACTTTCCGCGGCGTTCGTCGGAAAGATTTCGATATTGTCGACAATGAAATATTCACCACTTGGAGAAGGAAGACCGTCTACGTAAACCTGAAGCATCAAGTCGCTTGGAAGCGAACTTTCCGGCGGCATGAGCTGCGCGGTGAATTCCTGATAGTCGCCTGCGGCCTGCACGGCGGTCACGGCGAGGCCGCTGCCGAGAAACCCATGGCTCACGCTGAAGCAGTTGATACGAAACGTGCCTTGCGCGAGATTTGCGCTGCGGGAGACCTTCGCACGGACGGAGTACCCCGTGTTCGTTTTCAGAAGTGCGTTGCCGTTTACGTCGGTGAGCGCCGATTGCTGAATCAGTCCGCGCTCGATGGTCGAGCCGTCCGCAGTGATGCGATAGGCATCACCCCAAACAACGGCATTCGATTCGCGCGAGCCGCCCGCGCTGAAAGTCGCACCAAGCTGCCATCCGAGCGGCCGGCCGTTGCCGGAAGGATCCCAGCCGCCATCGAATGATAAATTGCGCCAGTTGAGCATTTTGACGCGTTCGCCCCACCAGAAAAGGCGTTGCGAATACGCGATGACACCAAGCTGGTCCGGCAGCTCGACATTTTGAAACAGGTCGTCCACGCTGACGCCCGCGAGAAGAATGTCGTCCGTAAAATCCACTTCGAGCGACGTCGTCACGTTGTCATTGATGGTCATTGTGGCGGGCACTTGGAAAAAAGTGGCTCCGCCTGCGCCCGTGAACGCGAGCAGGCGCTGCACAATGTTCGCAGGGCCGGTCGGAATATTTGCGACATTCACTTTTTTCCCGCCAGCCGCAGTCCACTTAACAGGCGGCGAAGGCATCGTCCAATAACCCTGGCGCGTGACGAAAATCACCACGCATTGGTGCGTGCCGGGGGAAATGTTTCCAGCGTCGGCAGCGTCGGCAACGGATGGGCCTTCAGCAGGGCCAATCTGGCTGACGCGGTCGAAAAAAGTGTCGTCATACTGGCGCGGAATATCTTGGCCCAACGAGCCGTCGGAAAAGGCCATGTATTCGCGACCGAATTGGGTTGTCGACGCGAGGAACAGTCCTGGCGAAATGATGCTCGAGACGACAGCAAGCGCGCCGGGCGAAATTTCTTTGTAAAGGTTGCCGAGCGAATCGAGGACGAGCAAGCGTTGCACAAGGTTTGTCGTGATGTAGGTCTTCAGTCCATTGATGGAAGGCAGGCCGCCGACCACCGGATACATGGAAAGCAAGCCGGCACGCGTGCGCACGCCACCGGGGAAAAATTCCACGTCGCGAGCGTCGGGAGACATCCCCGGAGGGACGCTGGAAGCGTCGGGAAGCGTCATCCAACTGCTGAATGTGGTGAGCTGCAGCGGCGAAAATGTTTCAACAGACATCGGCGAACCTCAAATGGACAGTGATCAGTGGCCCGTAAGCGAAACCAGCGCGTGGCGCGGCGCGAAAGCCTAGTGATAATCTAAGCGCATGGGAGCGCCGGAAAAGCGTGATGCGTCCGTGCTGGGCCTGGGCACGCCTGTGGCAAAAAACGATCTAAACGCGTGGCGACCGAGCCAAGCGGGACACGCTCAGGAGCAGGATTCGCAACTCAGTGGAACCCCCGAAATACGGGGAGAATCTTTTGCGAAACGGCGCGCGGCATGGCGGCCAAGCAAAGCCAACGAGGAGCGGCTTAGTTCCCTTTCGCCGGCACGCTCACGTTTAGGTTTGCGAATGCCGCGCGGGCTCCGACCGCTGATTACGTTCGTCCTGCTGATCGCTCTGTTGTATGTAATTGGAAAACTTTGGTTCGAACCGGAAGTGGGCCAGCTTCGGCCCGAATTGGTCGCCGTCATTGGCACCCTGGTAGCGATTATTCTAGCAAGCCTTCCGGTTGCGCAGATGCGGCGCAAACGAAAGCGCGGCGATGACAAGAGCACGCTTCGACTGTAAAAGAGCTTACTTCGGGCGATAGAGTGGATTGGGCAGATCGAGTTTTTTCTTGCCGCCGAGGAGGTCCGCGGTGCGTCCGAGCGGATTTACCGGATTGACGGGACTGCTTTGGCGTGGAGCAGTCGGCGCCGGACGCAGAGGTGCGGCGGGCGCTTCTGCGTGATCCGGCGCTCCAACCGGAACGCCATGTTCGCCGTTTTCCGAGACTGCGACCGAGTGCTCTTGTTCCGGAACATCCTCAGAAGGCTCGCCTGCCGAGATATTTTCCTCCCAGCCGTGAGGGATCGGCCGACCAACATAGTCCATCGGCGTTTCGTGACTGCGGGCGATTCGTTCGAGCGCTGCCGCGATGCGGCTCAGGTCCCGAGCGAGCTGCTCGGTTTCCTTGGTGCGTTTGAAGCTGATGAAACGCTGGCGCGAACCGCTGCCAGTCATCCAAATTAGGACGATGATGCCGGCAACGACCGCGCCGACCATCGCGAGTGGATGCGACCAAAAATAATTCGTGATCGAATCGAGCATCCGGACCGTTCCCCGTGAACGCTCTCATTATATCGCGACGCGTCGGTGCAGCAAAAATGCCTTCGCTAACGAATGTTTTGCGCTAGGCAACAGAGGCGGCCGAAGGCAGCCTGCGTCTGTTCAGCCTCTGCTCACTGCTCCATGACCTGCTACCGCAAACGGGGGAAGATGCCGTAGAACGTGACGGTGTCGCCGGTGATGGCCGCAGGATAGGAACCGGCGGCGAGTTCGGCGAACGCTCCTGCACCACTGGCCTGCTGGAAAACTTTTACTTTGCCGGAATTGATGGCCGCGCCGGGCGCGAAGACGTAATCGTAGCCCGCGAGACCATCCATCCAGGCGGTGCCTCTAATTGGCGGCTGCGTTGTGGGGACGCCGAGCGGTTCGATGCTGCTCAGATCAAGTGTATCGCCGCCAGTGACGTAGCTTCCTGACACGGCTATCGTGCCGGCGACGTGAACCCGTTTGCCGTCATCCCACGAATCGACAAGCGTAAATGTAAGTGCCATTTTGTTTCTCCTCAGGTTTTACGAAAATTGAGAAATCTTGAACGGGCCGTGGCGGCGTTGGACGCGTATTCACCGTCGCGAAAGCCGTCGTGCAGCAAAATCACCGCGTTGAGAACTTCAATAACGTCACAGAAGGAGTAGAATTGACGCACTCCAGCCCTGTGATCTGCGTGCAAGCGCATTCCACGAGGAGGTCCCATGAGAGCGTACGTTCTGGTGACAGTAGGTCCCGGAAAAGCGCGCGACATTGCCAAAAAGATTGGCGCGCTCTCCGGAGTGAAAATGGCCAATGCCTGCTGGGGCGATCCGGACGTTTATGTGGTTGCCGAAGTCAATTCCACGGAAGATCTGAACTCATTAGTCATGAGCAAAATCCAGGCCATCGAAGGCGTGGGCCGAACGAGCACGCACATCGCCATCGATTGAAGCCCCCGCTTCTCGACTGCTTTTTCCCGCTCCTGAATCGTGTGCCTCAACAATAGCGATACAACCCACATTCGCAGCGCGTCATCGCATGACGCGTGTGGAAGTGCGCGGGCTAGACATTGGTTCGATTGGTTTTAGGTGGAACCCTTACGCTGTAGCATGGCGGAAACGAGCCCGTTTCTTTCGGCGCTGATTTCGTCCGTGTGTTATGATTTTGAACTTTGTTTGGCACCGTGTTGCGGCGGTATCAGAGTCGCTGCGAGTTCAGCTGACGTAAATTCGTTGTCCGCGATGTGAGGGGGGCGTTTGCGCCGGATTGTTCTGTTTTTTGGAGTGGTGTTTGCGCTTGTGGCGGCGCTGATTTGGGTGAGCGAAAGCGCGACGCGCGTTGAAGCACAGGAGCAAGCGCCGACAACTCGCGCGGTCGTTGCTTCCGCACCTTCGGCATCAAGTACTGCTTCCATTCCAAACCCGATCGTCGTTGCATCCGGAGCGCAATACGCCAATGTTCGCGGACTTGCCACCGATGTGGCTGGCGGCTTGTACATTTCCCTTACGGCGACGCCGCCGGCGAAAAACTGCGTGGCATCATCGATCAGTTCAGCGAACGGCTCCGCGAAGTTAGCACTGACAATTTTTTCGAATTGCACGCTCGCGCCCTCGGAGGATCCCTCCGGAATCGCAACCGCTCCAGGAAACAAGGTGTTTCTCGCAAATCGCGCGCAGAATTCGGTTCGGCTCCTGAATATGCTCACGGGCAAAGTTGCTGCGTTGCTGGCTGGATCGGTTACGCGGACGGCTCGCGCAGGCTCGAGCAATCTGGATCTTTTTCAACCAGATGGCCTTTCCGCCGACGCGCAAGGAAATCTGTACGTCGCAGATCGCGGGAACAACCGCGTCTTGGGACTTGCCCCGAACGCCGCGCATTTCGCGTACGTCGCGCACGTGCTCGATGCTGCTGCGGTCGCAATCGATTCGAAGACACAACAGCTCTATGTTGCAGCGCCAGCGTCAAACCGCGTGTTCGTGATTGATCTGAATACTGGCGATATTAATGCATTCGCTGGCAGCGGCGCGTTTACCGAGACGACGAACGGCGATTCAAACACCGGATTTGCATCGGCACCTGAAGACGCGCAACTCGGCGCGCCGGAAGGTGTTGTTGTGGATGCTAAGGATAACGTCTTTATTTCCGATACGGGGGCAAACGCTATCGTTCGCGTGGATGCCAAGTCAGGGACGCTTTCCCGCGTCGCGCTGAATGAAACTCTCAACTCTCCGGGCGCGCTAGCGATTGACCGTTCAGGTGACGTGTTCGTAGCGGACCGCGGAAACCAACGGATCATGGAATTCCCAGGGCTGGGCGCGGCAGCCGCGCCTGCGAACATAGTGATTTCGCCATCTTCCTTTGATTTTGGCGACGAGCCGACCGGCGGCTCTACCCCGGCGCAGCCGTTTACGCTGACAAACAATTCGACGAGCGCGATATCGCTTTCGAACGCCAGCTTCACGTTCGCCGGCACGAATGCCGGCGATTACACGGAAACGAATAATTGCACGCCGTCACTGGGACCGGGCGCTTCGTGCCAGATCAATGTGACATTTACGCCGGGACATATCGGAAGCAGCTCGGCAACGCTGGAAGTGACAGACTCAGACCCTTCAAGCCCGCAGACTGCGGCTCTTTCAGGGACTGGCGACGATTTCGAGCTGACCGTACCGAACATCACCGATTCCACGGTGAATGTGATTCCCGGCAACAGCGCGACCTATATGATTTCTGTAACGCCTGACAGTGTTTTCAGCGGCACCATCAATCTGCAGTGTCCCGCGATCCTGTCTGCGAAGACGACGACGATCGGGTGCACAATTCAACCATCGAGCGTCACCGTGACGCCCAGCACACCGCAGCAGTTCACCGTCACGCTGACTACGGGTGGACCAAACGCCACTCAGATCTTTTTGTTTGGGCGCCGGATCGGACCGAGTGGACGTGTGCGTTTGCTGTTGTTGTGCATGTTTGTTGTGATGCTGGTCCTGTTTTACTTTCGGGCCGCGAGGCGCGCTGCCGAAGCACAGCCGCTTGCGACGAACAAGAAGGGGCGTCACCGGCTCGCGGCGCTCTGCCTCGCCTTGCTTGCAGCAACGGCCGCGGCGGGATGCCACAACTACGGCTCGTCGATTAATCCAAATGAAACGCCCGTAGGCAGCTACGCTGTTGTGATTACTGGCACAGCGCAGAACGCCGGGCGTTCCATCACGCTTACCTTGAACGTGGACTAGCCTGGAAACGCTGCTTCTTCTCAAAGATAAATCACTCGCGAGCGATAACCATACGGCTTACGGCGGCGACCCTTGAACTGTTCCGGGCGCACGTAGCGCTCGATCAGCGCCTCAGCGCCGGATTCGGCGAGAGCAAACATGTCCGCGGCAAGCGCCTGTGCGCCGCGCGATCGTGCCGCCATGCCCGCGACAGCATACGCCAGCGGGTCGAGCGATGAACGAATCTGAATCGGATCAGTGCCGAGAACGATGGCGGGCAGCGACTTTTCATAACGCAAGCGCACAGTAATTTCCTGCGTGGCCCCGATCAGTTGGATTGTGTCCGTGCGCCATTCCCACATGCGCAAGTGTGGGCCTGGCTGGAAGTTCGGCAGGCCGCCAGTGATTTTTTCCATTGGCGCGAAAACGCCGCTCGAACCAGTAGCCTGTTCCCAAAGCTGGTGCGGAGCCAGTAAATCCGTCGGCAGTTGCGGCGTGCTGACGTCGCTCAACAAAGCGGGCGTAACGCCGTTCATCAGCTGCAAGTCGAGATCGGCCTGCGCGATGAGCACAGAGACACCCGATTCGGCGAGCCGGCGTTGCAGCGCGCGATAGGCTGAATTGAGGAATGGCATGAGCACGGCGTCGGAAAAAACCGCGCCGGCGGCGTCGTTGGCGAGCGAGCGCGCCAGGTTGAGCGCGTCCTCGGCTTGATCGTATGCCGTCGTGGAAACTACGGGCATGATTCCCTCCCAATGCACTGAGAAATAGACTAATGAGAATAGCGAGCGCCTATTGATTGGCGACACCGGCGGAAGTAGCGAAGGCGTTCGTCCCGTCGAAGACAAAACTTTCCGCGCTGCACTTTCCCGCCGTGCTCCCGATGGTCATACCGCCGCGCACGTTCGCGGGCCAAGCGAAAGTAAATGGTCCGCCGCTCGCGGGCTGGCAGACAATGAAATGCAGCCACTGGCCCGGTTGTGCATTGCTGAGCGTGCTTGAAGTGACGTTCGCGTTCAGCGTGACTTCGAATGTGTTGCCCAGGCCCGCATCAAAAGACGCCGTGCCGCTCGATTCGGTAACGGCAACGAAGCCGGCGGTCATGCCGAAGTTATCCATAAGTCCCGCAGCCGACTGTCCGCCGAAAGGCGCGAGCTTCATTGTGGTTTCGCCGAGATGCGCGTTGAAATTGAAGCTAAGCCCCGAACTACTGGCGTTGGCTGTCCAAACGGTTGAACCGCTGTTGCGAAACGTGAGTCCGCTCGCGCCGGAAGCGGAATCAATGATGGGTGAGAACAATGTCGGCGAAGCAAATGGCGGCGCAACGAGTTGATCGCTCGCATTTTTCGAGAGCGACACGTCCGCGGTGTTCGCATGATTGCGCCAGTCGATGGCGTCCCCATCCGCCAAACGAAAAATCCCGCTGCGCGCCGGATTTGCAGCTTCCGTTTCGAACGCCGCGCCTTGAATGGGATTGAATTCCATGCCGCAGGAAGCGCCGACGGCGCAGAGCGCGTCGTATGTGTTTAGAGCATTCTCATACGCGTAGGCCTCGTTATCGCTGAACGTGCCAGGCGCGATGAAATTCAAGACCGGCGCATACACTTGTACTGCAAATGATGAATTGAAGAACGCGCCAAACTGGACGTTGGCAGGGTTCGTTCCAATGGCTGTCACTTTGTAGATGCAGCGGTTCCAGGTCCACTGGCCGTCGCCAAGAACCGAGTCGCCATCGCACCCGCCGGAAGCAGAAAAGCCTGTTCCGCTAATCGACAGCACGGCACCTGTGTACGGGCCGCTCGCATAGCCGTTCGCTGCAACCGACCGCGTCCAAACGCCCCCAATGATGTATTCTCCGACCGAGAGACTCACATTTTCAACGCCGCCTGTGCCAAATGTGAAGTTGAACGCCTCATTTGCGGAATTATTGCTCGAGGCTTGGCCAGCGTTCGTGCCGCCGAATGGATCAGCGATGCCACATGTTTTCGTGCTTGTGCCGGCAAACTGCGTCACTGCCCAACTGGCGCATGACGAGCCGGCAACCTGGTTCGCAAAACGAACATTGGTGAGCCCCGCACTCCGCTGCACGTCGTCGCGTTTGCCATAACTCCACTGCTGAACTGTTCCCGTTTGGCCGTAGCGTTGCGGCGACACAGTTTGATTTTGCAGATTGTTAATGTACTGAACGCCGGTGTGCATCGGGCCGACCAGATTGACGCTCTGCCCCGCCACGTCGTTTGCTAAAATACCGTAACCGGGAATATCCACGCGGACGCCGGGTGTGGCGGTCAGTGCGTCGGCGACAGCCACTTTATTTATTGTAGCGGTAACAAAGTCGTCGCCGCCGGTTCCGGAGGATGCGAACCAGACAGCGGGCTCGCCGTTCTGCGCTTCGGTCGTGAGCTTCGTGACGTTCAAGCTGCCACCATTCCCGCCAGCGTAGAACTTGATTCCCCCGTCTGCCGCGTTGAAATCATCGATAAAGATAAGGCCCACGCCGGCATTGGTGCGGCCATCGATCAACACAGCCGCGGCGTTGTCGCTTGTGCTCGTGTTCGCTTCATCGAGGCCGCTGCCGCCGCAATCCTTCAGACGAATCCAAAAAGAGCCGCCGGTAATGTCCCAAGCAGGGCCGTTGCCTGCAACGGCGTTGAGGTTCGAAGTGTCGTTTTCAAAATATGCGCTTGAGACGTTGCACGCGTTCGTGCGCGTGTTATTCGAACATTCGCCGACGACAATCCCGCGCCCCGGAAACTCTACTGCTGCGTTCGCGATGTAGATTGCCTCATTCGTGCCAGAGAGCCAGATGCCCGGATGATTGCGGTCAACACTTGAACCTGCCGCAATGACGGCGCGCGGGATCTGTGTGTTTGGACCATAACTATTTTTCCGAACTCCGATAAGCGCGATTCCGCCTCCGCCAGTTGCGGTCTTCAGCCAGCATGAAGGGGGCGAAGAGAAGTTGGGATCGAGACCGCCCATAAGCCAAACTCCGCAACCAGAAGTCGAACTGGCCGACGAGCCATCGACGAAATACACGGTTCCGTTGCCGGCGACCTGGGTCGCGCAGTTGCCGCCAGGCAAAGAACAAAGCGCGTGATCGATTGTGGCCGTTGCGGTTCCCAAGCTTTTGCCGTCGTTGGAATCCGAGCAGCCTGCACCGCCGCATCCGCTTGAGCTGCTGTCCACATAGAGGATGACGCCGGTGCCTTTGAGCTGCGCGTTGCTGCTGGGCGAGAAATTCGCGTTGAATGAACCTGCGGTAAGCGTACCCGTGACGGTGGCGTTGCCGCCGACGTCGAGATTTCCACCCAAATTGAGTGTGAGCGCATTGATTGCGTTGGTTGCCGTGATAGAGCCGAACTGCGCGTTGGACGGATTGATGGGCAGCAACACGTCCGGCATCGTGTAGGTATTGATGCCCGGGCCGAAGATTTGCAGGGTGTAAAGTCCGGGCGCGGCATAAAAGTGAAAATTGCCAAGGCCATCGGATGCGAGCGGATTCGGAGCGGGCGTCGTAAGCGTCGCGTCAGTGTAGAGATTTGCCAGCGGTGTACACGGTGTCGAGATGACGTTCGCGGGCTGCGTGCAAACGACGATGGTCGCGCCGGATGCAGGAATTCCCTGCTCGCCCTGCACCACACCGTCGTAGCGCGAGCCTTGCGCGCGCGCCTGCGAAGCGAAGGTCAGTGTTAGTGCAGTAAGGGTTGCAGCGACATAAATTCGTTTCATCACAGGTGTTCCCTCGTTGATCTGGTAAGTCCACCTTCAGTATTGATGCGCCACCGAGATGCAGCGAACAGTACCGAGGCGTGCGTTAGCCCGCAACTGGCTTGCGATTTGCGGCAACTGTATGAGGGCTCGCGTCGCCGGAAACGTGAGCGAATTTGTCGTGCGGGCCGTTGGGAAAATACTTGGCAGCGCGGTCGGCGTCGAGAGTCGCGCCGCAATGCTTGCACAGCGCAACTCCAGCCTTGAGTTTTTCTCCACAAGCGGGACATTCAATAGAACGCTGCGGAACATAGGCCCACTCGCGTTCGAGTTTCATGGCTATCACGGCGCGGCGGTGCATGTCGGAAATCTCCCGGTAGGAGTGGCCGCGCGCCCACATTTCGTCCGCTTCGGTGACCAACTGGCGGTACCATGCGTCCCGAACGTCGCGCGCGGACGCAAGCTCGGCTTCGGAGGGACGTTCTGTGGCGCAAACGAAAATGCCATGCTGCCCGAGGTCCTGAATGATGTCTTCGGCGATTTCGCGCGCGGAGATCATGAACGGAAAGCGGCGATTGTCTCCGAGGTCGATGGCGTCGCCGCGCGGCGTCACAACCACGATGGCATACTCCACGCTTTTTGGACGTGCTGGAATGTGGAACACTCCGTAAGTGCGCGTGATGTAAAAATCCTGATCGGAAACGGACGCAATGCTTGCTTGCGTTTCGCGCGTCCGAGGATCATTTGTGATGGAATGCACTTCCCTAGTCATAGCAGTCATTGGTTTCTGTCTTCCTTCTGTGATTTGTTTCGCCGAAATTCATACGCGGGGCATTCAGCGAGATCGCGCGCACCGCGTCAGGTATACTGGAAAGAGCCGCGCCCAGCCGCCGTTCTCGAATCTGGCGGAGGTGCACAGTGCCTGCCTCGAAGTCCGTCGCACATTGGCGGAAAGTTCCCCGAACAGCTCAAAGGGTTGGCCAACGCTGGCCGCGTCATCGCGGAACAGCGGGGATTCGCTACGCGTTGCGAATGTTTTTCGGCACGGTTGTACTGTGGAAACTTTTCGGTCTTGCCGGTGACTACGCGCCGATTTGGGCGCTCGTGTCGATGGTGATGGTCAGCGAAATCGAACTGCACGCCTCAGTACAGGCAACCTTCCATCGCGTGGCGCACATGGCCGTTGGATGCGGAGTTGGTCTTGCCTTTCTTGTCCTGTGGCGGCCGGGAGTGTGGCAACTGGCGCTTGCGTGCATGCTGTCAGCGGCAGTTTCGTTTTACTTGATGCACATTGGCGGTAACTGGCGGACGGCGCCAGTGGCCACAGTGATCGTCATGGGTGCTGGCTTTGTTCACTTCACGAAGAATGCTGGTCTGCATGAGGCGCTGATCCGCACCGCGGAAATCTTGGGAGGCTGCCTAATCGCGCTGGCTGTGAGCTGGGCCGCGAATAATATCTGGCGTGCCAGCGAAGAAATGGAGCAGCAGGTCAGCGAGCACTTGTAAGAATGGATCTCGAGAACAGGCTACGCGCGCAAAAGACGGCGAACTAAACGACGGACGCCTTCCAACGTGACTCCATAGACCAGATGCGAGCCGAATTCGCTCGCGTGCAGCACCAGCGGATAATCGCGATTTTTCTTGGTCAAATGTAGCGCAGGAAGCGCCAGACTGTGCGCTCCGACGAACACAGCGGCTCCAAGGGGCGCTCCGGCGAACGACTTTGTGACCGGAATGTATTCGGCGGTTGCGCCGTAGAGGCTTCCCACTGCGGACGCGAATGCATAATGCACGATGGGTTTTGCGGCGTTTTTTTCACTGTACGTGAGTCGGCGTCCCAGCACAGGACGCAAGAGTTTATCGGCGGTCTTCGCGGTCGACTCTTGTGCGTCTGCCGCGGCGCGCTGCAATTCTTTATGGCGCTTCGGGTCATTTACTTTTTCGGACGTCTTGGTGCAGAGTTGGGCGAACAGGCCCATTGTGTATGCTCCGGCCAAGCCGCCGGCGACTCCGGCAACAATTCCCTTCCAAGCAGAACGCTTTCGTCCTGACCAGGTATAGTTCATTGCAAGGATACCTCCGCGAGAATTATGAGCCGAGCGCTGCGCGCACTCCTCGACGGACCAACTCGATCGTAAGTCCGTAGACAATATGCGAACTGAGGCCATAGATGTGCGTCGAAACCGGATACTCGCGCGGACCGCGAGAAAGCTTCAGCGCAGGGAGAGCAATTTCGTCAGCACCCACGAAAAGCGCGGCTCCGAATGGTACGCCGGCAACTTTCTTTACAGCGGGCGCGTATTCGGCGGCTACTCCGTAAGCAGAACCCACCACGGATGCAAACGCATAATGAACAATTGGCCCAGCTTTTTGCTGTTCCTCACGCGTGAGACTGCGACCGAGAATCGGACGCATCAGGCGATCTGCTGTAACCATTGTGGCGTCGGGTCCGTCGGGCTTTTGTTCCTGCGCATGGCCATTTCGCTTCGTGTTCAAAGCGTCGGATGCTTTGCTGTAGCCCTTCTGGAATTGGTTCATTACATAGGCACCAGCCAGACCGCCTGCCAAACCGGCGACAATCCCCTTCCATGTAGAAGGCCGTCGCACTCTCCATAAATGATTCATGTCAGCCTCTCGCTTCCCGCAATGCGGCGCGCGGGAACTTTGAGAGTAGCGGCACACTCGGCCAGAAAACATCCCGCAAATTGCGGAATGCACTGAGAAATGTGTTGTAAGGCGTTTTGGCCGGCTACGTACGTCAGAGCGAGGTGACGAACGGCGTGCCGTGGAATGCCGGCGACGCGTCGTTGACGATGGCGTCGGCATGCATTTCCCATTCATGTTCACGGCTGGTTTCGCGGCGCGAAAGAGCGGCGCGATGCTCTGCGCTTGGCCGTGCGCGCGCAAACTCGACGGCGCGAACGATCGCTTCGCACGCGGCGGGCGAAAGCGGAATGAATTCGCCGCACGGACCTTGCAGCGTAAAGCAGTGTTCGTACTCTCCGCGACACGGATAAGGGCCGAGCGCGGGAATCGAGATGCCGTCGTCGCGCTCGACTGTCTGCGCATACCACTTTCGCGGACTGCCATACGTTTCGGGTGGCATCCAGCGCTCAATGTGCCAGCGGTCGAGCGGCAAATATTTGGGTACTTCACGCAGCTCGACGATTTCGCGAGTCACGTTTCCGTGCGCGTCGGCGTCCGTCCATTTTCCGCCGATCCAGGTCAGGCGCGACCATCCCCAGACCACCCGGAAGTTTGGTTCGGCGAAGCGGTTCAGTCCACCGGCGCGCGCGAGGCGCAGTTGCAGCGACGCAGGCGCGGTGTGCGTTTCGCGAAGGATATGGATCATGTTGCGCTCTCTGTGTTTCTGAGGGACGTCCGGTATAATGTGTTGAAATTGCAAGGAACGATGGAAACGCTGCCCTTTTTGTTTTATGCAGCGGCGTGGAATTACTGTTTTGGCGGTATCATGCTGCTTGCCTCAACGATAGCAGTTCCCCATCCGTCGTATTCGCAGTCATACTTATCGGCGAACAGCAAGAAAGTGACCACATTTTCTTTTGTAGTCAGGAAGTTCACGGAGGCTTTGAAGGCACAGCGAATCAGCCAGCGCTGATTTGTCTCTGACGAAGACGGCCCCAGCATCGTGTGAGGCGGCATTTCATTTTGCTTGCATACCTCAGCAAACAGTTTGGCAACGGCTTCCGTTGGCGCCCAAAAGGTGAGATCAATCTGGCGCTCTTTGTTCAGGTCTACATGGTAATTCGCGACCGCAGCAATCTGATCAATATCCCGCGACATCAATTCGTCGCGTTTGGCAAGCAACTCTTCGTTCGTGCGGCCCATAAGTGGTGAAGGTAACGTGTTATGTGGACAATCGGCAAGAGAAGAGATCGAATTCCGTGTCACGGAAGGAACTTTCAGGTGCGGCCCCAAAGATTTGTGGGGCCGCACCTGACCTAGAAGGAGATGAAAAGCGAACGTGACAAGTGGCTCCTCCCATCCTTTCTGCCTAGTAGCCCGTTGGAATTGCCAGGCTGTCAATGTAGGCCCCGGAACGCGGGGATTCGTTCCAGACCTGGAAGCCCGTGACGAAGTAAAAGATATACGCCGCAGAGAGGCCGCCCGAAGCTCCGTAAATCGGAAACACGGTTTGCCCGCCTACGTCGTAGAAATCAATGTCCTGCATCACGGCGCGTCCCCAGTGCGAAAGATCGAGGAAATCGATGCGCGCCTGGTTAGCATTGATGGAGGATTTGATCGGCACGCCGGCCATAGTCAGCTCGCCGGTGAAAAGCAAGTCGAGATCGCTCGCGCGGCCGCCTGCTCCTTCCTTGATGATTTGCGAGATGGAAATGCCGAGCTGTTCCCACGCGTTTTCCTGCTCGAGCGACGTGTACGCGATGAGTTTTCCCACCTGATTTGTTCCCAACGCTTTCCGCACTTTGTTGATCGCAAGGCGCACGACACCCGGAGTGATCGCGGCGTTGTTGCCTGCGACGTGCGGCGTCGCCAATTCGACGGGATACGTGGCGCGATTCAAGTTGAGCCATGTGCCGGTGGTCGCGTTGGTCTGATGATACGGCACGCCGAAAAGCGAAACGGGCTGCGCGCCGGTGAGGCCATCGTGAACGACAGCGTCCCCCGCGACGACGCCGGAAGGAATCGCGTCAAGTTGAATGAATTTGTTGAACGGGTCAACAAGTACGACGTTTGACGTCACGCTGCCGGCCACGTTGCGATTGGTCGTGAGCGTGGAATCGTAAAACTGGATCGTCTGGTTGTAATAGAAAAGCGCGGCACCGGGAGGCGTGGCCAAATTGATTTGCGCAGCGACTCCTGAGGGCAAGCCAGTGGTTACGATCGAGCTCACCGTTCCGAGGACGCCGTTGCCGTTGGTCTGCATCACCTTGTCGAGGAAGCTGCGAAATTGCGCCATGGCGTTTTTCACTTCGCGCTTGGCGGCATTCTCGATGGCCTTCTCGGGCGAGTTCGTGCTGTATTCGACGAGCTTGGTGATCTCCACAGCGTGCCGGAAGAACACCGGCGTGACTTGCGCCACGTCGTAGGTCGTTCCCGAGCCGCGGCCCAAATCTCCGCCGTCAAGATTTGCGAGACCCGCCTTGCCTCCGGGACGGATTTGCAGCGGAAGCCGCATGTTGCGGCTGGAGACGCGCTCGACGTCGCCGCGCTGCTGAATCATTGTGAGCAGGATGTCGTCCCGCTCGTAGAGAAGCGGAAGTTTGTCCCGCACTTTTTCAAGCTGCAATGCAACGGATTGTGCATTCTGCATCTGTGCCATTCGGTTTTTCTCCTAGGAGTTGAAATTCAAAGCGGTGTTGCGGGTTTTCAGTCAGGGGTCAGTAAAATCATTCGGCTCGCAGTCCCGCCATTGCTTCACGCGCTTTGCGGTGTTACATTGCGGCTACGTTTATGAGACGGATATCAAGCCGTATCGCGGCGGTCGTTTGCGCCACCTTGCTACTTTCATCGTGTCACGAGGACGTTCACGCCGTTGTTCCCGTGGATGTGCCAAACGATGCTCTCAGGGCGGGCGGGCGAAAACGGTTACACCAATCCTCGATGTCTGTGCTGCCCTAATCCGCAATATTCGGATGAGGCGCTTCGCGAAAGAATTCAGGGTGAAATAGTAATGAGCGTCGTGATCGGTCTAGACGGACAAGCGCACAACATTGTCGTGGTCAAAGCGCTCGGACACGGCCTCGACGAGGCGGCGATTCATGCGGCCCGCGATGTTTGGAGATTTGAGCCCGCCAATGGACCCGACGGCAAGTCGGCTGCAGTACGTATGCTCATTGACATCAGTCTTCACCTGTACTGATTTTCTCGCTACGCCGTTGTTCTCTGCGCAAAGGTCGCCTCACGGAGGCGGAGTTTCCATCGTGGTACTTTCGTACCAGTGCCAAAGTGCCGACAGTACTGCAAAAATGTGACCCTTGCGCTATGTCCTGCGCGCTTGGGGGAAAGCCAAAATCAATATACTGAAAGAAAGTGAATGGCCGCTCAAGCTATGGGGCGCGGCGCATTCGCGATTGAGGAATTGAAATGGCCGAACTTACCGAAACTCTGGGGCCAGCTGAAAAACACGCTGAAGATGCGGTTGCCGAGCAGTCCGCGAACGAACGCCGACGGCGATTGCGCACGAAAATCTCCGCGCCTGTGCGTGTCCGGATGAACTCCGGCACGTCGCAGCAAGCAGAAGTTTGCACCACTGTGGACGCTTCGCGCGACGGCTTGCTTTTTACGACGGCTTTCGCGGGCTATCGCCAAGGAATGGACCTCGCGATCACGTTCCCCTACTCCGGCACAGCAGGCGGAGTTCAGCACGAGCGCACCGCCGTTGTCGCACGTGTCTTTGAAATGCCCGAGGGCCGCTTCGGCATCGGAATTCATTTCCATACTGGCAAACACGCTGAAGACGCGGCACAGGACCCGCGAACTGCGAAAACTTCACGAAAAGCGGGAGCTGTTGCACGTGATATCGACAAGCCACTGCCGCTCGTCCTGATTGTGGAGAGCGAAGCGCGCGCGCGCGATACCCTTCGAAACGTGCTGCAAGGCGAGCGCTACGCAGTCGAGGCTGTGGAAACCGGTGCGCAGGCGGTTGACTTCCTGCGCCAGCGTACGCCGAACCTGCTTCTAACCGAAATTGAAATTGACGATATGTCGGGCTACGACTTGTGCTTGATTGTGAAGTCAAATGACCGCTTGCAAAACGTTCCCGTGGTGATGACGACGCGTCGCGGCCAGCCAAGTGATTATTCGACGGCGCACGCACTGGGCGCGATCGTTTGTATCGCGAAACCGTACAAGCAGGACCGCCTGCTGCACATCGTGCGCATGCTCGCGCCGCCACATACGAGCGAACCTCCTGCAACGCCAAATGGCTCGCAGCGCGCGAACGGAAACGGTTCTGGCGGTCATGCTCCGACGAACGGAAAACCGCACGCGCACGCCAACGGCCACGCACGGCGGTAAGCAACTCTTCGCCCACATTTCCGTTGCGAGCAACCTGGCACTAGCGCTCGTCAGTATTTCGCGCGACACCCTTCCCTACAGATTGAGAATGTCGGCGTCGGAGAGGCGTTTGTAGTCGACGTCGCGGGGCGAAACGGGCTTGCGATTTACGCCGTCCGACGGGCCTGCACCGGAAATGTCGACGCGCTTGGCCGCGCTTTCGTGGCGCGACAGTTTTTCCTGATTTGCTGCGACGACGCCGTGCGTCCATTCGTTGATGATGCGGCGAGCGATGGATGGAAGCGCCTGGCGTGCGCGTCCGGTGACCAGAGAAACGATGGCCTGCTGATGCGCTGCATCGCCCGCGCCATAACGAAATGCTTCGCGCAATTGGTGGCCGAGCTGACGATTTGCACCAAGCGCGGAGCCGAGATCGCGGTAAATTTCACCAACGATGTGAGTCTTTGTAGGCGCCGAGACTCCTGCGGGCAAAAGGTGATTCACCTGCGTTTCGATCACTGCGAGCACCTGATGAACCGCAGCACTGTTCGTTGAATGGAAGAACGCAACTTGTGCAGTGCGTCGCGGGTCTGCAGCAGACGACACGTTATTAGCTGCAGCGGCGTGCGATTGTATTGGCGCTGACGCGGCCACTGCGGAAGCGGGAGACGCTGATGCTGGCGCCGAAGGCATACTTACCGGCGCAGCATGCATCGGCAAAGAGTCGGCCGAAGCCACGGGCATGACCGAAGGAGTGGACCCCGCAGTGGGCGCTGCGCCTGAATTTTGCGCGCTGACGTTCGCGGCATGCACCTGCATGGCGTGTGCGAGCGCCTGAAACGCACTCGGAGACAAATCGTGAATGCGCGCGGCAAGTGCGGCTTGATCCCCGGGCTTTCCTGAAAAAAACATGCCGTCAAGTTCGTCGAGCTGATTCTTCGCGTCCTGGGCGGCAGCAGGAGTGGGAAACACGGAGCGGAATTGCTGCGCGGCATCCCACGCCTCGCGCAATTGCGGATGAGTGTCCAGAACTTGCGCGAGTTCGGGGGAAACAGCGGGCTGTACGGGCGAGCTTTGCGCGTCAGGCCGCGTCGCCGAAGCGCCGCTTTGCGCCTCAGTTGTAGGGTTGGCAGTTTGAGATGATTGCGCAGCGGAAGCGTTGGCAGATTCCTGCACGCCATCGGAAGCGCTCGGCGTGGGACGCGCGACAGAGGTGACGAGTCCAAGAACTTCGTCATCGCTCGGTTGCTGCGATGCGCGCCGCGCAGTTGACGAGCGCGGTTGCGTGCCACGCAAAGAAAATCGCGTTGTTGTGTTGACGGCCATGAAGATTCTCCTTGGCGCGTTCCGGTTTCACCGAAAGCGCAAAATGCGAAGTTGTCTTGCGCGAGCCTGTAAGAAGAGCGAATCTGCGCGAAGAAACATACTGTGCCGTATTGAAACAGGGGTTCCGCTGGGGCATAGGTACGAAAAAGTCACAAAGCGCTTTCGTACCATAGTCGAGAGTGCTACCCTCGATGGAAGATAGCTTCATTCAGAGGGCTGCAGAAACAGCTCGCGAATGCAAGGCAGCAGCCTAGCAAAACTGGATCCTGCGGATCGCGGGCGCTAGATATTCTTCGCCGGCCCGGAATGAGATTCTGTGATGGCATCGACATATCAAGAAAACATCGTTGATGCACGTAAAACGACGACGCCGGGACCCTCCACGGAGCGCCGCCGCCGCAAGCGCGTAAAAGTTTCCGCGCAAGTGCGCGTCCGTTCAATGGGCAAGGGCGGATTTACGGAAATTGCCATGACCATCGACGTTTCGCGCGATGGCATCCTGTTTTCGAGCACGCGGTCGGACTTCAACAAAGGAATGGCGATTGGCGTGACATTTCCCTTCTCGAATGCTCCGAACGCATTGAACGTCGAGCAGCCGGCGGAAGTTGTGCGCACGCTCGATCTTGGTGACGGCCAGTTCGGAGTGGCGATTCAATTCACACGCACTCAGCAACGCGCGGCGGCAGCGATTGCCGCAAGCGGCCCAGGCTCGAAGGAAAAATCCAACATACACGGTGCGTCGAATTCGGCGAAGGCTGATGCGATAATGCCCGGCGTGCATCGCCCGATTGTGCTTGTGGTCGAAGATGACCGGCGTGCGCAAGAACAGTTGAAAGCGCTGCTGACGCCAGAGGGATATGATGTTTTCGTTGTCCGCACCGGAACAGAAGCGCTGGACATTTTGCGTACGACGATCCCCTCATGTTTCATCGCGGACATCGAAGCAGAAGGAACAAACGGCTACGACCTCTGCCTGATTATCAAGAACAGCGACCGCCTGTCGCGTGTCCCTGTGGTATTGGTTACGCGAAGCGCGCAACCCGCTGATTACGCAGCGAGCCGCGACTTCGGCGCGGTGGTCTGCATGGCGAAACCGTTCCAGCCAGAGCGTATGTTGCAAGTGGTGCGCTTGGTGGCACCGTCGCCATTCGCGCCGGCGCAAAAGGCGCCCTACGGAACCCGAGACAATACTGTGATCGAACGCTCACTCTAACACTCGACTTTTATACAAAGCTCGAAATCCCACCTGCTTTTTTGAAGTCATCCCGTCTTGAAAGCGAATCAGCTGCGGACCGGCCCTGGGGTAGCGGCTGCCGCGGCTTGGGCCTGCTGCTGAAGCAAGAACTTCTGATGCATTTGCGCGTGGGCGCGGACATTTGCGTATCCCGTTGGCGAGGCGATTTTGGCTGCTTGACCCGCATCGGAGGAAAACCAGCGTTTGCATGCGTCGAGTTCGACTGCATGGTTGTCAGTGAATTCATCCGGCATGATAGAAGGCGCGAATTGCTCGCGAACAGAATTCTCGCCGCCTGATTGTACGATCCCATCCTTCGCAGAAGGCGCGAAGGATAGGACACTTGTTGGCCCTTGCATGGATTTGAGTGACTCGCCGATGGGCTGCTCCTGAAGGAGCTGCGCGATTTCGCGATACTGCTTGGTGCGCGACTCTTCGTCGGGAATCACCAGTTCGTCGAGACCGATGAGGCGCTTGAGCAATCCGAGATTTGACGGATCGCCGAGAACTGCCTGCAAGCGCGGATCGGGGTTGGCCATCAGTTGCATCAGCACAGCGCGTTGCTCGGACCAGAGAGTCGGATACTGCTCCTCCGTTTCTGGATACGAAAACAGATTTCCCTTCAGGTCGGCGAGGCGAATCCATTGCGATTCGAATGCTGCGCCCGAACCGAGCAACGTGATTTCCACGTCGCTCGGCCGGTTTTTTCGAAAGCAGTCGACCGCTGCGAGCATCACATCGGCATGAAAGAATTTCATCTTGCGCCAAACAAGTCCAACGCGGCCCATCGCCTGATCGCGTGCCATGGCGTAACCGGCGGCGGTACTGTTGTTCGTCATCGCGCCGCCGAAGAGCGCCGGAAACGCACCAGTGAGGAATTGCGCCACAGGCCCCATCAATTCCGCTGCGTGCTGCGCTAGATCTGGCGGAACGCGCGCGGCCGCGGGCTGAAAAAATCCCGCAGCAAGCGGCTGGCCGGGCTTTGCCTTCGCCGGATAGTGCGCGCCCGGCTCGGCGGTTTGCGTTTGCAATGCGTCGAAGTCGAGCACTTCGCTATCTGCGTAAATCGGCGGAATGCCGTACTCGTACGTTTCGATTTGCAAATTCGAGAGCGTGTTAAAGCGCTCCTGCACGCTGATGAGCACGTCGCCGAGGCCGGGACGTCCGCACGAGCCGTCACCGGGCATAGCGTGCATCACGCGCCAGTGATCGTCCATGTTTTCATTACGCGATTCGCAGTACACGTCACCCGCGAATGCGACGTAGCAGCCGTCGGGGAAAATCGCGAGAAGTTCGTCGCGCAGCGCTTTGTCGTCGAGTTGATAAAACGCCCAGGGACGCAGCCATGTACGCTGAAAGGTGATGAGATTCGGATTGAAGTCGCCGCCAGTTGTGAGCGGGCCGCCCTGCGATTGTTCGAGGCGCGCGAGGCGTTCGTATTGCGCGGATTCGCCCGCGGCAATCGGCGCACCGATCTTCTGCGCGGCGTGCGGATACGCCGCCCGCAAACGCGCCTGATGTACTTCCATGTTCCATTGCAGGAACGGATATTCGTGCATTTCGTTGGCCCACGGCGGAGTTTTCAGCTCGAGCGCTCCGACCATGGTGATCACTTCCTGGCCGTTTGCGACGCGAACGGTGCGCACACCGGCGGGCACGGTGATGACTTCTTCCGGAACGTAGTTTTCTTCGGTGAGTAGAGCGCCGCAAGTTGGGCAAGGCACGTTTGTTTGCGGAGCAGGTGATGCACTAGCTGTCAGTTCGGCGCCACAATTCGGACAGATCCAGACTGCAGCGAGTTTTACCTTTCGCGTACCGAGTTCCGTCTCAGGATGAAAACCGAAGCGCTGGCCATCTACAACGTAGCGAACGTACGCGCCCACTTTTCCGCCGGTCCACAGATGAAACGCTTCTTCGACCAACAAATCGCCGATGCGATTGTTTTGTTCGATGAGTTTGCTGACTTCGCTTGCAGCCTTTGCGGTGGAAATGTCTGTTTCGGTCTCCGCCGATTGGGGAAAAAATCGCACACGCGGAATGTCCTGGCTGAGCACTGCAATGATGGAAAGGCCGAACGCCTGGTAAATATTCGTGACGAATTCGTAGCGCGGCATGTCTTCGAGCGAGCTTTCCCTGAATTTCTGCTCGAAGGGCAGATGCCAGTTCTGATCTCGATCGCTCCACCAGAGGTATTGCAGGCCGCGCCAGAATTGATGCGCCTGTTTAATGCGGCGAACTTCGGCGCGTCGCGAACTGTCGGACTCGGTGGTGAGCTCGAGCACGATGCGGCGCAACGCGTGCTGCAAACGCTCGGGAAGCTGTTCGTTGTTCACGCCGAATGCTTGCGCGGCTAGAGCGGTCGCCGGTGTGGCGAGTAAGTCTGTCGCGTTGCCCTGCTCGACCGGGACAGTTGTTGCGTTGGCGGACGGAAAAACTGGCTGCGACGAATTGATCGGCTGTTTTTGTCTCATAGAGTTGTGTCAAACAGAAGTCACACTGCTACACGCGCGGAACGATCTGGCGTGGAGCGGGAAAAGTGTCTGCGTTGACCTCGCGTTCGCGCTGCGCGGCCCGAGCGTCCTCGATTTCGAGTGCGCGGCCAATTTGTTGCCACGAACGTCGGCGCAACGGTGCAGCGGGCTGTGCGTCTTCCCTACCTTTGCCAGAACTCAACGACGGGCGGTCTAAGGCCGCCACTGGAGTTTTGCCGGCAGGTTGATCGCTTTCGCGTGTGGATAACGTTGACTCGGCAACGCGAGCGCTGCGCATGGGCGGAATGCCTGCTACACCGAGGATTGAATTTACCAGCGCGTAATTCTCCGCCCGCAGACGCGCAATTTCCTCTTCAAGCGTGCGCGTGTACCGCGTGCGGAGCCGAATTGCCGGACCAGCGCGCAGATTTATCCAGGCTCGAAGGAACTTCGCAATTTTATGAAACATCGATGCAGCCTTAGCCATATATCTCTGGGCAATTTCCAAGGCAGTCATTCTTCTCGAGAATTGGAAGTTGTACCTGGGTGCCCAGAGCTCCCGCGGCCGTCGTCAGTGGAAACAAGGGCTAACAGGGACAACTCCATGTCGTCGTTTAAGCTTACTCACTTGGCGCTGGAATAAGCTTCTGAACGCCCTCGGGCCACTGATCAGCAGACGGATTGACAAGAGGATGGTAAGCGGAATTCTCCAGGTGACGGGCGTACCATTGCTGCCAAGCGATGATGATTCTACGTTGTGCGTCAAGAGGCGCGATGTACGTGCGGTCGCGCGAAGGCCAGTCATTAAAGAAAATGACGCAGGATTTGCCGTAGAAGTGCAACCAGTAGTTTCGGATTCCCTCTTCGTAAGCCCGCCCGGGTTTCCACGTCGTTGACGCGCAGAAGTCCATTCCGCCGGTAATGTACCGCAAAGCAAGGAAACTCCAGAGGACGTGTTCGACCTGCGGGCTTCCCTCGCCAACAACGGTGCGCTCGGGATGCGAGAGCACATGTAACTGAGTAATGAGCAGCCCTGCCGACTCCGCTGGGGTTCGAGCCAGTCCGTAAACATCTTCAAAGTCATGATTACCGGGAAAGCCGAGGCGTTCCACACTCCGCCGCAAAGTCCGCGGAGTTGGTTTCTCCTTTTCCGCTGTTTGTGCGTTCGAGCACAACGAAAAGAGCGACAAAGCGACGAGGCAGATACCCATTCGTCTAAATGATTGTAAATGTCGATATAGGTATGGTTTCCCTTCGGCACATCGCCGCCTCCCACATTTCGAAACGGTATACGGCTAGCGAAGGCGTTATCTTGGCACCACCCTTGGTAGCGGAACCGCCCGTTCGTCCCAATGTATTTCGTTCATGAATTGATCGGCGAAATCGGTCACAAAAATTCTGCGCCTTGTAAGACCCGACATATCCAACGCAGTTTCGAGTTTGCCTACTTCACTGAAAGGAGCACGGACATCAATAATGATCCATACTGAGAAATTAGTGCCGCGCGCGCGCACAATGCGTCCGAGGTTCGTTAGGAGTGAATTCTGCACGCTGTCCTCGACCTGCTTTCCATCTAACTTGTAGATGAGTTTGCCTTTTTCCATCTGCACTGACAAAACAAGCGGCTGAATGGCAGGCTTAGACGTATGGCCATAGATGGCATTACACGAAAGTATGAGAGCAACCGCCGCGCCGAGGAGCCGTAACTGCATTGTGTCAGCCCGTCCTCTGGCAACTTTCATATGCTAGTCTCCCGTATATCTCCTAAAAACGTTTTTCGTGGATTTATCTTTTGTGCCAAGCTGGAAGGATATATCTCTCCCGATTACCGTCTGATGGGCGGCAACTGCAGTAACTACTCCTTCCTTTGAAGCCGAAACAACTATGCCTGAGTGGCCCGTGGCGTCCACAAAGTTTTCTTTACGCGCCGCCACGTCGCCCGGCTCGGGCTTCTCACCTGGCCTTAGAAGCGCCAGCCAGGCACTGGCGAGCCTGCCCATTCGGCTGCGCTGGGGCAGCCCATCGTACCGTCCGCTTTTTTCACCAGAGGATTCGGCGCACCTGATTTGCGAATCACCTTTCCGACAAAGAGATTACATGTTGGGTGCCCTAGCGTATAAGGCATAGAAGTATCGCCCTCACTTTTTTCGGCGATACTAGCAATTCGACCCCGCCGGTCCGCATTGGCGCGGGTGCCTTCTTGAATAAAGACGTGCCGGTGGTTGATCGTCACCCAGTGACCGTCGGTGGCATTCTGCTCGGCGCTGCTATGCTGTTGAGGTGAAGCCCGGCCATAGAGCTCTTCCTTCGGAGACGCACCATCCACCGGAGCGAGCTTGCTCGGATGCGGCGTGCCCGTCAGTTCCGCTGGTTCTGGGCCTTGTGCTGCGATTGTGCGCAGAATGGGCTCCGTTGAACCTCTTTCAACCGATTGAATAATCGCGTCCAGAAGATCGCCACCTGATTGCCGACTGCGCTCGACAGCCTCGCCGACTGGGGATTCATGTATACCGGCCATTGATGAACGGCATCGTAGACCTCTCAGTTTATGAATTGGAGTGTTCGTTCTCACTACCAAGACCAGCGGCGGTTGCCATGTATTCTTGCGCCGGGACGCGGAACGGGACCGCCTTTGCCGCGCAAATCGAGATTGGCTTTCTGAATTTGGATGGCACGGATGGTTGGATCCGTCGAGGTGATGCGCTGCTGCAATTCCTGTTCGCGCGGAGGTTTTACGGGGCGCGAGGATGCGCGGGATTTGAGTCCGTAGCGCGCGGCGTCCGCAGCGTCGTCGCCGTCGCGTTTAGCAATATCTTCAACATTCGCGCTGTCGCGGACAAGTTCCGGCAGGGTGCGAATCAGTTCAGGGCAGGAGTCGGCGATAAACCACTCGTTCGCGTCAAGCATTTGGTACATGAGCATCCAGCCGCCAATGCGGTCGTTATCTGCAGGCACCGGGCGCGGCAGGCCAGCGGAATGCAAAATATCGCCCATCTGTTCGGCGATGGAGGCCTCATCGGTGCGCCGCGCGAAAGCGTCCGGCGAGAGATGAACTGCATCGATTTTCTCAGTACGGCCGTCGCGACCGCGAGAGCGCTCGATGATTTGCGCGGCAAGAATGCGCGGCGAAAGATGCTGCGCGATAAACTCGCGATACGTGATCATTGACGGCGCGCTCGAAAGAGAGGGTGCGGCGGCGTCCGCGACAGGCGACGCCGCGCGCGCGGGGGGTGAGGAAGGAGCAGCGTCACCGGCCTTCGGAACCGCCACGTTTTTCGCGGAAGGGCTAATGCCACAATCGCGCGCCTGGGATTCACTGAGCCGGTGAGGTTGCTCCTCCATCGCTTGTAAAATCGACGTCGGCGACTGTGTGTGCCAATACACCGCTGCGGGATGCTCGAATCCCCAGTCGATGGAAATCCAGCGCGGCCACCACTCCGCCGCGTTTACGTTTTCCGCGCGGATCACACTGCGCGACGGATCGAAATTCGTGAAGTACTGCCCAGCGAAGACGCTCCAGTCGCCATCCAGAAATGCGCGCCGGTAAAAATCCGGCAGCTGGTTGAGAGACTTCAGATACGAAGCGTCGTTCGCGTAAATCGGATTGTCCCAAACGCGCGCGGAGATGAATGCGTAGTCGCTGGGGTCATATTCGCGCGCCTCCATGCCGGGCGCGGGCTGCTTGTCGATGAAGAGCGACTTCACCCAGGCGTGACCGATGTTTCCGGGGTTCGTCGCGCCGGCCATGTTGCAGAACGAATCGCGCACGGGGCAGCGATTGCGGCTGGTGAGAAATTGCCACTGGCGCAGCGTAAAGTGCGTCAGTTCGTCAATACCGATAAAGAGGAATTCGCTCGACTGATACTGGTAAATGTCGTTTTCGTTTTGCGCGTGACCGAAACGCGTGGTCGAACCGTTCCGCCACGTGACGGTGTGCTTCGATTCGTTGAAGGACAAATAGAGTTCACGCGGAACGTCGCGACGGAAATAGAGAAGCAGGCTGCCTTCGAGTTCCGGAAAAGTGCGCCGCAGCAGTAACGTATTTGCATACGAAAAGCGATGCGCCTGAAGCACGGCCTCCATAAGTAGCGCTTTGGATTTCCCTGGGCCTGCCGAGCCGCCGAACAAACGATACTTCGCATTGCAATGATGAAATTCCTCCTGCTTCGGAAAAGGCGTGTAAGGAAGATCCACGATCAAGCGGCGTGATTCGTCTTCAGCCCATCGCTCGATGCCAGATGTGACTGCCGCGCTCATTGCTCGATATCGTCAAAATCGCCGGCAGAGTGACCGTTGGACGAGGGCTGCTCGTAGTCCGGACGCGGGACGTGATGGTTGAGTACGACGGTCGCGGGCGTTTCCGCATTGGCGCTGGCACGGGCGGCAGGATCGATGATTTTCGCGCATTCTTTCAGAACATCGAGGATCAGTTTCTCTTCAGTTGCCGGTTTCTTCTCATTTTCGCTTTCCGTTGCAACGCCGCGGAGACGATCAACCTGCTCGTTGATGCAGAAAGCGATTTTGTGTTCGTCAATTCCCTGCTGGCGCATGGCGTTCCGCAAACTGGTGCGCGGACGCGGAGCGGGCGGCAAAGGGTCACTGGACTGGGTTGCCATTTTGGTTTTGTCTTTCGTGGGCCGATGGGCCGTGGATGCGCGCGATTTTCTCTTCGTGCGGGCCAAGCTTCACCCGAGAATTTGTACGGTTACGCCAGAGCCACCAGAGATGGCGCTGACTTTGGCGCGAATGAAATTTCCGCGCACGCCGGAGACGGTGCGCGCTTCACCGGCGGTCGCTGTGGACGTGTCGATGGCGGCGTACTGAGTGTCCACATCGTTCATCGCGGTTTGAAGAAGAACCGAGACGTTCGTCGGCGCGGTGCCGTAGATGGTTTGCCAGCGGATCGTGCGGCCGTTTTCCGGGAAGCCGGAATAATTCGGCAGCGCGAATTGCTGGCTGGCCTGGCTTGCGGCGGGCGCTTCGGAATTGAAGGCGAGCGCGACGTCGCCGGGGTAAATCGAGTTGGGCGGATTCTGTGCGTTGTAATTGGGCACGATGCCTCCTAGAAGCAGTGACTGGTGACGAGTGACAAGTGAACGAGCAGGTAAAGCAAAAAACGCGTAAAACTCCATCAAACTCGGTGAAAACGAAGAGCAGAAGCCAATGCGGACGTGCGAGGAGTCCAGAAATATGCGAAAACCCATGCGATGGGGCGCGTTCTGGGGCCAGAAACACAAAACGCCAGCAGGACGCTGGCGTTTCAAATTCAGATTTGCTTTTGGGGCGATTCGCGTAACCCTTGCAGGTCACACAAATCGAAGTTACAAGAAAAGTTTCTACATGAAGTTGAGAAATCTGTCAACTCTTTTTTTATGTACAGAAAAATCATCCAAGGCAGAAATTTTCTAAACGTCGGAAATTCAGCGACTTTTGAGGGCGGCGCGACGGAAGAAATTTTTCACCCCAAAACGCGCCAGCAAGACTGGTGCCTCAAGGCGCCGAAACATCGGCGGCGGGGGGCATCTCAGAAGAGCGCGTGCCCTTCGCGAACTGCGCTTCAACTGAGGGACGCGTAAACAAGATGAGCCACCAGATACCCACACCCACCGGAAGGATTATCGACCACACCAATGCGAAATATTGAAGAGCAATCAGCCAAGCCGGATCGAATGACTGCAACTTGTGTATCCCTCGAAGCGTGTGAGGCGTTGTCCAAACGGTCCAAGATCCCATTCCAATATACAGCACGCTAATCACCAATACGCAAAACCAAGCCCAGCGCCACAGCCGAAGGATCCCGATGGCCGTAATCAACTCCCAAATCCCAACAGCCAAGAGGACGAAAAACATGATCAGAGCGTGCACAACAGCATCCGGAGAGTCCTTCACCCTGTAGGCCTCCAGAAAGACCCCATTGTGAAAGCCGAAAAACGCTCCAAAGCAGAGCCCCACACCGATGATGATTAGCGCAACGGCAGAGGAGGTGACACCCTTGGAGCGTTTCATTGCTGACCTCCATTTCCTGCTGGCGGCAGGGCGTGCGGGTGACTGTAAGCGAACGTGACGCGAAGCTGTGCGACAGACGGGACAAAGCTCGCGGGCAGCGCATGGAATGGCGCGGATTTGGCGATGGCCAGGCGCGTTGCTGAATCAATCGAAGGATCGCCGGAGGAATGAGAGACGGAAAGCGTGCCGTCGAGTGAACCGTCGCGCCGCAGCGCGAATCCCACAATCAACTTGCCCTTCTTGCTCTCCGCAGACGACGGAATCGCGCCGAGCCAAGCACGCGAGGTCGAATCGGCGAAGGCGGAAATGAATTCGTCCCAGCCTTCTTTGTTTTTCACGCCGGAGATTTCGATGGTTTCGGTGAGAATCACGCGAGACGAACCGGACGCGCGCACGTCTGCTTCAAAGACGATTGTGCCGTGGCGCGTGAGGCTGACGGATGGCTCCGCTGCGCCCTGCGGAACCCCAGGACGCCCCTGCTCCGCAAAGCCTCGGCGCGCGAGCGTGGGAAAAAAAGCAAGGGCAACAGCGAGAAGCCCCACTCCGAATTTCAAACGCATGA
>Ga0126371_10000283_pt1 | contig 40723 bp, 38 predicted proteins | sample PanSoiMetaPlot_4_FD_110145 | JGI IMG/M metagenome (GOLD analysis project Ga0126371, IMG submission 110145) | Tropical forest soil microbial communities from Panama - MetaG Plot_4 | ecosystem: Environmental > Terrestrial > Soil > Tropical forest > Bulk soil | place: Panama | collected 2016-02-17
CGCGCCGGTCAAAGGCGCGCTGTTTTTCGATAACGAGAAGAAGACGGTATCTTTCCTTCAGGAATCAGGCTCATCGATCCTTGATATCAAATATGACAGCATCAAGAAGCGGTTTTGATTTCTCCATTCTTTCTGTTGTCGAACTCTAAGAAGCACTACTTGACGTTCCAGTATGATGATCCGAGTGGTCAGGGAAAGTACGCGATGATTCACCTCGACAAGAAGAACGCCCGGGAAGCAGTCGCGTGCGCTGAAGCCACATTGGAAAGAGGGTCGAACAGATCGCAGAGAAGTAACAGCCTTCGTTGATTTGCAGGACTCAATGAGCGCTCCTTCAAGATTGAGAGCGCTTGGTTGTTATTGGAAGTGTCTCCAGCTTGATCGAGTACTTATGCGTGCGAAGTCGCCGTCCCGGGCCTTGACCATAATTGGTACCCGACGACGATCAGCCAGATTGCTTGTCCGAGTGCGACTACCGCCATCCCATGAACATCGAGCTGCAGGTGGCCGCCGCATATTCCAAGAATGATCAGAGTCGAAATGATGCATCCATAGACGGCGACGACTCGTCCGAATCCTCCGTTCCGCAAGGCCGACACAGACCACAAAATGATCGCGAGCGACGCGGCCACGGAATAGATACGCGCGAACGCCTGATTGATCTGAAAGATGCTGTAGATTGTGATCTGCCATTGATGCGCGGCATCGGCAGCGTCCTGCGCCATATGTTTCATAATGGCGGGCACCATGAATCCGCTTACAGCAGTGGCCATCAGGATCGCCACGCATGCGAAACCGAAGCTGACAATGGCGGCAAGGGCAACGCGATCTCCCGACGCGATGCACATTGTCAATCCGCAGGCGCCCAGAAACAGCAGGAGCATGCTGACCATCGCGATCGAATGCGCTGTGCTGGACATACCAGCCAGCCGTCCGATTTGTTCCGGAGTCATCGGTCCCCGGGAGGCCACGGGATGGATCGCCATCGTGAGCAGCGTGCCCACGGAACCCGCGATCAGAGCAATTCCAGATTTGCGAGCGTCCGTCATACTTGACACTCTAGACACAAGAGGGTCACCTGTGACAGCGTTATTCGCCAAGGGGGGTCGATACAGGACAAGCGCGCCAGTAATGTTCGGAAATTCATGGCGATGAAAACAACAAAAGCGAACAAGAAGCGCAAGACGCCGCAACCTAGGCCGGATCGCCGGATTCTGCGTACGCGCGACAAATTGGGCGACGCCCTCATCGCGCTTATGCAGGAAAAAGATTTCGACCACATTACCGTGCAGAATGTGCTCGACCGTGCAGGAGTCGGGCGATCGACATTCTATGTTCACTACCGGGATAAGAATGATTTGTTCCTGAGCGACGTCGAGGACTTTCTGGAATTGACCTCGAGTGCCTTGAGACGACAGGACGCGAATCCGAGGCGGCTGTTGCCGGTCGCCGAGTTCCTTGCACACATTCGCGACGTACGCGAGTTTTACGCCGCACTCGTGAAGTCGGGAAAGGTAAACGATGTCATGGCGCTGGCGCGCGGATTCTTTGCGCGCTCGATCGACGAGCGATTGCAGACGGCAGGCGTCGCGATCGAACCGTCACACCGATCGGCAACGGCCCAGGCCCTGGCGGGCAGTTTCTTTTCGCTGCTCGAATGGTGGATCGACAAGGGCATGAAACCAGATCCCCGCGAGATCGACGAGATCTTTCACCGCATGGCGTGGAAGGGACTGGAAGATCGCTGAGAGCCGCCAAGTCTCAGGATTTCGCGTCCTCATTTCATCGGTGTTTCCGGCATCTGCGGCGCTGCGAGGTCGATTCTCCAGATCGGTCCGCCTTCGAAGAGTGGGCCCTGCGAGCGGAGGAACGTGGGAGCGTGGCCGGCGGAGAGCCAGATATGGATGTCGGGCGGCTTCTTGCCGACAAGGGGCGCAACCGCGCCCGCGACTCCGCCGAGATCGATATGAACCTGGAAGTGAAGCGCCTTGCGATGGGATCCAGCAATTGCGTAAGTGCCGTTGGTGTCGATCGATTTGATCACCAGGTGCACCATGCGCGGCTTTGCCGATAGGACTAGCATCGGGAGCTTGGTTCCTGCCCCATCCGGTCGAATGTTCTTGAGGACTGTGGGCACGATGCCGTTGACCAGATCAGGAGTCAGATCCATGTGCTCAACAGCATCTTTCTCTCGATTCTTTTCTCCGGCATGGATGGTGACCTCGTTCTTGGGCACGTTGAGCGACGCTTCGATCGGATGCGGGAACATGGGGCCTTTCTGGGTGAGGTGATAGGAGAGCATGCGGAGGGTGCGGTCTTGAAGAAAGATGGCAATCTCATCGTGTAGCGAGCCATCTCTGAAATGGAAGACTGTCTCCGTAGTGACCTGATTCCCCTCGACAGTTTGAATCTGATCTCCGGTGGCGAGGATGCGGCCATCGAGAGAGCGCAAAATTAAAAAGCCGTGGGTGATGCCTTCGGTGTGTTTTACTTCGACCGGTTGCGCGCGGCTCGCATGAAAGGGAAGGACCGCAACAAGAACCAACAGGGTGAATGTCTTTGATTGCATAAAAAGCGAATCCCAGAGTCATTCCTTCACCGAGCGATTGTGAGATGCCGTGCGACAGACTGTTGGGTGTAAATAGCTTTTAACCCGAGATCGGAGGGTAGGAGCATCGGATCATCGATGCGTTGTTTCGCGCAAGCACTTCACCAAGGCATATAGTTGTCGACGCGCGAATTTAACGACGGCATAGTCTGCAGGACATTTCTCGGGGCTCAGCTGATCGCACGACAAAGGAGCGCAACATGACAAAACGCGGGGCGAGGAGTTTGTTGCTGGTTCGGCGTTCGTCTCAGGCAAGCGGTGTATTCATGGTTCGTATTCTCTTGTTGGTCTGTCTCAGTGCGCCGATGCTATTTGCGCAAAAGGCGCCGGAGGGGATCTGGGAGGGATACGACGGGGAATGGGCCCATGTGTCGAAGCAGTTGATTGATCTTGCTGAGGCGACACCAGCAGAGAAATTTTCGTGGCGTCCCGCTGCCGGAGTGCGCTCCACGAGCGAAGTCTACATGCATATTGCACTTGCCAATTTCTACCTGCTAAGCGTGACTGGTCCCAAACTGCCCGATGAGCTCAAGCAGGCGGCCGCGCCGGGCTTCGATATGGAGAAGAAGGTGACGACCAAACCGGAGGTCATCAACTGGCTGAAGCGTTCCCTGGACGCGGTAAAGCAAGCTCACCTTGCAGAGACACCGAAAGATTTGGAGCGCAAGGTGCACATTGCTGATCGAGACGCCACGGTGGATGGCATGTACCTGCGCATCATTGTTCATGCCAACGAGCACATGGGACAGCTCGTGGCGTATGCGCGCACGACGGGAGTGGTCCCTCCGTGGGCGGCAAAATGAGAGATTGATTGCACTCCGGCCGGTAGCTATTCCGGAGTAATCACCGCTTCCTTTCGAGAAATCTTACGGAGAAAATCTTCACCCGTGGCGAGATGCTGGTCCACGAGGCGCGAGGGTGTATGCGCGAGCCACTCCGCCAGCGAGATGTCCTGGTATTCGGCCGTGGGGAATACTTCGAGAAAGGTGAGATCGTCGTCGCCGATATTCTCGATGTAGTGCGGCATCGACTTGCTGATGTATCCGACATCTCCCTCTTGAAAGTTCATCGTGCGCGCATGTCCACCCGCGGCAAACACGGTCATGCGGGCCTGGCCTTTGACGTAGTACTGCCATTCGTCTTCATTGGGATGCCAGTGAAGCTCCCGTAGCCCGCCGGGCTTCACGTTGACGATCGCTGCAGCGATGTTTGTCGCGGGAAAGTTTTTGCGGTCTACGACTTTCACGTCTCCGCCGGCTGTAACCTTGCTCGGCTTCATCTTACTTGTATAGAACGCGAACGTGTCCGGAACAGGCCCCGTCCCCTCGTAAACCTGTTTCTTCTCGTCTTCGAGTGAGCGCGGCAAGTCGCGCGGAAAAATGAAAAGCTCCCGCGGAGGGACATTCTTGAACGTTGATTCGGGCACGTTGAAGTTCTTCGCCAGCACTTCTTTGGGCGTGTGGTGCAGCCAGTCGGTGAGAAGAAACGTTTCGAACTCGTTGAAGTTGCCGTCATCGAAAACGAGAAGGAACTGGGCGCCATCGGGCCCAAGGCCCTGGATCGAATGGGGGATCCCGCCGGGAAAAAGCCAGATGTCTCCTTGATTGACGTCTTCCACGAAAGCGTGGCCGTTTTGGTCGACGGCGGTGATGCGCGCCGACCCGTAAGTCATGTATGCCCATTCCGCGCCCGTGTGCCAGTGCAGTTCGCGTATGCCGCCGGTGATCAGACGCATCTCGACGCCCGCGACCTTCCTGGACACCGGAAGATCACGGACGGTAACCTGGCGTGTCCATCCACCGTCTTCGATCCGCTTATGCGCGAAGCTGAATGGATATTTGAATGGCGGCTGTCCGCCAGCATCGGTGACGGGCGGGAACGCGGAGTCCGAATTCGAAGCATCGAGCGATCGATTGCCCGGTCCGGGCTGCGATTCGTTGTGGCCTTTGTGGTCGTCCCCGCTCGAGTCGCGCGTCTGCTGGGCCGATCCAAGGATGGGAAGACTCGCCGCGGCCGCAAAAGCCACAGAACCTCTCCCCAGAAAGCTGCGCCGACTGAGCTCTGCCTTGTGCGGTGATTCAGGCGTGACGGGAAATCGTTGATCCTGCCGGGGTCTTGCCATCGGTGATCTTCCTTTCAAAGTTCTTCCGAGCCGATTGCGGCTTCGGTTGACTCGCCATATTACGCTTGAAGATTTTCTTGGTGGCCGTCTGTCGATTCCTGGCGTTTTTGGCCCTCATTCGAGCGGTTGACTTCAGGCGGTAAATGCCAGCGTTTCAACTGTTTAGAAGTTGAGCCAAGGTTGATTGCCCGTGCATTGCCGATGCCAGCACTCTCTACTAGAACTGGCGTTGCTATGCGAAACCGACGGCGTTGCACCATGATCCTCTCCGGCGTTTTGGCTTTCCTACTCATCCTGTGCGCGGGCAGTTTGTCGGCCCAACGGTGTCCGGATGCGCCACCTCTGGATGACCAGCAGACGCCCCAGGTACAGCAAACGCCTGAGGCCGCGCCAACGGACGCACCGCTCCCTGGGACGCCGCTTCCGAACGCCCAGCCACCCGATGCACAGCCCTCGACTCAGCAGCAACTTCCGCAATACACCATCGACGATCAGGAACCACCGCCGCCCCGGCACGCACCTCGGCGCTCACAGTCGGACGAACGGGCTCCGAGGGCGCTCGAGTCGTTGCGGGAGAGTGCGTCGTCGAAGACGGAATTTACGCTCGATCACTCGATGTTGGTATTCGCGTCGAAGGTCGATTCGGGCGACGAGGATTTGCGGCGGGTGATTGCAGGCATCAGCGGCATCTCGATCCATAGGTTTCATTTTCCGGGACCCGGCATGTACGATCCCGGCGCCTTAAAGTTGATGAAGCGTGACTACCAGGCCGCTGGATGGAAACAGTTGGTCAACAACCACGAAAAAGGCGGCGGCCCGGGGGCCACTGGACTGTGGATACGCTTTGACAATAACGCCATCAGCGACGTTGCCATTCTTCTTGCCAAAGCCGACTCGGTGAACTTCATCGTGATCTCGGGATCGATGAGTCCGATGGACTTAATCCATCTCGGCGGACACTTCGGCATCCCAAAGATCCACGGTGGCGTGATGGTTCCTAACAACAAGCCGCATTCGTAGGAAGGCTTTAGCGTGGCCACATTTCCGCATGCGCTGCCTCGATTAGTCCAGGCCATGCGAAGACTTCAAAAAATTCGCGATCGCTGGGATTGTTTCCGACGAATTGTTGCCGCCAGGCATCTCGATCCACCATCTGCTCGACCGCTTTCTTGATTTCTTCATATCGAGTTTGAGGAGCGTCACTGGTACGCCCCATCTCGCGGTTCATCGCCTCGACCACGGCTTCGATCAAGGCTGTCTCCTGTTGCAAGAATGATTTTCCTTTAAGCACTTCGCCGTGGCCAGGAACAAGTGTATCGAAGTCGAGAGCAGCCATTCTCTTCAGCGTGTCAATTTCTTCGAGAGGATAACCACCGTACAAATAGGGGACCGGAGAATCCACGAGGTCACCGGCAATAAGGAGCTTCTCCTTCGGAAGATACGCAATCGCGTCACCCACGGTGTTTCCGCGTCCCAGGTACTTCAGTTGAACTTCGCGATTTCCGAGATCGATGTCGAGTTCATGATCGAACGTGACTTCGGGCAACCTGACTCTCAGGTTGCGGAATTCCGCTGAGACAGCTTCGCTCGCCGCTTTACCTCCAGCGATTGCATTTCTCAGGTCTTCTTTCTCCTCCTCAGTCAGGGGTCGGCCGCCTGGATCCTTTCCTGTGTCGAGTTCGCGCTGGAACTTTTCCATGCGTTGTGGATATTCCGAGAGATACGAGCCGATTCGAAGGGCCATAAGCTTCGCGGTTTCAGTCTGCGCGATGATGGCGATCCCCGGAAAACTCTCGGCATACACGGCGTTCCCCTGAATGTGATCGTTGTGCCAGTGTGTGTTGAGAAGATAGCGGACGGGTTTGTTCGTCCATTGTGCGATCTGGGCGATATCTTCACGAGCACTCGAAGGCAGATAGCATGAGTCCACGACCATTCCAGCTTTGTCCCCGATAATCACAACTGTATTGCCCTGAGAAAAATGGTCGGGAGCATCTTTATGCCGGATCTCATAAATGCCTTCGGCAAGCTTTGTCACGGTTCGTTGGTTGGTGGCGCTGGCGTCTGCGAACACGTACGCTGGCGCAGGAAGGAAGATAGCGATGGCGATAAGCGTTGCGAGCATGGAACCGGTGTGCCGGTAAACGGAAACTTGTGCACGAGTGATCATCGATTTGTACCCCGTGGACAATACAATTTGTGACTGTTTCTTGTGAGTGTGCGATTCAAGCGCAGGGCCGGATACGCGAGCCTTCTGAATCCTGGACAGTGATCAAGACGGAAGTAAGCGGGAATGGTTAGCTAGAAGTGCAAGATTGGAGATGGTGAAGGTCTAGTCCTAAAATTTCTTGGCGCCAGTTTCTAATTCTGTGGAGGTTCTACTTCAGGCCTTCGACAAGATACAGGTCCGAGAGTGTGCGAACGTAGCTGTACACGTAAGATTTGTCGTCGGCGGAGAGCATGACGCGACCGATGGTGTCGATCCCCGCCGAGTCAGCCGGTTCCATCGACTTCCAGAATGTTCGCTGCCCCGTGGCGAGATCGACGCGATACACCTGGGCCGGCACTTCACCGCGAGCCAGTACGAAGAGCGAGTGTTCATCAGCTGTCCAACCGGTTGCCACTTCCGTCGGCTGAACGCCGGGAACGAGCTTCGCATCACCGCCGGCTACCGGGTACACATACAGCTTACGATCCGGTCCAACGTTCGCCACCCACCGACCACTCGGAGACAACACGACTCCGGCACCCACTCCCTCAGGACTGAAGGCCCGCGGCTTGGCGTCTTCGAGCGACTCGCTATAAAGCCGAACTCCGTGCCCGGGCTCTGACCCGGTAAATACGATGTTCTTGCCGTCGGGAAGGAAAGCCGCGCTCGTGTGACTCATCCCATCGGGCTTGACCATCTGTATTTCGCCCACGCCAGTTGGATACAGGACAAGGCGAGAGGGATTTTCATTGAAGCGCGCCAGTGCCCACTTGCCATCGGGCGAAAGTGACATCCCGCTGCCTTCCCCAAGACGGATCGCCGGCGAACCATCGGTCTTGCGCAGGTAGACGGCATACTTCGGGCCACCGCCTTCGCCCGCCTCCTGGAAGAGAATGATCTTTCCATCTGGCGAGAGGCTGCCCGGCACCGACCAGTCGAGCCACGACAAGTCTTTTTCTTTTGCCTCGCCGGGCGCGAGGCCAACCATTCCAGCGCGATCATTTCCGCGGGTGAGAAGGACGTTGCCTTCCTTCCCCACATCAAGAATGGTCAGCTCACCTGGGACGCGCGCAAGCAGCCGCACTTTGCCCGAGAGATTGGTGGCGTACAAGGAGCGGTCGCCGCCAGTGTGGGTCGCCGTGAACCAGATCTGGCTTCCGTCGGGCGACCAGGCCAGCCCCTGAATGCTGTCCCATCCATCGGAGAGCATCGTCTTCTTACCCGCGAGATCGACAACCGCAACGGCGCCGCCATCATCACGGAGCTGCGGATGGTCAATGAAGGCGACCGTTCTGCCGTCGGGGCTCACCCGAGGATTCCCCAGCCACCCATCGGCTTGGTAGAGCAACTTGCCGAGTGGATATTCGAGACGCTTGCGGCCTTCTACTTCGTGTACGACGGCGAGATTGTTTCCATCGGGCGACCAGTCGGCCCACTCAACATCTTCGAGAATTTCACGGGGCGCACCACCAACCAGCGGAACCCGGGCGAGAGTTCCGGAGTAGAGGAACGCGTCGCGAGGCCGGCTGCGCAGCGCAACCGCCATTTCGCCCGACGAGGAGACGGCGAGTACCTGTCCACCCTTTGGTTCCATCTCCTGCGACTGCGGGCTCTCAGGACGCGTAGTAAAGAGATCGAGGGGCCGGCCCTCCCAGGATGCGCTGTAGATGACGGTCTTCCCATCAGGAGCGAAGCGCGCGGACTGCACGATGCCGCGGCGGAAAGTCAGCGGGTGATACGCGGCGAACGGACTGGCAGACGGTCTCCGCAGTAGAACAGCGCCGGCGAACCCGGCCAGCAATGCAAGCGCGGCCGCGATGCCCGCGGTCGTCAGCATGCGGCTGCGTGACACGGTACTTTCGCGGACAGGTGATGGCGTGGTCACCGCGGATATCCCAGACGCTGAGGCCGGGCGTATCCGCGAACTTTCCAGATTGCGCTTGATGCGTTTTAGATCGCCGCGCAGTTCGGCGGCGGTCTGGTAGCGCATATCACGCTCTTTCTCGAGCGACTTGGCGATCAGCTCGTCGAGCTTCTGCGGGATAGCCGGATTTTGGTCAGAAACCGGGGCCGGCATCCGGTTGAGGATCGCCTCGAAGATCACGCCATTGCTGCTGCCTGAGAAAGCCATCTGCCCGGTTGCCATCTCGTACATCACCGAGCCAAAAGCGAAGAGATCGGTACGGGGGTCGAGATCCTCCGCGCGAACCTGTTCCGGCGACATGTATGCGACGGTCCCGATGGTCGACCCGGGGCTGGTCATGGCCGCGTTCGGAGCGGTTGCCGTGTGTTCGGTGTGTTGTGCCAGCTTGGCAAGGCCGAAATCCAGCAGCTTGGCCTGCCCGCGCTTCGTGACGAAGATGTTCGCCGGCTTGATATCGCGATGAATGATGCCCTTGCTGTGGGCGGCATCGAGCGCGTCGGCGATTTCGATGCTGATACCGAGTAAGGTCTCGACATCCATGGGCCGCCCGCCAATACGATGCTTCAGGGTCTGGCCGTCGAGGAATTCCATCGCGATGAAGGCATGACCCTCATGCTCGTCGATCTCATAGATCGTGCAGATGTTGGGATGGTTCAGGGCCGACGCCGACTGGGCCTCGCGCTCGAAGCGACTAAGAGCCTGCGGATCCTTGGCCACATCATCGGGAAGAAATTTCAACGCGACGAACCGCTTGAGCTTGGTGTCCTCGGCTTTGTAGACGACACCCATCCCGCCGCCACCCAACTTCTCAAGGATCCGGTAGTGGGATATGGTTTGGCCGATCATGCCCGCAGGAAGCCGTCGACGGCGCAGCTATCTTAGGGGCACAGGGCAAATCCCGCAACCACACCAATGTGCCGGGGATTCTTCGGTGGTATCAATCCGTCCGTGAAGCATCAGAATTGGCAATTGAATTTCTCGTGATAAGGTCCTTTCCGGAGATCTTCACTCGGCCCCGATCGACGCCGCCCTCTACTCGCGCGAATTCCGTCGCGCTCTTACAGAAAACGCCGTATTCCAGAAATGCCGGCGGAAAAACTATCGTCGATAGGGTCATGGGCATCATGGATCGAATTCGTGAGCTGTGTGCGAAGGCGATGTCGGCCAAGCATCGGGATGTGGAGGGGATTCTTGCGGAGCTGCGCTCGGCATTGCGTGAATATCGTCAAACCGCAGGTGTAACCGTGGCGAAAGCACGGCGCAACCATTCGCGGAGACCCGACCTTCCCCGGCAAGCAGCCTAGTTGGCCGAGCTTTGAACCTCGAATTGGGTTCGAGTGCGGAGGTTAGTGCGTTCGCGAACTGCATGGGAGTCAAATGAAGTCAGATGTCCAAGCCAGATCATCCCGCACCTGGCAGGTGATTGCGCAAGAACTGGCAGAGCGCGACTCTCAGCGGGTTCTTGAACTGTCGCTAGAACTCAGCGCTTCCCTTGAGCCACGGAGAGGGAACAACGGGCATCGCCCCGAGCCCGATCACCCCGATGGCGCCAACGATTATCTGAGCTTGCGTAGCAGCGTGCATACGGCGTCCCTGTTGCACTCCACGATTGAGGCCAGCGCTGCCGACTTCGGCAATATCCAGTTGTTCGATCCTGCGAACCGCACCCTGACAATTGTGGCTCATTGTGGTTTTGGGGAAGAATTCCTGAGCTACTACGAGACGGTGCGCTTCGACGATGACTGTTCCTGCGCCGTGCCATTACGAGGCTCATCTCGCACGATGGTCTCGAATGTCGCCACCGATCCGGTTTTTGACCAGGAGTCGCGCAACGTGTTGTTGCGGGCGAATGTTCGATCGGTACAGTCGACTCCTCTTGTTACTACTTCTGGAAAGTTGATCGGCATGTTGAATACCCACTACCGTCGCATTGACGGTCCAACGCCACTTGTGTGGAAGCCGATTGATGATCTGGCCGCCGCTTTCGTCAGCAAAGTAGAAGTACCCGAGTCGGCCGATCTCGGCATTTCACCTCGACGTTTGGGTAGCAACCATGATTGTGCCCGGCGGACGTAACGCAACTTGCATCTGGATATACTTCTCCATTCTCGCCATCACCCTGAGCCTGGCGTTTTTCTTCTACGAGTCCAAGACGCGTCCCGCGCCGCCAACTCTCCAGAAAACGCCTCCGATGCACGACCCGAAGTAGGACCGGTGCCCTTCGTCCTTCGTGGGCCCTGAAGGGCCTCCTTGATGTGACCGCGATTTACCGGTTACTCAAGTCATCTTTTGGTGGTTACGAAAGCGGGCTATGATCTGCGGAAATTCAGGCACAGAACCATGCGCAAGCCGAGCCTCGTCGTCTCTTTGATCACGCAAGATAACGATTACCAGATCGAGCAGGCTCGCGCTGCTGAGGAAATGGCACGTCGCGTCGGCGTAGACGTGCAGGTGATCTTCGCCGACAACGACAGCATCCAGCAAAGCCAGCAACTTCTGAAGTTGATCCAATCGAATACGTCGGTGCCCGACGGCATCGTGCTCGAGTCGGTGAGCGGTACCTGCCTACCCCAGGTCGCGCGTGCCGCGGCCGCGGCGGGAATCGGCTGGGTCGTCCTGAATCGTCTCGCCGATTACATCCATGACCTGCGTCGGAGCTACAAAGTCCCCGTATTCGCCGTCTCTGCCGACAACGAAGAGGTTGGTCGCATTCAGGGCAAGCAGCTGGACAAATTTCTGCCGCAGGGCGGCTCCGTCCTTTATATACAAGGGCCCTCCGATAGCCTTGTCGGCAAATCTCGCACGGACGGTTTGCTGAAAACCAAGCCTGCGGGCGTTCAACTCAAGATGATTCGTGGGCAGTGGACCGAGGCCAGCGGATACAAGGCGGTCAACGCGTGGCTGCGACTTACGACCTCGCAGCAGTCGCACGTCGACGCCGTCGCCGCACAAAACGACGCGATGGCGATCGGCGCACGCAAGGCGTTTCAGGAAGTCACCGATTTCGACGCACGCCAACGATGGCTAAATCTTCCCTACCTCGGTTGCGATGGTGTGCCGAAGACAGGCCAGGCCTGGGTGCAGAATGGATCGCTCGCCGCCACAGTCGTAATTCCGCCACTTGCCGGCCAAGCGGTCGACATGCTGGCGTCGAGCATCCGCACCGGCGCCATACCGCCGGAGATGACGTTGATGACTCCCCATTCCTTCCCGGATGCGTTGGCCAAGTCCGACCGACTGCGCGCGGCGAGCGGGAACATCTAGCACGTTTCAGTCCACCCAACGCTCAGTCCGCCGTAGCAACCAATTCACTCAAAACACGATTGTGTCCGAGGCTTACCCCGGCGATTTTCAGCACCACATGACTATCGGTAGCCCTTGCCCCAACTGTAAGTGTATTTGACGGCGAAGCCCGTGATTGATGGGCCGTTTTGATGCACTAATGCTTTCGCAAATTGGAATACCAGCGAGTTCTGGCGATTAATCGATACATTCACTTCGGTACCTAGCGCGAAGTTCTGTTGCGTATTGTTCTGATTCACGCCGTTGACGACAGTCTCTCCTCGAAAGGAATAGAGAGCATCCAGTGAGGCCCACGCGTTGTTTACAAAGAAATAACTAAGATGTCCTTCAAGTCCGGGTAGCGGCTGCTGTCGCAGGACTTCTGTTCCATGGTAAGAGGTGTTATCCGTGAAAAAATATGCGTGAGCATACAGGTCGCATTGCCACTTCTGTTCGGATCCAAATGGCTGTGACAAGGCAATCTGAGGTTTGAATGACCAGCGATCTGCACCAAGGTTGAGAAGCTTGTTAGCGTTGTATCCGCCTGTCGGTGCAGTAACACTAAAACTCACGCCCACCGTGGTGGTCGGCTTGTACTCCTCGAATTGCGCTACGCTGAGCGCTGGCCCTCCTTTGAGCAGCGCTGTCAACGTGTAACTGGAATCCCCGGCGCCGGTGGCGGCGCTGTGGATGTTGGTACCGCTGACTGACCCTCCCAGACCGGCGAGTGGAACGCTGGCCTCTAGCCAGCTGGCGTGGTGAAGAAAACCGAAATAGCGTGTGTACGTGATCGTCCCTTGATTCAGATTGAATTTTGCGCCAGCCACAACCAGCGAAGTATCAATCGACGCGTTCGAGTGTGCGTACGCGTAGGCAAGCTCGACCTGATTGATTCCAACCGGAGAATTATCGTAGTTGTGAGCCTCTGTGAACTGTGCATATCCGCGATGGGCGACGCTCACAAGGGCAACGGCGACGCTGACGAGAGGCATCCACTTGCTCATAGTGGAAATCAGGCGACGACTTCAAAAAACTACCTTAACGATACGCAGTAAAAGTTCTTCGGGGGAGAAGATCGTCCGCAGGAGAGGCAACAGTGGAGCCGCGGTCGCCGCGGCCAGTCGCGAGATGTCATCCAGGCCGCAAGGGACCGGACGCATCTCGCGGACCATCGCATAACTGTTGCCCAGATCCGCGAGCGATTGAATGTCGCCGGATCCAAGGAGTTCTTCTGCAGGGTCATGCTCGCCCAGGACCGATTTCCGCTCGAAGCCATCGACGTAGTGTTGAGCGACTAGGCCGTAGTCGGCCAATCCCTTTCTCTTCGCGGCGGCCAGCTTGGAAGTGAACATCAGGAGTGGGCCGAGAACCACAACAACAAAAAAGGCGATGAAGCCGGCGATCTGTAACTCAAATGAAAGTAGGCTTTCCCCTCCGTACAGAACTCGACTCGCGATCACGCCCGCCAGCATCGCTCCCTGGGCGAAAAGGATCGGACTATAGGCATACGCACTCTTGCCGACGAAAGCCAATCCTGCGCAGCGATCGGGGTGAGTTGGAACAAGGTGGAGATTGAGCCTGGAAACCATCCAAAGGAAGCGAAACCAGATGAAGAGCCTGGCGTACCACCGTAAAAGAACGAACTGGAACACAGGGATGGTGACGAATACGTACCAGAACCCAGCCGGAGTCAGATTCCAGCGTCCCCCCGTGTTGTGATACCACGTGGAAGTCTCCGGATGGACCCGAAACTGCCAGACCAATAGACCCAAGCTGTAAACCAGAATTAAGAGCCCGACCTCGAGGACAGTTGAATTGCGCGGCTTGATGGTGGAATCGATTGCCTCGTCAAAACGGGACAGTTCCTCGGGTACAACAATGCTCCGATCAACAAAGCGACGGACCACAGGACGTATCCGTAAATGAACAATCAGCTCGGCGGCGATCAGAACCGGTAGCGCAATAAGGAATCGAACGTGCACTGCAACGTCGCGAAAGAGAGAAAGCCGACTCGCTGAGTGATCCAGGGCGGACAAGATTAGCAACGGCAGCCAGGCAATCAACGTGACTGCGATTATGCGCCGGTATAAGAGTTCCAGCCCATCACCGGTGAGGTAGGCCCGTCGAAAGAGTTGGAAAAGCGGACCACCTAGGACCAGAGAGAAATCGGACAGTTGGTGCGTCGAGTAAGCCTCGGTTGGTTCTTGTAAGCCTCGCGTTGCGATTCTTGCCTGTAGGGCTGCCATCTGTGTCCATCGCTCGCTTTTCGGCAAAAGCGGCTTTTCGCTGGAACACATCGTTACTGCCACCATGAGCAGGCAGGAACTGTCACAATTGGCAGGTTGATTTGGATCGTCCGTGTCGGGCGTGGTTGGCCTGATCAAGCACGAGCGCGCGCCGGATGTTCCCCTTCAAACTCCATGAGTGAAATGGCGGATTTTTCGCCAACTGCGAAATGTGCGAGGGTTAATTCCCATGACCGGTTCCAAACTTCCCTGTGTGTAAATCTGCTAGTTTCCATCCGGCGGGACGGGTGATCGAAATTGGTTGGCAAACCTCTTTCGAAGGAGAACCCCTCATGGCGGCACAACCTCTTCCAACTCTCCCGTACCAACCGACGCAAGAAGGCAAGATTCCTGGGCCAGTGGCAGGAACGCGATTGACCGAAGAGTACGTTCGGCATATCGCTCGGTTCGCATATCTGTTCGCATGGCCGATGGTGAACGTATTTAACCGCTTTCTTACTTATGACAAATTGCCTGAACCGGGATTAGCCGGTGGGGTGTTACCAGTGGCACCTCCGAACCATCTCAATCTTCACCTTGCCGTTCGCCTGTTGCCATGCGCAATCTGGACGGGCGGGGTCGGAGTGATCGCGATATGACCAATCGAGGCATCCAATTCCCTGTACACTGAGGCGCCAGCGGACGCAGCGATGGATCTCAGCATCGTTCTGGCGCCCCCCACAGCAATCACCTAGAACTACGGTACCATCGCTGTCGACACGCTCACCTGCGGACCCACCAGCGCAATCACCGTGCCGGGACCCGCATTCGCAATCGCACTGCCGGAGAACGTGTGCGTTGTCCAGTTCGAAGTTCCTGCCAGTCGCGTCGACACAGTTGTGCCCGATGCCACGAAGGTTCCCGCCGGAGTCGCCGCCACCGGTACGCCCGAGCTTAGCTGCACCTTCGTCTGCCAGGTTCCGTTCACCGGGCGATACGTCGCATATGTCCCGGGACTGATTGTCACCTGCGTAAAGATCGCGACTGCATTCCCGCTGCCGTCAACTGCCACTCCCGTCACACCTCCGGCTTGTCCCGCCAGCAATGGGAGTCCCGCTGCTGCACTCCACGTTCCGCCCGATCGCACCGCATACGACACGCCTGTGCGCGTGCGCCAAACCACCACTGCTGTCCCATCGTTGCCCAATCCCACATTGGGATTGTTCTGCCGGTATGCGGATGCGGCTACCGCCACCGGCGCGCTCCACGTTCCTGTCAGATCGCGGCCGATCGCGACTACCGCTCCCGAGAGAATCCCTGTCGCGCCTTCGACTGCGACTGCTTGCCCCCCGGAATTTACGGCCAGCTTTGCCAGGCCATAACATATGGAAGCATTCGAGATTGTTTGTGCCGAACCAAATCCACTGGCTGCACTTCCCGTCATCGCTTGCAATGCACACGTTACGGTCGTGGGATTTGTAATCTGCTCCCAGATCACCGTGGCCTGGCTGTGGCTGTCGAACCCGATTCCCGGCAGACCGAAGCTATTCACGTTGCCGTATACATTGGTCGAAATCGTGATCGGGCTGCCCCAATGCCCGGCCGTGAAGAACGCCGCCTGCGCCTCATTCGGAATGTACGTATTGGTCGTGCGAAAACTCCACACCGCCAAGACATCGCCGTTCGGCGCTACAGCAAGGTTGCCCGTTCCACCGCCAAAGCTTCCCAGCGAGGTGAGTGTCACCGGCGTGCTCCACGTGCTTCCAGTCTTCACCGAAGCCGCCAGTCCGCCCGACGGTGGCATAAATAGGACGGCCGATGTGCTGCCATTGGTCGCGACGGCGATGCCCCCGCCATTCGCTACAAACTGCGGGGTACTCCATGTTTGCGCGCACAACCAACCCGCGCCAAGTGCGAGGTACGAAAGGGTCAACGCTAAGAGAAATTTCCAATTGCGCATCTCTTACTCCTCTTTTTTGATTTACCGGCGCCCGCCGGGGCACTTTCAAAATGGATGGTGTCGTTTCTGCGAAACGACCGAACTTATGGGATCGACGTGCTAACTGAGAACGCTGCGGCCGCCCCTAATCAGAACAAGCGAACACGAGTGCGGCTCTCACCGCTGGGGGAGTAATCCGATGACAGGAAACGGGGAAAGAACAACCATCGATCACCCGAGCCGTCGCAAGATCGATATTGCGGAGGCCGCCAGACTTTATAACTGAGTCCTAGCTAAGTCAAGCCAGCATTGGTAAACAATTTGTCATTGGGCGATGCCGATAGCAGCAGCCGCGGTAAGTGACTATTTAGCCAACCAAGGCGTGCGCTCTTACTTCGCAAACCTGCGGCGGCCGAGTGCTATATAGGGATTTTGCATCAACTATCCATCCCGTTGGTCCCACCATCCTTGAGTTAGTTGCCGGTGACGGAACTTAGGGTTGGGTTGGAAGCGGGTACCGGACGGTCAAATATGATTTTCATTTGGGTGTATTTCGGCAGAACCACATCGCGACCATGACGGGTCAAGAAGAAAATGCCCGACACACAAGTCGAAATGATTCTTGCTGTTCCGGCAGTCGAAACGTCGGTTGCGGTGGAGACCAGAGCCTCGATAAGCAGTTGAGAGCCGTCATCCGCTAGTTTGGCGATACCCGCTGTCGTCCCGATGTTGACTAACATCCACGCCTTACCAGGACGATCGCCGTGCATCAGCCCTTCCGGATCAATGACAGTGTGGGAACCTTGATTAATCTGTGCCCCGCCAACGGAGGCTGCTACAGGACTGCTTTTTCCACCGGGTACAGTCATGTTCGTAAAGGTAAGTAAGATAGAACCGGAGCGGCTCAAGGTGCGCGGTGCACGACTTCTCAGTACCCTGCCCTCAAACAGAGTGCCTTCAGGTAAAAGAATTTTTGACTCCTTAAGAACAGGTTCGACGAGACGTGCCTGAAAGGTATCGTTGGCGTGGTTCTTCGAAGCGCTGATGTCTCTTAGAAGAACCACCTTAGCTTCCGTTCCCGAGGGGATCGTCACCGGCGGCGGCGCAGATGGGTTCACATTACCGTTCTCGATAAGTGGCGCGCTTGCAATGAGCGTAACAAGCGAGCCGAGTTCGCTGCGTGTTTTGTGGAGAGAATGAACCTCCGGCATCGCAGACCCAGAGTTCTTCTTTGCTTTTGGAGCAATCTCAACTTCCTTGTTCACCGATATTATCGAAACGTCAAGGGGAACCCGAAGCCCGTTAGGGTCCATCACGCTGGTGGTTCGGAATACAGGCCAATTTTCATGGCGCGGAGTGAAGGCTTTAATCACCCACGGCCAATGATCATTAAGGGGCCGGCGCCGGCGTTCGAGCCGATCCACAGTGAGTCGAACCGCGCTCGAGGCAGGAAACACGTCGATGCTACCCTGATAGACATCCTGAAAGAGCTTTCCTGACACCTCATCACCTGGCTTCAGCTTGGAGACCTTGATTGCCGAATCCAGACTGACCTTCAGATACAAGTTGGACACGTTGACCGGTGGACCGGAATCCGGTTTATCCGGGCCAGCAGTTGAGTCCTGGGCAGCAGAATAAACAGCAAGACACAACACGATTACTAGAGATAAGCGAAGGTTCGGAATCATGATCTCTCAGTTAGGACATCTCAGAAGAATTGGTCGATGATCTATGCCCCTTGTGAATAGATGATGAATCGGACATGAATTGTCGGTGAATGAAAACTTGTGCCCGGCTTGAAAAACGCCGCTCGTCAATTGTCGAGATTAGTCGATTCACCCAATGATCCAACACAGTGCCGCTTTCGTAAACAGGGGTATTTCCGTTCGATTTGTTTCTCCATCCCGTGCATCTGTAGATCCTGAACAAAAGCACCGCGGCTGTTCTGGTTCGAAAGTATCCTTTGCAACATCTTGTTCTATAGCGAATGAATTTTCCCGGAGCGACATGACTTGCGTGACGAACGATCGTTCGCAGAAGCGGGAGGAAGTCATGACCGAGCAAGCGCGAACGTTCCTGCCAGCAGCGGGCAAAGATTGCTTGCTGCCTTTCTACGATCCCGTCGTGAAGCTGTTGGGCGGTGATGCAGCGCGACAGACTCTGGTCGAGCAGGCCGATTTGCGCGCAGACCAGCGACTGCTCGAAGTGGGCTGCGGTACGGGTACGCTGATGTTGATGATCAAGCGAGATCAGAAGAACGTCGAGGTGGTAGGGATCGATCCGGATCCAAAAGCGCTGCAGCGAGCACGAGACAAGGCTGCGCAAGCGGGATTATCGGTCCAATTCGATCAGGGATTCGGCGACCAGTTGCCATATCCGGACCAATCCTTTGATCGAGTGCTTTCCTCGTTCATGTTTCATCACCTGCTCAAGGAGGAGAAAGCCAAGTTCCTGACGCAGGTGCGCCGCGTGCTAAAGAGCAGCGGCTCGTTCCACTTGCTCGACTTCGAGGAGACCGGCAAGCACGGCTGGTTCGCACACCTGGTTCACGCCCATCATCGTCTCGAAGACAACACCAGGGAGCGGGTCATCACGCTGATGAGGGAAGCGGGCCTCCAAGACGCCGAATGGCTCAGCGGGCGCAGGCGACCTTTCGGGCGGGTCGCATATTACCGCGCCGTAAGGGGATAGGGGCGTGTCTGGTGTCATGTGTGGCGAAAGTGGGTGGAGATTACGCATTACTTTCGTGACGCGAATTAGCAAATAGGTAGGCCGTGCAGCCGTTCATCTGGAAAAAGATGTTGGCAGGAGACGCACCATGGCCATTCGCGGCATCGAAGGAATGACCGCCGAGCAGGTGAAGTTTGAAGTACAACGGGGCGGCAGGTTTGTTGTCTATCACTACTGCATTTCGATCGTCGTGCTGACTTTCCGGCGCGGCACCGATGTCTATTTCGTGCGTGCTGGCGAAAGCCGCGTGAAAAAAGGAATGCCTTGGACATTGCTCACGCTGGTCGCCGGCTGGTGGGGCATTCCGTTTGGTCCCATCTTTTCAATTATGTCCTTGGTCACGAACTTCAAGGGTGGTAAGGATGTGACCGGAAGCATCATCGTGAATACGCCTGCGAATCAGCCGCAACCGGTGATGCATCCCGGCGTTCCGGTCGGCTAAGAAAAATCCCGCACCACCGGGCTGCATTTTTTCTGTCAGGTTGATTTCTGTTCGAAGGAAGCGCGCCAGCTCTCGGTTCTTACTCGGTCTCGGTGCGGAGCAGGACTCCGCCGAGCGCGACGAGAACCACCGGCCACAGCAGATGCACGAGCAGGTGAACCAGCTGCTGCTCGCGGATCGACGAAGCCCAGATCACCGACGACAGGACTCCCAGTCCGTCGTCGCTGCCCCGGCCCAGCCAGGCGTTCCACGCCGCGGCGATGCACGCCAGATGACCGCACAAGACGAAGAGCCCGGGTCCGAGGAGGACCGATCCTGCCAGCGATTTCAACGATGTCGGATGGAAGGGCTCTTTCGTCATAACCGTCTCCCGTAACGCTCTTTCTCGTTCTCTACATGTATGTCGGACGAGGAACGCGAAATTCGACATCCTGCCCAAGATTTTTTGAACGCCTTGCAGCACACAAGTTATGGCCCCGCCGGGGTCGCCGACGCTACTTGACCGGGCTGGCCCGCGGGCGTAGCGTGACGGGAAAAATCCGGCATAGTCTGTCGCTGGCAAAAGGAGGCTGTATGGTCCCCTTATCCCTTCTTTGGCTCCCGATTTTGCTCTCGGCGGTGATTGTTTTCGTGGCCAGTTCCATCCTTCACATGCTGCTCACCTACCATCATTCGGATTACCGGAAGCTGCCCAATGAAGACGGCGTACTCGCCGGATTGCGCAGCGCTGCGCTGAAGCCGGGCCTCTACATTTTTCCGTTTGGCACGCACAAAGAGATGAACACTCCGGCGATGGTCGAGAAATACAAGACGGGACCGGTCGGCATGATGACCATTCGGCCGTCGGGTCCGGTAAAGATGGGCGGCTACCTGGGGATGTGGTTTTGCTATTGCCTGCTGGTGGCCTTCTTCGTGGCCTACCTGACCGGGCACACCGTTCCCATGGGCGCGCACTATCTCGGGGTATTCCGCGTGGCTGGGACTGCGGCATTCATGGCATTCGGATTAGGCATGCTGAGCAACGGCATCTGGAAGGCCGAGCCTTGGCCGATGGTGATCAAAGAAGTCATCGACGGCCTCGTCTACGCATTGCTGCTGGCGGGAACGTTTGGATGGCTCTGGCCGCACGCGACGACTCCGCTGATGTAAGGCGCCTTCGCTGCTCGGTTTTCGCTCTTCGGCGTTCGGCTTTCAGGAGAGACGCCGCGCGCTAGGCGTTCGTTGCGAGGTGTCAGGTAGCAGGTCTCAGGCAGGTTCAATTTCCAAATCTGGTGAGAACTTCAGTCAGGACGGAAGTTGAGGATAACGACCTCTTTGGTCTCGTGCGAAGCGGCTTCCCATTTGCATTTGCGGACCGCGTCCACCGCAGATTGCGCGAGCACGGGATGCCCGCCCAGAACCGAGGTCGATTTCACGGTGCCATTGGGTGCGACCACAGCCTCGATGCGCACGGTGCCGGAGATGTGCATGCTGCGCGCAATGCCCGGATAGCTTGGTTCGGCGCGGGCGACAAGCTTCCGGCTGCTTTCCGCATGATCCTGGGCGGAGCAGCGCGGCGCAGCGATGAACACGAGTACTGCGAAGAATGCAATGGGGAGCATCCGGCGCATAACACCCGCCTCCTGTTTGCATATTAGGCAAAACCAGCGTGGGCGCGAAGGTAACGCCCGTAATAGCACGAAAGAGTTAAGTAATCAGCCGTAAGGTCGCGTTCCCCGAACGTTAAGAATCAGCGTGATTAACCGGTGGGATGCGAACCGGCCTGCCGGACCGTCCACCCGGAAAACGGCCGCAGTCGTACGAAAAGAGTGGGTGGGTGCCGAACTGTCGCGGATCCGGCTGGGTGGGAATCAAGGATGTAACAAGTGGGAAGCCAAGCGCGAAATAGCGAGGTCTGTGTAGCGTTAGTGCGGGTTGAGATAGTTTGCACAAGCGTGCAACGGTCCTCGCAACCGACATCTGGTCGGCAGAATCAAACTACCAACCGTGCGTTGAGCATGCGAGGACGTTGAGGCCAATGGCGGAAGTGGATCGTGAAACGATGAAATCGGTAGCGGAGCAACTGCTCCACGAAACCGCTGTGCACCTGGAAGACGAAACGGTCCGGGTTCGCAAGACCAGTCGCCATCGCCTCAAGACCGCTCGCTTCCAAATGAACGGCCGCGAGTACGAAGCGATCGAGCAGAATCCGGAAAAGCCCAGCCGCTGGGGGAAATTGGCGGCTGACGGTCATCAGGTCGTCCAGTTTCGCGATATCGAGACGAACAAATACATCGGGGTGGCGGTGGATGGAAAGGTAACAGTGTACGGTCGGTAACCTCTAACACGAAGGATTGCCCGCGTTCTAAATACCAACAATTTTGTTCGCAACGTCCTGCTCAGCCTGCGCGATGTTCTCAGGTCGGCCAAGGTCTCGCCAATAATATTCGTCGGCCGCGAAGGCTTGGACCTTTTCTCCTTGCCCTGCCAGGCGCAGATACGACGTGATAATCGGGAACGCGCCGTCTTCGCTGAGAATCGACAGCAGGCGCGGCGAAATCACGTGAATCCCAGAGAACGCGACGGCGTGAGGCGCCGCGCAAGCTCGAACCAACTCTGGCTGGCCCTCCTTGCCGGCACGTCGTCCGCAGAGTTGTGTGTTCTCGTCGAAAACCAGGTAGCGGGACGTCGAGCGCTCCTGAACGGCGAGGGTGGCGAGGGCACCCGATGTCTGATGCGCTTCCGACATGCGGCTGAGATCGATGTTGCTGAGAACATCGACGTTGTGAAGCAGGAAAGGCGCGTCCTTGTCCTTCACGCCCTCCAGAAAAAACCACGCAGCTTTTTTGAGCCCACCGCCAGTATCGAGCAGCTCGTCCTCTCGGGATACCTCAACGTGCATTCCAAAATTCTTGTTCGTCCGAAGGGCGTCGATGACCTTATCCGCATAGTGATGCACGTTCACGATCACGTCGCGAACGCCAAACGCCCGCAGCCGTGCCAGCGTAATTTCCAGCAGCGTTCGGCCGTTGATTTCCACGAGCGCCTTAGGGCGGTCGTTCGTGAGTGGCCGCAGGCGGGTGCCGAGTCCGGCGGCGAGGATCATCGCGCGCGGCGCGCTCACGCGGGCGGACTCTCCAGTTCCCGATGGTGAATGACGACCTCAACACCGGGACGATTCCGCAAACGCTTGGCCAGTTGTTCGGCCAGATAGACGGAGCGATGTTGTCCGCCCGTGCAGCCGAACGACACCATCAGGTTTTTGAAGTGGCGGCGCTGATATTCGGTGATGCTCGCATCCACGAGCGCGAGGGCGCTGGCGAAGAACTGGTGTACGTTTTCCTGCTGATTGAGGTATTCGATCACCGGAGCGTCACGTCCGGTAAGCGCTTTGAATCGTTCTTCGCGGCCCGGATTCGGAAGGCTGCGTCCGTCGAATACGAAGCCGCCGCCGTGCCCGCTTTCGTCCTTGGGCAAGCCGCGGTGAAACGAAAAGCTGAAGATGCGGACGATGAGATTGTCGGCATCCGACGCGAGCGCCTGCAGTTTCTCCGACGCCAGCATGCTGTTGAACGCTTCGAGCAGCGTGGGCAATGCGATCGGCAACTTTACGTTGTGCAGCAGCCAGCGCAGATTTTTCAGCGCATACGGCACGCTCTGCAAGAAGTGTACCTTTCGCTCATAAAAGCCACGGAAACCGTACGCGCCGAGCGCCTGCATGATGCGGATATAGACGTAGGCGTAGTAGTACTGCATGAACGCGCTGCGGTCGAGCGGGAGAAATCCAGCCAGCGCGTCGAGATAGTTATCGAGCAGCTGCTGGCGAACATCGGGCGGCAGATCGGCCTTGGCATCGTAGAGCAACGACGCGATGTCGTACTGCAGCGCGCCTTTGCGCCCGCCTTGGTAATCGAGGAAGTACGGTTGGCTGTCGCGCAGCATAATGTTGCGCGACTGGAAGTCGCGATAAAGAAAGTAATCGTGCGGGGCGCTGAGCAGAAATTTTGTGAGGCGTCCGAAATCGTCTTCGAGCGCCTGCTCGCTGAAGGAAATTCCGGCCAGCCGTAGAAAATAATATTTGAAGTAGTTGAGATCCCAATTGATCGACTGGCGGTCGAAACTCGAGCGCGGATAACAGACCTTGTAATTCAGATCCCGGCCCGCTTCTACCTGGAAGCGCGGCAGAACCGCGACGACCTTCCGGTACGCATCGATCACGGCTGGAGCAATTGTCTCGCCGATGCGGTGTTTGGAAAGAAACTCGAACAGCGATACGTCGCCAAAATCTTCCTCCAGGTAGGCGCCCTGTGCGAGATCTTCGCCATAAATTTCCGGAACCGGCAATCCGTACCGGAGGAAGTGCCGCGAGAACTCGAGGAACGCAACGTTTTCCTCGCGCACGTTATAAAGGATGCCGATCGCCGAGGCCCTCTCATTCGACAGTCGGATGATCTTCCGGCCGGATCCCCCAAGCTCTCCCTGAAGCTGATGAATGCGCGTGGCGGGCGCGTGAAAATGCTGTTCGAAAAGTTGTTTGAGGACGTCCATGGAGGATGAACGACAAAGATAACATTGAAGTAGCGGCGGCGGTGAGATACCAACAGACCTTGTACTCCGACAGAAGGGCGGTCGGAAAGCATTAGGCTGCAGGAGTCATCGCTGAATCCGACGAGGCTGGACTTCTCCTGCCGGCCCGTTTGCGTCGCCAACGTTTCACGAGCCGGATCAGGCCCCAAACGATGAGCGCCAACACCACGAGCGCGAGCGCTCCTTCCAAGGCGAGAATCCGGTTCTGACTGAAAAGCACGTAGTTCGGGTAGCGCGCATAAAAGCCGTTGAAGTGGTCGAAGGCAGCAGGGAGCGCAAGCAGATCGTTTCGGCTTAAGGCGAGCGCGTGTTCGTTGGGATGGTACTGTGTGCCAAACCAATAGGTATCGCCGCTCGCATCTAGTTCAATGTGACCGCCCAGGATGTGGCGCACGGGGCGTGTCTTTAGAAACTCAATCAGTCGCACCGCACTCTGGCGGAACGCGGATGCGTCATCGACAAGCAATCGGCCCGGAATCAGGAAGTCGCCGGAAAAGACGAGCGCTGTGCGTTCGTCGTAGAAAACCACGTGGCAGAATTGATGACCCGGCGCGGGAAGAACGTCCACCACGCGATTGCCGAGATCAAGATGCGCCACGCCGTCGGGCCACTGAGTAAAGCCAAAGAACGATCGTACGGAATCGAGGTCCGCGTCGACGACCTGCACACCGGGAATACCAATGAACTGCTCGTCGCCGGCGCGGTGATCCAGATGCTTGTGGGTGTGCACCACAAGCAGAGGTAATTGCGCGGAGCTTTTGTTGGGCAGCAACTGCATGACCGTGTCGGCAAGCGGCATGCGATTGCGGTCGGAAACCGCGCCCGTATCGATGAGGAGCGCCTTGTCGCTTCCAATCAGCACATACAGAAAGTTGGCCTCGAAGTCGGCGCACGGATTCTGGCGAAGAATGTAGGTCGCCGGTTCGTAGGCGTGGACCTGGAGCGAGGGTTGTTTTGATGTCGCACAATCAGCCGCCCCTTCGTTCCAGTGGACGTCCAAATTACCGGGAACGACTTGCGCGGAGCCGAGTGTCGATGCAAGCAGCAGTGCGAAAAGAAGAAGTGGTTTGAGGGGGAGTTTCATAAGTGCCTCCGGGCGGAGGCTTGCGGTTTTGGAAGCGGGGTTGCATCGAGGCCTTTCAGCCAGAGATTCAGCGCATGGTCCAGGCGCTTGCGATCGTGGGTCGCGCAGTAGTCGAGCATCAGGCCGCGAAAGCCAGCCAGGACAACCGTGGCAAACGCGCGTGCCTCAGCTTTCCTGTACCCCTCGTCAACCATCGGCTGGGCGATGAACTCCAGCCAGTCGGTAACCGTGTTGTGCAGGAAATCTGCAAAACGTCGCGGATGCTGCAGGGCCAGAGCGTAGATCTGGAAGTACAAACGAAATAGCGGCTCCGCGCGTGCTGTGGTCATGCTGCGCCAGATCTCGCGGCAGCCGGCGGATGGCGGCGGAAACGTTGCCGGCGACATTTTTGTGAAGCGATCGCGCTGCTGCTCGCGAATGCGCGACAGGACGCGGTCGATCATTTCTTCCTTCGAGCCAAAGTGATAGAGCAAAGCGCGCGGGCTGGAGTCGACGGCCTTGGCCAGCGGTCGCAACGAGAGATCGGAGACCCCGTTCTTCACCAGGTAAGCATGGATGGCGTCGAGCAACTCCACCGGCCGTTTCGTATTGGGAACGCCCGCCATGGTGAGCTAGAGTCTACCATCTTTGAAACGATCGTTTCAAACATGGCGGAGTAGCGGAATGGCTGTGATTTCGCGCGCTCCGAAACTGATTCGTAGAGAGTTGAGGAAAGCGCCGAGCTCGCGAATGTGGGATCGTAGAAGTAACGAGTCCCCGATTCATGACGCAACGGCTCTTCTACACGGATCACGACGTCCTACCGCTGCCACCTGAGCATCGGTTCCCGATCGCGAAATATCGAATTCTGCGCGAGCTTCTGGAGCGGGATGGATATTTCTCATTTGAGCGCGCGCCGCACGCGGAGATCAGGACGATCGAGTTGGTCCACGAGCGGGAATACGTCGAGGCGTTCATCAGCGGGACATTGGGCCCGTCGGCAATGCGCAAGATTGGTTTTCCGTGGTCCGAGGGGCTGGTGAAGAGAACACTGGCGTCGGTGGGATCGACGATCGCGGCGACGCGTGAGGCTCTGGCCACGGGTTGGGGAGGCACGCTGGCCGGGGGGACGCATCACGCATTCGCCGGCGAAGGTTCGGGATACTGCGTGTTCAACGATATTGCCGTGGCGGCGCGATGGGTGCAGGCCGAGGCTCACGTGACGCGGGTGGCTGTGATTGATCTCGACGTGCACCAGGGCGACGGGACCGCGCATATTTTCCGCGACGATCCAGCTGTCCTGACGTTCTCAGTGCACTGCAAAGCGAACTTTCCGCTACGCAAACAACAGAGCAAGGTAGACGTGGAACTGGAGGCGGGCGTCGGCGATGAACAATACTTGCGCGCGTTGGAGAAGACGTTGCCGCGGGTGGGGGAGTTCGATCCCGAGATCGTGTTTTATCAGTCCGGCGTGGATGGGTTAGCCTCGGACCGCCTCGGTCGCTTGAAGCTGACGCTCGATGGCTTGCTTTCGCGCGATCGCATGGTCATGGGCGCCGTGAAGAAGTTAAGGGTACCGTTTGTGATCACGATCGGCGGAGGGTACTCCGACCCGATCGAACTAACCTCGGAGGCACACGCGAACACGTTGAGGACGGCGAGAGAAGTGTTTGGGGATTCTCTTTAGCGCATGCTCGTCGGATGGAAACCTTGACCGAGTGTCCAAAAACATCGCCACCGAACAAAGCCGATCACGTCTCGATCTGCGAGAAGTTCGTCACTCCCTCGAGACCGATAGAAGCCCAAGCCCCCCATCTTTGTTGTCATCCCGAGCGGAGTGAGGCGCAGCCGAACGAAGTCGAAGGACCCCTTTGTTCCTGAAAATGTTGAGGTGACTTCGAGAGGAGTTTTCACCAGGCCGCTCGACTTCTCTTTAACCGGCGCTCGTCACACCGATGCGTGACCTAGGCTCTATCCCGGCTCCATTTCACTCCGCTAAAAGTATCATGGCGTCATATTGCCGCAGCGTGCCCTCATCCCCGACTTAGACGATATAAGTCCTTTGCTCGGAACATTTTGCGTATAAGTTCCTTGAAAATCGGAGATTTTGCATGGGTGTCACACGTAAGCCTCTGATTCTGCAAGACGATAGGGGGAGGGGGATACCTCGCGAAATCGACTAACTGCACTAGAAAGTGGGAATCGGGTCGCTACGCAGACGCCGCGCTAAACAAATCCGTCACCGCTTTCTGCACCTTGTCGGAAAGCGCCTGCATGTCGTGGCCGGAGAGTCCCTCAGTCGAGATCGGTTCGCCGACGCGCATCTCGAGTGGTTGGCACTTGATGTGGTAGGTGTTCATCGGAAGCAGGTCGAAAGTGCCGATGAGGGCTACGGGCACGATGTCGACCTTTGCTTTGATCGCGAGGAAAAACGCGCCGGGCAGAAAGGGCTTGATTTCGCCGTCGGGCGTACGGCCGCCTTCGGGGAAAATCACCAGCGGCATGCCGGCCTTCAGGCTCTTTAGTGCGGAGCGAATGCTGCCGATCGAGCCGGCAGGATTTTGCTGATCGACACACACTTGGCCTGACCGCGTCAGGTGCCATCCGATCACCGGGTACAGGAGCAGCTCTTTCTTGAAGGCGATGCGGAACTGGAACGGCAGGTAGACGTAGAGCACCGGAATATCGAGCGCTGACGCGTGATTGACGGCATACACATGCGGCCGCGAGGTGTCGATCTTGTCGAGTCCGGTGACTTTTACTGGCGAGAAGATCGTCCTCATGATCATCCACGACCAGGTGCGCGCAAAGCTGTGCAGAATGCGCTCGCGGTCGCCAAACAATGACACAGGGATCGAGACAAGCCCGAAAACGACGGTGTAAAGCCAGATCAGCGGATCGAGGATGAGATAAGCGCGCAGGTGGCTAAGAATGCCGTGACGGCGAGCGGGCTTCCTCGGCGTAATGCGATTGTCTTGACGCTGCGATTCTTGGACGATTCGGACTTCGCCAGTTTCAACTTCCGTAGATGTGGTGCGGAACGGCACAGTCTATAGGATGCGGGCGCCAAGGGCGCGCATCGCCTCTCCTACAATGTAAATCGAACCGGTAACGACCACCAAACCTTTCGTACCCGCGGCGGAACGGGCTTTGGCGAGGGCGGTGGGAACATCAGGCGCCTCATCGTCGACCGCGACACGCTGGGCAGCCTCCCGGATCTCAGCGGGCGTGGCGGCGCGCGGGTTATCGGCGTGCGTGGCGATCACCCGCTCGGCCAGCGGAAAGAGAATTTCGGCAATCTCACCGATAGCCTTGTCGCGCATCGCACCGAAGACAAAGGTCAGCGGGCGATCCTCGTAAGCGGCGGAGAGCGTCGACCGCAGCGCCCAAGCTCCGGCTGGGTTGTGCGCCACGTCGAAGACGACTTCCGGACGATCGGCAGTGGCAGGTAAGATCTGGAAGCGGCCGGGCCAATGCGTGTCGCGGATGCCGCGTTCGATGGTGGCCGCCGTGATCTTCGGATATCGGTCGCGACTGAGTTCTTCGGCGGCGGCGACGGCCAGGGCGATGTTGCGAAGCTGGTGGCGTCCGACCAGTGGCGTCTCGACCATGACCTCGGCCCCGAGGACCTGCAGCGGATAACGCGCGACGTAGCCCGCTTTCTCCTGGTCACTCGGACGCAGATACTGGGCGCTGTTCGGGCTGACGGGCGGAACGTAGGGAACGGCGCTGATAGCGCGGGCGCCGAGGTCGAGGATCGTGTTGCCGAGCACGTCATTGGCTGCAGGCGCTTGCGGAAGCGTGACGACCGGGCGATCGGCGCGAATGATGCCAGCCTTCTCTCGCGCGATTTCGGTGAGCGTGTCGCCGAGGAATTTCTGGTGGTCGAGCGAGATGTCGGTGATGACGCTAACCAGCGGCTCTACGACGTTGGTTGCGTCGAGGCGTCCGCCCATGCCGACTTCGAGCACGGCGATCTCGACTTTCTCGCGTGCGAAATATTCGAAGGCGATTGCAGTGAGCATCTCAAAGAAGCTGGGATGCCATGGAAGTTCGTTCTCGCCCACGAGGCGCTCGGCGCTGCGGTCGACGAAATCATGGATGCCGGCGAAATCGTCGTCGGCGATGGCGTTGCCGTCAATGCGAATGCGCTCGTTGATGCGCACAAGATGGGGCGAAGTGTAGAGGCCGGTCTTGGAGCCCGAAGCCTGGAGAATTGAAGCCAGCGTCGCCGCCGTGGAGCCTTTGCCGTTGGTGCCGGCGATCAGAACTGCCGGAAATTTTCGTTCGGGATGTTCGAGCGCTTCGAGCAGCACACGCATGTGCGCCAGATCGAACTTCTGCGACGGCGTGTGGGCCAGTTCGTGGCCGAGCGCAAACATGCGGGCAACGGCGGTTTCGTAGGAGCTCAGGTGTCGGGTCCCGGTTCTCAAATATTTGACTCTCGGCTTTTACCGTCGAGTTTCTTCCGCTTCAAATCGCGGGTGATCTGAGGCTTCTTTAAGGGTATCAAGGATGAGGGAGTGGTTTCGAGCGGCCATCATCGGGAGGCGCTTCGCACGGGTTGAGTTGTGAAAGCAGGCCAGCGGACGAAAAAAAAAGATCTGAAACCGCAGAGTGCGCAGAGAACAGCCGCGAAGGACGTAGAGACATAATTTCCAGCCTTGCGCTTCAGATAGACGCAAACATCGCGGACTTAGCTTGTGCTAGGCTTTCTGCAATGGTCTCCACCTCGATGCCTTCGATTCTGGAGCCAACGCTGGTATTGATTCCAAGCGGCTGGTTCCTTATGGGATCGGAGGTAGGACAGGACAACGAACGTCCTGTGCACCGCGTATGGGTCGACGCGTATCAGTTGGCGGCGTGCCAGATCACGAACGCTGAGTACGCCAAGTTTCTCCGCGCCACGGGAAAACTTCCGCCACCGTTCTGGGAAGATATTAACTTCAATCATCCACAACAACCTGTCGTTGGCGTTTCGTGGTTTGAGGCGCAAGAGTATTGCAACTGGCTCGCGGCTTCGACCGAGCGTCCCTATCGTCTGCCGAGCGAGGCTGAGTGGGAGCGCGCGGCTCGAGGTGGCGTCGAGGGCGCGCTATTTCCGTGGGGCGATGCGCCTCCCGAGTCGCTCGCGCACTACGCCAGCCGATGGCGAACAGGACCGGAGCCGATTGGACAGTCGGAATCGAACGCGTGCGGGCTTTTCGACATCTGCGCGAACGTTCACGAGTGGTGCAGCGACTGGTACGACGCGAATTACTACGCGGTTTCTCCGGAGCGCAATCCGCGCGGACCGGAGTCGGGCCAGAGGCGCGCTTCGCGGGGCGGTTCGTGGCGGCATCACATTAAGGTGACGCGCTGCGCCGGGCGTTCGAGCATCCCGCCGCAATTTCAATACGCCGATTACGGCTTTCGCGTGGCGTGCGACGCGGTCTAACCGCAAAAAACTTCCGACCAAATCTTCTTCTCGGATCGAAAGACGCTTGAATGCGTCCCTTGCCACCACACACGACTCTACCAAGACCAAGCCCAAGCCGCCTCGCGCAAACTGAGCGGTTCGTTCGCTACAATCATCGCGCTCACGAAATGGTGACTCATGTTTCAGAACAATTTGCTTCAGAACCAACGCATTCTGATTACCGGCGGAGGCACAGGACTGGGAAAGGCCGCCGCGCAACGATTCCTCGAGCTAGGCGCTACGGTCTATATCTGCGGACGACGGCACGATGTGCTGGTTGCGACCGAGGCGGAGCTGCGCGACAAAACTGGCGGCACGATTCACTCGCGCCCTTGCGACGTACGTGATGCGGCGGCTGTCGAGGAGATGATCGACACCATCTGGAAAGACGGCGCGCTTGATGTGCTGATGAACAACGCTGCCGGGAATTTCCTATCGCGCACCGAGGAGCTCTCGCTGCGCGCGTTCGAAGCAGTGATTGGCATCGTTCTGCTCGGCACGTTGCACACCACGATGGCCTGTGGCAAGCGCTGGCTGGCCGAAGGGAAACAGGCCACCGTGCTGAACATCACGACCACGTACACGACGACTGGATCGGCGTACGTGGTTCCGTCGGCGGTGTCGAAAGCGGGAGTGCAAGCGCTGACGCGCAGCCTGGCAGTGGAGTGGGGAAATCGAGGGATTCGGATGAACGCCATCGCGCCCGGACCGATTCCGACAGAAGGTGCGTTTTCGCGCTTACTGCCACGGCCGGAGTTCGAGAAGCTTGCCAAAGATCGCGTCCCGCTAGGACGATTCGGAACGGTGGAGGAATTCTCCAATCTGGCGGCGTTCCTGGTGAGCGATGGTTCGAGTTACATCAATGGCGACGTGATCACGATGGATGGCGGCGAATGGCTGCAGGGCGCGGGCGAGTTCGCGTCGCTCGGAAGAATGCTGACAGACAAAGAGTGGGAGATGATGAAGCCGAAGAGACAATTGCGGTGAAGATCGGCGTTGTTTTGGGCGCAGGGGTCGGAGGTTCGTTGGCTCTTTAGGTACTCGGATTTCTCTTCTTGCTTACCGACGACCAGCTAGTACCTGTCGTCCCTATGGGACTTTGGGTTCCATTGGGCGCTGGGCTAACATCGGCCGCCGCTCCGCGGCTCCACGGGAGTGACGAGCAGGCCGTTGTGTCGATCGCGGGGACTTCGACTCGTCTGCGTTCGTAGCCTTACTCCGCTAGCAGTGATTACTGCGCCTTCTCTGGCATGACCAGCCACTTGAGCGCCATGTTCACGAGGCTGAGCACGATTGCTCCCCAGAATGCGGCACCGAAGCCCGCGACATGAAAACCGGGCACGATAGCGGATGCCAGCTCGATCATCAAGGCGTTGATCACAAGCCAGAACAACCCCAGCGTCAGGATGGTGAGCGGGAAGGTGATGATTTTGAGAAACACTCCCAAAGTCGCGTTAACGAAGCCGATGACGACCGCGGCAATCAGCGCGGCGACGGGACCGCTCACCGAAAATCCCGGCACGAACCGCGAGACGATCCAGATCGCCAGCGCAGTCAAGACCCAATGAATCAGCATCCGCATAAGTGATCCTCGGAACGGGTACGGGAGACTATAGAACCGTGCCACCTGCGAGGGCAAATGGCGAAGCTTCACGGTTTCAGGGTTTCAGGGTTGGAAGGTTTCGGGATGAAAAGACCAAACGCATACGGAACACGGCATAATCGTTCCCGATGGCACATAAGACGAATGCGGTACGTCTGCTCGATCAGCTAGGTGTGCGCTATGAGTTACGTGAGTATGAGGTTGATCCGGAAGATCTGGCGGCGGAAACGGTAGCGGCCAAGATCGGGTTGCCAGCGGAACAGGTGTTCAAGACGTTGGTGGCACGCGGGGATCGAAACGGCATCTGCATGGCGGTCATTCCGGGAAATGCTGAGGTCGATCTGAAGGCGCTTGCCGCGGCTTCGGACAACCGGAAGATGGCGCTGGTGCCGGTGAAAGAGCTGCAGGCTCTGACGGGATACATTCGTGGTGGCGTGACAGCGCTAGCTGGGAAGAAAGACTATCCAGTGTACGTCGACGAGACAGTGGAGCTATTCGATGTGATATCGGTTTCGGCGGCAGTTCGCGGGTTGCAGATTCTGATGGCGCCGACGGATTATCTGAAGGCTACTCGCGGCACAGTCGCCGCGATTGCGCAAGACAAGCAAGGCTGACCGTGGCAGGCACGATTACCCGTTTGCGCGATGTTCGGCGACGATCTCAATATTGCCAACTATCTTTGCCTTAAATGCTGGCAAGTCGGCTGCGGGAACCCAGTATTCGCGGTGCGAGATATCGCCGACTTGGGCGAGAACGCCATCGCCAAGGGCAGAGCGACAAGGCCGACCGTTACTCCGGCTATGAGGTCGCGAGTGACCTTATTGATGTCGTAGTTACGAAGACAGAGAACAGATTTCGGAAGCCAGCGTTCTTCGAATGTGGTCGTCATCATGCCCGGCTGCGCTCGTCGCGCGGTATTGGGCAGGGCGTTTGGTCGTGCGGGCCATCCGCAAGTCGCTCAATTAGAGGGGCTTAGAGAAGCTCAAGCCGCAAAAGCCGGAGACAAGGGTGCTGCAGAAACACGATGCCGCAACCCTGACCCTCGTCGAATGCTAATGAGGGAAGGATGCGGCGTCGGTGATCTGGATCACGTCAGCTTTCTGCCGAGCGCTCGCTTACCAGACGCGACATGAATTCGCGTGGACCATCGGCTGACCGGCCTTGCAATTGAAGGCGTGGGCGAACTCATCCATGTTGCTGACGACGTTGTTGACGCGATAGCGGTTGAGCGAATGGCCCTGGGTGAGCACGGCGGTACGCGCGGCCTCGGGGCGATAGTCGCCGCACCACACGTTGGCGTAGGCGAGGAAGAACGTCTGCAACTGCGTGACGCCGTCTTCGCCTGGCGCGTCGAGGTCTTTGCCTTGCTGCTTCAGCGAGCTTTGCAGCCCAGCGAGGGCGATGTGGATTCCACCGTTGTCAGCCGTGTCTTCGCCGAGCGAGAGTTTACCGTTCTGCTTTACCCCCGCTTCGGGGATGTCCTGGGTGTACTCGTCGGCGATGCACTGGCCTCGACTTTCGTACGCCTTAGAGTCGGACGGAGTCCACCAGTCTTTCAAATTGCCATCGGCGTCGAACTTGCGGCCCTGATCATCGTAGCCATGGATGATCTCGTGACCGATGACCACGCCGATCGCTCCGAAATTCACTGCGTCAATGCGGCTGGGATCGAAAAACGGCGGCTGCAGGAATCCGGCGGGGAAGTTGATAGTGTTCGACTGCGGGTCTTCGTACGCGTTGACGGTGGGCGGCGTCATTCCCCACTTGTAGCGATCGGTGGGCTTGCCGATGAGGGCGAGGCGGCGATCGATTTCGAACCTGCTGGAGCGCTGGACGTTCCCGAGGAAGTCGTCGCGCTTGATTTCGATCCCGGAATAGTCCTGCCAATGGTCGGGATAGCCGATTTTATCGATCTGCGCGGAGAGCTTCGTGTGAGCCTTGGCCTTGGTTTCGGGGGACATCCACTGCGAGGCATCGATGTCCTGATGCAAGGCCGCCTCGATGCTCTTCACCAACTGGAGCATGCGCTCTTTGCTTTCAGGCGGGAAGTAGTGCGCGACGTAGGCCTGGCCGACAGCTTCGCCTAGATCGGCGTCGGCGTAGAACGAACAGCGGCGCCAGCGGGCTTGAATCTGCGAAGTGCCGGAGAGCGTGCGTCCGTAGAAGTCGAAGTTCTCTTCGATGAAGGGTTGTGATAGCGACGGCGCCGACAGATGGACCAGCGTGTAGCGCAGGTAGGCGCGCCAGTGATCGACGGATTCGGAAGCGATCAGCTTCTGCATGCCGCGGAAGAAGTCTGGCGAGGTGACGAGAAATTTTTCCGTTGCCGGAACGTGCATCGCTGTCAGGTAGTGATTCCAATTGAACGACGGGGTCAGCGCCTGGACCTGAGTGAGCGTCATCTTGTTGTTCAGGTTTTTGGGGTCGCGGCGCAAGATGATGTCCAGGGCTGCATTGGCGAGCGAAGTTTCCATCGCGAGGATGGTCTTGGCGTCCGCGTCAGCTTGTGCTTGGGTCTCGCCGCTAAGGACGAGCATCTTCGCGATGTGCTGCAAGTACTTGTCGCGGATCTGTTTCGACTTGTCGTCGTCTTTCAGGTAGAACTCGCGCGATGGCATGTTCATGCCGGATTGGTCGAGTACGGCGACGTTCACGCGCGCGTCGTCGAAGTCCGGACCGTTATAAGTGCCAAAGAGCACGCCCTGATATTGAGCGTCGATGAAGTTCAGGTCGGCGGGTCGAGTGTTCTGATGGAGAGCGGCGATCAGCTCGGGCAGCTTGGTCTTGTCTTTGAGCGCGGCAATCTGATCGAGAAGCGGCTTGAGAGGCGCGATGCCATTCTTCCCAATGGTCGTTTCGTCCATGCAGGAGGAGTAGTAGTCGCCGACTTTCTTCTCGATCGGACTCTTGTTCTCGCCAGCGCCCGCAGCCTGTTCCAGCGCGTTGTGGACAGCCGCGACGTTCCAGATGGCCAGCTTGTTCAAGGTGCCCCATGCGGCCTGGTCTGCGGGGATGGGATTGGCTTTTACCCACTTGCTGCACGCGTACTGGAAGAAATCGTTGCAGGGGTCCAGTGCCTTATCTACTTGATCGGGCGTGAAATGCTCCAGGTCGGGCATTTCGTCTTTGGGTGGAGCTGGTTGGGAGTAGGCACAGACGGCCAGCATCAGAAGCACAGAACAGAGAAAAAAAGAACGCATGGGAGTCTCTCCGGCTAGGGATAAGCAGTATGTAGACGGCAGACCGTAGGATTGGTCACAGCGAAATTTCGCCAGCTAGGCGATTTACTGCGGGCCGAAGCCCTTTCCCGGAAGGATCCAGAGGATCGCGGCGAGGCTAGCCAGGACACCTGCATAGTAGACAGTCGCTGTTGGGCTGGGTTGAGAGGGCAGATCCTTGGTGAAGAGGCGCCATCCAGCGCCAGCGGCAACGAGGTAAAAAGCAGGCTCGTTTAGCCAGATACCGAGTGCCAGGCTGACGGAGAGGATGGTGAGTCTCCCAGCTTTGTTGAGGGCGAGGGCGGCTTGGCCTCCGTCGAGCACCCAAACCGGGATCAGGTTCATGACATTCAGCCAGGCTCCTGCGCGGGCGAGCGCCGCGTACAAGTTGTTTCCGGTCTTCCACCAGATAAAGGCGCAGGCGACGGACGCGATCCATCCGGCGAAGGGTCCAGCGAGGCTGACTTCGGCGCGCGTTTTCAGGGAAACACCCAAAGCTTTCCAGCGGACGAAGGCGCCAAGTCCTGGGAGAAAGATGGGCATGTCGGCAGGCAGACCACGACGCTTGATATCGATGAAGTGACCCATTTCGTGGATCAAGATCAGGATCGTGAAGCCGATGCCGAAACGAGCGCCGTACAGACCCCAATAGACTCCCATGAAAGCCACGAGGCTTAGCAGGAAATTCATCTTCAGCAGGACGAGCAGCGATTTGCCCTTGGCAAGAAGGATCGCGATGGGCGCCAGCGGTCCAAGCTTGCGTGCCCATTGGTTGCCGGGTTGCGGTTGCTGTTGAGCTGCTTCTGAGCGGAGTGCCGCCTGATTGAGGGATTGGGCGTGATCGCGGATCCAATCTGACTGACGAGAGTGCGGCGGAAGCAGCGGGAGGCCCTGGAGCCAGAGGTCACGAGCGCGTCGTAACTCGCCTTGACTCTCGGCCTTTCGAGCTTGCTCGGAGAGTTGGGCGAGTTGCTCGGCGTGTACCAGGGCGTGGCATTGGCCGCAAGCCACGGCGCCGAGCACAAGCTCGTGCCCGCATCGGCTGCAATTACGGATCAGATCCGGGGTAAGAGAGGACACGAGTGCTTCTTAAACGATCGGCGGCATGATTGGCAAGCGAGCCATCAGTAGGGCCCTGTGATTTCGGGGACGGGCGGCCCTGCGGTCATTTTCCAGGCGATCTGGATTCCCACGAAAAGGATGACGAGACCGATGAGGCCATTCACAGGAGATTCCAAATCGAGGAATGGAGAAGCCAGACCCAAGAATGCAAGATAGCCCAGAGCCTGGGCTCGGCTCATCTTGTGCTTTGGAGGTTGCGAGGACTGCTGCGCACTCTGGCCGTCGTCTGATGAGCTCTGCGCGGAAGTCTCGTGCGCCGGACGGTGTTGGCTGATCTCAATTAGGGCGACTGGGATTGCCGCCATTGAAACGGCTGCGTACGTAAGAATCACAGCCGCAATTTGATAGCGGCGACCGCGGATCCCGCCGGAACCGAACAACATCGCCTTCGCCACGAGATAGCCGACGCCGAGAGCAAGGTAGCCTATCGACAAGTGCGTCAGGATTTCGAAGGCAGCGTACCCGATGAGACCGAGAATGGCCGCTGGGATTCCGAACGCGAGCGCACGGACGAAGGCGGCGTGGCCATCCTTGGGTGCACGATTACGGAACTGGTCGGTGCAACTGGCGCATACCGGGTGACCGTTGATGCGGTAGGAGGTACCCGCCAGTGTCTGTTGGCAGACAGCGCAGCGCGTTGTTCCGGGCGTGTTGGCATACTCGGCCGTGTCAAACTGCGGAGTGGGTTGGCTCAGATCAGCGTCCTGCATGGCGCGGGAGCATATCACGGGTGCGAGGCGGCGCAAAGAAGGTGGACAGGACGTTGGTAATCCCCCGAAGTAATGACAACGCGCGGAAAATTGAAGACAGTACGACGCGCCGAGTAACGCTGCGCACTGGTCACTGGTGGTTCTGGACAAATAGTAACTATCTCGAAGAGAAGAATCGGCATCATACTCTGGGGATGGATTTACAGATGGTGTTTTTCGATTTCTGGCGCCCGGTGATTTTTGGAACAGTAGGCGTCCTGGCCGGACTCGCGCTGCTCGGATGGAGCATGCCGCGTCGTGCCAAGGTCAGCGCCCGGCCACGGCAACGCTACTAACCGGCCTTCGAAAACGCAGCCCTTCCTCCACAGGCACTGCAATTCCGGAAGTCGTTCGGGCAAAGTTCTGCCCACTTCTTAGGTTTTCGCTTTCTGTTTTTTCCCAGTATCCCACCAATTTTCAGCGAGTTGACTGCCTTCCGCGCGGCGTGAGATATTGACTGGCTTCTTGGAACTCTGCTCCTTTAACTGCAAGCAACCACGTCTCTGGAGCTTGTTGCCGAAATGGTCCGACTGATTCCCAAAGACACAAGCTTTTTTGCGATGTTCTCCGCCATGTCGAATAACCTCATCGACGGCGCGCGGGTCATGGTCGATCTATTCACCGACTACAAGGATGTCGAGAAGAAGATCGCGGAGATCCGGAGGATCGGCATTTGTAGCGGCAGCGGTGTTCGCAGTGATCCGGCTGATTCATCCGGGGGCATAGCAGGTCCCGGACGATCGCGTTGAGAAAGAGGACTTCGGTTTACGGATCCCAGACCGCGCTCGCGAATCCTGCTCGGCGAGCATCCTCCTGCATTTTCTCCAGATTCTTCTGCATCTCGGCGAGCTGATTCTGAGCTCGCTCGACTTCCTGTTGCTTCTGGGCCTGAATCTTGTTGTATTCGACGCCGTTGCGGTAGGCGTTTGCCTCCACGAAATGAATTGAGTTCTGGGCCTTATCGATTCGAGCTTTGAGCTCGGCGATGGCGGTCTTCTGCTGTGAAATAGCAGCTTTCCACTGATCGCCATTTCGTGACACAACCCTTGCAGAACTGGCTTCCTGGTCGGCGTGTGGAGTGTCATCGTTGTCGGAAGTCTCGCCCGTCGACGATTCCAGCGGATGCTCCGGCATGTCTTCGTCGGTCACGACCTTCTTGGGCTTGACGCCTTTATCTTTCGCGTCCTGTTGTTTCTGCTTTTGCTTGCGAGCCAGATCGCCCAGAGATGGCGTGTCGGAGGAGGGATTACCGGAGGATTGCGCACGACTGGCGGGCGCGATCGTCAACGCGGTGGAGGCGACCGCTATGGCTGTCAGGCAACGGCAATGATTCCACATCCAGTTAGAAAGCCCCATTTTGCACCTCACCGGCCGGATTCAATCGGACCAGTGGGCTGCCATGTTAGGTGGGTTCGGGGTCGCTGGCGACATTACGATCGGGTGTGCCCGAGAGCTTCGTCACTGGGGCCGTTTCGCAGTGGTTGGGCGTCACTGCGGGCGAGGACTCCTTCGCGGAGACTGTTTTCATGAAACGTCGCCTTATACGTGCCGGGGCCGTGAGTTTGACGCTGTGGATTAGTTCCCAAGCCCGAGGCCAGAACAGCCAGCCAGCCTGGTTCGTCGAATCCCTCGCTTCCATGTGCGGTAAGCGCTGACGACCGCGCGCTACGCGAGATTCCGGAACGCTGGAGAGAGGCATACAACGAAGGCAACGCGTCGCGGGTTGCCGCGCTTTACGCCGAGGACGCTTATTACCTGACGCAGCACTTTGTTACTGGAACCCTCCGCGGCCGGGCAGAAATTCAGGCGTATGTGCAGCGCGGGGTTGACGCGAAATATCGTATCGACTCGATCGAAGTGCTTGGCACGCAATGTTCGGGTGATTTCGCGTACGCCATTACACGATATAAATCCACGAATTCGGGCAGAAACGATGTTGGGGTGAATCTTGTCGTCCTGCGCAAGCGGGAGGGCCAGTGGATGATCGTGGCCCACGAGGCTGCCATGCCCGATCCGGCCTGGGCAGTGCAGAGCCCGAAAGAGCGGTAGTTTTCGCCGCTATTCGCCAAGCTAGTCTGCATTTGAAAACGGATCAGCCGGTTGTGTGTCTGCCTCCACAGCGTGTTCACCGAACCACGATCCCAAGCGGGTTCATCACACGTAAGTCCTGAAGAATCAATCCATCCCAACTTGGCTGTATCCGTGCCATTGCTCTCGGTGACTGGGGGAACCAGTAACGGGAGGCCCAAGATGGCAAACTTCACGCAACTTCACGTAAGCAACAAATCGCAAGAATCTCAGCAGCAGATCTCCAACAAAGATCAGGCGGCGAAGGAACTGGCCAGGCAGAAAGTCCTGTTTGGTTCGACTCTGTTCGCAGTCACCGCTTTGTCGGGAGTGTTCCTGCTTATCACGAACGGATGCTCGAAAGGGCCGGCGAAAGTCGCCAGCCAGAATCCTCCGGTGTCGGTCGCGCCGAACGTGCCGCCGACGCCAGCCGGCAGTTCGGTTGTCGTCCCGGAAGAGACGAAGCCAGGGCGCAAGCATGTGGTTCAGAAGAAGGCTCCAACAGCTACCTTCGCGGATCCAATCAACGGGATCTCGTTCCGCTATCCCAAGACTTACGTCTTGAAGACGGGCAACGAGCCATCGCTCGATCTTGCCGGCATGGGACCGCTGCAGATGAACTTCACGCAAGCGGGTGGAAGCACGGTGGCTGCAGTGGAACTGCCCAAGAATTCGTATCCGGGGACGAACTTCAGCTCAGCATTCTTCGGCGTGAGCGTGAATCCGGAATTGTCGGAAACCGAGTGCAGCCAGTTTGCGTTCCCGATTACGTTGCATCCGGAGAACGAGCCCGGAACGCCGTCGAAGGCGAAGATCGGCGGCCATGAATTTTCGATGGTGGAGGAGTCCAACAGCGACAAGAGCGCGAAAGACCCCAACATGAAGTACTACCATCGCTACGAGAACGGCAACTGCTATGAATTCACGATGGGCGTCTCGACCATGGCGAGCACCCGCGACGATGTGAAACCGGTCAATCACCAGCAGGTGTTCAAGAAGCTGGAGCAGATCATGGCCACAGTGAAGATCGAAGAGGCCGTGGTTCCGGAAGTGGCGAAGCAGACACCGCATCCGGTCGTGGAAGGCGGCAAGGAGTAGGTTGTTGGTAGGGAAGCGTCAGCGGTCACGCTCGGGATGGGGCGTGACCGCTGGGCTTTTGGGCAGGAAAGTTGGTGTTGAGAGCGGGCCATCTCGTAGCGCTCAGGTGACGGCGTTTTGATTCCGCGCGGAGAGCGCGGCGAACGTGCGTTCACAGATAGCTTCGGGAGAGCCGGTGGCCTCAATGGAAAGCAGCAACTCACCACGGCGGTAGAAATCGATCAGCAGCGCGGTGCTGCGCTGGTAAGCATCCATGCGGACGGTGACGGACTCGGGCAGGTCGTCTGCGCGCTGGTAA